>UMFF01014632.1_pt1 | contig 15084 bp, 7 predicted proteins | sample 1964971 | NCBI WGS metagenome assembly UMFF01 (sample SAMEA4836042, study PRJEB28245) | human gut metagenome | biome: gut microbiome; material: fecal sample | place: Denmark | collected 2008 | reverse complement strand
GGAGCCGCAGCTCACGCGTCGCAAGTGGTACGAAATGGCGGTTACCAATGCCATGATCGCCTTGGATCGGCACATTGCAGAAAGCGCCGGCGAATCCAAGCGCATTGACGATCTCATCAACGTTCTTTCGCTCGAACTCACAGAGCAGGAGCGCTCTGAATTGCGCATCGAGTGCTTTGACATTTCGCACACCGCTGGCGAAGCCACGCAGGCCTCCTGCGTGGTCTTTGAGGGAACGCGCATGAACAGCGCGCTCTATCGGCGCTTTAACATCGAAGGCGTCACAGGCGGCGACGACTACGCGGCCATGCGGCAGGTGCTCGAGCGCCGCTATGCGCCCGTGGCCCGCGGCGAAGCCAAGCTTCCGACGCTCGTGCTCGTTGACGGCGGGCGCGGCCAGGTGCATATGGCCAAGGACGTCTTTCACGAACTCGGACTTGATATTTCCGTGATCGTCGGCGTGGCCAAAGGCGAGGGACGCAAGACGGGCTTGGAAACGCTCGTCTTTGCCGACGGCCGAGAACCGTTGTTGCTCGGAGCGGCAAGCCCCGCACTGATGCTCATTGCGATGATCCGAGACGAAGCCCACCGCTTTGCTATCACGGGTATGCGCGCCAAGCGCAGCAAGACTCGGCAGACAAGCCGACTCGAGGATATTGAGGGAATCGGTCCAGTGAGGCGTCGCAGATTGCTCACGCATTTCGGCGGCATGAAGGCGCTGAAGAATGCGAGCGTGGAAGATATCGCTAAAATTGACGGCATTTCGCGCAAACTTGCCGAACAAATCTATTCACAACTCCATGGGTCAGATTGTGCCTGACAAACGCTTCAACATTCCGATGGCGCTCACGTGGGCGCGCATTGCCTTTATCCCGCTGATCGTCGGCGTCTTTTATGTGCCCGACGTCATACTGAGCCCGCATGTCAAGAATCTTTTGGCGTGCGTGATGTTCGTTGTGGCCGCCATTACCGACGCCCTTGACGGATACATCGCACGTCGCTACAACATGATGACCAATATGGGGGCATTCCTCGACAGCGTGGCCGACAAACTGGTGGTGTGCTCGGCCATCGTCGTGCTGCTTGCGTTTGACCGCGTAGACATGCTGGTCGCGCTCATCATCGTCGGCCGCGAGATCGCGGTGACGGCATTGCGCGAATGGATGGCAAAGATCGGTGCGGCAGCCAGCGTCAAGGTCAACTGGTTCGGCAAGATCAAGACTATCGCGCAGATGACCGCCATCCCGATGCTTCTTTATTTCGACCCGATCTTCGGTCTGCCGATTGCATGGATCGGGACCGTTCTCATCTACATTGCGGCGATTCTGACCATCTACTCGATGTGTGTCTATATGTCTGCCGCCTGGCCGCATCTGCAACAGCACGATCAGCGGCGCAATTAATCGGCGGAGGTGCGACAGGGCGCCCGCAGCGGCGCTCGCACCTGAGCCGCATCAATTCTCTTGCGTCGGCTTTTCTTCCGTCCCCGATGACACCTTCGTGATGACGGGGTTCTCCCACGGTCCCTTGATGGAATATTCGACCTTAAAGAGGTGACTCAAGGGCGTGCGCAGCAGGAGCTGAGCGAGGAACGAGCCGATGCCCACAGCCGGGTTGACGAATGCCAGAGCAAGGCTGGCGTTTCCGGCATTGATTTCCGGCAATACAATGGCGCGACTGTCAACGCTGCCCTCGGCCACATTCACGTTGCCCGATAGCAGAATCGTGCCGTGCGTGCCGACGATCTTCGTGTTGTCGGTTGAAAACACGCCGTTTGTCACAATCGAACTTCCGGAGAAAGTGTCAAACGAGAAGCCGCTCTTGAAGTCGGAGAAGTCAAGCATCAGACGCTTGAAGAGCGACTGCATCGAGACAAAGGACAAAAGCAGACCGCCCGCACCGGTATCGACTTTGGCGATGGTGCCCTTGCGGAAATCGATTGCGTAAGTACCCGCAAGCGTATCGAGCTTGGGCGACCAGGGAATACCGTCGAATTTGAAGTGTCCTTCGGCCGTGCCGGTCGAGTTTTCGATCACACCGGGGTATCCCAGATCCGAGAGCGTCTGTCCGAGATCTTTCGTTGAGAATTTCAGCGTGAACTGCGTCTCGCCCGGATGTTGCTGCGTGAGCTTTTTGCCCTGTGTCCAGAAGCCGGTTCCGTTCAGAGCCGAAACGTCGGAGAATACGGCGAAGTTAGTGATGCGAAGCGTTTCTTCATCGGCCGTTCCGGAAGCCTCGGCCTGCAGCACCATGCGGCCGATTTTCTTGTCAGCGTATGAGAGTTCGTCGACGACGAGGTCCAGGCTCGGCAGGATGGTCGGACGCGGCGTGAGCACAACATCGACCTGTTCACCTTCGAGGAAGCGGCGAATTGTCGTGACGTCCTTGGCGGCAATCTTCAGGCGATCAAAACTGCCGGTGACATTGCCTCGGCCGGCAGGTTCGTAGCGCAGTTTGCCGAGAATTTCGTCGGAAGATAAATCAATCGAGATATTGTTGGCGTCGTCGAATTCCAGAATGGAATGCGTCTTGTGGATCGGGCCGCTGCCGAGCAACAGCTGATCGGCGGTCACTTCTACGCGAGAAAGTCCTGCTCGCGTGGCGCCCGACACCGGAAGCGGGTTGCTCTCGGTGTTCTTTTTAGGCATCTGTGCGGCGGCCGTATCGGTCATGGTGCGCACGAAGGGCTGCCAGTCGACGAGGTTCAGTTCCTTGGCCTGAATCGTTACGGCGATGCCGCGGGCGGGAAGACCTGCGCGGTGCCCTACGGCGATGTTGCCCAGAGCCGCAAGTTTGGATCCTTCCGTAGGCAGCTGCAGCAGGACGTCGAAGTGACTGCCGGAGCCCACCTTGATCATGTAGCCCGGCTGACGGTTGATGGTAACGGGGGTGAAGCTGAAGGCAGTATCCCAGGTTTCCGTCGGGGTTTTCTTTAACGGTGCCGGCAGGTCGATAGCTACGCCCTGAAGCGAAGAGCGCGCCGAGACGGTGACACCTTGGTTTTTTTTCACGACGACCGTGGAAACAAAGGGCAACATGCCGGACATGCGTTTGGCGACCGGATCGAAATAGGGGTTCTGCGCAAACCAGGTCAGGTGTGAAACGTCGGTGGAACCCGAAGCACTGATCACGATCGCACCGTCAGCCGTGGTGTGAACCGACACGGACGCGTCGCCCGATCCGAATGGACGTGCGTGCACGTTGCTTGCCGTTGCTCCCTTTTCAGAGAAGTGCACGGTGCCTTCGACATCGTTGAGCGGCGGCTTGGGCCAGCCCATGGCAATGTCGGCCTTCTGCATGGAGATGGCTCCTTTTACCTTTGTTCCGGAGGGTTCCATGAGCGGAATGTCGAGGTACAAATCCAGATGTCCCTGACCTTTTGCCTTGGTGCCTGTGAACGCGCCCGAGACAAACTCCGTGACGGGGCTTGCTTGCACGTAGTCGAAGAACTTTTGAAGTTCGGCGTCGGCGTTGCCGTTGATGATTAGGCGAGTGTTGTCGCCGGCGCTCAGATTCGGGATGTCGGCTCGCGTTTTCGTCACCGTGGCGCCGTTGGTCTTGGCCGAATCGGCAAGCACCGTCATGGAGGCGCCTTCAAAGATGAGGCGCCCCTGAATGTCGGTGAGAAGCGGCCACAAGACGGCGCGCTCAAAATTGCCGTCTTCGAGCACCTTCATGGAAGGAACATAGTCAATGGCGGCATCCTTGAGTTCTGCCGAAACGATAAAGTGCCCTTTGTCCTTGTTCGGGCCGACCCAGGGGTATTTCACGAGGTCGCCGCGCAACTCGAACGTGCCGTTTTGCGCCTGTCCGGAAACGAGGCCGCCCTGCAGCCAGTTGCGCACGTTTTCGGAGATCGCCAGCGGCATGTATTGCCAGGCACGGTTGGCTTGCAGGTGCTCGATGCGGCCCGTGAGATTGATGTGACCGGCCGCCGTGTCGTTTTGCTGCCAGGAGCCCTGCGCGGACACAGACAGGTCTTCGTTGGAAACGGCCACGTTGTCAAAGGTTATCGCAACCTTTTCGTTGTCAGTCTCGGAAGCTCGGGAAAGCTGCCAGCTCACGGCGCCCGTGAGTGAATCAAGAGGCAGGCGGGGATTTTCAAAGACGCCGGGAATTGACACGGCGCCTTTCTGGGTGGCGAAAGCCACGCGCCCGCGCTTGGCGGCGACTTCCAAAGAACCGGAAAGGTTCTCAACGCCGGAGAAGAAAACCTTTTCGTTTTCGGGCGAGTTATGGGCAACCGTCAGGCCGGAGAAATCGGTCTTGATGCGCCAGTCCTGTGTCTTGCCGGGAGAGCCCAGCCAGGAAACCTCGAAGTTGGAGATGGTGCCGGAGGCTTCATGCTGGTGAATCAGATCGGCTGCCGACTTTGGGAAGGGCACGGACGGAAGGAGTTTTTTGAGCGTTTCAACGTCAAGCCGTGCGATGCTGAAGCCGGAGCGATGCGTTTCGGCATCCGGTGTTGCAGTCGTGTGCACGATGGTCTGCAAAAGCAGGTCGTGAGCTTCGGTGCCATCGCTCAATTCGAAATCGAGATTTTCAGCTTTGGCGTGCAGTTCGCCTTCGGTAAAGGTTTCCGTCAGACGCGTCGAAAGCGTCTTTACCTGCAGCGGTTCGGAATCGGGCGAGAAAGTGAGCAACACGTCCGACAGGCCGAGGTAACTGGTCAGTTCACTCGGGGTTCCGTCCTGGAATTTGAGCCAGGTCCGCGTGCTGCCGCGCCCCGACTTCAAAAGTTTGCGGGCGTCCGGAATGGGACGCGTCAGGCGGGCGACGTCAAGATTGTCGGCGCCGAGATAAAGTTCGCCCGACCATGTCTTCCAGCTGCGGTCACCGAAAAGCGGAGCGGTGAACCGCGTGCGGATGTCGATGCGGTTTTCATGCCGCCCTGCGAGTTCGCCCTGAATGCCCGCTCGATAGTCGCTCACGTTCTTTTCAAACGTAAAGTTGATGTTTTCGATCGTGGTCGTGCGGGCGCGAGGCTTGGCAATCAGATCCTGAAAGCGAAGCTTGCAGGACGTAACGTCAATGCGGCCCTGGCGCAGGAGCCAGTCTGTGACGGCCGAACCGCTTTGCGCGTCGCGTCGGGCCGTATCGTTGAAATTGATGATAAAGCCCGCAATGTCAAAGACGCCGCGATCAACGCGTCGAACGGTGATTTCGGCGTTGGGAACTTCAAGCTTTCTGAAAAGGGGCTGTCCGAAGACGGAGCGCCAGTAAAAACTCGCCTCAACCTGCGGCAAATGCAGGATGTTGGCATCGCGTGAACGTGGGTCGGGACGTTGAATCACAACATCGCGCAGGGAAAGCTGCGGCCAGAACGTATCCCACCGCGGCGAGACACGCCCGATGCTGACTTCGGCGTGCAGCGACTCGCTCAGGAAATGCGCTATGTCGTCCTTGTACTTGTCGACCTGAGGCAGCAGAACCCAGCGCGTTGTGAGCACAAGAGCACAAAAGAGGAAGTAGAAGAGAACGACGCCCCAAAAAAAAGAGATCCACGCCGCGCGTACTTTAGGGTGGCGCAGGTAGGCTCTGAATCTGACCGGGAGTATGGAAAACGTCGAACTCATGCCGCAGGAATTGCGAAGATCACGGACCTAGGAGGAAAAAACGACTCAGCGCGATTGCTCACACAGCTAAAATGAGCCGAACAGGCAAGCGCCGAAAACCGGTCGAGCTGTCACGCAAATGAAACGAAAAATTCACACAAGGCAATATAGCAAAGCTCGTTGCGGACAACTCGGGCGATTTTGTATCTCGCCGCAAATTGGTCTCGATTTGAAACAACTTTTTTACGCAGTTTTTATGTCATGGGCGAACTGAATTCAACCAAGCCGCGTTTGACTCCGCAGGAAGTTCCTCAATTTTCACAATATGCCGCGCGCTCGCTCAATGCCATGGCGCTGCAGAGCGGGACCACCGTTCAGGATTTAATCGAGCGGTTTCAGAAGGAACCTGTGACGCGCGAGGCGATGCGAAGCCGTCTCGAAAAAATCGACGATCCGGAAATGCTCGACATGGTCATGCGTCAGTTGCGCCGGGAAGTGATGACGACGCTGATCGTTCGTGACCTGACCGCTCATGCTGATTTTCATGAAGTCGTGGGCACGGTGACGGCGTTGGCCGAAGAAACCGTTTCGGCGGCCGTGCGGGTGCACTCCCGAAAGCTTGCGCAGCGCTTCGGCGTGCCGGTGGGGGTCTCGGGTGAACCGCAGGATCTGCTTGTCGTCGGCATGGGCAAACTCGGCGGGGAGGAACTTAACGTCAGTTCCGACATTGATCTGGTCTTCGTCTACGACGAAGGCGGCGAAACGCAGGCAATCGGAGAGTTCGCTTCGGCACGCCGTCAGGTGACGAACCACGAGTTCTTTGACCGTCTGGCACGACGTGTGATTGCTTCTATTAACGAAATCGACGGTACCGGTTTTGTGTTTCGCGTCGACATGCGTCTGCGTCCCTTCGGCGACAGCGGTCCTTTGGTGATTTCCTCGGCAATGCTCGAAGAGTATCTCTACAGCGAAGGTCGCGACTGGGAGCGCTTTGCCTGGCTCAAAGGACGCGTTGTCAACCGCAGCGTTTTTGCGGGTGAAGAAAACTTTGCGCAGGCTGTTCGCAACCTCAGTTCTCTGGTGCGGCCGTTCGTGTTTCGCAAGTACGTTGACTTCGGCGCCATCAGTGCTCTTGCGAAGATTCATGAGATGATCCGTGCGGAAACGGCCCGCAAGGAAGCCGTCAAGGACCGCGGCACCAACATTAAGCTCGGAAGCGGCGGCATTCGGGAAATCGAATTCATTTGCCAGACTTTCCAAATCATCCGCGGAGGCCGCGAAGCTGAACTTCGAGGCAAGACCACGGGTCCCATGCTTGCTGCCTGTGCCGCAAGCGGCTGCATTGATGAGCAGACGGCCGAACGGCTCAATCGCAACTATGTGTTCTTGCGCAATCTTGAACATTGCCTGCAGTATGTCGATGACAAGCAGACGCAGGTCTTGCCTAAGGACGATGCAGAGCGCTCACGCGTTGCCAAGATGATGGGAATGACGCTTGCCGAGCTCGATGCCGAAGTCGCCGAGATCAGAGCGTTTGTGACGACGACCTTTGACGGTGTTTTCCATACCAAGGCGCCCACCGATCGCGTGAGCAACTGGCCTGTCGGGTGGTCGACGGGCGATCCGGCTCTTGAAAGTGAACTCACCGATGCGCTTGCCGACATCGGCTTTATTGAGGCCAACAAGCTCGCCGGCCGCATTCTCAAGATGATGCGTTCGCGCTATTTGAACGCGCGTACGCAACAGACGCGCGAACAGTTGGCGCGTTTTGTGCCCAAGGTTGCGCAAAAGGCGGCCGGTTGGGCGCAGCTGCGCGAAAGCTGCATTTCGGCCGATGAGGTGATGGAGCGCTACCTGACCATCTTGGAGATGGTGCTCGGGCGCGCAACCTATATCGCTCTGCTCAACCAGTATCCGGACGCGGCCGAACGTGTCGGACGGATGCTTGCCGTGTCCCGCTGGGCGGCCGACTACATCGCCGCGCATCCTTTGGTACTCGACGAACTGGTCGATGCGCGCAATCGAGTGATCGACGATTACACACCGGTGGATCGCAGCCGGTGGTTGGAAGAATTGCGTGCGCAAATGCGCTCGGCAGACGGCGATCGGGAGCGTCAGCTCAATCATCTGCGCGACGCTCACCACAGTGCGCTGTTTCAGCTGCTCACAGCCGATCTGGAAGGCCGTCTTACGGTGGAGCGCCTCGCAGACCATCTTTCGGCGCTGGCCGATGCCGTGCTTGCGGTGGTGATTGAGCTTGCCTGGGACTCCATTGCGACGCGGCACCGCGAGTATCCCAAGTTTGCTGTGATCGGCTACGGCAAGTTGGGCGGCAAGGAGCTCGGCTACGCGTCCGACCTCGACTTGATTTTCCTATACGACGACGATGCGCCGGAGTCGGAGAGCAACTACGTGAAGCTCGTCAAGCGCATGCTGAGCTGGCTCACGCTGCAGACGAGTTCGGGCATTCTGTTTGATGTTGACATGCGCCTTCGTCCCAACGGACAGGACGGGCTGATTGCTTCCAATATTGAAATGTTCCGCAAGTATCAGCGCAACGCCGACGGACACGGAGCCTGGCCTTGGGAGCATCAGGCGCTCACGCGCGCCCGTTTCTGTGCGGGCGATCCGCAGGTGGGGCAGCAGTTTGAGGACGAACGCCGCTACATCCTCACGCTTGAGCGCGATGCCGCACAGGTGGCAAAGGACGTCATCGAGATGCGCGGCAAAATGCTCGACGGGCACCCGAACCGCACCGATCTCTTTGACGTGAAGCACGACCGCGGAGGCATGGTGGACCTGGAATTCATCGTGCAGTACCTGGTGCTTGCCAAGAGTTCCGTTTTCCCGGAACTCGTCAACAACTTCGGTACGATTCATCTCACGGAAATGGCCGCGCGACTGGGACTGCTCGATGAAGCAACGGCGGAGCAAGCCGTCAAGGCTTATCGTCACTACCGCAACATCCAACGCGAAATCCGTCTTGCCCACGGCGAAGACGTCCGCTGCCGTGTGGATCCGGAAAGTGTGGCCGATGAACGCCGAGCGGTTCTTAAGCTCTGGCAGGACGTGTTCGGAACCGACGCTCCGCAGCCTTGATCAAGCAAAACAGCGGCATCCCGGGAGGTTGCCGCCGTTTTTTTTCAGACGCTCAGACAATGCCGCTGTGACGCAGCAGCGGTTCGATTGACGGATCGCGTCCGCGGAAAGCACGGAAGTTTTCGATTGCGTCGCGCGAAGAGCCGCGGCTTAACACCTCTTCGACCCAGCGCTTGCCGGTGGCCGGATTAAAGAGCCCTTCCTCCTCAAACGCACTGAAGGCGTCGGCTGAGAGTACTTCGGCCCACTTGTAGCTGTAGTAACCTGCACTGTAGCCGCCCGCAAAGATGTGGGCAAAGCTCTGAGCGAAGCGGGAATATTCAGCAGCCGGCACCACGGCGACTTCCTTGCGCACGTTATCCAAAACGGACTGGAAGTCATCGGCGTGATCCGTGGAGTCATCATCGTGAATGCGCAGATCAAAGAGAGCAAACTCAAGCTGACGCAGGCAGAACATGCCGCTTTGGAAATTCTTGGCCGCCAGCATCTTGTCAAAAAGTTCCTTGGGCAGTACCTCGCCCGTATCAACGTGCGCGGAAAGCGTCTTTAAGGTGTCGTAGTTCCATGCCCAGTTTTCCATGAACTGGCTCGGCATTTCCACGGCATCCCATTCCACGCCGTTAATGCCTGAAAGTTGCGCCTGCGGTACGCGCGAGAGCATGTGATGCAGACCGTGGCCGAATTCGTGAAAGAGCGGCGTGACGTCGTCGTGCGTGAGAAGCGCCGGCTTGTCGCCGACGGGCTGCGAGAAGTTGCATACGAGGTAAGCAACCGGAGTTCTCACTGTCCCGTCGGGTAGCACGCAATAGGTGGTGTCGCTGTCCATCCAGGCGCCGCCGCGTTTGCTGGCGCGAGCGTAGAGGTCGGTGTAAAAACGCGCGATGAGATTGCCGGAAGCGTCTGAAATCCGCCACAGCTTGACGTCGTCGTGCCAAACCGGAGCCGTGTCTTCGCTGATGCGCACGTCAAAGAGCTTTTCGACCAAACGGAACATGCCGCTGAAGACGGCCGGCAGCGTGAAATAGCGCTTCACTTCGTGATCGCTGTAGGCGTATTTGGCTCGGCGAAGTGACTCGGACACCCAAGCGGCGTCCCACGGATGCACTTCGTTGAGCCCCAGCTTTTCTTTGGCAAACGTTTTGACTTCTTCCCAGTCGGCCTCGCCCTTGGCGCGGGCCTTCTGAGCAAGTTCCGTCAAGAACGCCTCAACTGCGGCCGGAGAATCAGCCATCTTGGGAACGAGCGAGACTTCGGCGTAGTTCTTGAATCCCAGCAACAGCGCCTCTTCGCGGCGGTTTTTGAGTAGGGATCGGATAAGCGGCGTGTTGTCGCGCTCAGCCGGGCCGAATTCAGAGGCGCGTGTCGAATAGGCGCGGTGAAGCTTTTCACGCAGTGCGGCGTTGTTGGCGTACTGCATGGCGGGCAAATAACTGGGCATATGCAGCGAAATGCGCCACTTGCCTTCAAGTCCCGCGGCTTTGGCTGAGGCGGCGTACATGTCGACGACATCCGACGGAATGCCATCGAGTTCGGAAACATCCTCTATGTCCAGCGCAAAGGCGTTGGTGGCGTCAAGGAGGTTTTCGCTGAACTTCTGGCTGTCGGCCGCGCCCTGTTGGCCGAGGGCTTTGAGGCGAGCCTTAGGTTCGGGGGCAAGTTCCGCACCCGAAAGACGGAAGTCACGGATTTCACGCTTGATGATGCGCTGACATCCTTCACTCAAGGCTGCAAAGCCTGCCGAGCTCTCAATCGCTTTGTATTTGGCAAAGAGGGCTTCGTTTTGAGAGAGCTCGATATAAAACTGCGTCATGCGCGGCAGGTTGGCGTTATATGCCTCGCGCAACGCTTCACTGTCCATGACGCCCGAGAGGTGGCCCACGGCCGACCAGGCGCGCGAGAGCTTTTCAAACGCCTGTTCGAGCGGATCGACGACGTCGCTCCAGGTGGCTGGCGTCTCGGGCGCCGTGACCTTGGCAACGGCTTCGTTTGCCTTGGCGAGCAGCTCGTCCAGAGCCGGCGTTATATGTTCGGTTTTGATGGCGGGCCAGTTTAAAAGAGAGCCCTGATCGATCAAGGGATTGGTCATGACAACTGAAAAAAGGCTAAAGGAACATCAAGACAAAGAAATGCCGCGGCGCATCTGAGCGGCGAGCACCGTGTTTTGCATCAGCATGGCAATCGTCATGGGACCGACGCCGCCCGGTACGGGGGTGATGCTGCCGGCGATTTCTTTTACTTCAGCAAAATCCACGTCTCCGCAAAGCTTTCCGTTTTCATCGCGGTTCATGCCGACGTCAATCACGACGGCGCCGGGCTTGACCATATCGGCCTTGATGAGCTTGGCGCGGCCTACGGCGGCCACCAGAATGTCTGCGTTGCGTGTGACGGCGCTCAGATCGGGCGTGCGGCTGTGCGCGACAGTGACGGTGGCGTCGGCAGCCAGAAGCAGCAAGGCCATGGGTTTGCCCACGATTTTGCTGCGTCCGACGATGACGGCGGATTTGCCGCGGGGATTGACGCCCGATTTTTCAATCAAACGCATCACACCGAACGGCGTGCACGGGACAAAGCCCTGCTTGCCGGTGACGAGAGCACCCGCATTGGCCACGTGAAAGCCGTCGACATCTTTGGCAGGGTCAATTGCCGAGATCACGGCGTCGGCATTGATCTGCTTGGGCAGCGGCAGCTGAACCAGGATGCCGTCGACGCTCTCGTCGGCGTTGAGCTCGGCAATCTTTGCCAAAAGCTGCTGCTGCGTCGTTTCGGCAGGCATTCGAAATTCGAGCGAACGGATGCCTGTATCCGCGCAAGCCTTGATTTTGTTGCGCACATAAACCTGGCTGGCGGAATCGTCGCCGACGAGAATCACGGCCAGCGCCGTGGAAACGCCCTTTTCGGCAAGCGCGGCAACCTGTGTTTTCACTTCGGAGCGGATTTCAGCGGCAAAAGCCTTGCCGTCGAGGATTTGTGCTGACATAGACGAAATTTCCTAAAAAAGCGAGCGGTCTTGCGACCGCCCGATGTTGAGATTCGGTTAGCGTTTGCCGGTAAGCTTGTTCCTCTCATCATGAGCGCGGCGGGAAGCATCGGCTTCGGGCAGTACCTCAGCGATCGCCTGAGCGGCTGCGGCGTTGAATTTCAGGCGGAAGTCGGTGACCGGTTGGTTGTTGCGCACGATGCGAACAGGAACCACCTGCATGCGTGACTGGCCTTTGTTGCCGCGCACGATTTCGGCAAAGCCCACGTCAATGCCGTCGTTGTTGATCGGCTGAATGCCGATGTCGGAACTTGGCACGTCGGCGTCTTCGGTGAGTTCAAGAACACGCGTTCCCTGAATGCGGCTTATCTTCCAGGAGCCGCCCTTTTGTGCGCCGTTGGACAGTCGTTCGCAGAACATATTGCTGCGCTGAACCTGTGAAAGAATGAAGCGTCCTTGAGGAGCCGACGCACGGTTCTTGCCGCGCTCGCGCACGGGATGCTCAAAGGACAGACCGTAGGGCGTTGCTTCCAAATGGCTCACGTAGCTCATGCAGTATGGCGTAGTCTTGGCCGTGTAGCGCGCAATCATGCTTTCGAGATTGCGTGCGCCCGTAAAGGCCGAGCGCGACGGCTGCACGATTTCATCGTCGCCGAGCCAGTAAGTGGCGAGATACGCTACGGAGCCCTGCGGGAACTTGGCGTCGGCCGGCACAAACCAGGCGAGCGAATCAGGTTGGTTGTTGCCGTTGCGAAGGAAGTGACGGATGGGTTTGCCTGAGATGTTGTAGGCGCGAAGTTCAACGGCAAGGTTAAAGACCGCCTGACCGGAATTCTGCAGAAGGATGCGACCGTCGGGCAGGCGGGAGGCAACCATTGGTCCTTCGTTGTTGAGCACTCTGGAGTTACGGATGAGCTGCACGGCGCCCTGGCCCCAGGTAAAGCAGCGTTCCCCGGCCTGCGTTACGGTTTCACTGACGGTCCAGCTGCCCGTTTGAGCGGGTTGCAGTTGAAAGAAACTGCGGTGCGTGTCGTAGAAGGCGTAGATGCCTTCCTGCAGGGCTGCAACGGAGTCAACGGGAATTTCCGTGCTGCGGAAGGGCGGACGAATGTTCGATTCGGGGCGCCACGTTGCGTCGGTGAATTCCTTGTAGTTGGCTTTGGGCTGGTAGTCAACAGTATGCGTCGCGCAACCGCTCAACAGGACGGCTGCGGCAAATGCAGCGGAAGTGGCTTTCAGAAAAAGGCGAGACGTCTTCATTTTTCTTCGCGCTCCGTAGCAAGATCAGTTTTAGGGCGACACAACGGCGCCCGGATTGAGTCGGTTGTCGGGGTCGAAAATGCGCTTCAATTTGCGCATCAACTGCAGTTCATCTGCCGGTTTTGTTTGCTCAATAAGGTCGCGTTTCATGCGCCCGACGCCGTGCTCGGCGGCAACCGAGCCGTTAAATCGCGCTACATGTTCGTAGACGATGGCGTTGATTTCCTTTTCAAAGGCAAAACAAAGCCGGGGATCCTGCCCCGGAACGACGCCCATATTGTAGTGGAGATTGCCGTCTCCGAAATGACCGAAAACACTCGGTTCGATCCAGGAAAAACGCTTTGCGAGCGCTGCATTGGTTTGTTCGACGAACTCCGCAAGGCGGCTTCGCGGCACGCTGATGTCGTGCTTGACGTTGCCTCCGGTCTTCTTGTGCGCTTCAGGGACTGCTTCGCGCACTGCCCAAAGCGCCTCGCATTGGATCTCGCTTTGCGAGAGAACGGCGTCGGTGATGATTCCTTGTTCGAGAAGTCCTTCAAGCAGCGACTCGAGAAGGTCGGCACCTTGAGTTTCATCTTGGGTGTCGGAATAGGAAAGTTCGACGAGAACCGACCAGGGCGAGTGTGTATCGATTTTTTTGATTTTCTCGGGAAAGACCTGCGCAACACGCTGCAGCGGCGTTTGATGAACGATTTCAAAGGCGCTCAGGGCATGACCTGCCTGTTTTTGAAAGGCGCAGAAAAGCGGTTCGATTTTGCGCAGAGAATCCAGCGACAGCCAAAGCACCTTGCGCGAAGCCGGAAGCGGATGCAGTTTCAGTACTGCCTTTGTGATGATGCCAAGCGTTCCTTCGCTTCCGATGAAAAGCGACTTTAAGTCGTAGCCGGTGTTGTCCTTGCGCAGGCCTCGCATCAGGTCGAGCACGCGTCCATCGCAAAGAACGACTTCAAGTCCCAGACATAGGTCTCTGGCGTTGCCGTATCGCAGAACATGTACGCCGCCCGCGTTGGTCGCAAGAACGCCTCCCACGGTAGCCGTTCCGTCGCTGGCAAGGCTGAGTGCAAAAAGGCGCTTTTGCAGAGCGGCCGTTTCTCTGACGGCTGCGACCGGAACACCTGCTTGTACGACGACCGAGTCGTTGACGGTGTCGATTTTCTCGATGCGGCGCAGACGGGTTGTCGAGAGCAAAACGGTTCGCGAGACATCCGTGTCGTTCACGACGGGGGTAGCCGCCGCGGCGTTGCCCGTGTTGCCGCCTTGAGCAAACACGAGCGCATTGTGTCGGCAGGCGATGCGCATGATTTCCGAGACTTCTTCGGTTGTGGAGGGGAAGACGGCACACAGCGCGCGGCCCTGCCAGCGGCCGCGATTATCAAGCAAAAGCGGAGCTAGGGCCATCGCGTCGGTGAGAACGCGATCGGAGCCGAGACACGCCTGAAGGTCGGACAGAAGCGAAGCCATGTTTTTTCCGAGAAATCGAAACGAGACATAGTTTACGCGGCGCCGACCGTACGTTTGTCTTGAGAAATACGTACAAACAAAACAGGCGCTCCTTCGAAGAAAGGAGCGCCTGTGAATCAACGTCAGAAGACGGAGATTAGATCGTCAGCAGCGGCACGATGAGCAGAGCCACGATGTTGATGATCTTGATGAGCGGGTTGACGGCAGGGCCGGCGGTGTCCTTGTAGGGGTCGCCGACGGTGTCGCCCGTCACGGCAGCCTTGTGAGATTCGCTGCCCTTGCCGCCGAAGTGACCGTCTTCGATGTACTTCTTGGCGTTATCCCAAGCGCCGCCGCCCGTGGTCATGGAGATGGCCACGAAGATACCGGTGACGATCGTACCCATCAGCACGCCGCCGAGAGCCTTCGGGCCGAGGATGAGGCCGACGAGGATCGGGACGATGACCGGGAGAACGGACGGGATGATCATTTCCTTAATGGCAGCGCCGGTGAGCATGCCGACGGCCTTGGAATAATCGGGCTTGGCCTTGCCTTCCATGATGCCCTTGATTTCCTTGAACTGGCGACGGACTTCAATCACCACGGAGCCGGCAGCGCGGCCGACGGCTTCCATAGCCATTGCGCCGAAGAGGTAGGGAATCAGACCGCCGATGATCAGACCGGCAATCACGTACGGGTCGGAAAGGTCAAACTGGAAGTCAATGTTGAACTGCTGCTTCAGAGCGTGCGTGT
>UMFF01001985.1_pt1 | contig 16224 bp, 15 predicted proteins | sample 1964971 | NCBI WGS metagenome assembly UMFF01 (sample SAMEA4836042, study PRJEB28245) | human gut metagenome | biome: gut microbiome; material: fecal sample | place: Denmark | collected 2008 | reverse complement strand
ACTAATCAGAAAGTAAATGAGGATATGAAACAGTTATTTACAAAAGTAAGTGGTAAGTACCAAGTAGCTGAAAGTGATATTACTTCCGAAATAGCACACAAGAAATTTCCTCACTGGAAGAAAATCAATGAAATATTTCCAGAGGATAAAGAGAAAGAGGGGATAGTTTAATTGTCTTTTCCAAAGCAGACTAAAACATTAACAAAGGTAAGCTCCGCATCCAGTCCGTTCAAGTCCAAGCCCTAAAGGGTTAAGCTAAAAATCTCCACACCTGCACTACGCTTCGGGTAGTATTTTTAGCTTAAGACTTGCACAGACTGGATGCTACACTGATAGAGTTAATGTTATTAATCCGTTTCGGAAAAAATATTGGTTGATAAGATCATAAAATTTTAAGAAGCAGAAAACAACAATGACTTATAGTGTAGAATTGGGCGAACTTTTCTAGTCTTTTCTGCTTTTCCATTGTTTTGAATTACTCTCACGACATATAGATCTTTTTATTTAAAATCTACTTACTACTAAGTAAATTTGATTATATTTGCAGCATGAACGATACAAGAAGTGAAATAATAAGGTTAGGAAGTGAATTAATTCGCTCTATTGGCTACAATTCTTTTAGCTACGCAGACATATCTAAAGCGTTGAATATAAAGAATGCAGCTATTCATTATTATTTCCCTTCTAAGTCAGATTTAGGAGTAGAGATAATAAGGGGAAATCTGAATGCTTTCAACGAACTAACTAAGACATGGGCAAAATTGGATTATAAATTACAGTTTTCTAATTATATTCACATGCACGATAGTTTTATCAATAATCACTGGGTTTGTATAGTTGGCTCACTTTCTCCATCTTATGACACTTTACCTGAAAACATGCAGAAAGAGTTGCAGGGATTGGTAAACACGATTCTGAAATGGCTTACAGCCTTATTAGATAATGGTTTAAGAAACAATGCTTTTTCATTTACAGAAACACCAAGAACAAAGGCTTTTATGGTTCATTCTGCATTACTATCTTCTTTGCAAATGAATAAAGTATTAAGAAATGATGTGTATAAGTCAATACAAGAAGGATTACTAAATATCTAATATTTTTTTGCCGCAAAAACTTACTTACTAATAAGTATATAAATTTATAAAAATGGAAAGAATTGATTTTTTAAGAGAACAGATTATCGAATCAAGGAATTTTGTAAATCGTTTGGTTTCCGAAATGCCACAAGATTTATGGTACACAATTCCTCAAAACACAGATTCAAATTTTGCTTGGCAAGTTGGGCATTTAATGATTAGTCAAAACTTCCATGCTATCACATGTATCACAGGAAGAAATACTAAAGTCGCAGAATTGTTACCCATTGTTGATTATGTGAAAATCTTCAATGGTATGGGAACTCTACACAGGTCAGTAGAAAAAAACTTGATCCCAGCATATGAGCTAAAAGAACAGTTTGATGCCATTCATGAAATATGTATAGATAATTTATCGCAATTAAATGATGATATATTATTTGAGCAATTAGAACCTATTCCGTTTAAGCATCCAGTAGCTAATAACAAATATGAGGCATTATCTTGGTGTTTCAAACATGAAATGTGGCATAGTGCGGAAATGGAAGAACTAAAGCGTATGCTGGGCTATCCTATCAAATGGCTATAAAGGTCGTTGTACCATAAATACAGGTGATGATCATAAAATAGACAGGCAAGCTATTGGTTATACCAATAAAGTGATTATATTTGCATACCGTACTATATGGTATGGTTTTGGATTATGAAGAAAGTTGATAAAGAACAATGGTTTGTAGTGGGGCTTGATGTGTTGGCGAACGATGGTTTTGCAAGAATCACGATAGATAACCTATGCGAATTGCTGCAAATTACCAAAGGTGCATTTTACCACCACTTCAAAAATATTGATGGCTACATTGATGCTTTGATGAAATATTGGTTGGAGGCAAACACGATTCAAGTCATTGAAGATGCAGATAAATTACCATCAGCAAACGAACGAATAGAATTTATTGGTAATACAGTAATTCAGCGGTCGCATAAAAGGTCACATAAAAGTGAGCAGGTGATACGTGCTTGGGGATTTTCTAATCCTATTGTCAAAAAGTATGTTCAACAAGCAGATGATTTACGGATTGAATATTCAACCAAACAGAGAGTGCTGTTAGGTATGGCAGAAGATGAAGCCAAAAACACCACTCTTTTAGAATACGCAATCTTTGTCGGAGGGCAACAGTTATTTCCTGATATGGATAAAAAAGAGTTGGAGCGGATTTATCTGTTCTATTATCAAAAACTTAAATCGGACGAGTTGGGATGAAACCGTACAATAAAGATGAATCCAAAAGGATTCAGGTTCGTAGGATGTTTAATAACATAGCCCCCTACTACGATAAGATATGCCACATTCTATCATTCAATATAGATAGACTTTGGCGGAAACAATTAGTGAAGCTAATTACCGAAATAAAGCCTACTCACATTGTTGATATAGCAACAGGAACGGGTGATATTGCCATAAGTATGGCTAAACAGATTCCAAATGCACAAATAGTTGGTATTGATTTGTCGGAAGAGATGCTGAAAGTTGCACAGCAGAAGATAGAGCGTTTGGGTATTGAAGCCAATATACGGTTTTTATGTGAAGATGCCGAAAACCTATCGCTCCCCAGTAATTCTTTTGATGTGGTAACAATCTCATTTGGAATAAGAAATTTTGAAAATATAGATAAAGGGCTATCGGAGTTTTACCGGATTTTGAGAGAAGGAGGAAGTTTATTTGTGATGGAGTTTTCGACACCTAAACATAAAGTATTCAATATACTATATCGTTTTTACTCAAAATATATTTTACCTGTAATTGGTCGAGTTATCTCCAAGGACAATAAGGCATATACATATTTACCAGAATCAATCGTAGAGTTTTATCAAGAAGATGAATTTACCAAACTATTACAGAATAATGGCTTTAATAATTGCACTGCCATATCTCTGACGAATGGAATCGCACACATTTACATAGGTGTAAAACCTAAATTATAGATAATATGAACAAGACTAAAATAAATAAAGGCGGTTTGATTGATAATTACCTCCCTGCCGACTACATAGATTCTTTCTCGAAAGAGGTTGAGACTAAAGAGAGTATTACGCCTGACGCTTTCCTCAATATGGCATTTAACCAATTCCCAACTTGGATAGATTGGTTGTTAAAGTTAAGAAACACAATTGTCAAACCTTTGGGATTGGACACCACAAGCCGTTTTTCAGATTCTATATGTGAAAGAAACGACAACGAAATTATATGGGGGATGCCAGATAAGCATCTGACGTTTAATGTATCAATGTGGTGTGGAGAGCATAAAGATGGCAAACAGGAACTTCGAATTACTACTGTTGTGAAGTATAACAACTGGTTCGGACGAGTATATTTCTTTGTTATCAGACCATTTCATAGAATAATAATAAAATCAATCCTGAATAATATAGATAAAAATACAAACTGATATATACGTAATTAATGAATATCATATCTCAGGATTATATTTACCTCAATTTGAAAACTATATTTTGAAGACGGGATGCCGCACACTGTCAATAATAAAGAATACTTTTAAGCAAAATATTTCCATCATTTATAATATAATGTGATAGCAATGCCAGATTGGGAAATAACAGAACAACATATCTATCAACTATTGAAACATCCTTATCAAATTGATAAGTCGGTAGTTGAAAACATGACTTCCGCATACTTGGAGTTTGTGGAAGAGTTGTTCGCTTATATTGGCAACACCAAAGACAACAAAGAAATCATTCGCAAACTAAACATAACCTATATCGAATTTGCTACTATAAAAGCATTTGAAGAATCTATACCCACCGAAAATAACAAGCTAAAGATAGTGTTTCTGAATAAGTTGATAACCCTGATAGAGAAAGAGCAAGATTTGCTTTATCGTCAAATGGAGTACCCTAAATTCTTTATCAATTATAGAATCTGAATGGAAATCACCTATCTGTGTAAATGCAGATGTAATAAAACTTATTGATTTGATGGAGTTGGCTTGCGGTTTCTTCTATCTTATGGATGGACTTCTGCGTATTGATAATAAAGAGTTACACCTCATAGACGTTACACGTATCTTTGAAAAGATGTTCAATGTTAATTTGGGAGATATTTACAAAAAAGAAGAAGCTGTAATCAAACGCAAACCGATTAAAATCACCGAGTTTTTAGACAGGCTAAAAGCTGCCATTATCCAAAAGAGTAAGGACGAGGGGTATTATCAACCATAAAAAACCGAAAATATTCTATTCTGTCTATCAATGAGATAGCAATTATTCATGGGGGAGTACCAGTGGTATTCCCCTAACTTATTTGCATCCATTTGCCGAACTTTGCTTCATCAATCGGTTGAAAACAATAATGTTAAACTAAAAAATGAAGCAAAATGTATATAGACAATGAAAACTTCGACAAGTGGATGGAACGATTGTCGAAAAAACTCACCGAAATCGGGCAAGACCTGAAATCGCTAATCAATACCGACAACGTATTAGACCCCAACGACAAGATATTGGATAATCAGGATTTAGCTTTCCTGTTGAAAGTATCTTTCCGAACCCTGCAACGGTATCGGACAAGTGGCAAACTCCCTTATTTTACGATAAGCCATAAGACCTATTATCGGGCATCGGACATTCGGGCATTTGTTCAGGAAAATGCAGATTGTACTACCTATGAGCGGTTCAAAAAGGAAAATCAACTTGATAAGCAAAACGGTGCAAAACAAGGTGGATAATGTTACCGCCTGATGAAGTGCTATCACTCCCCATTTAGCAGAAACCGCCTCGTCCTGTGGCTCGGCTCGTTTCGCTAAATGAAGCAAGAGGGAACTGGACAAGTCCTGTTCTTCCCTCTTGCCCTGCGGTGCAAAGCCTTCGGCTTTAATAGGTTACATTCGTAACCGTTTATAACAGTGATTATAAGTCGAAAACATAATTCGCTTATAATCAACTGAATAAATCTCACTTTCATTATAAAAAAGTTATAATCATGGATAAGACCAATAATATATCCACCCTAACCACTATCGGTATAGACAGGCAGACGGGTAAGTTGATAGATAAGCTCTGCAAACGCTATTCACTTAAAAAAGGGGAAATAGTCAGGTTAGCATTTGTCTATATTGATAAAGCGTGTATCAACCCATCGGAAGCGCCTGAATCCGTAAAATCGGAATTGGCGAAGATAAACAAACGGCAGGACGATATAATTCGCTTCATTCGTCACTACGAGGAAGAACAACTAAATCCCATGATACGAACCGCCAATTCTATTGCGGTTCGGTTTGATACCATTGGCAAGACATTGGAAACTCTTATTCTTTCTCAACTGGAATCCAGTCGGGAGAAGCAAACAGCCGTACTACAAAAAGTAAGTGAGCAGTTTGGCAAACACGCTGATATAATTAACCAGCAGGGAAAGCAACTTAACGCCCTGTATCAGATACACCAACGGGATTATAAGAAGCTACTAAACCTAATACAACTCTATTCGGAACTCTCCGCTTGTGGTGTGATGGATAGCAAAAGGAAAGAGAACCTAAAAGCAGAAATTACCAATCTGATAAATACATAGAGCCATGCACATAGATTTTGCCCCACCATCGGGAGGAACATATAACAATGCAGGTAGCAGTCGACAATTAGCCTCATACATGGAGCATGAAGATTTGGAACGAATGCAACAGGGTATCTATACGGATGGCTTTTTCAACCTGACGGATGATAATATTTACAAATCAACGGTTATTAAGGATATAGATAGTAATATCGGGCAACTGCTAAAAACGGATGCAAAGTTTTTCGCTATCCATGTCAGCCCATCGGAAAGCGAACTTCGGGTAATGGGCAACACAGAACAGGAGAAAGCCGAAGCCATGAAACGGTATATTCGGGAAGTATTTATTCTTGAATATGCCAAGAACTTCAACAAAGGATTATCCGAAGCAGATATAAAGTTTTACGGTAAGATACATTTTGACCGTAGCCGTTCAGATAACGAACTGAATATGCACTGCCATTTGATTGTGAGCCGGAAAGACCAAACCAACAAAAAGAAGTTATCACCGCTAACCAATCACAAGAACACCCAAAAAGGGACGGTAACAGGTGGTTTTGACCGTGTGAACCTCTTTCAACAGGCAGAACAGGGCTTTGATAAGTTATTCGGCTACAACCGCCAATTCTCTGAATCGTTTGAGTATGCCAATACCATGAAGAACGGTTCTATCTACGAACAGATTGAATTACAGAAGCAAAATTTTACTGGCGAAAAGAAAAAAGACATATTCCAATCCAGTGAAAAAGAAAACATGATTTCTTGCAATCTTGATAGCAAGCAAAATGAGAAACATACTTACAATCAGCAAGATAATAGTGGCGGTGATTCTCTTTTGTCTATCTTCTCATTGGGAGATGGCAATAATTACAATGCAACATCGACAGAGGAATTACAGGCACAGAAACGCAAGAAGAAAAAGAAGAAAGGAATAAGACGATGATTGAATATGAGGAACTAAGAGCCGATATAGACCGTTACCTGATGGAGCGTTTCAAGTATCGTAAATCACTCGTCAGGCTGACGGTAGATAATATTATCACTACTCGGAGGAATAGCCGAGTAGATTTGTATTTGCGTATCAGAAAGGTAGAAAGCCGATTTCTACCTGATTGCCTAATCATTGCCCGATTAAGTTTTGGCAAAGAACGGGTAGGACATGGAACGCACTTTCTTAGGTTTCTGACAGAAGTAGCCCGAAAGTACAATTTTGAGTACATCGGCATTGAGTGTACCAATGCCAAAAGCAGTGCATTTGCTAAGAAGTTAGGCTTTTATTCCATAGATAGCGAAAACTATGCAATAGCAGCAACCAATCTAATATCTTATTTTTCAATGGAATAATCTTAATTAATCCTTTCTTTCTCTGAACACTAAAGTATATCAGAGAAAAAAAGGAAAAAATATGTTTTGGATTGGTTGTGTTATCAGAAGCCACTTCGTACAAACAATTTAAAGTGTTAAAAATGGCTGAAGTAGGATTGCTAACTATAAGTTATTTTAAATGAGTGCTTTGAAAAAAACTTAAAAAAGGACTTTTAAGTCTTTTTTTATGAGTATTTTTGCAAAAACCAAAAAAGGCAAAATATATATAGATGAAAATCAACACTGTAGAAATTCGAAATTTCAGAAAATTGAAGTCATGTAAAATTGATTTTTCAGAAAAAGAAACAATATTTGTTGGCGCAAATAATAGCGGTAAGACAACAGCTATGGATGCTCTTATGGCATTTCTAAAAACTAAAAATTTCAAGACTCAAGATTTTACATTGCCCAATTGGATAAAATTAAATGAAATTAGTGAGAAATGGATTAGCGAAGAAGTAAAAGAAGAAGATAAGTCTATAAAATTAATCGAGGAATTATTACCTACTTTAGATATTTGGCTATATGTAGAGAATAGTGAACTTCACTATGTTAGTCACATAATTCCATCACTAGACTGGAAAGGAGGAATACTTGGCTTAAGATTAAGATATGAGCCTAAAGATATAGATGAATTGATAAAAGAGTATTCTTCCACTTACAAAAAATCAAATCAACTTCTTAAGGATAAAAAGAAAGAATTCAAACTTTGGCCTAAACATTTTTGGGATTTTTGTGAAAGAAAAATTAATGCTCATTTTTCATTGAATACTTATTTGTTAGACCCTGATAAATATGGAATAAATCAAGAATTAACAGAAAGCAACATATCACTGGATGGCGATGTATTAAAAGGGTTAATTAGAATTGATATCATTAATGCACAAAGGGGATTTAGCGATGTGAATTCCGATATAGAAAACAACAATTTGAAAAACTTGTCATCTCAATTACGCGCATATTATGACAAGCACCTGAATCCATCATTAGAACCTACTGAAACAGATATAGAAGCATTAGAGTCTATAAATATTGCACAAGATGCCTTTGACAAAAATCTAAAAGAAAGCTTTAAGAATTCTTTGTCAGAACTTGAGGGACTAAATTATCCAGGATTTGGAAACCCTCAAATTCAACTTTCTACTAAGGTTTCAACGTCTGATGGCTTACAACATGATTCTGCCGTACAATATTTTATAGAAGAAGGCTTGTCCTTGCCTGAAAAATATAACGGATTAGGTTATCAAAATCTAATATCAATAATCTTCAAATTGATTAGATTTAGAGATGAATGGATGAGAGTAGGAAAACAAATAATAAAAGATGATGAGATAATAGAACCTTTACATTTAGTGCTAATTGAAGAGCCAGAAGCCCATCTTCACGCTCAGGTACAACAAGTTTTTATTAAAAAAGCTTATGATGTATTGAGGAATAATGAGATTCTAAAAGACAAAAAAGATTTCTCTACACAATTGGTGATTAGTACTCACTCCAGTTATATTGCTCATCAGAAATTTATATGTTTAAGATATTTCAAACGTAATGAGTGCAATAGTTTTCCAACATCAGAAGTAGTCAATGTATCAACAACGTTTGGATCAGAAGATGATACCACTAAATTCGTTATAAGATATTTAAATACTACTCATAATGATGTTTTCTTTGCTGATGCTGTAATCTTAGTAGAAGGTCCCGCAGAAAGAATACTTTTGCCACACTTCATAAAGAACAATTGTGATACTCTTGATAATTGTTATATTACTATATTAGAAATAGGGGGCAGTCATGCCCATCGATTAAAACCGCTCATTGAAAATTTAGGAATAATTTGTTTAATAATAACAGATATAGATTCTGTTGATCCTGCTAATAATAAAAAGTGTCAACCTGAATTAGGAAAAGGATTTCAGAGCAATAATGACACTCTTAAAAGTTGGCATCCTTGTGAATCTGATTTGGATAAATTGTTAAGTCTTTCGACTGCTGATAAAGTGAAAGCCGACCTGCCGATAAGGGTGGCTTATCAAAAAGCTGTTGAGTTTGAAGATAAAAAGATGTCAGTTTATCCCTATACTTTTGAAGATTCATTAGTGCTTGAAAATAAGGAAAAATTTAAATCTATAACAAAATCAAAAGGCTTATTAAAGAAGATGGTAGATGCTGCAAAGAATGAAGATTTGAAAACATGTTCTACGGTAGCTTATTTAAACATAAATGCAGAGGGAGCAAAAAAAGCAGAATTTGCCCTAGATGTTTTATATCTCGAAGATCCCAAAACATTTATCATCCCGACTTACATAAAAGAAGGTTTAGATTGGTTAGAAACACAATTGTCAAAGGATAAGCAAGGATTAAATATATAATAAATGGCTCACTATACAAACGATATAGATAATAATGTGGATGAGATGATTTATGAATGTATCATCCCGTCTTCTTCTAAAAGCTTTTTTCTTTTTGCGGGAGCAGGTTCTGGTAAAACAAGAACTTTAGTAAATGCACTTTCTAAATTTAAGGACGAATATGGAAAAGACTTTAGAATAAAAAATAAGGCGATTGCGATTATAACTTATACAAATGCTGCCGCAGACGAAATTAGTAGACGATTAGACTACAACTCTATTTTTCAGGTACGTACAATTCATAGTTTTGCATGGGATTTAATTAGAAATTTTACTTCAGACATAAAAGGGTGGCTCAAAGAAAGTGTTAAGGAAGAAGTCTTGAAATTAGAAGCTGAACAATCTAAAAGTAAAAATCTAAATAACAAAACTTCTATTGCAAGAGCAAAAAAAATAGAATCAAAAACAAAACGATTAGAGTTATTAGATGGGGTTCATAAATTTATTTATAATCCTAATGGGGATAATTTAACAAAAGACTCTCTTAGTCACAATGAGGTTATTACAATTGCAGCTAGTTTTATTCAGAGAAAGAAATTATTTCAACAAATTGTAATAACTAAGTATCCAATAATCTTAATAGACGAAAGTCAAGACACAAAAAAAGAATTAATTGATGCATTTTTTAACTTACAATCAATAAATAAAAACAGATTTTGTTTAGGATTGTTTGGAGATACAATGCAGAGAATTTACATGGATGGTAAAGAAAATTTAGGTATAGAGTTACCTAATGATTGGATAACTCCAGCAAAAAAAATGAACCACCGTTCAAAATCAAGAATTGTTGACCTAATTAATAAAATAAGACAGAATGTTGATACACAAATACAACTCCCAAGAATTGAAAAAATGGGCGGATATGTTAAATTCTTTTCAGTTTCTAGAAGCAGATTGAAATTGGAAACAGAGAATGATGTTTGTCAAAAAATGAAAGAATATACAGGTGATGACAAATGGATTGGAGAAAATTCTAATGTAATGACTCTTATATTGGAACACCATATGGCTGCTAAACGAATGGGGTTTTCGACATTCTTCGAGCCATTATATAAAATTGATAAGCTGAAAACGAGCCTATTGGATGGTAGCTCGGAAGTAATAAATTTTTATACTAAAATAATTCTCCCTATTTATAATGCGAACAAGAATGGAAATAAATTTGGAATAGCTAGCTGTGTAAAAAAATATTCTCCGCTTATCTCTAAACAAGTTTTATCCAAAGATTCTAATAAGTTGGAAACTTTGCATTTAACGAATGATAAAGTTAAAGAATTACTTCATTTATGGGATGACAACAAAGAACCGACTCTATCAGAAATCCTAAACAATATAAGTTCATCCAGTTTATTTAAAATACCCAATGTCTTGAAAATCGTTCTGGCTCAACAAAAAGGAGAAAATATAGAAACAGAAGAAGAAGAAAATGTAGCTGATGATAGTGATATCCTATCTGCTTGGGGAGCAGCATTGTCTGCAAAATTTTCGGAAATAATTAAATATAATGAGTATATTAATGGGGAATCGAAATTCAGCACACATCAAGGAGTTAAGGGATTAGAGTACGAGCGAGTAATGGTGATAATTGATGACGAAGAATCGCGAGGTTTTTTATTTAGTTATGACAAATTATTCGAAATAACCTCATTATCAGAAAATGACGAGAAAAATATTCAAGAAGGAAAGGAAACGGGTATTGATAGGACAAAACGACTATTTTACGTTGCTTGTAGTAGAGCGAAAGAAAGTCTCGCTATAATTGCCTACACTGATGACCCAGAGGGTTTGAAGAAAAATGTAGTGAATTTCGGCTGGTTTAGTGATCACGAAGTTGAAATTATGAAATAAGATAAAAGTAAAAAGAAAGCAAATATTATAGGTTGTAAATGCTAAATCCGATAAACTATTTTTGTTTTATCAGATTAAGCATTATCTTCGTAACAGGTTATTGAAATGATGCAAACTTAAGAATATTAGAGTAGAGAGCACGTTGCTAAACCATTACCCTTTTCGGAATCATACATAATAATGCACTGTTTATCAACTGGATAAATTGCATACACACAGTAGTGGCATAGCTGTGGCGGGCTGTGTGCGTGGAAATTTCCTTATGAATCCCGCACAAATCGCTGATTTCTTTCAGATAACTATTCATTTTCTGATTGCAAGGGACAGGCAGTAAAACATTCTGTTTTTGACACTTTGGATTATCCTTATACTTCTCAATAATAGCCAAAGGAATATCCAGTAGCGGAATATTACACATATTCTTTGTCTTCTGCCGAGCCTTGCGAATCCAAAAGTTACCTTCTCTGTCTTTTACGATATGTTCAGCCGTTAGTTGCTTAATATCTATAAATGACAAGCCCGTATAGCATCCAAAAATGAAAATATCACGTACTAAATCAATACGAGGTAAATCAAATTTCTTATTTGTTATGATTTGCAATTCATCCCAAGTCAAGAACTCCCGATTGACTTCCTTTTCATGGAACTTGATACCAGTAAAAGGGTCTTTGTTTATCCACTCATTGGCAAGAGATAGATTAGTAATCTTTTTCAGGCATTTCATGTAACGGATAACGGTATTTTGAGCACATTTCTTTTCTGTTTTCAAGTAAAAGTCAAAAGCCCGAATAAACTCTCCGTTTATATCTTTGAGTGGTAAATCTTCTTTGTCATATTTGATTTTGATAAGTTCGGCTAAATAGCGTTTACAACTTTCATAACGACGTACAGTGACTAAAGCGAAGTCTTTGCCTACCAACTGGCGACATTGGTCGTTATGCTCTTGAAAAGTAGCTATAAGTGTTTTAGGTTCTTCTTTTTCTTCCAAGTTAAAGAATTTATCCCGAAGAATGGTAGCTGTTATAGGTAGACTTTCCTTTTTTAGCTCTGCATGTATATTATATAACTTGATTCGGGCTTCTTCAATAAACTTGTTTAGGTCGTTTGATTTGCGGTCTTTACCACGAGAACATTCTTTCGCCTGATTCCATAGGGAGGGGGTAATGCTTTTACGGATATTCGTTTCAGAACGAATATTATTAACCGTAATCCGCATACATACAGAGGCTTCACCATTCTTCAATAGTTTGGTTTTCTTTAAGAAGAACAAAACACTAAATGAATTTCTTTCCATCATTTTTCTACCTGTTTTAAGTGATACAAAATTATGGAAATGTGGAGAGAGTTTCGCTATGTAACATATTGACAAACAGCGTCAAACAAAGACAAAAGGTGGAGATGAAATATCTCCTGATTTGCTCCACCGAAGTAGGTTGAAATTTGCTGTTTTTTGCGTAGCGGGTAAAAATAAAAACTCCCGATATTCGTTGAATATCAGGAGTTTACTTCTTTTTGCTTTCTCTAAAAGTGGTGCCACCAGGAATCGAACCGGGGACACAAGGATTTTCAGTCCTTTGCTCTACCAACTGAGCTATGGCACCATCATGTATGTCTTTCTTTTAAAGACGCTGCAAAGGTAGATATATTTTTTAATCCTGCAAGAGGATACGAAAAACCATGCTCATCTTTAACATTTATTCAATAAATCGATATTCAAGACTTAGAAAGAATAAGATTTTGCTAAGAAGTCACCAGAAAAATGCAGTTTCATAGAAAAAAAATGAACAAATTATTTGCGAGTTCAAATTTATTTGTACCTTTGCAGCCGTAATCAAAAACGGGATGTAGCACAGTTGGCTAGCGCGCCACGTTCGGGACGTGGAGGTCGGAAGTTCGAGTCTTCTCATCCCGACTACAAAAAGGGTAAGTAACTTAGAAGTAAGTTCTTGCCCTTTAGTCGTTTTTAACACCGGGACAAAAAAACGGGACAACTAAAAAAGAAACTAATTTATGGAAAAAGGACTTTTAATTCCCTGAATATTCAATAACATGAAAATTACACCTCCACGATTGGCAAAACACCTTCATGAAAACATTCCTTTTCAGGATATCGTAAGAAACAATGAAGAAGATTTGACAGAACATGCTTTCAAGAGCCAGCGAATAGACGGATGGAAAAGGAATAATATGTCCATACAATCCTGTACATTCTCCGGTTGTATGTTTACTGGGTGCAGCATAAAGAAATCACAGTTCAGTGATGTGATATTCAGAAATTGCGATTTATCCAATATGAATCTGACTGGATGCGGCTTCCACCGGGTGGAGTTTATCGAATGTAAACTTATGGGGACAAATCTCCAGGACGGGATATTTAACCACATTCTTTTTCAAGAATGCAAAGGAGATTACCTGAACCTCTCCACGAGCAAGCTAAACTATGTCAATTTTGACCGCAGTACTTTGACTGGTATGGCAATGGAAAATTGTAAAATCACCCATATAAACTTTGAAAACTGCAACCTGAAAGAAGCAGAATTTTATCATACCCCGCTAAAAGGGATCGATTTTACCGGCTCCGACATATCCGGCATCCGCGTAAGCCTGATAAACAGCAGCGAATTAAAAGGCGCCACCGTTACCTCCTTACAAGCCTTGGAATTAGCACGGATGTTGGGGATAGATGTCAAAGATTAAACAGTCTATTAGGGCAAAACAACCCTATTTCGTATAATCCGGATGGCGATGCAACCAAACCACTGCATAAGGACAAGTTGCCAACGGCTTCATGCCATTCTCCAAAGCATAATCATACGCATATTTAACCAAAGCCGCAGCCACGCCACGTCCCTCTATTGCAGGAGGGACAATTGTATGAATAATATCCAGTTTACCTCCGGACAAACGGTATTCTACAAATGCCGTAACCCCTTCCAACGTTGTTTCGAAACGTTTTTTCTCCGGGTGATGAGTAATAATGCAATCCATAATCTTTTTTACTTTATCGGTTCAAACTCAAGAAATAATTGATTCTGATCATTCGCTTCCGGCAATGCCTCTTTTGGCTCTTTCTTCTTTTTATGGAAGAAGTTCTTTACCTTTTTGAAGAAAGTCATCACATTTTGCGCCATATCCTGCTTTTTCTTGGATACGCCAACCGACTCAACCAATGCCGGGCGGAGGATTTGCCACAAATAATTGAAAGTAGAATGATAAGGATCTCTTATTATTGTAACATTCGAATGTCTCGGTTTGTTAAAGCCACGCTTTGTTTTATCGGGGTTATTGTGTTTTAATATGCGGTTCACAAGCTCCGTCAGGAATTTCTTGTCTGTCACCTCGCCGTCTTTTTCTTTGAGAAGCACTGCCCGCAAATCGGAATATAGGAATAGCATATCGACTGTCGCATCTTTGCTGGTTGCCTCCGTACTAAAAGTAAAATCTTTCAAATGCCCGCTTTCTACCTGCGCCAGAGCCAAAGGGGTTATCAGTTCATTCAATGCCGTCAAATCAAAATCACTCATGCAGGCGGTCAAAAGGAAACGGTCATTCAACGAATCGACCGGTAGCATCCAAGTGGCGGTAAAGCCTCCTTTTCCCATAAATTTGCCGTCAGCATCCAAACGGATATATTGCTCCGGATAGGAAACGATATTGGTCAATCCGGTAAATGTACCGTTCATATCCGTAAAAAAAAGTTTGCCGGGAACCGTTCCTTTTTTGGACAGTTCTTCATAAACGACGGAAAAATTATTTACCCCTAATTTCCGTATGTCGATCTGCAACGGTGCTTTCTGTAACGCTTCATAAACCATCGGGACAATACGACGGGGAACTGCAATCTTCTGGTTTTTAAAATTACCCAATACGGCATCTTTCACCTGTACATCCTCTATCCGCAATGCCTTATCGGAAACCAAAGTGGGTATATCGATATTCGAAAGGGATAAACTTCCCACACTCACATCAAACCAATCCTTATGCTGAGGCTGGAGATAAGCAAATTCCATTTTAGGGTAAGGAGAAAAGAAGCGGAGGTTCTCCACCTTCAAATCCGTATTATCGATTGCCACATGCCCGACCTTAAGAGTGTAGAAGCCATTATCCAAAGGGAATACCAAATTACGGGTGGAGAAACGAATATCATCCAGTTTAAACAGACGCTCCCTGTTATCAACCGTCACCCCTTCCAACACAAGGTTCACGGTATCCAACCTCTGATACTCCAAGGTATATCCCTTTCCCCAAAAAGCATAATCGACTTTCGCATTCGACAAATCGAACTTCTCTAAAGAAATACGTCCTGCCACTGGCGACAGGAGATGATAAATATCCAAAGATGCAGGTTTTGAAACCGTTTCTTTTTCTTTTCTCTTAGGTTGTACCGGCTGATAGGAAACAGAAGGGTTCAACAGGCTTATCGCACCCAAATGAAGGGAAGAATCTTTCCAGGCTATTTTATCCACTTCAAACTTATCCAGTAAAACGGACAGGTTTAGCTGGTCATCCTTAAACATTTGTATATCGGGAGAGTCTATCTGTAACGTGCCTAAAGACAAATGATGCAGCGGATTCTCAGGCAATCGCCTCAGCCCTGTTACATGCAACGCCGGAACCGATGCACTGAAATAAGTATCCGGTGCCTTTTCCCACAAGCTATCCTGGGGCGTAAGTTTTATATCATGCAGAGACAGGATTCCTTTTACCGTAGAGAAATTTCCTTTTCCAATGGAAAGCCTGTACGTTTTCCCCGGCAAATAATTATCAAAATGGCTGAAGTTAAAGCCCATATTCCCATAATCAAAAAGCCATCCCCGCTTTTTCCCCGTCCGTTCGTCCACCAAAATATCCGTTGCAAAGAAGTTGAAATTCTTTAATGTATAACTAACCGGGTCTGCCGCTTTCCGGTCGTCCCATTCAAAATAGGCACTATTCAGAGACACTTTCTTTACCGACAGATAGC
>UMFF01020590.1_pt1 | contig 16935 bp, 12 predicted proteins | sample 1964971 | NCBI WGS metagenome assembly UMFF01 (sample SAMEA4836042, study PRJEB28245) | human gut metagenome | biome: gut microbiome; material: fecal sample | place: Denmark | collected 2008 | reverse complement strand
GTCCGTCAGGAGAAATTTCATGTGACGTGTTCACCAGCAGGTCGAATGTCCGGTCCTGAGTGTTTGCAAAGGTTTTCCACAAATCCTTGTCCTTGGGAGCGTTTTCCTGCATGGGATTTTGCTCGTAGAAATATTCATTGGCATAAACAGTTACTTTACAAAGCCCCGAAGTCGCATTGAATACATAGTCGGGTTCATTCATCAGTCTGTAAAGGAACTGTTCCAGCGAAAGCAGATTCGCACCCGTATCGGAGAAGTATTGCATATCTTCATTTCCATTGTCGGCCAAAGTGCTTGGGTGAATATAGAATTTGAGCCAATCTGTATCAGCCTTTTTTTCATTGGAAGGAATATAGTTGTTATTTTTCAGCTGTTCCAATTCCGCTTTCGTATAAGAAACAATTTTGTCACAGAACGGTGTGTATATAGCAAAAGAAATCATGGCGTCATCTTTCAGAGTACCGTCCGGATTGAAGATGGCGAGCTCGTCTTTCTTAAAACGCATCAGACCTTGCTCGTAATGACAGTCAAAACTGAATGACCGGTGTGCGTCATACACCAACCCCTCTACCCCGGGAGCGGGTTCCTCCTCTTTCGCCTTGTCCGATTTTGCCTCCACAACCAAATCATTCATGCCTTTGATGGTCACATTATAGGTATAATGTACGTTACGTTCTATATCATAATCATTGGCCGGATCGTTTTCTGCCGTATACCCCAGATAAATGCGGTAGGTCACCCTCCCGAAACGCTCGGTAGGAGTATCTCCAGCTGCAAGATTCTGACGCAACTCACCTGAAAATTCAATATAGGGAGCCAGATCCGGGGCATATTCCGTCTCACCGTTCTGCAGATTAGGTTTGTCAGTTGCACCTGCAACGGGAGATTTCAGTTGTTTCTGCCTTAGGTCATACCCCTTCCTTTCCACATTATAGCCGGGAGAAGCCGGGGAAATAGCCTTCTTCGCGACCTTCCGGCTTTCGGGCATGTAGAATGAGGCGGTGACATTGGAGGCATCTCCCTCAAACTGGAAATATTCCGAGTTCCAGTATGATTTTTTGTCTACCCCGTCAGCATCCCATGAAGCGGTCTGGTCGGTTCCTTTTGCATGTTCCGCAATGAAGGTTGCTCCCGGCACATTACCAAGCCTGTATGATCCGGGGGCAAATGTGAGCCCGGCAATTGTCTGCAGGTTCAACGTGATTTTGGCCTCTGAGCGTTTCAAGGAGACTTCGATCTGTTTTGTGGCGGTGGAAACCGTTACCGCTTGGGTAACTGACATCAACAGGTTGCCGTTTGGACGGAACAGAGTATGGACAGTCATAGCCACCTTTATTTTCTCCAGGTCTGAATATTTTGAAATTCCGTTCAATACTTCAGGCTCCACATGAAACAGCCCGTCACCGTCCGATTTATAGTTCGCCAGAAGAAACAGTGTCTTTTCTCCCGTGGTAAGACTGATATTTTTCAACAGCCCCATGCTCGTGGGCGCACCTGCATCCGCTTCACCCGTGGATGCTTCAAGATCAGTTGCAGCCTGATAAAGGTCCCCCCTTGAATATTCACGAGAGAATTCCATGTTACCGGAAGAGTTGAAAACCCACAGGTAAAGGTCGTAAATTTTTCTCTCTTCACTTTCCAGTAAGGCGGAACGTGTCTTGGCCGCATTGGCTGCCGTACCGACACTTATGTCCACCGTTGTGGGAATTCCCTCCGCAACGCCGCTCCTTTGAAGGATATCCTCATCCGTACAGGAAGCAAGAAGGGGCAGTAACAACAGAATAAAATAAGTTATTTTCAGCTTGTATCGTTTCATAAATAATAAAATTTATCATGATAAATTCTCGTGTACATCATTGGAACGGAGGAAGATCTACTTTTTTACCATTCCATGGCTCAACCCGGTAAATAATCTCTTTATCTGAAGATTCCGGCAGGACTATGAATACTTTATAATCCCGATTCGGGTAAATAGGCCCGGAATACACCCCGGGAGAACTCTCTTCACCAACGTCAAATACCCAAGTTTTACTTCCTAATTCATCTATATATGGGCGATCTACAGCATTACACCATCCCACTTCCAATAAGATTTTCGGATGTTCTTGTTTTTTCTGCCATGAATTAGTATCCGGCAGATAGGGGGCCACGTATTGGGGATAACACATTGGAATAAATGTATTATAATTTCTCAACGCTTCATAATCAAATTCTCCTCCAGCAGTAAGAGGAATTGAATGTATAAAATAAGACCATTGCTTTATATGAGGTCCATACGAAAACACACCGGTGTATTCCATATTTTTTTCATTAGGAGTAGAAAGTGATAATTGCACTTTATCCGAATCATTCTCCCTAAAAGACGGGGACATCATTACCGGAAAATTTAAAAAAGCAATCTTTTTAGGATAAAGGTAAAACTTAACAGATTGATCTGCCTTGGCAATATAAATCTGAATACGAGAAAAATCCCGGAATAAAGGAATTGTTATATCCTGCACTGTACTTCCTGAAGACGGCACAACCGTGACCGTAGTCTTGCCTGAGAGCATTCCAATATGCATATTGTTTCCATATGGTGCCGATTCAGTAATATCATATGTTAACCATTTTATGATTTTTTCATCAGACGGGGAAGGATGTTCCCCGTCGTATGGGTTGTTTTCCGGAAGTGTCGGTATCGATTTTTCATCCCATGGTCCACCATTTTTCAAATCGATAATGGCAGGCAATGCGGAACCTTGAATATCCTCCATGGAAACATCCTCTTCCTCTTTTTCTGAAAAATCCCATGGGATATTATTCTTAAGAACACCTTCTGGAGTATAGTAGGGTACATCTTTAGGAGTCCCCCCGTAGGCCCAACCTGTTCGATTCGGGGCATAAAAAGCATAAAGTTCACTCTCTCCTTTTGGAATTCGTATCTTTGTCTGATATTCTCCTTTTCCAATCCCGGTTTGAAAAGTCACTAATTTACTATACACATACCGATTTTGCCCTTTGTTAAAAACCATCAGGGCTATTCTCGGAAGAGCCGGTGGATTAAACAGGTTACCGGTTATATACCAAGTATCAAGGTGATCCCCAAAAAATCCAGTTATATCATCATCTGAAGGATCTGTAGCCCTTGTTGTAAGATTTAGTCTGACAGTCACAGCATCCTCATCGGCAAACTGTTCCGGAATAGTCTCCTCGTTCTGGCAGGATACCAGAACAGGACAAAGGAGCAGTGACATTGTTCTCATAAAGTACCCCACAGCCTTTATCTTCTGAATATATTTAATATTTTTCAGCATAATCTTCATCAATCTGTTATGGGAACCACGTCAACAGTTTCCCATGGTTTTACACTTATACTCAGTGAGAGGGGATTCTGGCGAAAGAACAGTGGAAGCTCTGCTTCCTGCCGCCCCGTTATATGTATCTGCTCGGGATACTGTGCGATATATTGTGCCACATCTACGGAACAAAGGACCTTTTCCCCTTGCATAAGGCAGATCGTTAGCGGGTCTCCGTCCTCGAAGCGCAGGGCATTGAAGTCAAGCATGAAGTGGTCGTTTTTCTCGTCCGTGGTGAACGCGAGATCGAAGGAAGTTTCCCCGGCCCGCTGCCCGGAAAAGGAGAAACGGGCGGATGGTGATTCCATTGTCAGGTGGAAGCCTGCCTCCTTGTTCTGTTCAAACCAGGTCTGTGCATCGTTACCACCTTCGGAAAGAACTACTGCATGGATTTTCACATGCTGGGAATAAAGGCGGACCACGTCACGGGACTCGTTCATAACTTTAGATGTGATGGTCGTCTCACCCAGGTACAGCCTGTCAAACGTACCAGATGCCCGTCCGTCCTTCTTCATCAGTTCGGGGCGGGAAACCAACGAACCTTTGTAGCCACCCTCTTCACCGATAATCGTTTCTGTCAAAACGTTGCCTACAGCCACCACTTTATAATCCCCTTCCGGAAGCGTGACCTCCAGCGGCGAAAGCAGCTGTTCCCTCTCTAGGTGATGCCTGTCCACAAGAACTTCATCTTTAGCATCAAAAATAAAGACATCAATGCCATCCACATATTCCAGTAGATGTTCCTGATTGTCATCAGCCAGATAGGAAAAGACAATCGTGTTACCAAGACAGCCGCTCAAATCGTCATATACCCGGTCACAGGCGGTCACGAGGTATAAAGTGAGCAGCAGACCCAGCCAGGTAGGTATGTATCTTATGTTCATACTTTACACTAATTATTATGAATCACTACAGATAATTTTCCCGGAAGAGAAGATATGTGTTTCTTACGGGAGTAATAAAAAGGGAGGAGAGAACCTTTCCCCTCCCCGAGAGTGCAGGGCGGATTCCGGTACCAGCCAGCCAGAGCCAACATGGAAAGACCGCTCCGTAAAGTAGCTATTACTCTCTATTTATCAGTCAAGTATAGGGAAAACATTTACAGCAGTCCAAGCCTGTACCTGAACACGGACAATCACATTCACATTTTCATCTTCCAAATCTACCTGACCGCCCGGTTCGGGAGTCACCCCTTCCGGAATGGTCGGATCTGTATCCACAAGGATACCCTGTCCGTTGTTCAATGTGCTAAGATTCAAATTGATCAGGTAACCACCCTTACCGGCCGGAATATCAGTTGTACCGTCTGTCGCACCTTCTGTCTTCGCGTAACCGGAGATGACCACGAAACGTCTGTCGGCGGATACACCGTCGTCACCTGTCTTGAAAACGAAAGCAAGTTTGGGCGCATTGTTGTCTTTTCCGTAACCGGTAATTCCATTTGCGAAGAAATTGAACGCTGCAGCCTTCTTGCCAGATTCGAAATCAAAGGATGTTGTACTGAAATAGGATGCCACGTCCGACAGGTCAGTCTGGCCGTCTGGTTTGAATGTACCACTGGCAAAGTCATATCTGTCACCCGCATAAGTTTTGGCCCAGAACCAGTTTGCCTCTTCTTCCACTGTAAGTGAGGGAATAGCAAGTGTTCTGCTGAAACGGTTCATCAGGATACCCTGGTTCGCTGAGGTCACGTCAACCGCTTGCAACCATTGGCCCAAAGCGGCCATTTGAGAAAGGTCGGACTTGCCGTCCCATACTTCGTTATTGAAGCCGTCGGCGGCTGCCTTGAAGGCGTTCCATGCGTCGGCACTCGTCTTGCCCTGATTGTTACCCAGCCAAGTCTTGCACCACTGTTCCGCCTCGGCCTTTTTTCCATCTTTCCAAGTAACCTTGATAAATTTGGTTCCAATCACTTGGAAGCGGTTCATACCTGCGGTTAAGGTAAGCTCCGCTTTTTTTACAGTACGCTTGTCTTGCTGGGGGCTGACGCCATAAGGTTCAGAGCCGACAGCAGTAAGAGGTTCAGAAGCGGCATAAATCACTTCATTGATTTTTGCTTTCAACTCTTGTTTGCTAATTTCAGACACAGGCTTGTTCTCAACCAACGCTCCCTGAGGGTTTGCAATGACAAGTGCCTTTGTCGCCCCCTTGTCCACGTCTAAAAATTTATAGCCTCCTGTCGTTTCAGCAGCTCCTACTGGAGTTGTTGAAGTCAGCTTGGTAAAATCATCGGACCCCTTTGCAAATTCCTTCGCTAAGACAATATTATCTCCATTTAACAAGTATACATGCAATTTTTCAACCGTTGCCGGATCACCGTTGTTGGCTATGTTCTGTAGGTCACCCATGGCGGCACGTGTGCTTGGACCGGGTAATACCACTGACATTACCACATCAACCGGCTGGTTAGCACTCTCCGGTACGATCGGATTTTCTTCATTGTTACATGCAGCAAACAACGCAAGCGAAGCCACTGCAAAATACTTCATCACTTTCATGATTTGAATTGTTTTTAATTTAAATTACTAATACTATATATGTCTGAGTTACATATGTATCCCTTGATTGTTTTCCCATCCTTCGGCTATTCGGGAAGTTTTTGTTTGGAGCCCCCGCCTACACCGGCTTTCTTCAGCAATTCTTCCGCCTTCCTCCAATCACCCTTCATATTATAGGCGACGGCCATGGGGAAAAGGGCACGACCGTCATTTTTTACAGGTTCCAACACCCGCAACGCACCGTCCGCATCCTTCCCGTACTTCAACAGGGCGTTGGCATAGTTAAGGATTGCCACGGCATCATCCGGGAACTGCCCGTAGGCCCTCTTGTACACCGGAAGAGGAGTCTCTCCTTGGGAAGCGTACAATTCGGCTAACTGGTACATCTCGTGCTGACTGAGACATTCGGGGCTCGTCTCAAAAATTCCCTGGAGTTCCTCTACTGTATAGGGTTTCACGTCAAAGCTGAGACTGAAAGTCGTACGTCGCAGGGACGGGTAAAGCTCTTTCAGGAGGACGTGATAGCTCCTGCCGTTATCCAGAGCGCGGATAGCCGCCTCACATTCCGTGTCACGTTGGTTATGTTCGATGACAAAAAGAATCTCCCCTTTGTTAGCGAGAGTGGAGCTACTGACCGCCGCCTTAAGGCCCTCCCAGTCCTCCCCGACACCTTCGGTACGATAAACCGGTGCTTTCTTCAAGGCGGGATATTGGCTGGAAATATATTCTGAAAGGGTTTGAGTTCGTTGTTGTGCGAGGGACTTGTTGTAGTCGAAACCTCCTTCAGGAGAGGCATAGCCTTTTATATTCACCTCTTTGAGTTCCACTCCCTGAATGTTTAGGTTTTCTGAAAGGAACTCCTTCAGTCTGTCAAGTTCCCGAGCGTTGCCCGCAAACTGTTCTTGCAGGTCGTGGCGTGCCACGGGAAAAGCCACCTTGCAGTCAAAGGAACCCTTGTTGCACTTGACCAGTACCTTCTCCGGTTCAATAAAATTGTAGACATAATCCTTCTCCCCAAAAAGGGGGATGCCAGCTTGAAAGGCGATCTCCTCGCTCTCGTTCGTGCCGCACTCGGCACAGCCATACGACGCCTCCCTAACGACAAGATGCCCGTCCGCCATCCACCGCTCAAAGAGGATGCTCCTTTTCACCGTCAGGCCCGAACTTTTTAGCTCCTTGACGGAGTGGACCTCGCAGGCTCCCGGGTCACCGGGTTTCAAGTTGCCTAACGTCTTGCGGCGCTTGATCACCTTGTACCTCCTCTTACCCGACACGCATACGGGTTCCAGACGGACGCTATCGCGCCCGTCCGCTGAAATATAAACGGGAAACAGGTAAGCGACTTCTTGGCTATCAAGTCCTGCCAGGAGAGAGACACTGAAGATAATATCCAGCACGTCTCCACCCGCGTCACGTTCCACACGACTGTTTGAATAATCCCAGCGCGAGGTACCCAACGTTGATAAAATGTCCTGGGCGGAAGACAACAAGGGAAACATTCCCAAGCAGCCAATGATAAGGATTTGCTTTTTATAATATTGTAACGGTTTCATTGATATTACTTTTTTTAGCGTGATAAAATAAAAAAATGTCTCTGCGGGATGCAGGGGGTTATTTCAACATGTAAATGATTGAAATGGCGGCTCTGGTGGGACCAATGTAGTCTGCGTCTCCCTTGCCAAGCGTTTGGCCGCAGGTGGTACACTTGTACTTCTCATAACGGGTGTGTACGTAACCGATACCCAGGGAGGCCTCGATATTGAAACGGTTGGATAGGACCCACTGATAACCGACACTCAACCCGCCTCCCCAGAAATAACCCTCGTAACGGTGATCCTTCATTTTTCCATCCCTTTTTTCAAGGACGAAGGGAACATCGATGCCCCCGATATTCATCTGGCCGCCATGAGCATGCAATCCAAAGAACCAACCGTTGAAAACATCACACGTCCAGTAACGGAGTTCAGGCTGTACCAGCCAGTGGCTGAACTTCTTTGTCTTGTACCGTGGGGAAGTGGCGTCTTTCGTATAAAAGAAAAAATTCATACCCACCTGAGTGTCAAGAGTCCATTTCCTCCCCATCGAGAACTCAAGGGAAAGATTCGGAGTCTTCAGGGCGTCATACGCCAGATTATTTTTTATCGCCACCTTCTGTGCGAAGGAATGGGAGCAAAAAAATAAAAAGAAAAGAAAAATAGATATCTTCATACTAAAGATTTTTGTCATTTTTATTAATACTCTGCATCTCTTTTTTTGATGCTGCAAAGTTACTCTGCCACTCTTGTAGCCATGTTATATAAAAAAGACATAAATTAATAGATTAGTGACTGTTTTAGAAAAAGGCCGTCCTGTACAAGACGGCCTTACAGTTTCTATACCGGAGGCTAACTGATTAAAGACTTTTCCTTCATGCTTGCTTTTTGCCTAAAAGAATCCATATAACTTAACATTGTATTAAAAAAGTCAGGTGCTCCTTGTACGGTCAGGTTTTATCTTTTTTGCTTTCCACCCTCAACTCTGTCGGAGTCAAACCGAACAGCCTTTTGCAATAACAGGTCAGATGGGCAGGAGAGCTGAATCCAAATTCCATGGCTATCTCCCGGAAAGCGACATCCGGATCGCAGACTTTCTCACGAATGATTTCGGCCTTCCGTTCCTGCATCCACTGATAAGGACTCTGATTAAAGCAGTCTTGGAACTTGCGGTTGAAAGAACGTTCCGACATACAGCACAGACCGGCAAATTCTTTCACGGATTTCACTTTCCGATAATTTTCCAGAACAAAATCCTCAAATTTTCTTCCTATTCCAGATGTTCCGGAAAAGAAGGAGGCGAGTTCCGACTTGGTATATCCCCCCCTCAGCACAAGCATTATTTCCTGTTGTTTAAGAATATGCATATGCCTGCACAACAATCCCGCATCCAGATAAAAAAACAGCTGCCTTAAAACATGCAATAACGATTTACGAATTAGAAGAACACTGTTACTTCCCTCCCCCATCTTTTCACGGGAAATGGAATCAAAATACATCTTATCACAAGCCGTAATCTGTTTGTTCCAAAATAATACAAGACATTCTGCCGGCACGATACATTCGATCCGGTTTTTCTCCCGTTGTGGTATAAGAAGCATCCTGTTTCTAAGAAGGGAAATATGATGTTCGTGTCCTATATCAACCGACAGTTCTCCCTTCAACAGGAATAAAATACAAAAACATCTGTCATTATCAACCTGACCGCAGTCTTGGGCTGCCAGTTTGTATCGGGTAAATCCACTTTCAAAATCAAGCTGATAATTAAAGCAGGAGCGATGCTCGGACAAATAAAGTAGTTTCATGTTATATCTTTAATAGTTCTATTTTGAAACGCAACAAGTAACATGTTTGTTTTTTACAAAAAAGACAGATATTTACAAATAACAGACAATCTTGTTCTGCGATAATAAAAGCCGCACGCCCTTACCTGTTTGTATTAGAAGTTCATTTTCTTGATATCCTATGATTTAATTTATCTTTCGTAATGTATATTATTGTCTTATAAATGGACCCGCCTCTTTTAATTACACTCAACAAATCACCCAAAAAACGAAGTGATCTATAGATTTTCCACAAACCATAGATCACTTCGTTTTCAGGTATATGTCAAATGCACGGATGAACTCAGGTGTCAACTCGTGGAACATATTCTAAAAATTAATCTTTAAAGTTACTGAATCGTACAGAATAGCAAGAATAAAACAACAAGATAATCAACATCTTACATTACAATTCTAGACATTTTTTTCGAGACTAAAATTGCCCACGATTTAGCACAGCGGAAGTGCGTAATTTTACCAAAAATATGGGGATTAGGAGAGAAAAGAAAATCCCTGAAATATTTAAATTTCAGGGATTTACCAAATTTGGAGTCTTTTAAGAGTGGTGCCACCAGAAATCGTCATTTTGACTTAAGTGGCTGTATCTTTTATAGATATGTTTTCAAAAAAGAAGTAATCTCCCGCTATTGCTCCACCAAATTTTTGCACTGCTTTGCGGCGAAATTCTTCACTACACATTTCCTTTTACAAAAATACGAGGAATCGTCATAATTTGGAAATTTTGGAGACTATTTTATGTGTTAATTCTTCATTGAAATATTGATAAAGGCACTACATGTTATCAGCAATCAAAAAATGAATGATTATTTGAAAGAAATTGCCGTTCTATGTGGTATCGACAAAAATATCACGTTCCATTACTTTCCTCATAGAAAATTCATACATATAGGCACATATCAGCCGCAAGCCTTCTGTTAAAATTTATTGCGGCTGAACTTATTTGCAATAGGCCGTGTATTTATCTAAATGAATTACAAAATCCCTTTTTAAGTATTGTTTGAATGTCACTCTCCCGAAAGACCATTTTACCGCCTATTCGAAAATAAGTAATCTGTCCACTATATCGCCACTCTTGTAATGTTCGACGGCTTACCTTTAATCTCACTGATAATTCTTTATCTGTAAGGTAGAATTCGTTGTTCAGTGGTCGTCTCATTATGCTTTGTCTTACATCGAACAAAGTACTACTTAACGTTTCAATAATTTTAATCAATGAATTAACCCGTTCATCTGATTGATCCATCTTAGTATGTTTCATAAGGCTGTCATCTTTTTTTAATATAGTTATTAAAGGCGATTTGTTCACATTTTGGTCAATAATAGACCTAGTATGCATTTTTATTCCAGAAGCAATGACACTTAACCTTTCAACTAATTCCAGTAGAGAAATTAGCTGTTCGTCTAACTGATTTTTCATAAGCTTCTTTTCTTAATAGAGTTATCAAGGAAAATCTGTACATCTTTAGGACGGTAACAGGTTTTGTGCTTCACCATTGTATAGGCTATTTTCCCTGTTTCACGTAGTGTTTGCAATGTACGTTTGGTGACGCCTAGGATTTCACAAACCTCTTGGCCGTCTAACCACTGTTCCAAGATAGCATCTTTACTGTTGTTACGTATCTTATTGGCTTCATCAACTAACTTATTTAGCTTTTCGACTAGTGAATCAAATAAAGCTGTGTCAATCATTATAAATTTCATATTGTTGTTTGTTTTTATGTGCTTTAAGCTGGCATTTAGAACCAGGCATTACTAACACGAATCATTACTTTATGATTTAATTTAAGCCGACTTAAGTATGCTCGCTATGCCCAGTATGACACTATCATTCATCACTGGTCTCTAATTCTATGCGTTTTTCCCATAGCTCCATTTCGTCGGAGGATATGCCTTGTGTGACCATACACAAATGACAGTTCCGAGCTATTTGCGAAATTACAGTTGAATATAGCAGCCAGCTTAATGTGCGGAAGACGAGTAAAACCAGTGGAGAAAAATCGGATAAAAAATTTAGTTTATTTTTGTAATCTAAGAATTTTGAGTAAATTTGCTTGTAGTATTGAGTAAATTATTTCAGAATGTACGAACGTTCTTATTTGAAACAAGTTAAATCAAGGATAGAAGAGCCAAGAAAGTTCATTCAGGTAATTCTTGGGCCTCGCCAGGTAGGTAAAACTACTATGGTAAATCAGCTATTGTCTCAATTGTCTATATCATATGTATCTGGGTCGGCTGATGCTATCTCGGCAACTAACTCGGCTTGGCTGATGCAAGCCTGGGAGACGGCCAGGCTGAAAATGAAAACCTCCGGCGCTTCGGAATATCTCCTTGTAATCGATGAGATACAAAAGATAGATAACTGGAGCGAAGTTGTCAAGCAGCAATGGGATAAAGATACTCGCGAACAAGTAAATATCAAGGTTATTCTATTAGGCTCATCTCGTTTCTTTATTCAGAAAGGATTAACGGAATCGCTAGCCGGGCGTTTCGAGACATTTTATCTTGGGCATTGGTCGTTTGCTGAAATGGAAGCCGCTTTTGGCTGGTCAAGCGAGCAGTATATCTATTTTGGAGGTTATCCGGGTTCTGCGTCATTGATCAATGATGAAGAGCGCTGGAAAAACTATATAAAAGATTCGCTAATAGAGACCAGCATTTCCAAAGACATTTTAATGCTGACCCGTGTGGATAAACCTGCATTGCTAAAACGGCTATTTGAGCTTGGCTGCCTGTATTCAGGACAGATTTTGTCTTATACTAAAATCACAGGGCAGTTACAGGATGCCGGCAACACAACAACTTTAGCAAATTACCTCAGATCGTTATCCGATTGTGGTTTGTTAGGTGGATTAGAAAAATATACAGGAAGTGTAATCCGTCAACGGTCATCCAGCCCGAAATTTCAGGTATATAATAACGCATTGCTAACATCGCAAGATGACGAAACCTACCCGACAGCCATTGTAAACCCAAAACTATGGGGGAGATTAGTTGAATCGTCTGTGGGTGCTCATTTGCTCAATCATTCGATATCCGAGAGATATAATCTCCATTATTGGCGAGAAGGTAATAATGAAGTAGATTTTATACTTGAAAAAGGGAATAAGGTAATTGGACTGGCAGTAAAAAGCGGTGCCAGCGCAGATAATGAAGGGATGGGCATATTTAATGAAAAATTTCATCCTGATAAAATGCTGCTGGTCGGTACAGGGGGGATTCCGTATGCGGAATTTTTGAAGATTAACCCGAAAGAGTTGTTTTCTTAACACTTTGGACAAAGAATAAGTAAATTAGTTCATGAACAAATAGACAATAAATACAAATTAGAAAATGTCGAACCATCAAAATCATATAAACTTCATCTGGCAGATTGCAGATTTACTACGTGGTCCATATAGGCCGCCACAGTACGAACGTGTGATGTTGCCAATGACTGTACTTCGTCGATTCGATTGTGTGTTATATCAGACGAAAGATGAAGTTCTCAACAAATGCGAAAAACTGAAAGGCAAACTTGATGGAGAGGCATTAGATGCTATGCTCAATAAAGTTTCCGGGCAAAAATTTCACAATCATTCTCCCTTCACCTTTGAAAAATTAAAAGGAGCTCCGGATACCATTGCAAAAGACTTAGTTAGCTATATTCAGGGATTTTCGTCCAACGTGCGGCGTATTTTTGAATATTTTGAATTTGAGAAGGAAATCGAGATAATGAACGAGGCAAATATATTATACCTCGTTGTTTCTCAGTTTAGCAAAGTAGATTTACATCCTACTCAAGTTTCAAATATAGAAATGGGACTCATTTTCGAGAACCTTATCCGGCGATTCAATGAGTTGGCGAATGAAACAGCAGGAGATCACTTTACGCCTCGTGAGGTTATCAAACTGATGGTGAATTTGCTATTTATTAATGATGATAATTTATTACGAACTCCGGGTACAGTTCGAAAAATGCTCGATCCTACCTGCGGAACAGGCGGTATGTTAGCGGAAGCACAAGCGTATTTAAAAGAACATCACCCGCAAGCCCAGCTATATGCTTACGGCCAAGACTACAACAAGAGAGCCTTTGCTACCGCAGCATCCGATATGCTCATTAAAGAGGTCGCCCACAATGGTACGGGAGAAAATATCCGCTATGGAGACAGTTTAATTGATGATCAATTTGAATACGAAACATTTGACTATCTCATTGCTAACCCTCCTTTTGGTGTAGATTGGAAAAAGCAACAAAAAGAGGTGACGAGAGAACATGAAAAACAAGGCTTTACTGGTCGTTTTGGAGCGGGACTTCCGCGAGTAAATGATGGAGCTTTGTTGTTTTTGCAGCATATGATCAGCAAGTTTGAAAAGGTTGACGAAAAAAATAAAAAATATGGTTCCCGTTTGGCTGTAGTATTTAGCGGTTCTCCTCTATTTTCGGGAGGCGCCGGTTCCGGAGAAAGTAATATACGCCGTTGGATTATTGAAAATGATTGGTTAGAGGCTATTGTGGCTCTACCGGAACAGATGTATTACAATACAGGCATTGGTACCTATATCTGGATCGTAACGAATAGGAAAGAAAAAGAACGCAAAGGTAAAATACAGCTTGTGGATGCTCGGGAATACTATGTACAAATGCGCAAAAGCATGGGGAGTAAAAGACGTAAGCTGGGAGAAGTTGAAGAAAACGAGCCGGATCATATCGGCGAACTGGTAAAGCTATATGGAAAATTTGAAGAATGCGGCAACTCAAAGCTTTTCCGCAATGTGCAGTTTGGATATACTCGAGTAACGGTTGAGCGACCTTTGAGACTACGCTACCAAATGACTTTTGAGGACAAAGCTCGTTTCTTGGACGCGCTGCCTCATTTACTGGATGATATAGAGATTATCGACAAGGAATTAGGCCGAGAACCTTTGTTGGACTGGAATACAGTGGAGAAAAAGATACGTGCCATCCTGAAGAAAAACGATTCCCGTTGGAAGGCTACGGAGTTCAAATTATTCAGGGATGTATTTACACATAAAGATCCCGAAGCGGCAAAGGTAGAAAAAGGTAAAAACGAATATGAGCCGGATCCAGATTTACGGGATTTTGAAAATGTTCCGCTGGAGCAAAATATAGAGGAGTATTTTCGGGCAGAAGTATTACCTCATGTTCCTGATGCCTGGATGGACAGAACAAAAGACAAAGTCGGGTATGAGATTAATTTTAACAGGTATTTCTACAAGGCTCCTCCTTTAAGGTCCTTAAGCAAAATTGACGAAGAGTTGAAAGAGGTAGAAAAAGAAATTTTGAAATTGCTAAATGATATTGCGCAATGAGAAATGAGTTAAACTGGATACAGGATCTGCCTGGTGGCTGGGAATCTATGCCTTTAAAGGCTATAGCTAACTATTCAGTAAGCAATGTAGATAAGATTTCAAAAAAAGATGAAATACTTGTAGAATTATGTAATTATACAGACGTATATAACAATGATTTTATCACTTCTGATCTCGAATTCATGTTAGCATCTGCCACAGAGGAAGAAATTCGAAAATTTCAACTGAACATTGGAGATGTATTAATTACTAAGGATTCTGAATCATGGGATGATATTGGTATACCTGCTTTAGTAATTGAAACAAAAGAAAAATTGCTTTGTGGATATCACTTGGCCATTATTAAGGCAAATCAGACTAAAATTATTCCTGAATATTTATTTCGTTGTATTGAAGCTAAAATCATAAGAATTCAACTAGAACTAGCTTCTACTGGTGTTACAAGATTTGGTTTACCGAAAGATGAAATAGGTCGATTAAAATTACCTATACCTAATTTATCCATTCAAGAAAAGATCATTTCTTTTTTGAAAACCGAATTGCTCTTTATTGACAGATTAATTGCCCAAAAAGAACAACTCATCCACCTTCTTTCCGAAAAACGTCAGGCTCTCATTACACAAGCGGTAACCCGAGGACTCGACCCAAATGTGAAATTGAAGAGTTCGGGTGTAGATTGGTTGGGAGATGTGCCGGAGCATTGGGATGTTATTCAAATGAAATATCTTGCTTCAGAACCTTTAATGTATGGAGCCAATGAGGCTGCATTAGATGACAACCCTAATAATCCAAGATTCATTAGAATTACAGATATAAATAATGATGGTTCTCTAAGAGACGATACATTCAAGTCCTTAGAAATGGATATTGCTAAAGATTATTTACTTGATGATGGCGATCTTTTGTTTGTAAGAAGTGGCGATAAGAAAGGGAAAGATTTCCTGTATAAAAAAGAATGGGGAATTTGCTGCTTTGCTGGTTATTTAATCAGAATGCGATCTAATCGTAAGAGAATTCTTCCGGAATTTTTAATACTTATCACAGAGTCATCATACTACTGGAACCAAATCTATACGGAATTAATTCAAGCGACAATTCAAAATTTTAGTGGAGAAAAATATTCATCAATGAAAATTATTCTTCCTGATATGAATGAACAAAATGCAATTGTAACCTTTCTAAAAATTGAATTAAATAAAATTGATGAATTGAGCAAGTTAACAGAGAAAACAATTTTATTATTAAAAGAACGTCGCACTGCACTGATCTCAGCAGCCGTAACAGGACAAATCGAAATACCGGAAATATCATGATCATAAAAAAATTACATATTACGAATCTCCGGGCTTACAAAGAAGCCGAGTTTGAATTTCAACCGGGCATGAATCTGTTGGTTGGAATAAATGGGGTAGGTAAAACTACTGCATTGGAGGCCTTACAGATTTGCTTATCCCAGATACTCCCTGAGATAACGGTATCAAAAAATCGCAAGGAAAATTTCTCGTTGAATGACATAAAAATAGGTAGTGCTAATCTTCAGGTTTCCTGTGACTTTGAGATTGATGACCATGAATTCAACCTCCTTATACATCGTCAAAAAGAAACTATTAAACCGAAGGCTATAGGTGCTGTACGCGACCAGGTAGAAGAAACTCCGGACATTGAAAAAATTTCACCTTCACTAAAGGCTACTTTTTCCCAGACAGACAAACAAAAAAATCAACCTGTCGGTATTTTCTTTTCTACAAGGCGCTCTTTGATGATAGATCGGGAACCGGCAAAAGCAATGAGTGTTGGAGGACAAGCTGCCGCTTTTGCGGAGGCTTTATCGATTAATCGGGAGTTTAATCTGAGAATATTTACTGATTGGATTAGAACCCAGATAGCGCTTGGCAAGGAAAATCCGCTTATCCTTAAAAGCGTAGAAGTATTGGGCGAAGCTGTTTATCGGTTCTTACCCGGATTTTCTAATCTTCAATTAAAAAATGAGGATGGTAAATATACATTGACCATTGATAAAGGGGAGACAACGTTGCATATTAATCAATTATCTGATGGTGAACGTGGTATCCTTGCTTTGGTTATGGACATTGCACGCCGCTTATACCAGGCTAATCCGAGGTTAAAAGATCCATTGAAAGAAGGTAAAGCTGTCGTACTAATAGATGAACTGGACCTGCATTTACATCCAAAATGGCAACGTTCTATTGTTGAAAATCTTACGCGGGTTTTTCCTAATTGTCAGTTTATTGCCACGTCTCATTCTCCTCAGATAATTCCGGCGTTGGAACCTGAAAAAATACACATAATCAACAGGAATGAAATTATCCGTCCCAATAAAAGTCGAGGGTTGGATACCAATTGGATTCTGAAACACTTAATGGAATCGGACGATAGACCGGAAATAAGT
>UMFF01005943.1_pt1 | contig 17439 bp, 19 predicted proteins | sample 1964971 | NCBI WGS metagenome assembly UMFF01 (sample SAMEA4836042, study PRJEB28245) | human gut metagenome | biome: gut microbiome; material: fecal sample | place: Denmark | collected 2008 | reverse complement strand
GTTCAAACAGATATTCATACTCCGGATTTTGCTCTTTTAACTTGTTTAAAACCGTACTTCCGGCATTTCCCATATTGAATATAATTCCCAGATACCCGGCAAGCAAAGGATACGGACAGTCCCCCATCATCCCGGAACGCTCCATGGCGCCCATATAATGGAGAAACAAATCGGGCAACGGCAACCATATCCTTTCTATTCCCAGACCGCCGGTATCATACCCGCAACAAGCCTGTATCTGCCGCCTATACGCCTCAAAAAAGCGTTTGCCCAAGCAGTTCCACGTTTCATATTGATTGACCGACGGGCTACCGAACAGCAGCACGAGGGACAAGAGCAAACCGTTTCTTTCATCCCTGCTGTCTATATATTCCTTTAGCAAGCGAAACGACAAATGGCTTCCCGCTATTTTTCTTACTTTTTTTTAAAATCTCCACAAATTGCCCGATATCTTCAGACATATAATTGTTGTTATTTTTTTTCATGATAATTCTGTTTTTTGTTGTGGTTATATGGCGTTCTTTCTTCTTTTCCCTGTTGTCAAAACATAGGTGTTTTGATTTTAAAACATATATGTTTTGAATGCAAAACACCTATGTTTCGAAAGGGGGTTTAAGCTGTTTATTTTCTTAACTATTACTGGTTCATAATCGACTGGAATAGTCTCTAACCGACTCCGGGATTTTAACCTGCCGTATCTTCGTTGTGTATTAATTATCAATTTATTAAACTTTAAATTCAAAAAATTATGCCATTAGTGTACACGCTGGTCAAAAGACCGGACATGAGCAAAGGGGCTGCCGAAGGCGCCACCCTCTACCACGCACAAACCAGTATCACCAAGAAACTGACGCTCAACAAAATCTGTACCCGTATCGAGAACTACTGTACCGCGAGCCGCGGTGAAATCATCCTCGTGCTCGATGGCTTGCTGAAGGTGATGAACGAAGCCCTTTCCGATGGCGAATCGGTTCACCTGGGCGAGTTCGGCAGTTTCCGCATGGTTGCCGGCAGCAAAGGTGCAAAAAATATCGACGACTTCAACACCTCCCTTTTCAACCGCGCCCACATCGTCTTTTACCCGGGCACCATGCTCATCAACCAGGTCAACAACGCCACCTTCGAACGCTACGTCCCCAAAAAGGACGCCGTTGCCGACTCCGACAACTCAGGGGGGAGTGATGGGGACAAACCGGAGGAACTCTGAACAGTTGACAGTTGACAAGTGACAGTTGACAGTTAAAGGGAAAAACAGTAACGGGAGATATAAAAACGCTCGCCCGGACAAGAAGCCCCTTTCTGATGTAAATGCTGACGCGAAGCAACTGTCAACTGTCACTTGTCAACTGTCAACTGGTTCGTCAACTGTCCACTAAAAAAAAGGACTCTTATGCTTAAAAAAGAATTTATTGCTTTATGTACGCCACTTGCCGTAAAGGCGGGGGCGGCTTTCCGGATTAATCCGGTGGTGATTGTCGCACAAGCGGCTATCGAAACGGGCTGGGGACAGAGTGTCCTTGCCGTACAGTATCACAATTATTTCGGTATCACGGCCTACGGTAAGCCGAATGTCTGGTGGCACGGCGCTAAAGCCCAACTATCCGAAGACTCCCTATCATTCCGCTCCTATCCTGACCCGGCCGATTCCTTCATGGATTACGCCCGACTGATACGCAACGCCTATCCGCGTGCCGCCGACCAGAGTTTCCAACCTGCCGCCTTCGCCAAAGAAATCGCCTACAGCAAGTACATCAGCGAAGTGAATGGCGACAACAGGGAAGCGTACAGGAAGATGTTGATATCCATCTGTAAACAGATGGATATCAGTTGACAGTTGACAAGTGACAGTTGACAGTTAGTTCGGCCTTCAGCCGATTTGTACACCGAACGCGAAGCCCAACTGTCAATTGTCAACTGTCAATTGTCAACTATTATATTATTTCCCGAATTTATTCATCTTTATTTAATCTTCTAATATGAAAGTCCTTGAAACAATTCTCCATCTACTTACTGTCCTTGCCCGGGTTATCTTCCCGCGCAAGCCGGAAACGGCAACCGCCCGCAAGCGGACTGGTTAGGCATTTCGGGATATAGCTTGATGTTGCTTGGAGGAATGGGATGTGTATTGAAATGGTTTATAGAATAACGACTCCAAGCACAGGTATAGGTTGGCAAATCAGTACGGCCTATACCTAAAGTTTATACATATAAATACACTATTTATTTACAAAACTGGATTTTCAATTCAACTCTGCCAGTATAAGTTCTATCGTTTTATAAAGTTGTGGAATTTCGTTCCGGAGAGTAGCAATTACAATATTTGCATCAATATCAAAATAATGATGTACAATGATATCTCTCATTCCCATTATATCTTTCCAGTTAATCTCCGGATAATTTTTCAATAAATCTTTATTTGTTATTTTATCCAGATTCTTAACACTTTCTCCTACTGCTACTAATTTCATACAAACACTGTCAAGAAGAATCATTCCTACTTCATTTATATAAAAATCATCCACAGTACGAATATGAGAAGTTCTTTTCATAACGGTTAATAAAGTTTCCTTTATTAACGTAAGCGTATCAATAGCCAAGACTTTATCAAACATATACACCCTCTTGTTCAATTCGTTTCCGAAGTAAATGATTCATCCGGTCTCTTAAGCGGACAATATCCACTTTACATCCTAACAAATCTTCCAATTCATTTTTCAGGTGTGACAACGCAAACAAACCGGGTAGCTCACCTTCATAATAGATATCCACATCACTATTTTCCATTTGTTCCCCTCTTGCTACAGAACCAAATATCCCCATCCTCAAAATACCATACTGATTTGCATGACGCATTTTGAAGTCCTTTAATAGTTGTATTATTTCTTGCGTTGTTTTCATAACAATGGGATTCTACTGATTACTATATGCAAATATATAGATTATTTCAAGGTCATCAATCCATCATTTATGGAAATCTTGACGAATCCGCTCAAAAAGCAGCCTTTTTGACTCTGCTAAAGGCATACTATTCTCTGCAAGTTCTTTTTCATAGATAATCAGTTTTTGATTGTATTATTTGTTTTGCTTATATCATATATAAATCCTTTCCACAAAGGAACTATTTATTATCAACATAACCAAGTTTCCCAAAACCTATTCAAATCAAAAGGGACCTTTCTTATTTTTTCAACGCCTCCACTATCCTGCTGCAAGCCAATCCGTCGCCATAAGGATTGACAGCTTTGCTCATGCTATCGTAATAGGCGGCATCATCCAGTAGACGGGAAGTCTCTTCCACTATCTTATAATAATCACTTCCTACCAGCTTGACGGTTCCCGCATCCAGGGCTTCCGGACGTTCGGTGGTATCGCGCATCACCAATACAGGTTTTCCCAATCCCGGAGCTTCTTCCTGAATGCCACCGCTATCGGTCAGTACAAGCGTGGATTTCTCCATCAAGTAAACAAACGGAAGGTATTCCAGCGGTTCGATAAAGAACAGATTCGGTAAAGAGGTTTCTCCGAAGACCTCACGAATCGGTTTACGGACATTGGGATTCAGGTGCATCGGGTACACAAAGTCCGCTTCCGGATATTTCATGGCAAGTGTCTTTATCGCCCGGCACATGTGGATAAAACCTTCCCCGAAGTTTTCACGACGGTGACCGGTGATGAGCACCAGGCTTCGCTTGGTGCAGGTGACAGTTGACAAGTGACAGTTGACAGTTAGAAGGCGGGAAACAGGATAGCCGGAACGGGTAAGGACAGCATCCAGTTCCTCTTTCAGAGAGGGGCTGTTTTTTATTTTGTCTACCACCAGGTATAAAGCATCTATCACACTGTTTCCGGTAACATGGATGGTTTCTTCTTTCACCCCTTCATCCAAGAGGTTTTGGCGGCTCATAGCCGTCGGCGAGAAATGGTAAGCGGCTATCCTCCCTGTTATCAAACGATTCATCTCTTCAGGCCACGGGCTATACATATTGTGTGTACGAAGCCCTGCCTCCACATGCCCCACGGGTATCTGCTGATAGAATGCCGCCAATGCCGAAGCCATCGAAGTGGTGGTGTCCCCATGAACCAGCACGACATCCGGCTGTACTTCTTTCAAGACATCGCGCATACCGGTAAGGACACGGGCGGTCACGTCATACAAATCCTGTCCCTGTTTCATAATATTCAAATCATAGTCGGGATGGATTTCAAAGAGGTGAAGTACCTGGTCGAGCATCTCCCGGTGCTGACCGGTTACGCATACGATGGTTCTAAACTCTTCGGGTTCTTTCTGGAATGCCTTTACCAAAGGTGCCATTTTTATTGCCTCCGGACGGGTGCCGAAGACGAGGAGGATTGTTTTCATTCTTTATATTATATTTTTCCAAGTCCGACAAGCAGCAGGAAACGTATTAAATGTATCTGCCGTTTGATACGGGACGGTTGTTTTATCAATCTATATGCAAACTCAAGATTATGTTCCACCCACCATCTGGGAGCACGTTTCACCCTACCGGTATAGACATCGAAGCTGCCTCCCAAGCCTTGATAGATAGCCGGATGCTTTTTGAACATCTCTTCCATCAACAATTCTTGTTTTGGTGAACCCATTGCCACGAATACGACATCGGGTTTCTTCTCCGCTACATCTGCAATCAAAAACTTCCGCTCTTCATCGGTCTTGATGTATCCGTTCCTGTAACTGACAATGCGAATACCCGGATACTCTTCATTCAACTTCCTGACAGTCTCTTCTATCACTTCCTGCTTCCCTCCTACCAAGTAGAATGTTTTCTGTTCATAGGTAGCCCCTATAATCTTCAACCACAACTCACAACCGGGTATTTTGATAACGTCCCGATACCCATAACGCCGCAAGGCAAGCATAGGCCCCGCTCCATCGCAATACCCGATATTCCGGTTAATGATGCCACGCATCTGGTCTGTCGCATGAAGTATTTTTTCTGCATTAATGGCCACAAGAAGACCTTTGGTCTGGTCCACATAATCCAATAGCTTTTGAGCCGAAGTAAATGGATGAATATTTACTCCGTTCAGGGTAACTAAATTGTTTGGCATGAAAAAATGTATTTAGTAGTTTGTTACTGTACTAATTGACCGAATTTCTTAGTTTGTATGTTTTCTTTTATAATCCGGGCAGGATTTCCTGCTACTATACAATTTGAAGGGACATCTTTGGTTACAACTGCACCACTACCCACTATAACCGAATCTCCAATATGGATGCCACACATAATAATGGCATTGGCACCGATAAAACACCGTTTGCCTATTACTGTATCGCAATGAAGTGCCCTGCTATAATCATGAGAAAAGATAATTGATCCGGAAGCTAAATAGGTTTCTTCCCCAATATGAATACCTCGGGGATTTGTTAAATCCAATTTCGCTCCAAAAGATATTCTTGCATCTTTACCTATATGCATTCCATAAAGTTGATTATACATTAAATATTTAAGAGAGATAACTATCCACCTAATTTTTTCTCGAATCCAAACAATCATACTATTTTACTATTTTTATCATTTCTATAACGAATAATACGAGCTGGATTTCCCCCAATAATAGCATAATCAGGAACAGGCTTTGTAACAACAGAACCTGCTGCAATTATTGCTCCATACCCAACAACCCCAACGTTCGGACAAATAATTACTTTTGCACCAATCCATACATCATCTTTAATTTTCAGTTGAGACTCCGGTCTGTTTTCCTGAAAAATCATTGGGATCTCTACTGAATTATATCCATGTCCTCCACCTAGAACCAAAAGGTCTTCTGCTATCATAACATATTTACCTATGGATAAATGTGTGCTGAATACGAGCTCTCGCACCGAGTCCACTATAATCTCCTATACTGATTTTGGATCCGGTGCCAAAATAAACATGACTGCCAACATTTATATTCTTACCTGCATAATTAAAGAGCTTCCGACAAAGTTGTGTCCTTATCCATTTACTAATGGGTCCAATAAATGGTACTGTTGGAGAAGGTAGGTAATAACCAACAGCATAGTAAAGTAGCAGAATTAAAAATCTCATATCTACGTTAAAATATTATGAAGAATATAAAGAGGCACTTTTTTGTTAGGTAATTGAATAAGGGGCTTATTTAAAGTAAATCGTATAGGACGTTTCAAATAATTTTGAATATAAGGTCTATGTCTTTTTTCATAGAATACAACATCATGTTTATCACTTATAATATTAATAATTATACAATCAGATGTTTCTATAACCTGATATTTATCAATCGAAAGATCTTCGTCAAGAGGAAAAGTGAACATGATAACTGGTATTTCTTTACCATCTACATCTCTAACAACATCATTTACTCTCCCAGAAATCCCTTTCAGACGAAACAAAGTTCTGCCACACGAACATTTTTCTTTAATAAGTTCTTTTCCTAATACCCTATCACCCACTCGATAGCGAATAAACGGATAAGCATAATTACGAGTAGCTGTCAAGTAAATCTCGTTATCTACAATTTCTGTAGTACAACTATTATGTAAAATATGTAATCCATCATGAGCTGAACATTCAAATGCAAAAATATCCCCATCATGAGCTCCATATTGATTGAAAAGATCACAATTACAATACTTTCGAGCTAAATCATAACTGACCGGCACAACATTCTCACTTGTAGAAAAAATTCCTTTAAGAGAAAGATGCAAATTGTGATCTCTTAGATAACGCAGAAAGATATAAATTGAAGAAGCATATCCATACAGAAACTTGATCTTTTGATTGATAATTAAATGATACATTTTATCGGCATTCTCTTGTGTTAAATCAAATGAACAAATGGTATAAAACTGAGAAAGCCATTGGTACAATCTCTTAAGGTTTGAATCGGATATGGCATGATGCCCCATCAGCATAAGCATTTTTTCATATGGGACAATCCCACACATAGCATGCATAGTCCAATGATTTGGCCATATCCTAAGCGCACTCTCTTTACTGGCCGGATACCGCAATGGACTATTGGTAGAACCTCCTGATTTAGTATAATTATATACTTGATTAAAAATCACAGGATTATATTTCCGCAAATCATCCTTAGTTATTATAGGAATATCCTTCCAATTCAGTAATGATATATCTGAATAATCAAATCCTTTACTATCGAGAAACTGTCTGTATCCGGGATTATTTTTCACATGATATTGAAAAATAGCCTTGGCATTTTGTTCCATCTCTTGTTCTATGGTGTGAACATTACCTGCATACTGCAAAGACATATTCTCTTTAAATAAGCGATTTAAATTTCCCCTTCGCAGAAGACTCATAGCAAAAACTCTCCAATTCATATTAAAGATTTATACAATTTCAATATTTCTAATTCTATTGCCTCTGTAAAAAACAACTTAGATTTTTCTTTACCATTATCTCCCATCCATCTACGTTTATCCGGATTTTTAATAAAATATATAAGATATTCCATCAAAGAATCCATATCCCCTACTGATATCAAAAAACCATTAAAACCATCCTCTATCAAATCAGGAATACCCCCTGTTCTTGTTGCAATTACAGGTATTCCATAACTCATAGCTTCAATAATAGCAATACCCAAAGATTCAAAATATGAGGGCTGAATATAAATATCAGACTCTGACAATAATTTATGCTTATCTTCTTTACATAGCCATCCATGATAGGTAACAAAATCCTGTAATTCATTTTGCTCTATTAAAAATTTAAGATATTTATCATTTCCTATCCCGGCTATATCCAGAGATATTATATGCTCAAACTTTTCTTTGTTTTTTGCAATACATTCTAAAACCTCAAATATTCCTTTATTTTCATCTATAGCACCCAAATAAAGAATACGTACTTTATTACCTGAAATTTTCTTTTTATTCAAATAAGGACAATCTACTATATTATATAATATTTTTATATTCCTATTTAAATTATAGCGATGAAATAAATATGAAAAATAAGAAGAAACAGCAACTAGACAATCCACTTTTGAGCATATATATAATATATAATCCGGGTGTCTTCTATAAAAAACCTCAAACTCTCCACCATGAATATGAAGTATTATCTTCTTTCTAAATAGCTTCGATATTAATACAAAAAAGGATTCTCTATAAAATGCCCTGTACGAGGCTGTATGTATATGTACTATCGATATATCTTTCCATATGAGAAAATAAAGGAATTTCAAGTATGCAAAGACTGCTAAACCAATCTGCACTAAAATATTGGCAAACTTATGACTAACAATCATATTAAAAGGAGAAAAAATAATTGAATATGAATTCAATAGAGTTGCAATTCCACCTTTCCCGGAAGGATCTGTTCCTACAAACAAGATCTTCTCACTTATTTCTTTAGATATCATACCTTATTTAAATTATTTTGAAAAAACAACAGAAAACAAATAAGCAAATAAATAAAGCAGTATATATTTTTATATTTATATGTTTGAATCTCATATGAACCAATCACGGATATTATAAAATAGAAAGGCATCATACAATATAAATATCTATAATTACCAACAAATCCTGAAACCATACACAATAATATATCCAAACATATAAAAGATATAATAGGATATAGATAATCATTTCGATTTGTAAAAACCTTATACATCATATACATATAAAATCCCGATATTGAAACCTTCAGCAAAGAAAATGGCACAAAATACATATTTTGTACAGCTTCAGTATTTACAATATTGGGAAAAGGGGAAATAAATGTCAAAATAAAATTTGAATACTTAACAAATTCAGAAGGGCTATTTAGACGATAATCTACTACATTTTCTAACGATTCAAACTCTGGCATCCAAATATTTAATAAAGATGAAGATATTGCTACAACTACAAATAAAAAAATGAACACTAAAGGATATATATTCTTATATATCTTTTGGGATACAAATCGTTTAGAAATAAATATTAAAATAAAAAACAAAGATAAATAATATCTAAAAAACCAAATTATAGTTATTCCCAATATAAACAGACATAAATATATTTTTCTCTTACTATTAAAAAATGAATATAAAGCATACATTGTTAATACAATAAAAAATAAAAATGTTTGTTCTTTAAGACCTGAGACATTCAACCAAATACTACAAAAGTTGAACCCCCAAAAAACTAATACAATTTTAGACTTTACTTTATCTTTAGTAATAATCATAGAAAGTTTATACACAAACACACATGAAATAAGATGAAGTATAACATTATATAAAACCATTAAATTAATTCCAAGAGTTGGGTCTCCTGAGATTTTATATAATGAATATTGGACTATCGGAAATCCAAAATCAGACAAATCTTCTATATTAAACTTTAAATACGATATAAAATCATCAAAAGACATTCTATATGTTTGCACAGATAACAAATGATAGTAAGTAGAATCTATAGCATTTTCCCCTAATGGATTATTGTAATAATATATAAAAAAACACCTCAATATAACACTACATATCAATTGAAATATAAAAATCATATAATACAGCATAGAAACTTTATACCTATCCATAAATAACATTGTAAATAAAGATAGTACAGCAATAAAAACCTGAATACATAAAATTTCATATGGAGGCATATTCATCTCATATACACACATAAAATACAGAACAAGTATAGTATATGCTATATAAAACAGCAACAAATTACGATGAACCAATTTATTAATCATAATACCGGAAAAAATCAACTTTTATAATAATCCAAATATTTACGACTCGTCCTTTCTATTGAATATAACTCCAAAGCTCTCTCACTTGCTGCATTTGTTTTTAAAATTGCATCTTGATAATTATTAGCAATATGGTATATAGCTGATGCACAATCTTGCGCAGATTCAGATTTAAAAAAATAACCGACATTCCCATAATCAATAATTTCATATGGTCCATCTACATTTGAAACCAACACTGGAACTTTTGCAGCCATTGCTTCAACAACAGTTAATCCGAACCCCTCTATTCTTGAAGGCTGTACTAATAGGTCAAAATCACAAAGATGATTATAAATCCATTTTCTATTTTTGACACCTAAAAAAATCACATTATCTTGCATTTTTCTTTCACTCACAATCTCTTTAAGATATTCCAAAGATGGTCCTGTTCCTATGAAAGATAAAGTCACTTTCATTTTAAATTTATTCAACAATATCGATAATGTTTCTAAGATTATATCCTGTCCTTTAACTACATGATCTAAACGACTGACTTGTACTATGTTTATAATAGAATCTGAAAACTTATTCTTTTTTACAATAAGATCTGTATTTATTCCATTTTCCACTAACTCAACACAAACTTCTTTTGTATTATTTAATATTTCTTTTTTTACTGTTTCAGATATAGCAAAAATCTTTTTATACATTTTAGTATCACTAAATGATACATCTTTCGCATGAACAGTTAAAAATTTTTTGGATTTTGCAGCAAAAATAATTTTCCATAGCGAACAATTATGACAATGTATAACATCTGGATGAATATGATATATCAAAATATTCATATAAATTATCTTTAACACATTTAAGCTACCTTCTTTCCTGTTTAATTTAACGACATTTACATCTTTAGAAATTGTCTCCAACAAAGATTCATCATAAATATTATTTACTATAATCAAACTAACATTATTGTTTTTTATCTGATTATTTATTATATCAACCAGCAGAGCTTCTACCCCTCCTATATCTAGGGAATAAATAACATGCAATATTTTCATAAAAAACCACTTTACAATTTACAAGTCACTTTCTATCTTTAATATTTTTTTAACAAAAAGACTAATATAATGCCTTTCATTTTTATCAACTCCGAATAAACAAACAGACAGAACAACCACCAATAATGATAATACTATTTCAACAATAGAATTCATCTTACTAAATCCTAAAATATACCTGATTATAAATAACACAAGTATTACATTTAATAAAACTTTCATAGATGGATATATCACTAATTTAATATAAGCATTAACATTTAACCCTATTTGCCTTGAAACATCATTCAGATTATAAATAAAATACATCAATTGAGCTATAATAAATAAAACAAAAGGAATCCAAGGAATCAAATAGAATTTCAACAGCAAATAAGATGCAGGTAAAACGCTAAATGTTAAAAGTCTGCCATAAGTCTGACTGTTTTTTATACGACCTGTAGCGTTAATAGCAATCCATAATGGAGGTACAAAAGAATAAATAAGAGATTCTATAACAATTAGTCGGACAAATAAAATTGTAAAATCAGGAACATTATTCAGCCATATATTTAATATAAACTCGGTTTGAAACAAAATTGGAGTAGACAACAATAATATAAGAAAGAATGAAAATTTAGAGCTCTTTTCTATCAGCTCATACATATTACTATATTCACCCTTGGCATAAGACTTTATCACTTGAGGTTTTATCGCTGTAATAATACTTTCTGTAAAACTAACAACCGCAGCATTCACTTGCACTGAAATCGCACGAGCGGCATTCATTGTTGGTCCAAAAAACAAATTCAAAACAATATTTACTCCTTGAACACTTACTGCCCAAGCAAAGCATCCAAATAAATTATAACTAATAAAACTTCCCATTTTTTTCACTAATACGTTTTCCCAATAAAAATAAAATCGACATTCGGGAAACATAAAAAAACAGTACCCTGCATAATATATCAAAATCAAGATCTGAACAAAAGCTAATAAACCTCCATATAAAATCAACTTATCACTATTATCAACCAATAATAAAGCATAAGCAATTGACAATCTGGAAACAGCCTCAAACACTCCTATATAGGCATAAACTCCCATACGTTCACGTGCAACAATAACACTAATAAATGGTATTTGAAGAATAGCTAAGACTGTCGTAATTAAAGAAAACTGAAAAATCCACCAAGCAGCATATTGGCGTTCAGCAGGAATTACCAACTTATTTTCTACAAACCATAATCCAATAGTTTCCCCGACAATCAATAATAGAAAAGAAAAAAATGCAAAGAGTACTATACTTTGACAAAAAATATGATTTGCTCCTATTATATCCCTCTCACCCAATTTTATATTTAAATAACGCTGCGTTACATTAGAAAGGCTTGAAGAAAAGAAACTTAATATAGAAACAAATCCTCCAACTATATTATAGATACCAAAATCTTCTACTCCTAATGTTTCCAAGATTACACGCGAAGTATATAAAGTAACAAGCATAACTAAAAGCATGCGTATATACAAAGCACCTGTATTTTTAGCGATCCGCTTATTATCTATTTTATCTACGCTCACTTCTTCTTATTTATCAACGAATGTTTATTTGGAAAAAGTATCTGTTCTTTTTAAAAGTTATATCAATGAGTAGAAGAATATATTCTTCAGCTATATACCACTAATAGTTATAAATGCCACAGAAATCTAATATTACTTTGCCTCCCCTACAGGACAACGCCTTAAATATCTTATGTCCTACCAAAAACACCACAATATCCGCCATATCATAAGCCTCTTTATATTCCGTTAGCTTAAAGACTTTGTGTTCTTTCACATTCGGTTCCACAACCAATATATCTGCATTATTGCAGAACTGCATTACCTTAGTTGTTATATATTTAGCAGGAGATTCCCGTAAATCATCAATATTCGGTTTGAAAGCAAGCCCCATCATTGCTACAACAGGTTTACGATTATGTTCAAGTTCGAACTTTAGGATGGCATTTTGAACTTTCTCTGCACACCAGAATGCTTTGTAGTTATTGATTTCACGGGCTTTGGCTATAAGTTGGGATTCTACAGGATATTCCGCTGTAATAAAATAAGGGTCTACAGCGATACAATGCCCTCCTACTCCGGAACCCGGTTGCAGGATATTTACACGCGGATGCTTATTTGCCAATTCGATAAGTTCCCAAACATTGATACCGGCTTTATCACAAATTATAGACAATTCATTGGCAAAGGCTATCTGTACATCACGGGATGAGTTTTCTGTTAGTTTACACATCTCGGCTGTTTTACTGTTGGTTTTATGCAATGTACCTTTTACAAATTGACTATAGAAACTTATTGCCTTATCTGTTGACTCCTGATTAATGCCACCAATCACACGGTCATTATGAACCAATTCATAAATCACATTCCCGGGTAATACGCGTTCCGGGCAGTAAGCGATATAGATTTTATCTTTTAATTCAGGACGCTCACTGAAAATCAGTTGTTCCATTCTTTCTGTGGTTCCGACAGGTGAAGTGGATTCGATTACATACAGGTCGCCTTCTTTCAAAAGGGGCAGAACGCAGCGGGTGGCTGCTTCCACATAAGAAATATCCGGCTCATGATTTTCTTTGAACGGAGTCGGGACTACCATAAAGTAAGCATCACAAACTTCAGGCTTTAAAGAGGCTATCAACATTCCTTTGTTTACCACCTCTTGAAGGCATTCTTCCATACCCGGTTCGATGATATGTAGTTTGCCTTGATTGGTCATTTCCACAACTGTAGGGTTAATATCCACACCTAAAATCTCAATACCATGCTTTGCAGCAATAATTGCGGTTGGGAGCCCAATATATCCCAACCCCATAAAACATGCTCTCATACTACTTTTATATTTATCTTTAGTTCTTTCTTTTCTTGTTTCGCAACCAATCCAACCAAAGATTGACTACGGTATAAATCAAAATGTCTCCTAACAGCAACAAATTGCAATTCACATAAGAAGACAAGGCTATATTTACCCCGCAAAACACATATCCTGCCAAGAGGATACACAATAAGACCTGACGGGGAGTAAAACCTATTGCCAATAATTTATGATGGATATGATTTTTATCTGCTCCGAAGATGGGTTGACGAGTACGAAAACGAAGGAATATTACACGGAACACATCAAACAAAGGAATGATTAATGTAGACACGGCTATCACTAATGCACTCTCGGAAGAGGGGTATTCCAAAGGACGGTATACCGCATAACGAATTGCGAGAAATGCCAGTAAAAAGCCCAACGTCAGGCTTCCGGTATCTCCCATAAATATCTTACGGCAATGTTCGGCATTCCCGAATACGTTGTAATAAAAGAAGGGGACAAGGACTCCCAAGGTTGCAAATGCAAGCATGGAATACGTCCAGAAATCATTGGAAAAGAATAAAAAACTGAATACGACCAATGGTATACTACTCAGTCCGGAAGCAAGACCATCTATTCCATCTATCAGATTGATTGCATTTACTATAAAAACAATACCTAATATAGTTAAAGGAATCCCAACCCAAGGTGTCAATTCGTGGATACCCAAAAGACCATATAAATTATTTATCCATAATCCGGACAATGGCAACAAACAAGCTGCTGCTATCTGAACCATAAATTTGGAACGGCTATAGACCCCAACCAAATCATCTTTGATTCCTACCAGATACAGGAGAATCAATCCGCATATCAACAAATAAAATTCGGGGATTAGGAAATTAAGGGTGCCGGCTGGTATAGGATAGCCTAACTGGTAACGTATGCCGGTAATAAAACACAGGGAGAATAATATAGAGGGTAAAAAGGAAATACCTCCTAAACGGGGAACCTCTTTTTCATGTACCTTTCTTTCATCCGGTATATCGAACAGCCGCTTTCTATATGCTACTAACAGAATACGTGGTATGAACATAGAAGATAACGCAAAGGCTATCAAAAAACACATGAAAATCAACAGATAAGACATTATATCGAGTTTGTATTTGAGGACAAGAAAGTTCGTCAGCCCCATAACAGACTAACGAAAAAACGCCTAAAAAAACGTTCGTTTCTGATTAGTCTTTTTTATCTAAAATGCTATAACATAATTTTTTAAGGAGTCATTATTATGAGAATAATATATTGGGCTGATATGCAGAATAATAATAATTTAATATGAGTTTTGAATTTCAATATTAAAAGTATACCTTTGCGCCATCAAAATGGCTAAAATAAACGAACGTTTTTTTAGTCATTTTTCATTCTTCCCATTTCATAAAAAGCGGAATATATTTGTAAATTTTATTAAAGATTATTTACTGAATACTATTTTATATCGCATATCATACCTGACAAAGCATAAAAAAGCCGTTTTACCTTTACCGGCAAAACGGCTTCATATCTAATGGATGGATTTTCTTAAATAAATTTTATATAGACCGAGGATTACAGAAAATCAGATATCTCCGGTTACAACAATGACAATACCCGGCTTTTTACGTCTTCCCAAGTTACAGCCCGGAACATATAAGGCAATGGGTCCGGATCTGCATCATCAAAATAAGACAAACTCTTTAAAACCATAAAATCAGAACCATCGGGATACTTCTCTCTATAAAAAGAAAGCATTTGAGGTAAGGTATATCTCTCGGATAAAAAATATAAATCGATAAAATCTTTTTTCGTTCCACGTCCTGTAATCGCAGCCAATTTCATAGCTGCAATATCGTTTAAGTCAGCTAAACGAATCCCATCACATTCAATAAAATCAGATAACCATTTGTATGAATAATCTACAATATCTATTTTAACATTATTCAAAACAAATATATGAATATGGGCAGAAGACTTTAAAATAGTTAGATTGCCTATACTTCTTAATTCCTCAATAACAACTTCAGTATCTGCTATATGTCCAAAAAAATCTAAGTCTACGGATTTACGATGACCTATCTGAAGAGCCAAAGCTGTACCACCCACTAAACGGGTATCTGTCATAGATGGTAACTTCTGGATTTTTTTTTAAAGTTCCAGTGTTGGGGATTCGACTGTTGAGCTGTGTAACATCTGAATTGCTGAATAGGTATTTGGGATATTGCAGAAATATAAGATAAAGCACGAGGTTCTAAATCTCTAAACTTTTTTACATATGCGACAATTACAGGTAAAGTATAATAGTTGCATATCAGATTCCAATCTGATAAGAGCCCGTACTCTAACACTCTTTTTATTATATAAGAGGCATGCTCATCCATATCCAGACTATCTTTATCGACGTCCCAAAATAGATAAGAAGAAAACTGACCTATATATTCAAATGATGTCATTGTTATATTTCTCTTTTTTACAAAGATAGTTTATTCTATTATTTAAACAACGCTTTAAAGATTCATTTCCTTTCCAGTCTTCAAACTAAGGCAATCCTCACAAACGTAAAATCTTTCTAAACAATCTCCTTCAACAACCCCTCTATCGTATCCACACAGACCTCCCTGCCATCCGGGAAATGTATCGTGAAGTTATTCGTTTGTAAATTTCCGGTTTCAATCCATACATCGGACTCGACATGGCGGCTGCCTTGGATGCCGTTTCGCTGGAGTGCTTTACGTATCATGGCATATTTCTGGCCATGTCCTTCCAAACGGACTGCTGTTGAATACTGGTTTTCTATACGGAACAGACCGGTTTCCGTATCAAAAACAATTCCTTTACGGGCAAAGAAACCGCTTAGATGACCGCTTAATGCCAAATCTTCCGGTGTACCGGTATGGATACCGTTCACCTTATCCATCAACCAAATTTTATCGGCTATCTGGAGAGCCAGTTCCAAGTCATGCGTAGAAAGGAAGATGGTTTTATCGGTAGTACGGGTAAGACGGTGGAGCAATTGCATAATCTCCACCTTACTCGGAAAATCAAGGAAAGCGGTCGGTTCATCCAGAAAAATCACAGGAGTTTGTTGGGCAAGCGCCTTAGCTATCATGACCTTCTGCCGTTCTCCGTCGGAAAGGGTATGTACCATGCGGGAGGCAAGGTTTTCTATACGGACTAATGATATGGATTCTTCTACAATCTTTTTGTCCTCCTTATCCAAACGTCCCCAGAAACCGGTATATGGACTACGTCCCATACCTACCAGCTCGCGAACGGACATATTACGGATATCGCACTTTTCGGTCAACACAACGCCGATAGTCGTACTCAGAGCCTTATCTGAGAAAGTATAGATATCACGTCCCATCACGGAGATTCGTCCTTCTATCTTGGGTTGGAAAGCAGACAGCGTACGCAATAAGGTGGACTTCCCTACTCCGTTTGCTCCCAGCAAGCAAGTCAGTTCGCCACTGTAAATAGAAGAACAGATATGGTCGGCAACCCGTTTTGTATCATTTTTAGACGGATAACCGATTGAAAGGTTTTCTATACGAATCGTTTCCTGCCTCATACTTATTCGTTTAATTCGTTTTTACGCTTACGGAACAAGACGGATGCAACTACCGGAGCACCGACCAGTGCCGTAACAGAGTTGACAGGTAGAGCCCCTTCAAAACCGGGCATTCGTGCAATCAAGTTACAAACCAATGCCAATGCACCGCCAACCAATAAAGATGAGGGCATCAGGATACGATGGTCTGAGGTTTGGAAGATAGCTCTCGACAAATGGGGAACAGCCAGCCCGAGGAAGATA
>UMFF01011691.1_pt1 | contig 17464 bp, 20 predicted proteins | sample 1964971 | NCBI WGS metagenome assembly UMFF01 (sample SAMEA4836042, study PRJEB28245) | human gut metagenome | biome: gut microbiome; material: fecal sample | place: Denmark | collected 2008 | reverse complement strand
GGCCAGCCGCACCCGCTGTTGTGCGGTGGGTGGCTTTTCCCCGATCCACTGGCCATAATGGAGAAAGCGGCCCTTGCTGTGCTGTTTCGGATTTTGGATAACAGACAGCTCGTGCTCAATGCACACCCGGTCAGAGAGCCGCCGCAGAGCAAAGGATGAACCGATGAAGTTATGAAACTTCCGGGAGCAGTCCTGGGCCGTGGAATTAAAATAAATATGGTTATGCGGATGCCCCTTGTCAATATGGGTACAGACGAAAAACTGGTACTTGCCTTTTGTCCAGCGCATGGCTGTTTCATAGCCGATTTTGTTTGCCTCCTCCGGCGTGACCTCGCCGGGCGGGAACGCCTGCCGGATCTGAAAGAACAGGGCCCCGCGCTCCACGGCCCGGCCCGTTTCCGCCTGGTACTGGCTTTTCGTCAGAAGAAACTCAGCGGAGGCCGATGACGGATCGCAGAGGTAGGCAGACACAGCCCCTATCTTTTTCGGATTGAGCCCGTAGGCAAACCGATCCTCCATCGTCTGGACAGCCGTTTTTCCAGCCGCTACCTTGTAGGGCCGGATATAAGTTGTAGCGATAGCCGCGCCTCCTTTCTGAAAAAATACGGCGGCTGGAGCCCAGCCGCCGCAAAGGACTTCAGGACAAATTGTCCCAAAGCGTTATCCCGCAATAAAGGTCTTTAACAAGTAGGTAAGATCATCCAGCTTGCAGACCAGCCACTCGGCTGCGGCGGGCAGCCCAAAAGGGGAAAGCAGAAAAGCAAGCACCAGCCCGGTGATCCCCCATTGTGGATTGCTCTGAATGAACAGCTCGAACAGGCCGCACACCGCAAGGACAAGGGACAGGATGCCAAGCACCCAGGACGCGAGGGAAACGCTGAAATTGAGGACTGCGACAATCAGCGTAAGAGCCAGAACAGCAGGAGCCGCGATGATTTTCAGAATGATCCGCATAGTTTGATACCTCCTTATTTTTGTTGACGGTTTACCCTTATATAATCATTATACCTCTGTCCTGGAGGGACAACAAGGATGCCTCCGGCTTTCAGCACCTCGGGACAAAGTGTCCCGAAGTAGTGAAAGCCGGGGAACGGCAAAACCGCTCCCCGGCAGGACTAACGCTCCACAATAGCAGACAGCTTTTTCAAAAGATCGGACAATGGCCCCCACAGCTTTTCATAGTCCCGTTGCAGAGCTTTAATTTCCTCGGGATAGATCCCGCCGTAGGTGTTGGCCTGGATTGCCACTTGATTGAGATTGTTTGAGCACCGCCGCTGGAGCGACACCAGCTCCCGGACGGGCGAAAGGTCAACATGGAGCACATACCCATTCAGCGCCATTTTCCGCATATAGGCCCCCATGTTTCGGATGCCCGCCTCGGCCATGCGTTCCCGGATCAGCGCCTGCTCCTCCTCCGACACCATTACATGGAGATGGATCGGGCGGCGGCGTTTCTTTGTCATCGTTCCTCCCGTTCCAGACTTCGGCTGGCCCGGGGCGGCTCTTTTACCTTGTCTAACGGCTTTTTCCGCTCCCGGGGGCTTGCGGGGATCGGGGCATGAAATTCCCGGTAAAACCGCATCGCCTCCTGGTCGGCAAGTTCCTGTTTGCGTGTTTTTTCCATGATCGGCACCTCCTTAAAAAGCGGGCACTTCGGGACAAATTGTCCCAAAGTCCCACAGCGTAAATGTTGACAGCATCCGGGCCGAAACGGGGCAGGCCATACTCTGATACGGCCCGCCCCGAAACAGGCCCCGGAAAGCCTTGATACAAGCGGGTTTTGATGGGCCTAATTGTCAACACCCCAGCCCCGCTTTTTCCGCATATATTCCCTCTGCTGGCGGCGGTGGGCTTTCTTTGCACAGGCCGCCGAGCAGTATGCCTGCCGCCGATCCGGGGGAACGGGCCCGCCGCAGACCGGGCAGACCTTAAAATCCGGCCTGGGCCCCTCGGTTAAGAGGGCCGCCTCCAGCGCCGGATCAAGGGGCAGGACGGCCTCCCGGAAATAGCGGCAGTAAGCGCCCGTCCAGCATTTCCCGAACATATAGCACTCACAGTCCAGCGGCAGGCACCCGCACTCCCGGTCATAGTTGGCGCACCACTTTACCACAAGGGAGCGGATGGCCGCTTTCTCCTCCCGGGTAAGTTCGCGGGACATAGCCTCACCTCCCGCCAGCCGGGGCTTTCAAAAGTTCCCGGTAGCAGGACACACAGCCGATGCCCCGCCAGTAGGGGCACCCGGAGCACCGGGAGCCCCTGGGCGGCTTCGGCGTGGCCGGAGCCTGGGGACGGGGCTTCTGCTTTATCATTTTTTCAAAGGGGCTGTTGGTAAACCTCATTTGCCAGCCTCCTCTCCGTCATCGTCCTCCTCGTCCCAGGGCGGGCCGTCATCGTCCTCGTCCCCGTAGGGTTCCCCGCCGTCATAGCCGTCCAGCTCCCCGCCGTAGTCCTCCTCGGGTTCGGCGGCTTTCTCATGTTTCGGGCGGTAAATCTTAAAGTACCAGCCAGCCCCGCCGCCGATCACCGCTACGGCCAGCACCAGCAGAAGCATCCCCATATTGCCGCCCGTTTCCGGCTCGGCCTCCTCCGGGACGGGTTCCCCGGTTTCCTCCGTTTCCACGGGTTCCGGCTCAACGCCCGCGCACTCGGTCATATTGACAGCGCAGACTGGGCAATCCGTATTGACAGCCCCCGCCGCGCATTTTTCAGAGCAGGAGCAGGCGGCCTGTTCCACCCCGGCAGCCTCCGCCGCAGCCATCAGATCGGCCTCGTCTGTCATGCTCAAAAAGTAGGTTTCATACTGCTCGCCCTCCTCGTCCACGGGCTTGTCATAGTCAATGACAATGTAAAAGGTGTTCCCGCCCGCCGTCTGCACCGTGATAAACTGCTTGTTAGTGTGCTCGTCATAGAGCAGATCGCGGGTAACAAGGTTTCCCTCCTCCGAGAAGCCCTCGCCCGGTTCAATGGTGGGCTCCGGCTCCGGGGCCGTGGTTTCCTCGGTCATGGTGGGATCTCCATAGTTTTCGCCCTCACCGCCGTCTGCATAGGCAAAGGCTGGGACAGCCGAAAAGCCGCATAAAAGAACGGCGGCACAGAGCGCCGCCGTCAGAGACTTCCATCGTTTCATATTCAATTTTCCTCCTTCCCGCCGGGTTCAGACTTCGGGACACTTTGTCCCAAAGCCCCATCGCCCTTCAGCTTTTCAAACAGGAGCGGGAGCTCCGCAAGGGGGATGCTCATGCCCCGCACGATGTCCACGATCTCGCTGTTTTCCGCCTCCAACTTTTTCTGCTCCAGTTCTTTCAGTCGGGCCTGTTGTTCACTGATTTTAGCCTTGACCTTATCAATCTCGGCCTGGATTTTCATGCTTTTTGCCGTTGCCATAGATAACCTCCAATCATGGTAAACGCCCGTAGGCGTAGAAATGAGACTGCCAGTAGCTTGTATTTAGGTTCGCGTAACCGATGGGATCTCCACAGTGGAGCATCCGCCCGTCACCCACATAAATCCCACAATGGCTCACCCCCGGCGTGTCATAGGTGCCCTTAAAAAAGACAAGATCGCCGGGTTGCGGATTGCTGGTCGGCGTACAGATGTTATAGAGCCCCTGGGCCCCCAGGCGGCCCACATTCCAGCCGGAATGATTGATTACCCAGGACACATAGCCCGAGCAGTCAAAGGATGTGGCCGGGCTGGAGCCGCCCCACATATAGGGATAGCCGATATATTTCTCAGCCTCGGAGAGAATGGCGGCAAAGGTTTCGTCATCCAGATACTCCCGGGGCACCTCGTACCCCTCGGGCGGTTCGGTGTACTTGCCGACATACTCGGAGCCGGGGAATAAATCCGGGCGGTTTCCCAGCGTTGCCATATAGATGGCATACCGGGACATCTGATCCTCGCTTAACAGGTAGACGGGCAGATGGGACAGGTTTTTGTTTTCCAGCGTTACATAGCAGATATAGTAATTGTAGGGAACCTCCACCTCGTAATCGTTGCCCTCGCTGTCGGTGCGGGTTTCCGTCCGGTAGCGTACCTCCACCACCACATCCTCGGTCAGAATGTACTGGCTGTCAAAGAGCGTTTGCAGAGAGCCCTCCACCTGGGGGAGCGTCCACTGCCCCTCATGGAGCGAACACAAAAGGGAAAGAAGCACATAGGGATCATGCTCGATCTCGTCCAGGTCGAAGTGGTACTCGTCATAGTCGTGGGTGCTTTCGTAGCTGTCCAGATAGTCCGTAAGCTCCGCCTCCAAACCACAGTAGGCGGCTTCGGCTCCCAGCATATCCCCGTCCTCACAAGGATAGGTGCTGGCCCCCACCGCGCCGATGGTGCTGTTTCCCAGCGTAACAAGGGAAGAAGAACACGACTGCATCACCAGCACAAGCAGGACGCAGGCCAGAGCCAGCAGACAGCCTACGGGATGGCGTTTGACAAAGCCCACCGCCCGGGCCGCCAGCTTTTCTGTGGTAACAGCCGTTTTCCCGGCGGTCTGGGCTCCGTATTTGGCAGCCTCCTTTGCCTGCTTCTGGTATCGCCTGCGGAGCCGCCGCTTCTGCCAAAACCGGGACAAGGCGTTTTTGGAGAGCTCCGGGTGCTCCTGGGCGGCAGTATGAAAGTGATAATCCGCCGTGGCCTTGATATACCGGGACTCCGCCTTCTGAACCGCTTTCGCCGGATGTTCCCGGATTTTCCGCTTCACAAACCGGGAGCCATGCCGCAGGGCAGACTCGCCCACAAGCTCGGAGCGGTGGGCCCCTTCGATGCCCACATTCTCATGCTCGTTTTCGTAAATCTTCCCATGCACAAAGCTGTGGGCGGAGCCGCTGGCCACCCGGCCCACACGCCTCACCGGGCCCGGCTTTTTGGGCGGCTTCTGTTTCGCCAGCTTTTCCTTTGCCCGATCCAGCTTTTCCCCGCGTTTTTCCATGCGGAGTTTGGATGCCGCCGCTTTCTCCTGGTTGCTTTTCTGCCGGAATTTTGACTTTGGGACACTTTGTCCCGAAGTGCTCCCGGCGTTTCTTTCGCCAGCCCCGCCTGGATCGGCGGCCCCAGCCGCCTCCCTGGGCTCAGGGCCCGCGCCGTTATTCGGTTTTCGCTTCATTTTTCACATCCTCCGGGCGGGTAGTCAGCAGGTTATAGATCTCGCCTTTCGGGAACCGATCCACAAAGGGGATGGTCACATTCCCATAGAACAGCAGGCCCTCGCCGGAATTGGAGTGGGTGATGTAGGAAAGCTGGTGCTCGGAGATGCCAAGCTGTTTTGCCAAAATCGTCCGGTCACTTTGTGCCTGGGACAGCAGGATCATAAAATCCGTGTTGTCGAGAATGTTCTCAATCTCCCGGCTGGCCAAAAGATCTTTCACATTCTGCGTAAGTGCGCTGGGGACACATCCTTTTTTTCGGAGCATCTTCCAGACCGCCACGAAATAGCTGGCGGTCAGAGGATCGCGGAGCAGGACATGGAACTCGTCAAAGTAGCACCAGGTCGCCACGCCCTCCCGAAAGTTGGTGTCCACCGCCTGGGAGACAAACTCGTTTGTGATGTGCATGGCAATCTTGCGGAGGTTTTCTCCCATGTTCTTGAGCACGATGCACACCACCCGGCTGTCCGTTTTTACATTGGTGGGATGGTTAAAAAGATTGAGGGAGCCCGTACAGTAGAGCTCCAGGGCGGTTGCCACCCGGCGGGCCTCCGGCTCCGGCTGTTTGAGAAGCTCCTCGTACAAGTCCTGCAAGAGCGGCGTTTTTTTCGTGGCAATCCCCAGGGCCTGTTCCCGGTAGACCAGCCGCACACAGCGGTCAACCACCGTCTTTTCGATGGGCTGTAAGCCGTCCTTGCCGCCTACCACCAGCTCGCACAGGGAAAGCAGGAAATCCGCCTTCATGGAGAGCGGGCTTTCCCCGGCGGTCATGTTAAGCTCCACATCCATCGGGTTTAAGTGGTGGGGGCTGTCCGGGGCAATCTCGATCACCTGGCCGCCCAGCCTGCGAACCAGCGGGGCATATTCCCCCATTGGATCGACAATCAAAATCCGATCCTGGGGGATGGCAAGGAACACATTTAAGAGCTCCCTTTTTGCGGCGAAAGATTTTCCAGAGCCGGTAGAGCCGAGATACAGCCCGTTGGCCGACTTCAGCTTTTTGCGGTCAGCCATGATGACATTGTGGGAAAGGGCGTTCATGCCGTAGTAGAGGCCTGCCCAGCCATCCGCAGCTCCCTTGTCATAAAGGGAATGAAAATCGCCGTGGAGCTGGTCGTCATGCCGCGCTGGATCTCCACCTCGTTATAGCCGAGAGCCAGCGAGGACACAAAGCCCTGTTCCTGTTGCCAGTCAAGACGCTTTAAGGAGCAGTTGTATTTCTGCGCGATGCCGCCCACGGTAAACACATCGTTTTCCAGCCGCTGGCGGGTGGGGGCAAAGTTTACCACCGTGAAAGTGAGCAGGAACATCCTCTCGTTGCGGGACTGGAGGTCAGCCAGAAGCTCCGCCGCGTCCTTGCTGAATGTGATAAGGTCGGGTGGCAGGATGTCGGGATCATACCCGGCCCGCACCGCTTTGCGCTGTTCCTCCACTTTCATTTTACCGATGTCGGAGATTTTGCCCTTGATGGTCTTAATGGCCTTGAGCTGATCCACCGTCTGAATATGGAGCGTGACCGTCATTTCCGCATCCATCTCCAAAATCTCCGCAAGGAGCTTGTCAGAGAGCTCGGACGCTAAAATCTGCAAGTAGGACACCGCGCCCCAATACTGGCCGATCCGAAATGAGCGGGACTGCCGAAAGTCGAAGCTGTCCGGGGCGATAAAGTCCTTTGTGCCGAGCCCGGTCTGCGGAATGTCCTTCCACGAAAAGCGGAACGGCTCCCGGTTTCCCGGGTGCATCTGGCTATAAAGCAAGGCCAGCCTTGCCCGCCCGTCCATTGGCTCACAGGGAACACCCAGCCGCTTGAAGTTTCCCATCACATCGGCCTCCACGCGCTCCAGGCGGGGGCGGGCCTCCGCGATCCCTTCGGCGGGTATGCCGAAAGTGATGTATTTGGAGCGTTCAATGCCGTTGTTGCTTTTGGCGATCTGATTTTTCAGCATCCCGGTAAATTCCTCCCGGACGCTGTTAAAATCATCATCCGCCTGGGGAATGTTTACCTTGTAGCGGCTCCTGGAATGGGAACGGCGGTTGATAAAGGAAAGCTGGAACGGCAGAGTGCTGTCAAAGTAGTTGAGGAACGAGCTCCAGCCGCCGAAAATCGCCGTCTGATCCTCGGTGCTTGCCACGGAATAATTGATGTCCTCATATTCCACAGTCTTTGTATAGAGCCCGCCGGGGAGCTTGCACACCCCGTCCGGGTGCATCGCCAGATAGGGGATTGTCTGCTGGACGGACAGGGCCGCCCGGCTGTTACCCCTTCCGGGACTGTTTTTGCTTTTTGCCTTTCGCAATCGCATCCTCCTTTCTCACAGCGCCCCGCCCGGTAAACGGGGCGTAAATGTTTTCTGTCTGATAGTGCCGAACCCCGGGCCGCAGGAATTTGGCCCGGATGATGTTATGAACCACTTTTTCAAAGGGGAGTCCGTCTTTTTCATACATCGCCAGCAGGAACGCCGGGAGCATGACCGCCAGCATAAGGAACATGGCCCCGGTATTCCCCATGGGCTCCCGCGCCAGCAGATAGGACGGGATGCCGATGGCCGCCGCCCCGCCAAAGCAGATGAGCTGGCGCTTTGTCAGATTGAACGCCATCTTCGTTTTGATTTTGGATAAGTCGTTAGGGACATTCACATAGGGCATGGATCAACCTCCTTTCTCCCCCCGGGGACTTCGGGACAATTTGTCCCAAAGTCCAGGACGGTGCTTTCCACCTCGTTTCCCCACACATCCCAGCCGGGCGGCGTCTGTCTTGCGAACAGCTCCACCCGGGGCAGATCGCCCATGAGGGCAACAATCTTTTCCCGGGCCTCGTCCGGCTTTTTGCTGTGGGCTTCAATGGGTGAAATGATAAACTGGTGAATATTGGCCGCCTGCCGCTTCGGATGCCCTTTTGTTGCCAGCAGGCAGATCTCCGCATTTCCCCGCGTCCAAAAGCCCAGGCCGTAAAACCAGCTATCAGCCTTCCGGTTTTTCTTCAGCCAGACGAAAGCCACGGACTTATACTGAAAGCCCCACGCCTTAATCAGCCGCAGGGCCTCGGGGAGCTGGGGGAAAGTCGCCCACAAAAAAAGCGTGCTGTCCGGGGCGGCCAGATCCGCCACCGGGAGCGCACATAACTCGTCAATCCCCATTGTGGGATAATGATTTTCCGCCGCCCCCTGTACCTTGCTCCGCTGGTACTGCCAGGGAGGATCGGCGTAAATGATAGAATAGTTTCCGATAATCAAACTCCTTTCTCCCCGGCCTCCACCGCCGAGCGCGCCACGCGGATACGCTCACTGGCGGCGGCGTAAAAGGCCGGAGCCGTTTCAAAGCAGACGAAGCGGCGGCCCGTGTTGAGGGCGGCAACAGCGGTTGTGCCGGAGCCCGCGCAGATGTCGGCCACCAGCTCGCCGGGCCGGGTGTAGGTCTTGATGAAATACTCGCACAGCTCCACGGGCTTTTGCGTGGGATGGATGCCGCCCGTTACTGTAGGGACAAACAACACATTTCCCGGATAGCGCCGCCCATCGCTGGACTCGGAGCTCTGCCGCTCGAATTTTCCATAGTTCGGGCTGGTGCCGCTGCGGGCATGGACGCGGCTGTACGGCTTGCCGTAAGTAAACTGCGGATTGTAAAATGGGGCTTTCTGATAGAACACCAAAATATTCTCCGACTTTTTCAGCGGGGCCCGGTTTGCATTGAGAAATCCCGTCCCGCGCTCCTTGTACCAGATCCACTCATAGCGGAGCATGGAGAGGTTGGAGGCCCCCAGCACCTTGTCATAGGGGCATTGAGCAAAGAACAGCACCGCGCCCTCCGGCTTGACCGCCCATTTCACTGCCTCCCATAATTCCGGGAGCGGCAACGGCACATCCCAAAAGTTTCGGGTAGTGCCGTAGGGCGGATCGGTTAAGAGCATATCCACCGAATGACGGGGAAGGGAGCGCAGGCCCTCGATGCCGTCCATCAGAAACAGCCCCTCCGTAAGTCCCGGGGACTTCGGGACAATTTGTCCCAAAGCCTCCTTATCGGTCATCCCTTGCCTCCTTGCCCTTTGCCGGGGCAGGGCGGGCGGCGTTTTCACGGGCGGCCTGCGCCCGCCCTTCGGCTAACTGCCGGGCAATCGTCTTTGCGTCATCCCTTCCGCCCAGCAATTCACGCTTTTGTAAAATGGCCTCCGTTTCCGCCATAAAGCGGGCAACATCCGCCTCGTTAAAGTCCTCCGGCGCTTTTCCATACCACAGGCGCGTCCCGTCGGGCCCATATCTTCTCGGCATATAACACCCCTTTCTTTAATGAGCTCCAAAGATGCTTTTTGAAATCGTTCCGGTTTTGAACAACATAAAACAGAGCAGAACCGTATAGCCCACGGCTCCCCATATTGCGCCGATGGGATCTCCGCCTGTGGCGATCCCTTGAATGAGCACCGCATAGATGCCCACGCACAGCAGGATCAAAAGCCCCTGGAAACCGATGGCGAACAGGGACTTCAGATAATTCTGCCCCATGCTCCCCATTTCTCGGTTGGACAGGGTAGCCACCGGGATGGGCGCTAAACTGGTCAGCATATATATTTCCAGCATACGGCCATAAATCAGAACGAAAATCACGATATTCAGCGCGGTCATGGTAAAACCGATAAAGATCGACTGGAGCCACAGGCCCAAAAGGGAGCCCAGCCCCATTGTTTCCAGCGTGGCCTCCAAATCCGCCAGCATATCCGGCGAAATGTCCGTAGAACCCTGGATCACCCCCGCCGAGCTTGCAATCACGCTCTGCGACACATCAAAAATCGCGTTGACGATATTGAATGTGTTGGAGAGGATCAGGATGGCCGCCGCCGTTTTGAAAATCCACTTGAAAAACATCCAAGTGTCGATGTCGTGTAAGTTATTGCGGTCTATGAGCATTTGAATGAGCTCGTACACCGCCACATAGGTTAGGACTAACCCGGCAATCGGTAAAATTACCGTTTCGGAAATCTGGCGAATGAGGGAGAAAACTCCGGCGTTCCATGCCGCCGGAGTTGTTCCCACCTCTCCCGCAATCTCCCCGACTCGGGCATTTACCGTATCAAACAGGCCGCTCAGATTGCCTAAAATGCCTTCAATGAGCAGGCTTTTGAGCCAGTCGGTCAGCCAGTCGGTGAGAAATCCCATAAGCCGCTACCTTAAAACAGGCCGGACAGCAGAGGGATCAGCGTAGTGCCGAGCAGGATGATGCCGCCGCCCGCCATGAGCTGCTTCATGCCCTGGCTTTTGGAACCTGGATTGTCGGAACCATAACCTTCCAGAAGATTGACAACGCCCCACACGCCCAAACCAGCGCCCAGCGCAACAACGAGAGTCTGCAAAGTATCAATAGCGGAAGAAAAGAACTGCATAGAGCCTCCATTTCTCCGGGTGTTCCCCGGCCATGAAAAAAGCCGCCATCACTGGCGGCAGGTTACAGCTTCGGGACACTTTGTCCCAAAGTCCATTTATGCAAAGGCGTCTGGATCGTCGATGTCGTCATAGTTGAGGATGTCCTCGTCCTCTTCCGTGAGCGCATCGTCCGGCACAGCCACCTCATACATCTCACACGCCTCATTAAGCCCGGGCCGCCTGCGGCGGTTTATGAGCTTGTCGAGGTCAAAAGCGTTTTTCTGTTTGTCGGCTTCAGCCGTGTATTTATAATTCGGGTGCTTTTTCAGATCATACTTCGGGGAGTAGAACGGGGGCAGGCCCCGAAGCTGTAAAATGCACTTGTCCCCGGGCATGGTAGCCAGCTCGCTGGGTGTCATCAGCTCCCGGCCCAGCCGCTGGTTATTTTGACTGTAACTTTCCGACTGCCCACGGGAGCGGCTGTCGGTCTGTATGGAGATTGTGGCCTTTCCCAGCCAGTTTTCCGATATTTCCTTGATGGTGCTGGCCTCACGGCCTCCCAGGAATACCACGCTGTCCATATTTCCGAGAATTGTCTCCGCGTGTTTATCGTAAATGGCCTTGCACTGCGCTAACTGCTGGTAAAAGAGCGTCAGCGATACCTCGCGGGAGCGGATTACCGCGCAGATTTTTTCGAGCTGGGGCACCTGTCCCGTGTTGGCCGCCTCGTCCCACAGCACCCGTACATGATGGGGCAGGCGGCCCCCGTGAACATTGTCGGCCCGTTCACACAGAAGATTGAACATCTGCGAAAAGGCCAGCGCCACAAGAAAGTTATAGGTCTGCGTGGTGTCCGAAATGATAAAGAACACCGCCGTTTTCCGATCCCCGATGCGGTCAAGCTCCATCTCGTCATAGGACATAATCTCCCGGAGCTGGGGGATGTCAAAGGGCGCAAGGCGGGCCCCGCAGGAAATCAAAATGCTTTTCGCGGTTTTGCCGCTACTTAACTTATATTTGCGGTACTGCTTGACCGCAAAACAGTCCGGCTTGCGCTTTTCTAGCCCTTTGAACATATAGTCCACGGCGTTTAAGTAGTTTTCATCGTCCTCCTTTACTTCCATGCCGGAAATCATATCCACCAGCGTATTCATGTTACGATCCTCGGCGGGGCCCTCGAAAATGATATAGGCAATCAAAGCGCAGTACAAAAGCGTTTCCGCCTTCGTCCAAAACGGATCGCCCTCCTTGCCCTCGCCTTTGGTATTGGAAATCAGCGCATCCACAAATTTAAGGATGTCGGCCTCATTCTTGATATAGGCCAGCGGATTATAGTGCATGGATTTTGTGAAATCAATGGAATTGAACACCTTGATCCGATACCCGCGCCGCTGTAAGAAAGAGCCCACCTGGGAGAGCACCCCGCCTTTCGGATCTACGCACACATAGCTGCATCCGCCGTTTTTATCCGCGCTGGCCTGCAAAATCTGCGGAGTGAGCCAGAAGCGGGTTTTGCCCGAGCCGGACGAGCCGATCACGCAGGCGTTGAGGTTGCGGGCGTTGGCCGGGTTTTTCGGGCGGGTGTTCATAGTAAGAAACTCTGTCCCGGTCAAAATGATGTTGTTTTCAAACTTCGGATCGATAAAGGGCTTGATGTCTTTTTCGGTGCCCCAGCGGGCCGATCCGTATTCTTCATCCCGTCTGAATTTCTTTGCGTTCTTGCTTTTGAAGTAGATCAGCAGGCGGAAGCCCACCGCACCCACAATGCCGATGAGCCAGTCAAAGGGATTGAGCCCCGGCGCAAAGTCGGCAAAGGCCGGGCCGATGGTCTGCCCCAGCCCCATGAGCTTATGGGCGAAATCCGCGCCAGCGGCCAGACGGTAAGCCGTCCCCAGCTTTAAGCAGGCCCACAGCACAAACAGATAGGGGATGTTGGGGAGTACATATTTTTTGATGCTATCTGTCCTCACGAACCGCCTCCTTTACCCGTTCCCGCTTGCGGGGCTTTTCCTTCGCAAGCTGATCCGCCGCCTGTTTAAGCTGTTCCCGGATGGGGATGCGGCGGGATTTGGATTTATTCAGCACCTTCCGCGAGTATTCAGAAAAGCAGGCAGTGATCGCATCCGCCTGCCCACTTTTGAAAAACAGCAGGTACTTGTCCGGCCCGGTTTTATAAAAGGCATAGTCTACATTCCACTTCCGGGCCACCCGGTCAAAAGCCTTCGTGTCCCCGGAAAGCTCAATGCTGTTTGTAGCCGCGCCGTGTCCCATGAGCTTTTTCACGCTCTGCCTGCCGTGGGGCGTTTGGTGTTCCCGGTAAGCCTTGCGGATCTTCCGGCTCACAGCCCCCAGCACATAGGCAAGGCCCCGCGCCGTCAGTTTGCTGGCCCGGACAGAAATTGCTATGGTACGCCGGGAAACATCTTCATCAATCAGTTATACCGCCTCCTTTCCGGCGGCCACCTCGGGACAAAGTGTCTCGAAGTGCCGTCTATCGTTCCTCACGCTCCTTATTAGAAAGTTTCCGATAGCCTTCCAAAGAGGAACCGTCAATAATCTCCTTGTAGGCCGCCATCTGTTCCCGGATAGAAAGTTTCGGATAGGAGAAAACTCTGTGCTCGGCGGGGATGTCCTTTGTATCGTGGTAAAACTCCTTGAAGTCCCCGCTGGTCTGGACAATATAGCCGCCGGGAGCAAAATGGCCGCCCTCGTTGATGGAAACATCCCGCCCGTATGCTTCATAATCAAAGTAGTCTTTCAGCTCTTCCGGGATCGGCAAGTCCTCCGCAAAATAGCGGCCTAAATCCTTCTCATTTTCAATGTCGGGATAAAACTCGTAGCAGTCCAGGTTTTGCGTGAGATTGATTAGGTCGGCCACGCTGGAAGTGTGCTCGCCGCTGTCAATCACAGCCTCAAATTTCTCCAAATCGCTCTGATCCAGTTCGGAAAGCAGACAGGCCAGATGGTTGAGCTCGTCAAGATTTTCGTATTCCGTCAGATAGTCATAGAGCCCCAGCACATCACCGTCAAAGCTGGTAATGAAAAACTCCTCATACCGCACACCATCCACGCCGATGCGCTTTAGGAGCGCCTGCACCTCCTCCGTGGTAGTGGGGAATTTCAGCGTTTCTCCTAAAAGCTCTCCCTCATTGTATTTCCCCAGGTTCGTGATGTAGGCTTCAAAAAGGGCCGCCATCAGCGGCGGCCCTGTCCCTTGACGGTAAGGATGCCCTCAAGGGTGGTAGCAGTAATCCCCAGCCGCTGGGCAACGGCGATGTCGTTTTTCATGGCCTCGGTCATGGTATGGCCGCAGACCACCAGCACATGGGAGCGGCGGAGCAGGTCACGGCTCATGTCAATGCCGCTTTTGTGCTCCTCCGGCACTGCGTCATTGAGGAACAAGGGCAGATACAGGGTAGGGCAAATGGGCGAAAATCCCGCCTCATACACCGCCCGGCAGTAGCGGGCCGCCTGTTCCGCGTTTTCACTGTCACCGCCAAGCCATCCGGCGGTAATATAAGCAAGTGGCCGTTTCATTGTCAAAACCTCCGTTCTTTGAAGAAAGATACTTCAGCCCAATCCCCCCGCCCTTTCCCAGTCATGGGAAAGGGGGCGGCTCTGGAGGATATATGCCCCCGCCGCGCCGCTGGAAGTAGCACAGCCGGGGCAGACCGTCAAGGGCAGGCCGCCGCAAGCGGCGGTGCGTTGCACCCTTGACGGCCCACTCCCGGCTGTGCAGGAATATAGGCGGCGACGGGGGATATATCACCACAGAGCCCTTTGCAGGAGGGGCGGGGCCCCTCGGGACAATTTGTCTCGAAGCGTGGTCGGGTTACTTGTCTTTTTCCATCTTTTTCGGAGCCTTTGCCAGCTCGGGCGGCTGTTTCTCCTTCCACTCGTCCAGCAAAGTCATGATCTGCTCCTTCATTTTGGCGGGAGTGGCCTCCTTGCCAAAATATTTCTCCAGTTCGGCCATCGAAATAATCACGCCGCGATCCTCCTTTTTCTTTTCGCTTAATATGCCGTCAATTACATCGCCGTTGAGCTTGCCTTCCTTATCCAGCTCCCGGAGCTGTTTCGCCTGGGCCAGAGAGGGGGACGCCTGTTCCCCGTCAATGGAAACGGCAATCAGCCTTTGGTTTTTCGGCTTGATATAGGAAAGCTCCACCGCAGGCATGAAGCCCATCTTTTTATCGTCCACCTTATCCATGAGCTCCGGGACAAGGTGGTTAAGGCGCAGATACCGCATAACCTTTTTATAGTTCATGCCATGCGCCTCACCCACGATTTCAACCGAGCGTTTCCCCACATCGCCCTCAGCCACATTTTTCAGCCGGGAGCCCTGGTGCTTGATGTCCTCTACCTCCAGATCCAAAAGGGCGGCCAGTTCGCTGGGGAGCGTCTGATCCCTCTGCTTGTTGCTGTCCTTCATGGCCTCCACCGCCTCGTGGTCGGTCATATCCCGGACAATAAAGGGCATTTCCTCCAGCCCGGCCAGTTCGCTGCCACGGCAGCGGCGATGGCCTGCCACAATCTCATAGCCGTTTCCGTCCTTTTCCGGGCGGGCAAGGCCGGGCACCATAACGCCGTTGAGCTTGATGGATGCCACGGTTTCCTGCATTTTGGCATCGTCCCGCACCTTGAACGGATGGGGGCGGAATGTATGGAACGGATGTAGTTCGGAAAGTTTCAGATAGACCAGCTTTCCCTCCTCAACAGGGCGGGGCGGCGCAGCCGGCTCCGTCACACCCTGCTCCGGGGGAGCGGCCTCCTTTGCGGGCATATCCTTTCCGGCATCCGGGGGAACAGGAGCTTCGGGAGCTTTCCCGCCACTTCGGGACAATTTGTCTCGTTGTGACGGCTGGGCCTTGTCGGGGGCCGCCTTGTCAGCCTTAGATGGGCGGCCCTTGCGGGGCCCGGCCTTTTTGGGCTCCTTTTCGGCCTCCGGCTCGGTGCGCTCCGTCTTATCAGACTTAGGGGGACGGCCCCGGCGCGGCTTTTCAGCTTTCTCGCTTTCAGCGGCAGGACGCTCCGGCGTAGAAGCCCCGGACTCCTGTTCACGGGATGCCTCTGCCTTTTCCACCTCGGCCCTGGCCGCCTGCCGCTTTTCTGCCATGAGCGCGTCAATCTGCTCCGCAGAGATTACCACATCGCCGGGCTCGGCAGGCCCGGCCTGTTCCAGCGGGTGCTCGGGAACAGCGGCCTCCCCGTGGGCCGGATCAGCCACAGCGGGCGCGGGGGCCTCCTCGGTTTTCTGCGCTTCGGGGCCTGTGTTCAGTTTTTCATCTGCCATTCACTAACCTCCTTTTCGTGAAAGTTGCACAATTTTTTAGCTTAAATTTCTGTAATTATTTTTCTGCCTCCTTCCGGTCTATCCACGCAAAAAAGCCGCCCAAGATAGCACCTGGACGGCTTTCTGCGTAATGTGATAGATCAAATATTATTTTTTTCGGATTGTAGGCTCCGAAAAGCCTTGTATTTACAGCGTTCCTAATAAGAAACAATCATATGAAAAGAATACCACCCTTCCGCTTGGTTGGCAAGCGGTTTTATGACCCAAATGCACCTCCGTGTAAAGCAGTGTTTTGATTATTACTGATTTTACATGGAGGATTTTATTATGTACGAAAAATATTTAGAACAGTTTCTTACTTTCTGAAATATCAAGGTAAAAATCCGGAAGAACTTACCTGCCAGGATGTCAGGAATTTTCTGTTTGCGAAAAAAGAGGAAGGGCTGAAAGCCACAACTCTGAATCTTTATAATTCTGCCATCCGCTTTTTCTATCGGAATGTCCTGAATATCCCTTGGGATGATATCACGGTTCCACGTATGATTCTGGAACACAAGCTTCCAACGGTACTGACTGCCCCTGAAATCGACCGTCTGTTAGAAGCTGTCGATGATATCAAATATAAAGCGATGTTTGCAGCGATGTATTCTTCCGGAATGCGTGTTTCTGAAGTCATTCATCTTCATATCAGTAATAAGTCCCTGATGGGAATCCAAAGTCCGTTTGACTGGAAAGCAGGTGCTGATTATGAATAAACCGACCGTACAGGATATCTTCCAGCGTTTACTTGATGCCCCTTACTTCCACATGGTATTTACAGTGCCGGACATTTTAAACCCAATCATTTACAGTAATCAGAAACGATTATATGACACTCTGTATCGTGCTGCTTCTGCCACAATCAGTGAATTGGCGGTTGATCCAAAGCATCTTGGAGCCACTGTTGGATATATCTGTATCTTACATACATGGGGTTCTGAAATGAACTTTCATCCTCATATCCATACAATACTCCTCGGTGGTGGTCTGACATCCAAAAATAAATGGAAAGACAACGGTACTGAGTTTTTTCTTCCCATACGAGCTGTTTCCAAGGTATTCCGTGGAAAATATATGGAAGAACTGAAAAATCTCTGGAATGCGAATCAGCTTAAGTTTCATGGAACTGCTGAAAAATACCGTAACCATTATGCGTTCAAAGAACTGCTTGATTCCTGTTATTGTGCAGAATGGATTCCTTATTGTAAGAAAACTTTTAACGGTGCACAGTCTGTGATTGATTACCTTGGAAAATATACCCATCGGATTGCCATCAGCAATCACCGCATTATCTGCATGGATGATGAAACCGTCACTTTTTCTATAAAAGATTACCGGAACAAAGGACAATGGAAAGAGCTGATTCTTTCCGGTGTCGAATTCATACGACGGTTTCTGATGCATGTGCCACCAAAACGCTTTGTCAGGATTCGGCATTACGGACTTCTTTGTTCCCGCATCAAACGCAAAAAGCTTATTTTATGTAGGAATCTTCTTGGCTGCCAAAAGTATCTCTCAAAACTTCAGGATAAGGAGATGCCTGAAATACTAAAACAGCTTTATGGGATAAATGTCTGTGTATGTAAAGCCTTTGGAGGTCATCTTGGAAAACCACAGCTTCGAATACCACAAAGATG
>UMFF01019755.1_pt1 | contig 17815 bp, 10 predicted proteins | sample 1964971 | NCBI WGS metagenome assembly UMFF01 (sample SAMEA4836042, study PRJEB28245) | human gut metagenome | biome: gut microbiome; material: fecal sample | place: Denmark | collected 2008 | reverse complement strand
TGGCCTCGAACGGCAGGCAGAAAATAATGACCAGCCCCGCAGCGAAGAGCGGGATGCTGATATAGATTCGCTTGCGCAGGCTGCGCTGTTCGAGCCCCATGAAATCGGCCACGATCAGCCGTGCCGAACGGAACGCCGTATCGCCCGAGGTGATGGCGCAGGCCACAACCCCGAAGATCACCAGTCCGGCCAGCACTTCGCCCAGCGTAGTGCGGGCGATGACATCGACCATCACGGCCGCCTGCCCGCCATATTCCGCAATCGCGGCATTCAGCCCGGAGGCACCGTTCCAGAAGGCCATGGCGATGGCCGCCCATATCAGCGCGATGATGCTCTCGGAGATCATGGCGCCGTAAAACACGGGGCGGGCCTGCCGTTCGGAGCGCAGGCAGCGTGCCATCAGCGGCGACTGGGTCGCATGGAAGCCCGAAATAGCGCCGCAGGCGATGGTCGTAAAGAGCATCGGCAGGATCGGAAACCGCTCCGGGTCGGCAATGCAATTTTCCAGGGAGGTAAACTCGGGGATCGTATATTTGCCGCTGAAAAGCAATACGGCGAGGATTCCCAGCGCCATGAAAAGCAGTGCGCAGCCGAAAACCGGATAGATACGGCCGATGATCTTGTCCACGGGCAGCAACGTCGCCACGATATAATAGATCAGGATAACGCCCAGAATGATGAGCAGCAACCACGAGAACCCGCCGAAGGCGATACCCGACAGCGACGGGGCCTCGATGCGGTTGGCGATCAGCGAAGCGGGCTGCGACAGGAAGACAGCGCCGACGAGCACCATCAGCCCCACGGAAAAGATGCGCATAAGTTGTTTTATCCCCGGCCCGAGGTAGGTGCCGACGGTCTCGGGCAAACTCGCACCGTTGCTGCGCAGCGAGACGATCCCGGCGATGAAGTCGTGCGCCGCCCCCATGAAGATACCGCCGAAGGTAATCCACAGGAATGCCACGGGGCCGTATGCCGCCCCCAGCACGGCACCGAAAATCGGCCCCAGCCCCGCGATATTGAGCAGCTGTATGAGGAAAGTCCTCCACATCGGCATCGGGATATAATCTACCCCGTCGAACGACGTGGCCGAAGGCACAGGCCGCGCAGCATCCACGCCGCACAGGCGTTCGAGATAGCGTCCGTAGGTGAAATATGCTGCCACGAGGAGCCCCAGGCACCCCAGGAAAGTAATCATAACCCGGTCTGTTTTCGGTTAGTTTTGACGCGAATATAGCAAGAAATGCGAGAATTTTCCGAAAATTGTTGCGAGAAAAATATTTTTTTCAGATATTTGCAATCCCAAAGAGAGCTTAATGTTCTCGGCAAGCCGAAATAGCTCAGTTGGTAGAGCGTTTCACTCGTAATGAAGAGGTCCCGGGTTCAAGTCCCGGTTTCGGCTCGGAAAGGTCGCCATACGGCGACCTTTTTTCGTTATAAGGCCTTGCGAACCCGAATTTTTTATACTTTTGTTGCGCAATGGTTCGCAAAGGGGGTTCCGCAATCCCCTGACCGATTAAAAGGGAATGCCGTGAAAATCGGCAACAGTTCCCTCTGCTGTGAGTTCCTGCCACCCGAAATGGCACAACAAGTCCTGACAATCTTTTGCCACTGGCCCCAGTCCGGCCGGGAAGGCGTCTCGACGGGAACGAGTCAGAAGACCTGCCGTTGCAATGATTTTACAATCCAGGGGAATGGATCGTGATCGGCGTGAAGAGCCTGCCGGCAAGGCATATTCCCGGATGTAAAATCAGTTTGACAAATACGAAGGCCGCACCGGACGTCCGATGCAGCCGGCCGCAGCCCCGCACCAGGGAAGAGGAGGGGCCGGCCGTTTCTTTAATTTTCGACGCATGAAACGGATTTTACGACATATTCTGCCCGTGATCCTGTGCCTGCCGGCACTGGGAGGCTGCATGAAGTGGGACTACGCAGACATGGAAGAGTTCGCCGCGACGGGGCCGGGGTTGTTCATCACCAACGAGGGAAACTTCCAGTACGGCAACGCCACGCTCTCCTATTACGACCCGGCAACGAAAAAGGTCGAGAACGAGGTTTTCTACCGTGCCAACGCCATGAAGCTGGGCGACGTGGCACAGTCGATGACCATCCACAACGATCTGGGATGGATCGTCGTGAACAATTCGCATGTCGTCTTCGCAATCGACCTCCGTACATTCAAGGAGGTGGGCCGCATCACGAACCTCACCTCGCCGCGGTACATCCACTTCGTCTCCGACGAAAAGGCCTATGTGACCCAGCTTTGGGACAACCGCATTTTCATCGTCAACCCCAGGCGGTACGAGATCACGGGCTACATCGAGTGTCCCGGCATGACACCCGGATCGGGATCGACCGAGCAGATGGTACAGTACGGGCAATACGTCTACGTGAACTGCTGGTCGTACCAGAACCGGCTGCTGAAGATCGACACCCGAACCGACAGGGTGGTGGACGAACTGGTCGTCGGCGTACAACCCACATCGCTGGTACTGGATGCCAACGACAAGCTGTGGACGATCACCGACGGCGGTTACGAAGGCAGCCCCTACGGATATGATGTTCCGGCACTGTACCGCATCGACGCCGCCTCGTTCCGCCTGGAAAAGCAGTTCCGTTTCAGAGAGGGGGATGCACCCTCGGAAGTGCAGCTCAACGGCACGCGCGACACGCTGTACTGGATCAACAAGGATGTCTGGCGCATGCCCGTAGCCGCCGAGCAGCTCCCGGCGCGCCCGTTCCTCGAATACCGGGAGACGAAATATTACGGGTTGACGGTCGACCCGGACAACGGCGACGTCTACGTGGCCGATGCCATCGACTACCAGCAGCAGGGGATCGTCTACCGTTATACGGCCGACGGCGACGCGGTAGACGAATTTTACGCGGGCGTCACCCCGGGCGCCTTCTGCTGGAAACGATAACCCGACAAACACGCGAAGCAATGAAGAGACTCCTAATCCCGCTGTTCAGCATCGCCCTCTGGTGGAGCGCCGCCGCCCAGGACAAGGCGCCGTCGGACGGAGGGTGGTGGAACGAGAATCCGTCGCTGGTGTTGCCCATCCGCGCAGTCGGGGTGACGGGCGTGAAACCCATGAAAGAAATAGGCGTTCAGAAAACGCAGCTCGACACGCTCGTCCTGCACGAGAACATTGCCCTGTCGATGGCCGACGTGCTGACATTCAATTCATCGATCTTCATCAAGCAATACGGACGGGCGACGCTTTCGACGGTCGCATTCCGCGGCACGGGCCCTTCGCATACGCAGGTGGTGTGGAACGGCATGCGCATCAACTCGCCGATGCTGGGCATGACCGATTTCTCGATGATTCCCTCCTACTTCGTCGACGACGCACAACTGCTGCACGGCACCTCGTCGGTCAACGTCACGGGCGGCGGCCTGGGCGGTGCGGTCATGCTGGCGACCAAACCCGCCGATACGCAGGGCTTCGGGCTGCAATACACCCAGGGCATCGGGTCATTCTGGACGACGGACGAATTCCTGCGTCTCACCTACGGCAACGACCGCTGGCAGACCTCCACGCGCGTGGTATATTCGTCGTCCCCCAACGAATATTCCTACCGGAACCACGACAAGAAGGAAAACATCTACGACGACGAGCACAACATCATCGGTTCGTACTATCCCCGCGAAAAGCACGACGACGGAGCTTTCCGCGACTTCCACCTGTTGCAGGAGGCCTATTACAACACGGGCAACGGAGACCGGTTCGGCCTGAACGCCTGGCTGATCGCCTCGAAGCGCGGGCTGGGGCGCATGACGACCGATTACGGCGATCCGAAGAAATTCATCAACGAACAGCGCGAACGCACGCTGCGCAGCGTGCTGTCGTGGGATCACCTGCGCCGGAACTGGAAAGTCGCGGCCAAGGCCGGATACATCTACAGCTGGTTCGCCTACGACTACGCCAACGACGTGGGCAACGGGAAACTGGAGTACATGACCACCTCCCGGAACTGGTACCACACGCTCTTCGTCTCGGGCGAAGGGGAGTACTACATAGGCCGCAAATGGCTCTTCACGGCACAGGCCGACCTGCACCAGCATTTCGTCACGAACAACGACCGCAGGATCATCTCGCAGGACATGAACCGAAAGACCATCGGATACAACCACGCGCGCACGGAGCTTTCGACCAGCATCACGGCCAAATGGATGCCCACCGAACGGCTGGGGCTGTCCGTCACGCTACGCGAAGAGATGTACGGCGCGCAGTGGACGCCGCTCATCCCGGCGTTCTATGCAGACTACCTGATATCGAAACGCGGGACGATCCGGGCAAAAGCCTCCGTATCGCGCAACTACCGTTATCCCACGCTCAACGACCTCTATTTCCAACCGGGCGGGAACACCGACCTCGTACCCGAATCGGGGTTCTCGTACGACGGCGGGATATCGTTTGCCGTAGGGAAGGAAGGGATATATTCGCTGCACGGCGAGGCGACATGGTTCGATTCCTACATCGACGACTGGATTCTCTGGCTGCCGCTTGGCGGCAACACCAACTACTGGACGCCGCTCAACATGAAGGACGTACACGCTTACGGCGTGGAACTGAAAGCCGGGTACGACCGTATGCTCTCGAAGGAGTGGCAGCTGGGACTGGACGGCAACTTCTCGTGGACGCCCTCGGTCAACCGGGGCGAAGCGTTCAGCAAGGGCGACCGGTCATTGGGCAGGCAACTCCCCTACGTGCCCGTATATTCGGCCGCGGTGACGGGGCGTCTGGCCTACAAAAGCTGGCGCCTGCTATACAAGTGGTGCTATTACAGCGAGCGGTTCACCATGACGAGCAACGCATTCACCTACACGGGCAACGTCCCCTACTACCTGATGAACGACGTGACACTCGAAAAGCTGTTTTCCGCACGCTGGGCCGATTTTTCGGTCAAAGCCGCCGTCAAAAACCTCTTCGACGAAGAGTATGTTTCCGTGCTGGGACGCCCCATGCCGGGGATAAATTTCGAAATATTCCTCGACATCCGCCCCAAATGGGGAAAGAAAAGAGTCCGGGATTGATCCGACCCGCACAGGGGACATCGGCAGGCCGGCACTATTCAGATTCCGCTTCCCGGACTCCGAATCACGGCCCGGCGGGAAGAACTTTCCCGGGGAAGGATGTTTCGTATGAGCATGACAAAAAGAGTTTTCGGGGAAGATGCCACGAAACGGCGTCCCGGGAATAAAAAGCCCGGATCCGCGCGGATCCGGGCATAGCGATAAACCAAAGAAGCCGGCAGGGTTATTCCGCCCAGCCGCCGCCCAGGGCTTTGTAAAGGTCGACCAAAGCCAGGTGCTCGTCGCGCACGGCATTGCTGACCCCGATCTGGGCGTCGAAATAGCGGCGTTGCGCATCCAGCACGTCGATATAATTGATGCTCCCGCCCCGGTATTGCAGCTGGGCGAGTTCGACGTATTTCCGGGCTGCGTCGCGCAGGTTAACCTTCAGCGCGGCCGTCCGGCGAACGCTGCGGTAGCTGACCACGGCGTCGTTGGCCTCCTTGAAAACCGTCAGCACCTTCTGTTCATACCCCAGCCGGGCCTCGTCGTAGGCGGCCAGCGCGGCCTTGTACCGGGCCTGTTTACGGCCGAACCCGAAGATCGGCGAGGCGAGCGTACCGGCGACATACGAGAACGGCGAGCGGAAAAACCCGCTCACATCGTCGTTTTCCCAGCCGCCCGTCAGGTTGAACACGATGCGCGGGAAGCGGTCGGCGTAGGCCATGCCCGCGGCGGCCATCGCCGCACGGAGCTGCTGCTCAGAAGCCCGCACGTCGGGACGCCGCAGGAGCAATTCCGACGGCAACCCCACGGGAAGCGACTCGGCGAACTCCGCCTCGGTATTCATCTTGCTGCGCACGACCCGCCAGTCGGGATTTTCGCCCATGAGCAGCGAAATGCTGTTTTCCATGACCTCGATCTTGCGTTCGAGGTCGGGGATCAGCGCCGCCGTCGAGGCGTACTCCACTTTCGCCTGCTGGAAGACCGTTTCAGAGGTGAGGCCGCCCTCGAAACGCAACTGCGCCTGGTAAGCACCCTCGCTGCGCGTGATGAGCGTACGCCGCACGATGGAAAGCTCGTTGTCGAGCGCCATCAACCGGAAATAGGCGGCGGCGACCTCGGCCACGAGCGTCATCTGCATCGCACGCCTGTCCTCGACCGATGCGAGGTATTCGGCACCGCCCTTGCGCTTGGCCCAGCGCAGATTTCCCCACAGGTCGAGCTCCCAGCTCACGGTAGCCTTGGCGCCGAATTCGGGGTCGCGGCTCGGCTCCTCGCCCGCATAGTCGTTGGTTTCGTGATCGGCGTAGACCGTTCCCGACACCGACGGCAGGCGGTCGGCCTTGCCGATGCGGTAAAGCTGGCGCATCCGCTCGACACGCGCCGCGGCGGCAAGCATGTCCTTGTTGTTGGCCAACGTATGACGGATGATGTTGCACAGGGTCGAATCGCCGTAGAACTGCCACCACTCCATGTCGGCGATGGCGAGCGAATCGGCCGCAGCACCCCCGGCGATAGCCGCCGGGAAGTCGACCTCGGGCGCCTTGCAGTGACGCACGGCCGAGCAGGAGCCCAGCCCTGCGGCAGCAGCCAGTATCATAAGAAATATCGCAAGTCGTTTCATCGTTTCAGTTTTTCTTTAATCCGGTAAATCCACACGAAGAAGAAGGGCACGAAGACAATGCCTACCGTAATGGCGACCAACATGCCGAAGAAGACGCCCGTACCGATCCCCTGACGGCTCGCCGAGCCCGGCCCCGAAGCGAAGACCAGCGGCAGCAGACCGAGGATGAAGGCCAGCGAGGTCATGACGATCGGGCGGAAACGCAGGTGCGCCGCCGTGAGCGCCGCGGAGACCGCATCGCGGCCCTTCTCGACCTCTTCCTTGGCGAATTCCACGATCAGGATGGCGTTCTTGGCCACCAGTCCCACGAGCATCACCAGTCCGATCTGGAAATAGATATTGTTCTCCAGCCCGCAGATCCAGATACCCAGGTAGGCGCCGATGCCGGCCACGGGAAGCGACAGGATGACGGCCACGGGCACCGACCAGCTCTCGTACTGCGCCGCAAGGAACAGGAAGACGAACAGGAAGGCCAGCGCCAGCACCAGGCCGGTCTGCCCGCCGACATGCTTTTCCTGGTAGGAAAGGCCGCTCCACTCGACGCCGATCGACGCGGGCAAGTGCTTGCGGACGAGCTCTTCCAGCACACCCATCGCCTGCCCCGAACTGTAACCGTGCGCGGCCTCACCGGAAATGGTGGCCGAGTTGAACATGTTGAAACGCTTGATGTTGCCTGCGCCCGTCGTATAGTGCGTCGTCCCGAGCGAAGTGATCGGGATCATCACACCGCCCGCTCCGCGCACGAAAAAGAGGTTCAGGTTGTCGCGCTGCGCACGGTAGGGAGCCTCGGCCTGGATGTAAACGCGGTAGATGCGGTTGAACATATTGAAGTCATTGACGTAGATCGACCCAGTAAAGGCCTTCATCGTCGAGAAAATGTCAGACATCGAGACACCCAGCAGCTGCGCCTTGTCTCGGTCGACGTCGAAATAGAGCTGCGGAATGTCGCCCTGCATGGACGATGCCAGCCCCGTGAATTCGGGACGCTGCGAAGCGTAATACATCAGCGTATCCACGGCATGCTGCAAATCCTGGTAGGTCGTATTGCCCCGTGCTTCGAGCACCATCTCGAAACCGCCCGAGTTGCCCAGACCGGGAACCACAGCGGGCGTCGAGAGGTATACCTTGCTTTCGGGGTAGCGCGAGAGTTCGGTGCGCACGCGCTGCATCACGGAACTCAGCCCTTCGGAATCGCGGTCGCCCCACGGTTTGAGGATCACGGTCAGCTGGCTGCGCGCCTGGTTGGTACCCACGCGCGGACTGGAACCCGTGACATTGAGCACGTATTCCACGTCGGGATCGGCCATCAGGAACTTCATCGCGCGGTCGGTCACCTCACGGGTGCGTTCGATCGTCGCCCCCTCGGGCAACTCCAGTTCGACGGTAAAGTAGCCCTGGTCTTCCTGCGGCATGAAGCTCTGCGGCACGAGCCTGTTCATCAGCCAGATGCCGATCAGCACGATGCCGAAGGCGGCGAACATGCGGCGCGAATGCTTCAGCGCCCCCTGAATCATGCGGCCGTAGAACTTGTTGCCCGTCGCCAGGGTGAGGTTGATGCGGCGGAAAAAGCGGTTTTTCTTCCCCTCGCCTTCGGGCCGCAGGAAAAGCGCACACATCACAGGGCTGAGCGTCAGCGCCACGACGGTCGAGATGACCACCGACACGGCGATGGTGATGGTGAACTGGCGGTAGAGCTGGCCCGTAATGCCCGAAAGGAAACTCACCGGGACAAACACGGCGCACAATACCAGCGACATGGCGATCAGCGCCCCGCTCAGGTTGGACATCGCCTTTTTAGTAGCCTCGTAGGGCGAGAGGTGCTCCTCGTTCATGATGCGGTCGACATTCTCCACGACGACGATGGCGTCGTCGACCACGATGCCGATGGCGAGGATGAGCCCCAACAGCGTCAGCATGTTGAGCGAAAACCCGAAAACGAGCATCACGCCGAAGGTACCGATCAGCGAGATGGGCACGGCAACGATCGGGATGATCGTGGCGCGCCAGCTCTGCAACGAGAGGAAGACCACGAGGATCACCAGCAGCAACGCTTCGAACAATGTCTGGTAAACATGGTGGATCGACTCCGAGATGTAGGTCGTCATGTCGAACGGAATCTCGTAGCTGATGCCCTCGGGGAAGTTGTGGCTGATCTCCTCCATGGCCGCCTTGACCAGCGCCGCCACCTCCATGGCATTGGCTCCGGGCAGCATGTTGATATTCAGCACGGCGGCGTTCCCGCCGTTGATGCCGCTCTCGGTATTATAGGACGAAGCTTCGAGCGAGATACGCGCCACGTCTTTCAGGCGGATGATCGACCCGTCGGGGTTGGCACGCACGACGATGTCCTCGAATTCGCTGACAGACGACAGACGCCCCTGCGCCGTGATGGGGATCGTCACGTCGATGCCGTTCATGGGGGCCTGCCCCAGCACGCCGGCGGCAGACTCGCGGTTCTGGTCTTTGAGCGCCGTCTGCAAATCCTTGACCGTCAGCCCCAGGTCGGCCAGCTTGTCGGGCATGACCCATATCTGCATGGCGTAATAACGGCTGCCGACGTTCGAAACGCTGCCCACTCCGGGAACACGGCGCAACATGTCCAGCACGTTGAGCGTCGCATAGTTCGAAAGGTAGATTTCATCGAACTTGGGGTCGGACGAAAGCAGGGTTATGGTCATCAGTTTGCTGGCCGCCTGCTTCTCGACCGAGATGCCGTTCTGCACCACTTCGGCAGGAAGGCGCGCCTCGGCCTTCTTCAGCCGGTTCTGGATATCCACGGCCGCCAAGTCGGGATCCGTCGAAATGTCGAAGGTCACCGTGGCGGAGAAACCGCCCGAGTTGGAACTCGACGACTCCATGTAGATCATGCCGGGAGTACCGTTCAACTCCTGCTCGATGGGCGTAGCCACGGCCTGCGTCACGGTCTGCGCATCGGCACCGGGGTACGACGCCGAGATACGCACCACGGGAGGTACGATCTGGGGGTACTGGTCGACGGGCAGCAGTGCCAGGCCGATGAAACCCACGATCACGATGATGATGGACAGCACCGTCGAAAAGACGGGCCTGTCGATAAAGAAGTCCGCTTTCATAGGCTACTGTTGTTTTTCGGCCTCCTCATCGCGGCGCGGAGCGACCGGTTCGACTTTCATGCCGTGCTGGAGTTTATGGTAGCCCTCGACGACGATATCCTCGCCCCGCACCAGGCCGCGTTCGACGACGATGTTGTTGCCCCATTCGGGGCCCGTCTCGACAAAACGCTTCTCGACGATGCTGTCGGGGCGCACCACGTAGATGTAGGCGCCGCCCTTCTCGATCTCGATGGCCTTCGACGGCACGACGACGGCATCCTCACGCACGTCGAGCAGCAACCGCACCTTGGTGAACTGCCCCGGCAGCAGGATGTGGTCGGGGTTGGCCATCTCGGCTCGCACGGAGAAGGTACCCGTCTGCGGATCGACCTGCGGGTCGGCGAAATCGACCAGGCCGCGGTAGGGGTATTCCGAACCGTCGGCCAGGGTCACGGTGATGTAGGGATCCCACTTGCGGGTCGAATCGCGGTGCCCGAGGTTGACGTTGCGCGCCTTGCTGCGCAGGTAGTCGAGGGCCGTCATGCTGAAATCGACACGCACGGTATCGCTCTTCACGACCGTGGCGAGCAGCGATTTGCCGCTCGGCCCCACGAGCGTACCGATGTCGGCGTTGCGTTCGGAGATATAACCCGCAATAGGCGACTGCACGGAGGTATAGCCCAGGGTCATCTGCGCCTGCGTGAGGTCGGCCTCGCCGACGGCCACGTCGGCCACGGCACTCTCGTAAGCCGCCGTGGCATTGTCGAGTTCGAGCTGGCTGGCGGCACTCTGTTCGAAGAGCGGACGGATACGGTCGAGGTCGCGCTTGGCTTTCAGCGCCTGCGCCCGGGCCTTGTTCAGCTGCGCCTTGGCCTTGTCGACGCGCGCACGGTAGACCCGGGGGTCGATCACGAAGAGGGTTTGTCCCTTCCTGATGTAGGTACCCTCGGCGAAGAGCATCTTTTCGAGGTAGCCCTCGACGCGGGCGCGGATTTCGACGAACTGCTGGGCGCGGATGCGGCCTACGTAATCGCCATAGATATTGACGTCTTCGGTCGTTACGGGTTCCACCGCCACGACGGGCAGGACGACTGCGGCGGGACGCGGCCGGAGCAGGATGACGAGCAACACCGTCACGACCACAAGGCCGGCAATGACTCCGATCCACTGGCCTCGGCTCAGTCTTATCCGGACATGGGCAACACGGGAGGCCGCTTTCTTCACACCGTTCAGGTTCAGCTCCTGCAAATTCGGTTTCAATTTGTCAAATTTCATAAAGCACTAATATCATTGGGGGCAGCAAAACGGGGTTCAAACCTTGCGCCAGAATTGCAGGCAGCCCATTAAAACATTTATTGACAGCAAAATATCTACCAAATACCAAATCAAATATATACAAAAATCTGTGGAATAATTCTACATCCGTGTGGAATTATTCCACAACACCCCGGCAAAGCGTCCGTCTGCCCGGAGTCTTGCGACGGCCGGAGCCGTAACCGACGCATCCGAACGCATTGGAGGCAACCGCCCCGGCTTCGCGGCGCAAAGGTAACAAAACAAGTCCGGGCAGGCGAAAAACTGCACCAGGAAGGTTACAGCAAATCCGCCCGGAATATTATCCGAAGCGGGCACAGTCCCGGCGGGAAAGCCATAATCCCGGGGAAACATCCCGTCAGAAGGACACAAAAAAAAGACCCGCACGGGTCTTTTTTGCCATATCGCGGCAACGCGGTTCAGCGCTTACGCCCCGCCTCCCGGGATGTTTCGCATGCCTGTGCCTGCGAAGCAGACTGCGACCATGCTGAAATTCTATTCCGGAGGGCTTATTCCCGCCCCCGGATGAGGCTGCCGTCCCCGGTCACCTTGAGGATCCGGGCGTTTCCAGAGGGCTCAAATCCCCCCCCCTCACGGTTCTCTCCATCCTCCGGGAAACGGATGTCGATCGGATGGGCGAAGACAAAACGCGCACCGGAGGTATAGGTCGGATCGACCCAGATGCGGCCGCCGAAGATCATGGCTATCTGGCGACAGATGGCAAGGCCGAGGCCCGTGCCCTTCTTCTTGTTGCCGTCGAGTTTCTCGAAACGGTTGAAGACCATCTCCTGTTTGTCGAGCGGAATGCCGGGGCCCGTATCTGTCACCGAGAAGAGCACTTCCCCGTGTGCCTCGTCGACCTCCACGCCGAGCGTGATACTCCCCTGGGAAGTGAACTTGCCGGCGTTGGTGAGCAGGTTGATCAGGATCTGCGACAAGCGGTGGACATCGGTTACGAGCATATAGGAACCCACGGCACATTCGAGACGCCCCTCGACACCTTCCTGCCGCGTATGGGCGGTCGTCATGAGCACATGTTGGCAGACCTGCACGATCTCCTCGGACGAGTAGTTGAATTTGATCTTGCCGCATTCGAGCGACGAAATGTCGAGGATGTCGTTCAGCAGCGTGAGCAGCATCTCGGAATTGTTGACCACGATGGCGCAGTACTCGGCACGCTCCTCCTGCGAAAGTTCCTCGCCCTGCATCAGCGACGAGAAGCCCACAATGGCGTTGAGCGGCGTGCGGATCTCATGGCTCATATTGGCCAGGAACGCCGATTTGAGCATGTCGGACTCTTCGGCCTTCTCGCGGGCGACCACCAGCTGTCCCTCGCGCTCTTCGAGCGTGCGCTTGAGGCGCCGCGTGCGCAGGAAAAGCGCCGCGACGAAGACCAGCAGCAGCACCAGCAGTACGATACCCGCCACGAGCAACTCGATGTAATGGGAATATTTCGAGAGTTTGGCCGCTACGGTATCCTCGACCACACTCCCCTTAGGAAGGGCGTATTCGGCAATCTTCAACTCCTTGAGCTTGCGCGAATCGAAGAGGTACTGGCCATCCGTAAGATGGAAATGCGTCCCGTCTATCCTGCCCGATGTGTAGTACTCCTTGATCTGCGAAGCGATGACCGAGGCTGCATTCTCGTATTTGGGGACATAGCCACCCACGGCCACGTCGCCGATGCCGATCTGGGATATCGAGAAGACCGGGATGCGCGGATTGAACTGCACCAGGTCGTTGAGCGAACGCTGCATGAGGTACTCCCCGTCGCGGCCCACACGCCAGGTACCGAGTATCGCCGCGGAACGGTGCGACAGCGACGCATAGGTATCATGCATCGCCTCGTCCCCTTCGCGGCTGTCCACCAGCACAAGGTTCATGTCGGGATAGTTCTTCATCTCCTCGCGCACGAGTGCCTGGAGCGAAATACCCCCGTAGGTGTTATCCGAGATGAAGGCGACGTTCTCGGCCTCGGGGAAAAGCGAACGGATCAGCTCGATATTGCGACGGACGTCGTACTTGTTGAGCATACCGCCCACATTGTTCAGGCTGTCCGTCATGTTCATGTAATTGATCGAAGGGGGCAGCCACATGCCGAGACTATCCTCCGGCGGCGGGAGCACGATGCCATTGGAGCTGACATAGCAGCAGAAGCACATCACATCCTTGGGGATATGCCCCAGCGAGACGAACGACGCCCAGGCCTCCTGCCCCAGCAGGACGATGGCGCGAAGCCCCTTGTTCTCATACCGGGAAATCATGTTCTCGGTCTGCGACATCCAGATAGGTGCGTCGTTGATGCTCTTGCATTCGAGCGTTTCGACATAGATATCACACGGTACGCCCGAGGCCAGGATGTTGCGTTCGAACTCGGCGATGAAGCCCGACATGCGGCGCGTATCGGGATTATACGAAGAAATTATCAGGATGCTCTCCCTCTCCTGCGGCTCCTGCGCCCGGAGCAATGCCGGCAGCAGGGCGCAACAGAGAAGAAGCATCCGAAATTTTATCACGGGGTTTCTGGTCATAGTTTTCCTTGTCTATCGCGAAAGCAGCGCCGTAATCCGCGTACGGAGTTCATCCGCCCGCAGAGGTTTGGCAAGACATTCGTTGAAGCCGGCCTGGAACATGCGTTGGCGGTCGGTCTCGAACGCATAGGCCGTAAGTGCGATGACGGGGACATCGGGCGCAATCTCCCGCACGCCCCGAAGCGCCTCATAGCCGTCCATGACGGGCATGTTGATGTCCATCAGCACCAGGTCGGGGCGGCTGTCGGAAAACAGGGCGACGGCCTCTTTTCCGTTCCATGCGTGTAACAGGTCGTAATCACGGCGCAGCAACACCTCGACAAGCTTATAATTACTCGGATTATCCTCGGCAACCAGCAAGCGGGGACGGTTGCCGACCGGATTTACACTATTGTCACACTCCATCGCTTCATCGGTTTAACAAAATCGCCCGACAGCGGCAAAGACCGGACAATTGCACAAAAATACCATTTTTTTGATTAATAATAAAATATTTCCCTTTAAAAATTAACAGCACCCCGAAAACAGGACGGGAAATCCGGGCGTTTTTGACATATAAATTACCTTAAAAGTTTATAATGCCAATTTTTTTACCGATATTTGCACGGGGTATCCGGATCAGGAGCGGGAAACGACACGGTTTGCAACGCCCGCTCCGGAATTCCAGGTAAATTTAAATAAACAACCGCCCGGAACCGGACAACGAGCATGCGACGCTTCCCGTTCCGGAAAAACCCGATGACAACGAACCGCCGAACATGAACCGCAAGAAAGTACTGATCGTAGACGACAAGGAGCAAATCGCAAAAATCCTTTTCGCATACCTCCACCAGGATTACGAATGTTTTTACATGCAGAACCCGCCGCAGGCCATCGAGTGGCTCTCGCGGGGGAACATGCCCGACCTGATTATTTCGGACATCCGCATGCCCGAAATGCGCGGCGACGAATTCCTGGCATACCTCAAGCTCAACGAACTCTTCAAGCAGATCCCGGTCGTGATGCTTTCGAGCGAGGACAGCACCTCGGAACGCATCCGCCTGCTGGAAGAGGGTGCGGAAGACTATATCGTCAAACCGTTCAACCCGCAGGAACTCAAAATAAGGATTAAAAAGATTTTGGATTGAAGTACCCCGTCATCTACATCAAAGGCAGAGGCAACCACACGGCCCGTTTCACGGAGCTGACCGAGGGACAGATGCGTATCGCAGGGGATATCGGCGCAGCCATGGGCAAGCTCATGCCGCTCAAGGACGACCACGCCTTCATCCTCTACGAACAGCAGGGCGAGGAGGACATCCGCAGCATCCGCTTCCTGCGTTCCTGGTTCCCGGGCGCCGGCATCGTCCTCATCACCTCGGGGCGGCTGACCGGGGAGGAGCGGCGTGCGTACCTCGGAGCCGGCGTGAACAGCGCCGTGCCGGGCGACATATCGCGCGCAGATTTCCTCCGCATACTGCAATTCATGACCGACTATACATTCGTCCGCAAACCCGTCGCAGGCGCCGGGAACGAAGTACGGTTGTTCCGCATGCCGCTCTGGAAACGGGCGTTCGATATCGCGGCATCGCTCTCGGCGATCCTCCTGCTCTCGCCCCTGCTCATAGCCGTGGCCGTGGCCGTCAGACTCGACAGCCCGGGGCCAGTCATCTACAAGTCGAAACGTGTGGGAAGCAACTACCGGATCTTCGATTTCCTGAAGTTCCGCTCGATGCGCTCCGACGCCGACCGGCGGCTCAAGGAGTTGGAGGATCTGAACCAGTATGCCTCGGCACCCGCCGCGGAAGACGACGCGAAAATGGTGCTCGACGACGAAGAGATCCGCAAACTGCTGGCGGACACCGAAAACGGCATGCTCTATGCAGACGATTTCGTGATCCCCGAGGAGGCTCATCAGCACCAGCTGGAAACCGAACAGGAAAACGCGTTCGTGAAGATCGAGAACGACCCCCGCATCACGTGCCTGGGGCGTTTCCTGCGCAAATACAGCATCGACGAACTCCCGCAGCTCTTCAACATCCTGCGGGGCGACATGTCGGTCGTGGGCAACCGCCCGTTGCCCCTCTACGAGGCCGAACGCCTCACGAGCGACGAATATATCGAACGGTTCATGTGCCCCTCGGGCCTCACGGGACTGTGGCAGGTCGAAAAACGCGGGCAGGCGGGGAAACTCTCGCCCGAACAGCGCAAGCAGCTCGACATCGAATACGCCCGCAGGATGTCGCCGTGGTTCGACCTGAAAATAATCCTGCGCACGTTCACCGCATTCATACAGAAAGAAAATGTTTAAAACCCAGCAACATATGAAAAGGGCCGTCTTCACACTCTGGCTGCTGCTGGCTGCTGTCGCCGCAACGGCGCAAAGCGAGCCTACGCCACCCGAATTCGAATACAGCGACCTGCAACGGCTTACTCCGGAAGATTACATCGACATGCAGCTGCCCCCGCTCCACGTACTGATGGAGAATGCGCGCCATGCACCGCAGGTCGGCTATTACGAGTCGAACCGCGAGATTGAGGAGCGCGAACTGAAAACCGTGCGCCGCAACTGGATGCGCAATTTCAAGCTCAACGCCAACTACAACTACGGATCGTCGGACATCTACAACCAGAATTATCAGGACAGCAACATCCCGATATGGACGACGACCACGACCGGGCGCGAGCAAAGCTGGTGGAACGTCGGGGCTTCGTTCTCGATCCCGCTCGACGAGATTTTCAACCGCCGCAACAAGATCAAGCAGCAGAAGAAGCGTATCGAGAACACCCAGTACGACCTCGACCGCTGGTACGACGAGTTGCGCATGAAGATCATCGACGCCTACACCACGGCCGTCGAGCAGCTCTCGATCCTGCGGAGCGCCGCCGAAGCCAAGATCACGTCCGAGGCACAATACCGCATGACCGAAGTGGACTTCGTCAAAGGCAAGCTCGACGCGCAGACGCTGAGCCGCCAGAAGAGCCTCGAAAATTCGGCGACCCGCGAATACGAGCAGGTGCGGCGCAACCTCAACGACGCCCTGCTGCGGCTCGAGATACTCACGCACACGCCGATCATCAACAAACCCATATCAATGCCCGGGACATCGAAAGAAGCGACTAAAACCGAATAGCCTATGAACTACATCGCATATACCGCGCGGTTTCTCTACCGCATCAAGTGGTGGCTGATACTCTGTCCGCTGCTGGTCGCGCTGCTCGTCTACATAAAGATGGGTACCAAACCGCGCAACTACAAGTCCACGACGACGATCTACACGGGCATCGTCTCGGGATACGACATCACGACCACCGAAGGCTCGCGCCAGGACTGGAACGTCATCAACAATGCGATGGACAACCTGATCAACATCATCCTGTCGCAGTCCACGCTCAAGAACGTTTCGCTACGCCTCTACGCACAGGGGCTTACGCACCTCGACCCGGACAACGACAACCAGTACCTCTCGGCACGCACCTCGCGGTACCTGCTGAGCAAAACCCCGCCCGACGTCATGGAGCTCGTCGACCACACTTCGGAAAAGAACACCTACGAGAACCTGCGCAAATACGAAGAGATAGACCATAACAACCACGTCTACGGCATGTTCCACTGGAGCCCTCCGTATTACAGCTACCAGGCGCTGAGCCAGATCAAGGTCAAGAGGCTGGCCAACAGCGACATGCTGGAAATCAGCTACGAGAACGATGACCCGGCCATCGTCTACAACACGCTGATTATCCTCAACGACGAGTTCGTCAAGCAGTACCGCGACCTGCGGTTCGGCGAGACGAACAACGTCATCGCCTATTTCGAATCCGAGCTGGAGCGGGTGGGAAACAACCTGCGCAACCTGGAGGATTCGCTGCGCGACTACAACGTCCAGCACCGTGTCATCAACTACGACGAGCAAACCAAGCACATCGCCGCCCTCTCGCGCGACTACGAATTGCGCTACGAGGAGATCCTGCTGAACTTCGAGAGCGCCGAGAAACTGCGCGCCTCGATCGAAGGGCAGCTCGAAGGGTTGCAGGAAACTTTCCGCAACAACGCCGAGTTCATCGAGAAACTCCATAAGATCGGGAGCATCTATTCGCGCCTGTCGGCCGCCGAAGCCTTCCAGCCCGAAACCGACGGCACGGAAGGTATTTCCGACCGGACGGCCATGCCCGCCAGCCGCAACGACACGGGGCAGTTACGCAGGAAACTGAGCGAGGAGACCCGCAGCCTGCAGGAGCTCACCACGAACATCGCCAACCAACAATATACGAAGGA
>UMFF01007080.1_pt1 | contig 18563 bp, 17 predicted proteins | sample 1964971 | NCBI WGS metagenome assembly UMFF01 (sample SAMEA4836042, study PRJEB28245) | human gut metagenome | biome: gut microbiome; material: fecal sample | place: Denmark | collected 2008 | reverse complement strand
ACAGGCAAAAGCACGTTTCTGAACTTTCTGAAAGTCATCTTTCAGAACAACGTCACATTCAACACCAACGAAGACTTTCGCAGCCAGTTCAATTCCGATTGGGCAGGAAAGTTGCTGATAGTGGTGGATGAAGTGTTATTGAGCCGTAGGGAAGATAGCGAAAGATTGAAGAACCTCAGCACCACACTATCCTACAAGGTGGAAGCCAAAGGCAAAGACCGTGACGAGATTGCATTCTTTGCAAAGTTCGTGCTGTGCTCCAACAATGAGCACTTACCCGTAATCATTGACGCAGGAGAAACACGTTATTGGGCACGGAAGATTAACAGATTGGAAAACGATGATACAAGTTTTCTGGAAAAGCTGAAAGAGGAAATCCCTGCTTTCCTCTACTTCCTTGCCCATAGGGTGTTATCAACGAAAAAAGAAAGCCGTATGTGGTTCAATCCGATGTTGCTGCATACCGCAGCCCTACAACGCATTATCCGCAGCAACCGCAACCGGATAGAGATAGAAATGTCCGAACTCATACTTGACATGATGGAAAGTGTGGGTATTGAAAGCTTCTCCTTTTGTCTGAACGATATGATGCCATTGCTGATGAACACGCAGGTAAAGGCGGAGAAACATCAAGTTAGGAAAGTGGTGCAGGAGTGTTGGAAACTCATTCCGGCGCACAATACCCTTACCTACACCACCTATCAAGTAGATTACACACGTGACTACCATTATTCACCGATACGGAGAACGGGCAGGTTCTACACGGTAACGAAAGAACAGTTGGAAATACTATGATTATTTGATGAAATGATGAATAAGAATATAAATGCACTGAGCAACAGAATGATATATCCTCATCAAATAAACATCAAAGTTATTGTACTGATGAAAAGAGAAAGCAATGCCGAACATCGTTTCTCTTTTGGTAAGCAGTTTGATGAAAGCATGATGAGTTGTTATTTCACTGATTTTCACACAGTATTCTGTTACACTCATCAAATCATCAGTTTTTTTACTCATCACTAAATCCGTAGTAAATCATACAATGGACATACAAGAAGCAAAAACAATCAGATTGGCAGATTATCTGCAAAGCATAGGCTATTCACCCGTAAAGCAACAGGGAAACAGCCTTTGGTACAAATCACCATTCCGACAGGAGACTGAAGCATCTTTCAAAGTCAATACAGAGTTGAACCAATGGTTTGACTTCGGGCTTGGCAAAGGCGGTAATATCCTTGCATTGGCGAAAGAACTCTATCAGGATGATTACGTACCTGCCCTGTTGGAACGCATCGAACGGCAGACACCGCATATTCGTTCCACATCATTTCCTTTTCGCCAGCAACCATCCGAGCCGAGTTTCCAGCAGTTGGAAGTAAGAGAACTTGTACACCCTGCATTGCTCCGATACTTACAGGAGCGAGGTATTGATATGACAGTAGCCAAGAACGAATGTAAGGAACTGCACTTCACCCATAACAGCAAACCTTATTTTGCCATCGGTTTTGAGAATATGGCAGGAGGTTATGAAGTACGTAACCAATTCTTCAAAGGCTGCATCGCTCCAAAAGACATCACGCACATACGGCAACAGGAACGACAGACAGATACATGCTACCTGTTCGAGGGTTTCATGGATTATCTGTCTTTCCTGACTATCCGCAAACGGAAGAATCCGCAATATCCTGACTTGAAAGGACAGGGCTACATGGTTCTCAACTCCGTTTCTAATTTAGACAAGGCGATTGAACGCTTATCGCATTATGAGCGCATTCACTGTTTTTTCGACAACGACCAAGCAGGAAATAGGGCTTACTGGGAATTGCAACGAACGTTCTCCTATCGGGTTCGGGATGCTTCCATCCACTACGTAGGGCACAAGGATTTGAACGATTTCCTATGTGGCAAAAGAGCGGTGGAGAATAAAGCAAGCGAGGTTTCTGTCCGACCAAAAACGAAGAAGAAAGGATTCCGCATCTAAGCCAAAAATCACATTTTTTTTAGGTTAGCAAGTTAATGTCGGTGTATTACAAATCCCGACCACTTGCCCCTCAAAAGATGAGGGGAACGGCTCCCGATGGTCACGGATATTTCAAATTACGTTAACCAGATTATTCACTAAAAAAACAGATAGAACAGATGAAGAAAAACAACATAGTCACCTTGCGCCTGACAGACGATGAACTCGGCTGGCTGGGTGCTTTGTGCAGACGAGGCAAGCAGAGCAAGAGCGAAACCATCCGCTCGCTCATCATGAACGGTACGGTACGGGAACGAATCAGCAAAGAACACCTTGCGGTCATCCGTCAGTTGATTGGCGAAAGCACCAATCTTAACCAGTTGGCAAGACAGGCGAACACCTACGGTTTCTTTGCCGTAGCCGAGAAGTGTGAGAACATGGCAAAGGATGTGTCGCAACTCATAAACCGATTGAAAGATGATAGGTAAGCAGACGAAAGGGAGATCGTTCAGCGGTTGCGTGTGCTATGTGCTGAGAGAAGATAAGTCCAAGTTGCTGGAAGCAATTGGAATAGAGGGAACACCTGAACAGATGGCGGAGCAATTCGAGTTACAGACGTTGCTCAATGACAAGGTGAAGAACACGGTCGGACATACTTCGCTCAACTTCTCGCCCGAAGACGGCGAACGGTTGCACCACGATGATGCACTCATGTTGCAGATAGCCCATGACTATATGGAGAAAATGGGAATAGCCAACACGCAGTACGTTGTAGCCCGACATACTGATAGGGAACATCCACATTGCCATATCGTTTTCAACCGTGTGGATAATGACGGCAAGACCATCAGCGACAAGAATGATTTTTACCGCAATGAGAAAGTTTGTAAGATGCTTACAGCCAAATACAGACTTCACTTTGCCAACGGCAAGGATAACATCAAAGAGGAACGCTTGCGACCATACGACAAAGCGAAGCATGAGGTTTACAAGGCACTGAAAGAGGAACTGCCCAATGCTCGAAATTGGGAAGAGCTGAAAGATGCACTTTCCCGTAGGGACATAGAACTAAAATTCAAGGTAAGCCGGACAACAAGAGAAAAACAGGGCGTAAAGTTTGAATATGGCGGTATTTCCTTTTCCGGCTCAAAGGTCGGTCGGGAGTTCAGTTACATGAACATCGATTACCAATTAAGGCGGAATGCTTTTGAGGATGATTTCAACTACAGACAGGCAACCATCCGGCAACCGAGAGAGGAAGCGGTACAGACCGTACCGCAAAACCGTTCTGAAGATAGTTCCAGTAGTGGCTTAGGTTTGTTCAGTATCAGTAGTTCGTCTTACAATGCTGCCGATGCGGAAGCCAACCAAGAAATGGCGGAGATACTGCGAAAGAAGAAGAAAGCCAAGCGCAAGCGTGGCATGAAATTATAATGACTTATTATCAATTTAAAAGATTAACGACAATGGTACAGAAAGATTTTTTATTGGATTTCGACCTCTATATTTGCGAGAGGTTCGGTTACAGAAACAACCTTCACGTTACACCGACACAGAATGGTTGTTGTGTAGGTGTAAACATCAAACCCGTGAGACTCTACATTCGTTTGTGGGAGTACAGTAAGGGCGTGGGTGGTTTTCCAGATTGGTGTATTATTCTTGTACACTGCAACTTCGCTAAGAATCAAGAACAAGAATTGGGGGGACTTGTGCGATTCTTCAAGGAGTATGCGCCACGATATGGGTATAAATACATAGGTGTTGAGGGTCTCCACTGTTATAATCAAATGTTAGAATTTCAACTCATTCAGTCCGTTAGAGGACAAGAAAATTATATTTTTCCTTTAAATAGTGTATAAGATATTGCTACTGGAGGAGAATTGACTTTTGTCTTCCTTTTATGTCATTTCTAACTTTTGCACAAAAAAATGCAATGCTTTTATATGGCTATTTATCAGGATTTTATTATTTTTGCGGTTGGATAGAGGATAACTCTATCCACGACATATTAAGAAAAAAGAAGTGTTATGCTTATCTTGTGATTGGGAACCTAGGAAATTCACAATTGTACACAAGGATGGCATAGTGGTTCTCACGCTATAGCGTGGGCTGCTATTTCCATACTCGTGTACAAGGTTTTCCTAGGACCTCCAATCAGAAACGTGGTATTGCAGTTCCACGCTTCTTTTGTTAAACCTTATGGTACTAAATATGAATAACATAAAAATGGAATATAAATGACATTAACTGTACAACAAAAACAAGCAATGAAAATGATTGAAAAGTTCATTGCCGATAAAGATAGCCAAGTATTTATTTTGAAAGGATATGCAGGTACAGGCAAGACTACATTAATTCGTAGCATTACAGATTATTTATCTACTCAATCTCTACATGTTCAATTAATGGCTCCGACTGGACGCGCAGCTAAAATATTACGTTCTAAATTACAAAATTATGATGCTTCTACTATTCATAGAGGTATCTATAAGTTTTCTCATCTTATAGTAGAAGAATCTGAAGGGACGCTTAAAATATGTATTTCCACTTAAGGATAACAACGAAAGAGGTATTTATATTATTGATGAAGCTTCTATGATTAGTTCACGCAAATCAAACAATGAACTTTTCCAATTCGGTACAGGAATATTAATAAATGATTTACTTAGTTATGCAAGACTAAATTTTGGGGGGAAAATAATTTTTGTCGGCGACCCTATGCAGTTGCCTCCAGTGGGTGATAATTGTTCCGTGGCATTAGATGAAGCTTATTTCTATGAACTAAAAATGAAAGTTTATTCTTATGAACTAACAGACATTGTTCGTCAAGATAAGGATAGCTGTATTTTAGCTAATGCTACAATGGTTCGTGAATTGATTCAGAGAAAAGAACGAAATCACCTTGTGTTCGAGAAAAAAGAAAGTGAAGTAATGGATATTGGAGCAATGGAAGTGGCTGAGAAATATTGCGAAGATTCAGAACAATTGTCTGCTATAGTTTGCTTCTCAAATCAACAAACAGCTGATTATAATACCGCTATTCGTACTATTCTATTTCCGAGAGCGAATCATGTGACGGTAGGGGACAAATTGATGGTGGTATGTAATAGCTATTATAGTGAATGTGAATTGTTGAATGGTGATATAATAACTGTAGTAGAAACATCAAATAATATTATTTCTCAATCTGCGCCTATTTGGACTGAAAGAAATGGAAAGAAGCTGAAAGAAATCATCACCCTTGATTTCAGAGAAATAAGTTTTCAAGCAGAAGACGGCAATATTTATAAACGCTATATTATTGATACATTACTCCAAAATAAGTTACCTTCACTGACAATTGATGAAATGAAGGCTCTTTATATCAATATGGTGATGCGTATGCGTACGGAAAAGGGATTAACTAATCCTAAATCTGAAGAATTTGCTAAGGCAATGGGGGAAGATCCCTTTTATAATGCCCTTCAAGTAAAGTACGGTTATGCTTTTACATGTCATAAATCACAGGGTGGTGAATGGAATACAGTTTATGTAGATTTTACAAAACGTACAGGACTCGATGCGGATAGTCTCCGTTGGAAATATACAGCGATAACCCGAGCTTCAAAGATGTTATGGTGTGTTAATCTTCCTGATGTAACACCTATTGCAGCTCTTAGAATAAATCCTATCAATAAAACAGCAAAAGTAGCTATTAATGCTTTAGCTTTTGACAATATAGAAGATACACCTTTTCACCCTTTATCTATATTATCTTCAGTAAAATGTAAATATTGGTCTGTTGTAAAGAATATGGATGGAACTCGATATTCAATAAAGAATGTTATATGTAAGCCATGGAGAGATATTTATGAAGTAAATACACCAATCGGTTTAGTAAGAGTTGATGCTATATATAATGGCGCAGGTTTGTTTACAAAATATGAAACTGATGCCAATGACACTGAGTTGTTGTTTTTCTTCCAGAATGATGAAAATATCAAATATAAAATAGACTATCATCCATCTTTGGAGTCATTAAAGATGCTACATAGTCGCATGATTTCTTTGTGTGATGAATGTGGTATCATATTAACAAATGTGGTGGAAGAGCATTACCAACTCGTATATTATATGAAAGCTTCCGGTAATTATGCTGCTATAACTTTTTTCTTTAATGGGAAAGGGTTTATTAACTATGCTGCTCCACTTTCTGATATCGGAGAAGCTGATATTAAACTGTCACAACTCATAGAAAAATTAACATAATAGAAGAATACTAATGTCTGTAAAAGAAGTAACATTATTGCGTAAAAGTGGTAATCTAAAAGAAGCATATAAGATGGCCATAGATGATCTGAAAGAAGATAGGAATAACTCATGGGCACAAATGTCTCTCTTTTGGGTTCTGCGTGATATATGTCAGCAACTATGCAATAGAAACGCCATAGATAAAGCTAAAATTTGCTTGAAAGAGATGTCTTCATTGCTTCCTACAATGGTGGATGATAGTGGCGCAGGAGAGAGAGCTTATACTAATTTGTATAAACAATTACAACCTAACGCTGATGCTATTTCAAAAGCAGCCGAGCTATCAAAAAATGATCCTTCAAATGCTTATGTTCAGGTAAAGAATTATATTGACTCTGCAAATGAGGTAGATTCAGCTTTGCATGAAGAGTTAGGCTGGATAATTTATCGTTATATCAAGGCTAAAATTTTAAATTTGACATCGTTGGAAATAAGAACGTTGCTAAAAGACTATATGTATCTTAGGAATGAACGTCCTTCAATGCTTCATTCTCAAATATTGAACTTTGCTTTGAGTTTCTCAAAAGAACATTCTGATTTTAGTTTTTACCGTTTCTTTATGCTCTGGGAACCAGAAAATTTACGTTATGAAGATTTGAACAAAGGCTATTACAATGGTAGTGAAGTTCCCTCGCTTATTTCTCGTATATGTCGTCAAATTGTAAATAGCGGCGAGGATATTGATGTCGAGATGCTGTGTGAAAAGATAAATCTCCCAAAAACAGAAACACTTGACCTGTTACGTGAACCGCAGTTTTGGGAAATTATGAATCTTCATAAAGAAGGTAAAATGCGTGAGATGTTTGAAGCTTTTACTGTTTATAATAAAAGAAACGCCGTTTATGGTGCTTCTCATTGGCATTCTGAAGTGTTGAAAATTGCAGAGCGTCACATGAATGGTCAGGAAGCATGGAGGTTTATTTACTTTTTTAGAGATTGGAGATATGAAAACCTCATGGATGCTGATTGGAAAGAAGAAACAGATAATAATGGTAACACTTATAAACCTTTGGTTGTTAAAGCTGCAAAGAAGTGTTATGAATATCTCAAAGAATCACACCCAAGAGATGCAGAACTAGTATCTTGGTTAGATTCATTGTATAATGTTCTTATTGAACGTGCTAAAAAAGATGAATGGATATTAAGACAACGAGCAATAATATATACATGGCAACAGCAATATGACCTTGCTATCAATGTGTACAAATCTTTATTACTTGAAATGAGTGAAAAATACTATGTATGGAGTGAATTGGCAGATTGTATACAAGATAGTAATGAATTAAAGATAGCATTGCTTTCTAAGGCTTTACTTGTTGAACGAAATGAAGATTTTCTCGGCTCTATTCATTTGACTTTAGCCGACCTGCTTATAAAGGAAGAGCTAACTTCTGAAGCCTTATGCGAATTGAATATATATAAGAAATTTCATGAAAACACTTCCCGGAAATACCAAGAATATATTGAACGAGTCGACATATCAGTTATTCCGCCCAATAATAATAAGCTATTGTATAATAGATATGCCACCATTGCTGAAGAGTACGCTTTTTCAGAAATTGAAGCAAAAGAGGTTACGCTGGTGGATAGATGGGAAAAAGACGGAAAAACTTATTGCACTCTCACAAATGGGGTAGACGTTATATTTCAAGTGAATGTAAAGCGGTTTCCTTTTTTGACGAATGCGATATTTGGTTCTGTTTTTAGAGTAAAGTGTCATGTAGATAAAGAGGAAAAGCAAATTCAGACAAGTTTCTTCTCTTGGAATAAAACAAAAGTGACAGAAGCTAAATATATACCTCTTTGCATGCATAAGAGTGAAACAAGGCTATGGATGGGGCTTCCCCAAAAGTTTGGATATGTAGAATATTTGAATGAAGAGAAGAAAATTCTACATATTGTAACGCAAGATTCCCAGCAAATATTTCAAGCTTTTAAAGAGAAATGGGGCACTATTTCAAAAGGGGATTTTGTCAGTTTCAGGGAATATACTATTATAAAAAAGAATGAAAAGAAAGTAGTTATTGCTAATATAGAAAAAGTAAATAAAGAAACTGCTTTACCGAACTTTAATTCTGGTATTGTGGTCGTTGACGATATAAACAAACAAAAAAAATTATTCCATTACACTTTCGGTCAAGGGAAAATAGGTGGTATCGTATTCTTTAATGATACGGTTCTTCGTCCCGAAGTAGGACAATGCTTAAAAATATTCTATTGTGTAATAAAAGATAGAAAGGGAGAAAAAAAATCCATCGTGCTTAATGCGGAAAAAACTACAGAAATGAACCCAAATGCATTAAAAACTATCCAAGGTCGCTTAGAATTAAAATATAAAGATGGTTCTTGGGATGGTTCTCCTGATTTCGCATTTATTGGCGATTACTATGTTCATCGCTCAGTTCTTTGTGAGTATAATATCACGGCTGACTGCAATGTTACCGCTGATGTTATATATGCTGGGCAAGGTAAATGGAAAGTGATAAAGATTTATCAATAAAAATTTTATTTGGCAAAAGACAAAAAATATAATATGCTTTGTACTTTTGCCAATTCATTTTTGTACCTTTGCAATTACAAAGAATTGCCTTAAAAGCAATCCAATGCAGAACACAGCAACAGGCACGGTTGCCAACTCGTTACCTCAAAATTGGGCATCTATCCCAAAGCCTTTATTATAAGGCGATAAGAAATTTATTCCAGAATTACAAAAAATATTTTTCACAGTGAAAAAACAGGAAGATATGATGAAAGCTCCTGCGTTATGGTTTTTCGGATTCATAGCTATGATTTTTCCAATTCATAGTTATGATTTCAAAAAATGATAACTATGAGCATCTGGAAGGAACCTGCTTTTAATGGGGGAGGAAACAGAAACAACGGCTGATGGTTGTTTGTGCAGGAAAAAGACATATATTTGTACTCTTAATCGATTTTGTTAATTCAATATTTAAAACAATGGGAAAACAACAACAATCCCGGCGATTACTGTCGTTGGATGCCCTGAGAGGGTTTGATATGTTCTTTATTATGGGGGGAGCCTCCCTTTTTGTTGCGCTGGCAACATTATTTCCGAATACTTTCTTTCAGGGGATAGCCCATCAAATGCACCATGTGGAGTGGAATGGCTTAACGCATCATGATACGATATTTCCATTGTTTCTTTTCATCGCCGGTATCTCGTTTCCGTTTTCTTTACAAAAGCAGCGGGAACAGGGGAAGAAAGACGTTGAAATTTATAAAAAGATTATACGCCGTGGATTAACACTTGTCCTTTTGGGGTTTATTTATAACGGCTTATTGAATTTTGATTTCGAACATCAACGTTATGCCAGTGTGCTGGGACGTATTGGTTTGGCATGGATGTTTGGCGCTTTGATTTTTGTGAATACACGTACAATTACGCGAATCTGGATAACAACGGCTATATTGGTCGGATACTGGTTGCTGCTGGCTTTTGTTCCGGCACCGGATGGCAATGGAGCGGGAGTATTTACAATGGAAGGTTCCTTGGTCGGTTATATCGATCGTATATTGCTTCCGGGGCGTTTGCATCTTACGATACATGATCCGGAAGGAATCTTTTCGACAGTGCCGGCTATCGGAACGGCTTTGCTGGGTATGTTTACCGGCGAGTTTATCAAGTTGCAGAAAGATGGGTTGACAGATAAAAAGAAAGTCGGTTACCTGGTAGTTGCCGGGGGCGTTTTATTAGTTGCAGGTTTGCTTTGGGGACTCATTTTCCCGATTAACAAGAATTTATGGACAAGCTCATTCGTTTGTGTCGTAGGGGCCTATTCCGTATGGATGTTTGCTCTGTTTTTCTATATTGTGGATGTGCTTAATTTCCGTAAATGGACATTGTTCTTTACTGTAATCGGCACGAACTCCATTACAATTTATCTGGCCCAGCGGTTTATTGATTTTACTTATACTTCGGATGCTTTGTTTGGTGGAATAGCCGGGTTGGTGCCGGAAACGGCACAGCCATTGGTCGGTGCGCTGGGCTATATTGTCGTTTGTTGGGGCTTTATTTATTTCTTATATCGCCAGAAAATTTTCCTGAAAGTATAGGCTATGGAGCAGGCAACTACTTATAAACGGCTGGAGTCGTTGGATGTATTGCGGGGTTTCGACCTCTTTTGTCTGGTGGCGTTGGAAGGTGTCCTACACCCGTTAGGACATGCCATTGATGCCTCATGGTATAACTCTTTTCTATGGTGGTTTTCCCATGTGCAATGGGAAGGCTTTTCATCCTGGGATTTAGTGATGCCTCTCTTCATGTTCATGGCTGGTGTTTCTATGCCGTTTGCATTATCCCGTTATAAGGCAATGCCGGATAAGATGGCTGTATATCGCCGTATCGGGAAACGCGTATTGTTGCTCTGGATATTCGGAATGATGTGCCAGGGTAATTTATTAGGACTTGACCCGGACCGTATTTATTTATATTCAAATACACTTCAATCCATAGCAATGGGGTATTTGATTGCCGCCTTGTTGTTCCTGCATGTACGTCCGGCAATACAGATAGCCACGGCTGTTGTGTTGTTGTTGGTCTACTGGGGAGCTATGCAGTTCATATCTGTGGATGGTTTTGGCGGTGGCAATTATACGCCGGATGGAAATCTTGCCGAATGGATAGACCGTGTTGTATTAGGACGTTTCCGTGACGGGGCTGTTGTACAGGATGGACAGGTTATATTTCTGGAAAGTTACCGTTATACCTGGATATTGAGTAGCTTGAACTTTGGTGTGACTGTCTTAACCGGTCTTTTTGCCGGACAAATATTGAAGAGTGACAGGGCACAGAAGCGTAAATACCAACTTCTCTTCATCATAGGAGCCATTATGGTTGCCGCAGGCTGGTTGTGGGGATTGCAGTTGCCTGTTATTAAGAAGATATGGACAAGTTCTATGGTACTGGTAAGTAGCGGATATTGCTTTTTGTTGATGGGGCTGTTCTATTATTGGATCGATTATAAGGGACATCGCCGGAATATAACATGGCTGAAGGTTTACGGGATGAATTCTATCGTAGCTTATATGTTGGCTAATGTGATTAGTTTCAGATGTATAGGAACTTCCTTGTTTCACGGATTGGAACAATATATAGGAAATTATTATCCGGTGTTGATAGCAGTGTCGAATGCATTGATTATTTATGTAATTTTGTGGCTGCTTTATAAACGTAACATATTTCTAAAAGTTTAAGACACGTAAATTAAAAATGGAATCAATCAAACAGATATACCGGATAGGTCACGGACCTTCCAGTAGCCACACTATGGGACCGATGCGTGCCGCTCAGATGTTTCTGGAACGAAACCGCGGTGCAGTACGTTTCAATGTAACCTTATATGGAAGTCTTGCTGCAACAGGAAAGGGCCACATGACGGATGCTGCGATTCTTGAAGTGCTGACCCCTGTAGCAAAAACCAATATCACTTGGGAACCGAAAATATTTCTTCCATTCCATCCGAACGGAATGTTATTCGAATCGTTTGATGAGAGTGGAGAAGTACTCGATAGCTGGACTGTCTATAGTATAGGTGGAGGAACACTGGCCAATGACAGTTTTAATGAACTGACTACAGCGCGCGTGTATGAAATGCAAACGATTAAGGATATACAGGCTTGGTGTGAAAAGACCGGTCATTCTTACTGGGAATATGTAGAGCAATGCGAAGGTCCGGAAATATGGGACTATCTGGCGGAAGTTTGGGAAGTGATGCAACAGGCTGTTCGCAACGGATTGGAAGCTGAGGGTATTTTGCCCGGAGGTTTGGGACTTCGCCGGAAAGCATCCGATTATATGATACGAGCCAAAGGATACGGCAGCAGTATCAAAAGCCGGGGCATGGTCTATGCTTATGCGTTAGCCGTGTCCGAAGAAAATGCAAGTGGAGGAAATATCGTAACGGCTCCTACTTGCGGTTCTTGCGGGGTAATGCCGGCCGTGCTTTTCCATTTGAAAGAGTCTCGCGAATTTCGTGATTCACGTATTTTACGTGCATTGGCTACTGCCGGACTATTTGGAAATGTGGTTCGTACGAATGCTTCCGTATCCGGTGCAGAAGTGGGCTGCCAGGGTGAAGTAGGCGTTGCATGTGCTATGGCTGCCGCTGCTGCCAGTCAGCTATTCGGCGGAACTCCTGCCCAGATTGAATATGCGGCAGAAATGGGATTGGAACATCATTTGGGATTAACTTGCGACCCGGTATGCGGATTGGTACAGATTCCGTGTATCGAACGTAATGCGTTTGCTGCCGCCCGTGCACTGGATGCCAATACGTTCTCGAACTTCTCCGATGGCAAGCACCGTGTAAGTTTCGACCAGGTTGTGGAAGTAATGCGTCAGACCGGTAACGACCTGCCCAGCCTTTATAAGGAAACATCCGAAGGAGGATTGGCAAAAATGGAACGATAAAACAGGAATCTCTTTTATATTTGACGTTATTTTAGATATGTATTTGGAGTTAATAAAATAAATGTATTATGAAAGAGTATTCAATAGATAAATTTTTTGCATCCGAGGAATTGAAAGAAGAATTTCTTCTCTTCCAAAAGATGACGGCAGAACAAAGAGAGGCTTTTGGTAGAGCGAATAAAGCCAAAGTCGCTTCTTTGTCTGAAGATGAAAAGCGGGAGTATTATAAACAAATGGCATATGGATTGCAAGTCTTGAAAGATGAAGCAGAAGAGCTTTCTTTATATGAAAAGATGGGAGCAATAACAAAGTATGTATCTTTGTCACAAATAGCCCAGGATTATTTTGGAAAGTCGAGGCATTGGCTGTACCAGCGCTTGAAGGGATTGATGGTGAATGGCAAAGAGGCTCAGTTTACACCGGAAGAGAGACGAAAACTGGCAGAAGCATTGCTCGATATCAGCAAGAAAATACAAGAAACCGCATTAAAAATAGTTTAATTCTTAATTCATAGTAAATGAAACATTTTATTCTTTGTGCAGCTTTGGCAGGCGGCGTGTTGATGTCCTGCCAATCTAAGAAAGCGTCGGAAGAGGTTGCTACAAGCGGCAACCCGGTATTTGAAGGATGGTATGCCGATCCGGAAGGCATTATCTACGATGATACATATTGGATTTACCCGACGCGGAGTGACTTATATGAAAAGCAGACCTTTTTTGATTGCTTCTCTTCCAAAGATTTGGTAAACTGGACAAAACATGAAGCTATCCTGGATACGGCTGCTGTGAAGTGGGCGAAAATAGCCATGTGGGCGCCTTCTGTTATCAGAAAAGATGGAAAGTACTATCTCTTCTTCGGTGCAAACGATGTACATGAAGGCGAAATCGGTGGTATCGGCGTTGCTGTGAGCGACCGCCCTGAAGGTCCTTATAAAGACTTGCTGGGAAAACCGCTTATCAACGAAATTGTAAATGGCGCACAGCCTATCGACCAGTTTGTCTTCAAAGATGACGATGGCCGTTATTATATGTATTATGGCGGTTGGGGACACTGTAATGTCGTTCTTTTGAACGACGACTTTACCGGTCTGGTTCCTTTTGAAGACGGAACTATTTATAAAGAAGTAACACCTGCCAACTATGTGGAAGGACCGTTCATGCTTAAAAAGAATGGTAAATACTATTTCATGTGGAGTGAAGGCGGCTGGGGTGGTCCCGATTATTCCGTAGCTTATGCTATTTCAGATTCACCTTTTGGTCCGTTCGAACGTATCGCTAAGATTCTTGAACAGGATCCGGAAGTAGCCACAAGTGCCGGACACCATTCAGTACTGCATGCACCGGGCTCGGAAGATTATTACATTGTATATCATCGTCGTCCGCTGGGTGATAAAGCACGCGACCATCGTGCGACTTGTATCGATAAAATGACGTTTGATGAAAACGGATTTATCAATCCTGTAAAGATGACCTTTGAAGGCGTCCCCGCTCAGACGATAAAGAAATAAGCAGTATTTCCTGCTAAAAGATATTAAAATAGAGGTACATATATTGTATCTCTATTTTTTTTTCTACTTTTGACACATATGTCAGACATGATAGACAAAATATTTAATAACATATATCAATATGAGTACAGAAGAACTTCAGGACATGGAATGCCGCATTATCGAAGCCGCCAAAGCAGTCTTTGTGCGGAAAGGATATGAGGCAACCAAAATGGGGGATATAGCAGCCGAAGTCGGTATCAGCCGTACGGCGATGCACTATTATTTCCGGACAAAGGAAATGTTGTTCGATGCCATATTCGGCCAGTTAATAAGCGTATTATTACCGAATATTGCAATCATTGTGGATGAACCGACTACCTGTCTGGAGAAAATACCTAAAATCGTCAATTTATATGTGTCGATGATGCAGGCAAACCCCTCGTTCCCCATTTTTGTGATAAACGAGTTCAACCGGGACCCGGAGCATTTGTATCGTACAGTGGTGAAAGAACCGTCACGTATCCAGCCGTTGATGAAGTTTAAAAAGCAAATGGAGGAAGAAATGGAGAGAGGACTATTGAAGAAGATGCCTCCTGTTTATGCCGCTTCGACTTTGATTGGTCTGGTTGTTTTCCCTATGTTGGTACGGCATCCGTTAACCACTGTGTTTTTAGATGGAGACGATAAGCGCTTCGATTCATTCATAGAAGAACGGAAATCTTTTATTTCGGATATGATGATTCGTTTACTTACACCGGATAAATAAGTAAAAACAATTAATAATAAGATGAATATGAAACGTTCGATCTTTACAATCCGGATGATGGCAGCCTGTACTTTCATGCTCTTTTTTCTCCAACCGGAGAAAGTGAGGGGGCAAGAGGTTATCACTTTATCCGAATGCTATGAATGGGCACATGCCAATTACCCGTTGATACGCCAGCATAAGCTGATAGAGCAAACGGAGCAATACAATCTGTCCAATGCAACCAAAGGGTGGCTTCCCCAGTTATCCGTCAGTGCAAAGGCGACCTATCAGAGTGATGTGACGAAATTGCCTTTTGATGCCGAAAAACTTTCCGCCCTTATTCCCGGATTAGAAATACCTACATTGAATAAAGACCAGTACCAGGTAGTAGCCGAAGTAAACCAGACCATCTGGGATGGAGGTACAATCCGCTCAACCCGTCAGTTGACACAAGCGCAGGCTGTAGCCGACCGGGAGCAATTGGAAAGCGATTTATATGCTTTGGACGACCGTGTCAACCAGTTGTATTTCGGTTGCCTTTTGCAGGATGAACTATTGCGCCAGAATGGCCTATTACAGAAAGAACTGCAAATAAACATTGACCGGATTGCCGCAATGATAGACAACGGAGTTGCCAACCAGTCGGATTTGGAAAGTATGCAGGTCGAACTGTTGAATGCCCGTCAGAAAGAAATCGAACTGAAAGCCGGTCGTAAGGCTTACGGTCAGATGCTGGCAGTCCTGATAGGCAAACCCTATACCGGGCAACAGACATTGCAAATACCTGCATTGCCGGGAACTTCGTTGTCCGGTACAATCAACCGTCCGGAACTGCGTGCTTTGGATGCCAGGAGCAATATGCTTGAAATACAGAATAAGCAGGTGACCGCCGGACTTATGCCCCGTATCGGTGCATTTATACAGGGCGGTTACGGGCGTCCGGGACTGAATATGCTGGAGAATAGCTTCGAGCCTTTCTATATAGCCGGTGTCCGTCTCTCCTGGAATATGGGAAAACTCTATACTTTGAAGAATGACCGGAGGAAGATTGAAACCAACCGTCAGGCGGTGGAAGTACAACGGGAAACGTTTCTGTTTAATACCCGCCTCCAATTATTACAGCAGAATACGGAAATACGCAAGATAACCGATTTGATGAAAAAGGATGAAGAGATTATCCGGCTTCGTACCAGTATTAAGAATGCGGCGGAAGCTAAACTTGCCAATGGAGTTATTTCCGTTACCGACCTGATACGTGAAATCAATTCCGAGGATATGGCAAAACAGACGGCGGCTGCCCACTGTATCCAGCAATTGCAAGCTATCTATAATTATATGTATACAACAAACGAAAAAGAATAAATAAGGGTTGCTTTCAAAACATAGGTGTTTTGCGTTTAAAACATATATGCTTTGAAATCAAAACACCTATGTTTTGAAAACGGAATAAAAGAACTTAAATAATAGCTTATGAAACGATTCATTTTACATACAATCAGTTTATCTGTCCTTTTCCTGTTTTCCTGTAGCGGGAACAAGAATGATTTCGATGCTACCGGTGCATTCGAGTCGACTGAAGTATTAGTCTCTTCCGAAGCAAATGGTAAAATCATGGAATTAAACCTTACCGAAGGCGACCGGTTGAAAGCCGGGGATGCAATCGGTTTTGTAGACAGTACGCAACTCTATTTGCGGAAAATGCAATTGGCTGCCGGTTTACGTTCTGTCGATGTCCGCAAACCGGATATCCGCAAACAGATAGCGGCCCTCGAACAACAAATAGCCGTGGCACGCAGCGAGCAGCAACGTATGGAGAACCTTGTGAAAGCGAAAGCCGGCAATCAAAAGCAGGTGGACGATATCGTCAATAACATCAAGGTACTTCAAAAACAATTGGATGCCCAGTATTCTACCTTAAATAAAACAACGGGAGGAGCAGATGCCGAAGCGGAAGGTATTCAATACCAGATTATGCAATTGGATGACCAACTGCAAAAGAGCCGTATCGTAAACCCTGTAACCGGAACCGTGCTGGTTAAATATGCCGAGGCGGGAGAAGTAACGGCAGCCGGCAAGCCCGTATATAAAATAGCCGACGTAGACCTGCTGTATCTTCGTGCTTATGTAACAGCCGACCAGTTGTCCCAACTGAAACTGAACCAGCAAGTACGTGTATTTGCCGATTACGGAGATAAGGAACGCCGGGAATATCCGGGTACGATTACCTGGATTTCTGATAAATCCGAGTTTACCCCCAAAGGAATCCAGACAAAGGATGAAAGAGCCAATCTGGTATATGCCATCAAGATAGCCGTAAAGAATGACGGGTATCTGAAAATCGGTCAATACGGTGAAACTGTTTTCCAATGAATAATGTAGTCATTCAACATATCAGTAAGAGTTACGGTAATATCCCGGCATTACAGGACATTACCCTGGATATCCAACCGGGTGAACTGTTCGGGTTAATCGGACCGGATGGGGCGGGGAAGACCTCCCTGTTCCGTATCCTGACCACCCTCTTGCTTGCCGATAGCGGAACTGCTTCGGTCTGTGGTTTGGATGTGGTCCGTGGCTATAAAGAAATTCGTAAGCGCGTAGGTTATATGCCGGGACGTTTCTCCCTGTATCAGGACTTGACGGTAGAAGAAAACCTGAACTTCTTTGCAACCGTATTCAATACGACAGTGGAGGAAAATTATGATTTGGTGCGGGATATCTATGTCCAGATCGAACCGTTCAAGAAGAGGAAAGCCGGCAAACTGTCCGGAGGTATGAAGCAGAAGTTAGCTTTGAGCTGTGCCTTGATACATCGTCCGGAAGTGCTTTTCCTGGATGAACCGACTACTGGTGTCGACCCGGTATCCCGTGTAGAGTTTTGGGATATGCTGGACCGCTTAAAGAAAGAAGGTATCACCATACTGGTTTCTACCCCTTATATGGACGAGGCTTCACGTTGCGACCGGATCGCCCTGATGCGTTCGGGGCAATGCCTGTCGGTAGATACGCCCGATGGTATACGCTCTACCTTTGTCCGGCCTTTATATGCCGTCCGGGCATCTTCGATGTATAAATTGCTTATCGATTTGAGGACTTATCCGGATACATATTCCTGTTATGCGTTCGGTGACTCACATCATTTGACCTTGAAGGATGCCGGAAGTGATATTTCCGGTTTACGGCAATTCATTACGGAGAAAGGATATACCGGTTTGGAAATAGAACGGATAGAGCCGTCGGTGGAAGATTGTTTTATGGCTTTGTAATGTAAAGAAGTATCGTTATGAATGTAATAGAAGTAACAAACCTGACAAAGCGTTTCGGAACCTTTACGGCTGTAGACCATATCAGTTTTGATGTGGGAGAGGGCGAGATATTCGGCTTTCTCGGAGCCAATGGTGCCGGGAAAACCACTGCCATGCGTATGCTTTGCGGTTTATCCGTCCCTACGTCGGGACAAGCGCAGGTTGCCGGGTTCGACGTATATAAGGAAGCCGAACAAATCAAGCGGAACATCGGATATATGAGCCAGAAGTTTTCCCTATACGGGGATTTGAAAGTCTGGGAGAATATCCGCCTGTACGGAGGTATTTACGGGTTATCCGAGAAAAAACTAAAGGAGAAAACAGACGAATTGCTCCAT
>UMFF01008220.1_pt1 | contig 18913 bp, 19 predicted proteins | sample 1964971 | NCBI WGS metagenome assembly UMFF01 (sample SAMEA4836042, study PRJEB28245) | human gut metagenome | biome: gut microbiome; material: fecal sample | place: Denmark | collected 2008 | reverse complement strand
ATAATATCCGTCTCGAGTTGGAGGACAAATATCCGGAAGTGGAGTTTTTTCCAATCATGGGCGATATCCGTATGATAGCACGTGTCGAAAGTGTATTCAGCCGTTATCATCCTCAGGTCGTTTTTCATGCTGCCGCTTACAAACATGTTCCTTTGATGGAAGAGAATCCTTGTGAAGCCGTCCATGCCAATGTCTATGGAACCCGTAACGTAGCAGATACGGCCGTCCGGTACAATGTGGAGAAATTCATTATGATTTCCACGGACAAGGCGGTAAACCCGACGAATGTCATGGGAGCCTCCAAGCGGCTTACCGAAATATATATCCAAAGCCTCAGTATCGCAATCAGTAAAGGCCTGTATCCCGGTAAGACCCGCTTTATCACGACCCGTTTCGGAAATGTCTTGGGAAGTAGCGGTTCCGTTATCCCCCGTTTCCGTGAACAGATAATGAGAGGAGGCCCCCTAACTGTAACCCATCCTGATATCGTCCGTTTCTTTATGACCATCCCCGAAGCCTGCCGTCTGGTTCTGGAAGCCGCCTTTATGGGTAAAGGGAATGATATATTTGTCTTTGATATGGGAACCCCTGTAAAGATAGCCGATTTGGCTCGCCGCATGATTGAACTTGCCGGCTTTGTCCCTGATAAAGATATAGAGATAAAATATACCGGCCTCCGTCCCGGCGAGAAGCTTTACGAAGAATTGCTGGCAACCAAAGAGAATACGATCCCAACCGGAAATCCCAAAATATTCCGTGCCCAGGTACGTGAATACGATTACGATAACGTCTCCACAGTAGTAAACCATTTGATAGAATTGGCTATTAAAGTAGATAAGATGGAGACTGTAAGGGTAATGAAGCAGATCGTGCCGGAGTTCAAGAGTAAGAATTCGGAGTATGAGGTACTGGATAAGGTTGAATAATATTCTGCTAATATTTTTTGTCGTATTACCTATTCTCAGTTTAGCCGGAAGTTATAAAAATTAGTATGGCAGTAAATCAACTTAAAGCAGGGGCATTTCTTTCTTACGTTTCTATCGGTTTAAATAACGTCGTAGGCTTATTGTACACCCCGTTTATGCTGCGTATGATGGGGCAGTCAGAATATGGTTTGTATTCTCTTGTTGCTTCAGTAGTAGCCTATTTGACCGTTCTGGATTTAGGTTTTGGAAATGCGATAGTCCGTTATACGGCAAAATTCCGTGCAGAAGGGAAAATCCGCGAACAATATGAAATGTTCGGAATGTTTTTCCTTCTTTATATAGGAATCGGAATTTTGGTGTTACTTGTAGGAGCAGGTCTTTATTTTAATATCGACCGTTTGTTTGGTGCAACCATGAATGAAAACGAATTATATAAAATTCGTGTCATGATGTTGCTTATGGTCTTTAATTTGGCTTTTACTTTCCCAATGAGTATTTGGGGGGCGGTTATTACTGCTTATGAGAATTTTGTTTTTCAGAAATTAGTTAATATTGCTCGGATCATATTAAATCCCTTAGCGATGATTGTTATGCTGATGATAGGATATAGGGCAATTGGAATGGTGGTAGTTACAACAATCTTTAATATAATTACATTATTAATCAATTACTGGTATTGTAAAAAAAAAATAAATATTCGAGTCCGTTTCGGGCATTTTCGCTGGGGATTTTTAAAAGAAGTCTCTATTTATTCTTTTTGGATATTTATAGATTCATTAGTTACTCGATATTATATAAATATCGGACAATTAGTAGTGGGCATTTATTGTGGTTCTTTAGTAGTTGCTATTTATGCTCTTGCAATACAACTATTGTTGATGTATTCTTCGTTTTCTTCTGCTATAAATAGTTTATTATTACCAAAAATAACAACTTTAGTAGCGAACAATTCATCATCGGATGAATTGTCAAGTTTGTTTATACGTATAGGAAGAATACAGTTTTTTGTGATTTCCTTTATTTTAGTAGGGTTTGTTATTTTTGGTAGAGAATTTATTGTTTTATGGGGAGGGGTTAATTATTATAAAACATATTATATTGCATTACTGATTTTTATTCCTTTTTCATTTGATTTGATTACAAATGTAGGGATAACTATTTTGCAAGCCAAAAATAAACTGAAATATAGATCTATACCTATGCTTATAACTGCATTTGTAGGTATAATGATAATGTTTCCAATGACTGATAAATTTGGAGTATGGGGCTGTGCTGTAGTTACATCTGCTTCTATACTTATATCAAATGTAATTATCTCAAATATTATGTTTTATAAAATAGTGAATATTAATGTTTTAAAAATGGTAAAAGACTTTGGTAAGATGCTATGGTTTCCGGTGTTGAGTATAATATTTTGTTTTTTTATTAAACAAAATATTCAAATTGAAAATTGGTTTGATTTAATTTTGTATATATTATTGTTTTCGGTAGTCTATATTCCGGTATTTTTAGCTATTAATTTGAATGGTTATGAAAAAAATATATTGAAATTAATATTGAGAAATATTATTTATAAAGTATGATGATTGATGTTTGTTTAATTGCTGAATAATAACTTCTTGAAATATATGAAAATACTTGCATTTTATTTACCTCAATTTCATCCAATAAAAGAAAATAATGAATGGTGGGGGGAGGGGTTTACTGAATGGACAAATGTGAAGACATCTAAACCGACTTATAAAGGACATAAGCAACCTCGTGTCCCTCTTAATGATAATTATTATGATCTGTTGGATGTTAATGTGTTGGAATGGCAAGCTAATTTGGCTAAAGAATATGGTATCTATGGTTTTGTCTATTATCATTATTGGTTTGAAGATGGATTGTTATTAGAAAAACCAGCAGAACTTATGTTAAAAAACAAGAGTGTAGATATTCCTTTTTGTTTTAGTTGGGCAAATCATACTTGGAGTAGGAATTGGGCTAATAAATCTGATCAGATATTGCGTAAGCAGACTTATGGAGGGCAAGAAGAATGGAAGAAACATTTTTATTATTTACTTCCCTTTTTTAAAGATGAACGATACATACGGATAGATAGTAAGCCATTGATGATTTTATATAACCCATTAACTGTAAAAGAATTTCCTGAAATGATAATGTGCTGGCAGGAATTGGCACAAAAGGAAGGTTTAAAGGGGGTGACTATTTGTCATCAGGAAAATAGATTTAACCATGAGTTGAATGAAAATAAGCGTTACTATGATTATGGCATTGAATTTCAAATGAATGCTGCTGTTAGAGAATTTATAAAAAATAGTAAGGCTTTTGCAATGGAACGAATTTTGAATAGGGTGGCGGATAAAATTCCAATCCTTAGATGTAAAGCAACAACAATGCACTATAGTTATGATACAATTTGGAAACTCGTTTTAAATAAGAAACCTTTTGGAGAAACATGGTTCCCTGGAGCATTTGTAGACTGGGATAATACCCCAAGAAGAAAAAATAGAGGACAAATATGTACAGATGTCACTCCTGAAAAATTTCGGAAATATTTAAGTTTACAAATAAAACGGGCAAGGGATATTTATAAAAAAGAATATCTGTTTATGTTTGCTTGGAATGAGTGGGGAGAATCCGGTTATTTAGAGCCGGATGAGTTATATGGCTATAAAATGTTAGAAGCTGTAAGAGATGCTTTGGTAGAAAATAATGAATTTCCTTCTTTTGGATAAAGTATTATGAAAATTAATTTTATTGTTCCGAGTACCAGTACGGTTATGGGAGGAGGAATACGTGTTATTTTTAGACATGCAAATTATTTAGCAGATAAAGGGCATGATGTTGTTGTATATGTTCCGATGCTTTTTTATATAGGGAAAAAGTTTATACTAAAAACATCGTTAGCTAATACATTTAAACGGAGGACAAGGATAAAATGGATGGAAACCCATTTTAAAGTTAAGCTGGCATTTACCATCTCGGATCAGTTTATCCGAGATGCAGATTTGGTAATTGCTACGGCTTGGTATACAGCCCCTTTTGTAAATAAGCTGTCTGTTAGTAAAGGCAAAAAAGTGTATTTCATTCAGGCTTATGAAATATGGAATCAAGATGTTTCAGAGGTTGATTCAACATATAAAATGAATATGCATAGAATTGTTATAACAAAGGAATTGCATGATTTATTTAAAGGCAAATTTGGCGTAGAATCTGAAATAGTCTATAATGGCCATTCTCAAGAAGAGTATATTACAGGGGATAAAAAGCAAAATGATCCATTGATAGTAATGATGCTTTGGAATAGTGCTTGGTTTAAAGGTTCAAAGCAAGCTTTGTCTATTCTGGATCGTTTTCATAAGACATATAGAATAAAAGTGCGTTTTTTTAGTGTAGAGAAGAAGCCGGATTTACCAAATTATGTAGAATTTTATTATCGGCCTGAAAGAAATTTTTTGATGAGTCTATATAGACAATCGGATATATATCTTTTTCCAAGTAATCAAGAGTCGTGGGGATTACCTATTATTGAAGCAATGGCTAATAAGTGTGCGGTTGTAGGTATGAATACTGGTGCGTTAAGGGATGTTTGTGAAGATGGAGTACAAGCATTGATAGCTGAAAATGGGAACTATAAAGATCTTGAAGAAAAATTGGAAAAAGTTATTTGTGATGATACTTTAAGAAAACAACTTCAAAACAAAGGATATAATTTCAGTTTGAAATTCTCTTGGGATAAACAATGTTTAGTATTTGAACAAAGCCTGTTAAGTTTATTGGTAAAATGAAGGTAGACTTGTCGCTGGAAAAGACTATAACTCTAAGAGGTATAGCTATTATATGTGTAATATTAGGACATTTAAAGCTGCTAAATATTGCATCGTTTGGAGTAGGTATATTCTTGTTTTTAAGTGGTTTTGGATTGACTTTGTCAACAGAAAAAAATGGTCTGTGTGGTTTTTGGCGTAAAAGGGTATTTAAGATATGGTTACCATATTTTGTTGTTTATTTGTTAGGTCTAATGATTGATTATTTCTTATATAATAAAACTTATCAATTGTTAGATGTATTATGCTCTATAATTGGTATTAATTTATCTCCAAAATTAGATGCATCAATGTGGTATATTGGTTATCTTATGCTATGGTATATTTTATTCTATTGTTGCTTTCGATATTTTAATAATAAGTATTATATTTTAGTGGGAGCTTTTGTGATACTGGGAATATCTTTGTCTCCTTTATGTATGAAAGCTGCTGGTGCTTTTTGGTATTTTTTGGAATTCCCTCTTGGATGCTTTTGTGCTTGGAATTATGAGAAGATTAAGATGATAGAGATAAAAAAAAGTTTATGTTTTGTTTGCAATACTTATGATCTTTGTCTTCTATATATTTTCTAATTATGCTGCTTTTTTTATGAATATATATGTTTCAACATTTACTATAATATTTTTAGTTTCAGTTTGTAAATCAATGAGTATTATTCGTTATATTGGAACGATTTCTTTTGAAATGTATTTGTTTGAGGCTGTTTTGATATGGAAGTATAAATTTCTATTTGTTACTAATACTTTTGTGGATTATATTGTATATTTTATTTTTTTAATAACGCTTTCAATGTTGTATAAAACGCTGATAGATAAATATGTTGTTAAAAAGCTATTGATGTAATTATACGATGTTTTTATATATAAGTGTTTTTGTACTGGTTCTTCTTTTAATTTTTATAGAAGAGCAGATTCCAAAAGAGAAGAGAGTCTATTGTGATTGTTTGATGTTGTTCGCTTTAGGTGCTTTGACCGGTTTTAGGGCTATGGGGGGAACTGACTTTTCTGTTTATCAGACTGTGTACAATAATACTCCCTATTTTTTTAATTATATATCTAATATCAATACTCTATATGAAAACTATTCTTTGTTGGGAATGGAAATTGGATATATAGGATATATCTCTTTTCTGAAAACATTTTTTGGACTTTCTTTTTACGGCTACCTGGTGATACAGTCCATTCTTTTATATACTTGTATGTATTTAGGGCTGAGGAAATTTACAAATCACTGGGGAATATTTATTTTGATATTCTTATATAAAATGTTTTTTTATGAAACATTTATATCAATGCGGCAGCCGATAACGATTGTTTTATTTTATCTGATGATGCCTTTGATATACGAACGGAAAGCTTTAAAATATTATCTGCTTCTTACCTTTTTAGTTTTTCCATTTCATAATGGAGCTATTTTTTTGTATTTGGTTTATTTTGTTTCTTATTTTGAAATAACAAAACGAAGATTGATTATACTGAATTGTATTTTTATCCCAACATTAATTGTGCCTGAGTTTGGAATCGACCCGATTGCTTCGTTTGGTTTTCTAACAGATTTTATTTCAGATCCTATAATGAAAAATAAGGCGTTGGGATATATGGGGGGAGGAGAAGCATTGAGTGTTTTTCATACATTGGAGTATTTCTTGGTAATGTTATTGTTGATAGCTAATTACGACAAAATTGTAAAGTGTAATAAATATGCATCATTTATCATAAAATTATTCTTGATATTACTCCCAATAATGACATTGTTTAGATCCAATCTTTTTTTTAGGCGTGAAGTGGATTATTTTGTTCCAACCTATGCTATTATTTTAGGATATCTGTGTGATATTTATAAATCTGAAAGAGGGATAATTGTTTTGGGTACGGCTTGTGTAAGTTTGTATGGATTTGTTCGATATATAACCCTATTTGATGGAGGTGCCATGCTTCCTTATCGCTCTTGGTTAGAATTATATAATGTGACTTTTTTTGAATAATTATTTATGATGATAACTGTTTTTACTCCTACATACAACCGTGCTTATATTATAGATAAGCTATATGAAAGTTTATGTTCACAGACTTGTCCGGATTTTGAATGGCTGATAGTTGATGATGGAAGTACGGATGATACAGAAGCCTTGATAGATTCTTTTATTGCAGAACGTAAAATCAATATCCGCTATGTTAAACAATCGAATGGAGGAAAACACCGTGCCATAAATCGTGGTGTCCGGTTGGCAAAAGGAGAGTTGTTCTTTATTGTGGATAGTGATGATCAATTGCCTTGTGAATCTATTCAATTTGTATTGACATATTATCTACAAATAAAAAATGAAACCTCTTTTGCAGGAGTGTCTGGGTTAAAGTATTTATTCTCAGGTGAAAGAATAGGGGGAGAGGTCTCATTTTCTGTTGTAGATTGTTCTTTTGTCGAATTTAGAACAGTGTATAAAGTAAAAGGAGACTTGGCTGAAGTGTATCGAACAGATATACTTCGTCAGTATCCATTCCCTGAGATAGAAGGAGAAAATTTTTGTCCGGAAGCTATTGTCTGGTACCAGATAGCTCAAAAATATAAACTTCGATTTTTTAATGAGAAAATTTATTTATGCGACTATTTGCCGGATGGATTAACAAATAAGATAACAAAACTTAGGATGAAAAATCCTGTATCTTCTGTATTGACTTATGCAGAAGTGTATAAAGCGTATAAATCATTTTATAAAAGAATGAAGTTTTCAATCAATTTTTGGCGTTTTTTCTTTTGTATGTCTCGAAAGCAATTCAATTTATTGAATAAACACATGCTCATATATCCGAATGTTTTTTACCTCCCGCTGGGTTTTTTATATCATATAGTTGATCTTTTAAAAATAAAGTAGTTGTATGTATGCAAGTATATTAAAGAGATATGGTATAAAAGGCGGATTTCTGAAAGTAATATTTAAATCATTGTCTTTATTAGGGATAGATTATGAATGTTCTATTTGTTGGGTATATCGGCTAAAAGAAGGTCAAAGTTTTGGTGATGAAGAAGCTAATCTGTGTATCGAGTTAAATGAAGATGATTTTGTTAACTATGGAGATAAAACTTGGTTTTCTCAACAAAAATTGGAGGATATACGGAAGGCTTTTTCTATTCCCGGAAATAGGCCGTTAGGTATTATACGTAATAATCAGCTAATCTGTTATGCATGGTTAAGTTCGAAGTTTTGGGGGAATGATATAACTCGGAAGTTACGACCTCAAGACGCCTATCTTTGGGATGATTATGTACATCCGTCTTTTAGGGGATGTGGATTACATGCTGTACTGATTAATGCCCGTTTGAATTATCTTCAAAAATTGAGAAAGGACCGGATTTTTACAATCGTATCGGTATATAATCAGGCATCTTATAAAGGTTTTAAAAAGTGGCAAACTTTTTTTAGACTGAAATTTAAGTGGAGTACTAAAGAGGTCAATAGTTTTAGATATGAATAATGATATTTTAAATAAGGTAATAGTAATAGGAGGGGATCATTATAATACTTTATGGACTGTACGAAGTTTGGGGATTAAACATATTAGACCTGAAGTTATCATATTCTCAGATGCATCGAAAAGTTTTGTACAGAAAACAAAATATGCGTCAAGTTCTAAGATCTTCTCTCAAAAAGAACAGATTGTGGACTATTTACTTTCTACTTACTCTTCAACGGAAGTGAAACCTGTTATTATTACCTGTGCGGATAATATTGCTGCTTTTTTGGATATGCAGTATGAACATTTATCTAAGTTTTTCTATTTACCGAATATTTCACATAAGGAAGGGGAAATATATCGTTGGATGGATAAACATATGATGTGTGAACAGGCTAAAGATTCAGGATTTAATGTCCCTGAAATTTTTTCAATTACAACAGAAGTAGATGATGTTCAATTACCGGAAAATATAGTATATCCTTGCATTATTAAACCCGAAGCGAGTGCGGATGGATCTAAACTTGACTTTAAAATATGTAATGACGAGGCCTCTTTGCTCTTCTCATTGCGTAATATGAGTAAATTCAATAATAAAATTTTAGTTCAAGAATATATTAAACCGGATTTTGAAATATCTATTTTGGGAGTTCGTCTGGAAAACTCGAAAGAAAATATTGTAGGAGGGGTGATCTATAAAGTGGATACCTGTTCTTCTATATATAATTTAGGGATGAGTACTTATGCTAAATTGAAATCGAGATTTTTCCCTTATGTTGATATGGATATAGTGAATAATTTTTTTTCAAAAATCAATTATTCAGGCCCTTATAGCATTGAATATTTTGTGAAAGATGGGAAATCTTATTTCTTGGAAGTAAATTTTAGGACGGATGGCAATATGTTTATGTATACGACATCCGGTATTAATATCCCATATCTATGGGTGTGTGATTTATTGAACTTATCGATAGATAAGGAACAAAAGAAGGTGATGAAAGATACCTATGGAATGACGGAAATATCTTATGTGAAATATTTGAATCTGTCGAAATTAAAGTATGTCGTTCGGGATTTGAAACGGTGTGATTGTTTCTCTATTTTTGATAAGAAAGACATTAAACCTTTCATCTACAAATTTATATATGCATTGATATGAATATAACTTTTTATTTACATGATGAAAAGGATCCGATAGCATTGGAGAAAATGTTAGTCGGGCTTGGAAAGAAATACCGGTTTGTGTCTTGGAAGGAAGTTTATGATTATTATTACAATCATAAGACATTACATAATACTTGCCATATAACGATAGATGATGGTTGGTTATCAACTTATGATACAATATATCCCGTCCTAAAACGGTTGGCTATTCCTGCAAGCATCTTTGTCTCACCTAAAATCATCCAATCGGGAGATAACTTTTGGTATTATGAGATTAAGGATTGTGATGAAAACCTTTTAAAGGACTTATTGCTTCAAGAGGGTTATTTTAGTAAGGGAATAGAAGAATATCCGTTGGAGTTGATTTTAAAGGAAATGGAAATAGATGATGTAATGTCTGTAATCCGGAGATATAGAGATATCCATCATCTGCCGAAACGTGATAGAGGGTTTATGAATTTAGAAGAACTGAAGGAATTGGATAAATCAGGATTAATAGAAATAGGGGCTCATACGATGATGCATCCTATATTGGCCCTTGAAAATGAACAACGATCCGGATCGGAAATAAAAGATTCCATAGTAGGATTATCTACTATTTTAGGCAAAGAGATAAATATTTTTGCTTATCCCAATGGGCTTTATGGATTGGACTTTGGAAAACGGGAAATGGATATGGTAAAAGCATGTGGAATAAAATTGGCTTTTTCTGTAGATCCTGGGGAATATTCGATGAAGGGTAGTCCTTATAATATTCCAAGGGTAGGTTCCATATCCAGGCTTAGATTGGGAAAATTGGGGTTAATCATCCCTTCTTTGCATGACCAATGGAAACCTCGAAAGAGAATCAAGTTGCTTAAATTGAAATGAAAATCCTTCAAGTTATTACTTCTTTGCAAATAGGCGGTGCAGAGAAACTAATCATTGATATGGTGCCTTTGTTCCGGAAAGAGGGGCATCAAGTGGATGTATTGCTGTTTGATGGGGTGGAGACACCTTTTAAAAAGCAATTAGAAGAACTGGGTATTCGAATTTTATCTTTTAATGTAAAAGGTTCTGTTTATAATCCGGTTTATATATTCAATCTTGTGCCAATTATCAAGCAATATGATATTGTTCATACCCATAATACGGTTTGTCAGTATTTTGCGGCTATGGCAAAAACATTCTCTCTTTGTAAAAGGACAAAGTTTGTAACAACGGAACACAGCACCAATAATAGGAGGCGTAAATCTGTTTATTGGAAATTGTCAGACCGATTTATGTATCATAAATATGATGCAATCGTTGCCATTTCGGAAAAGGTAAGCAACTTACTGAAAATACATATCTCTGATTTGATGATTCAAGTAATTCATAATGGTATTAATATTGAAGCTTACCGGCAGGTGACTCCACTTTCTAAGGAAAACTTTGTGCCTTCGGGAAGTGTATTGGTTACTATGGTTTCCAGATTCGGGGAAGCAAAAGATCAGGAAACTCTTGTCCGTGCATTGTCTTTGTTACCTGTAAATTATTATGTATTATTAGTCGGGGATGGGGATGCCACTTTGATGCAACGCTGTAAGGAGCTTGTTTTAAATCTAAAATTGGATGAACGGGTTATTTTTACGGGAATTCGTTCGGACATCCCAAGCATTTTAAAGGTCGCAGATATAGTTGTTATGTCTTCCCATTGGGAAGGATTTGGCTTAGCTGCGGTTGAAGGTATGGCAGCCGGTAAGCCGGTTGTGGCTACGGATGTGCCCGGTTTGGCTGAAGTTGTACAAGAAGCCGGAATCCTTTTTCCACATGGTGAGGCAAAAGCTCTGGCAGATATCATTTTAAGACTGGAAGAAGAACCGGCTTATTATCGGCAAATAGCAGACCGATGCATGAGAAGGGCTTCCGGGTATGATATACGGAAGACGGTTGATCGGTATTTGCAGTTATATCAATCACTACTTTAAATGAAAAAGAAGCTCATTCGTACCTCCACCATCCCTGCCTCCCTTGAAACCCTTTTGAAAGGGCAACTTCAAATGCTTTCCAAGTATTATAATGTGCTTGCAGTATCTTCTCCGGGAGAAGAGATGAAGGTATTGGAAAAGCGGGAAGGTGTACGTACAATCGCTATCCCGATGGAACGGCGTATCTCCTTGATAAAAGATTTTATTTCATTAATCAGGTTGATTATTCTCTTTGCCAAGGAAAAGCCAGATATGGTCCATTCCATTACCCCTAAAGCCGGATTACTGTCTATGTTGGCCGCTTGGATTACACGGGTACCGGTACGGATGCATACGTTTACGGGGTTGGTGTTTCCTACAGCAACAGGGAAAATGCAAAAACTATTGATAATGATGGATCGCTTGACCTGTTTCTGTGCAACCCATATCAATCCCGAAGGGGAAGGGGTGAAGCGGGATCTGGTTGACTATAAAATTACTTCCAAGCCGCTTCACATCATTGCTAATGGTAATGTGAACGGGATCGACCTCGAATATTTCGACAGGACACCGGAGGTCATGGAAAAGGCCCGGTCTTATAGGGAGGAAGGTAGTTTCACTTTCTGTTTTGTGGGACGTATGGTGAAAGACAAAGGCATTAACGAACTGGTGCGTTCTTTTTTACGGTTGTATCAGGAAAATGGCCGGGTACGTCTGTTATTGGTCGGGCCTTTTGAAAAAGAGTTGGACCCGGTTTCACCGAAGGTGGAAGAACAGATATTGCATCATCCGGAGATTTGCTTTATGGGGCTTCAATGTGATGTTCGCTCATTCTTAGCTGCTTCGGACGCATTGGTGTTTCCCAGCTATCGGGAGGGATTCCCGAATGTGGTCATACAGGCAGGTGCTATGGGGCTTCCGGCGATCGTGACGGATATAAACGGCTGTAATGAGATCGTTTTGCCGGAACAGAATGGGGTGGTTATTCCCCCTAAAAACGAACAAGCTTTATATGAAGCGATGAAATATTTTGTCACCCATCCGGAAGAAGTGGAAAAGATGGCGGAGAACGCCCGTCCGTTGATCGCTTCCCGTTATGAACAGCAGAGGGTATGGGATGCCTTGCTGGCTGAGTATAAGTCTATAATTAAAAAGTAATCGATGTATAAATATTTCTTTAAACGATGGATTGATTTTATCATCGTCTTTTGTGTATTGGCTGTGATCTGGCCGATATTGTCGGTTATCGCCTTATGGTTGCATTTTGCCAACAGAGGGGCCGGTGCGTTTTTTATGCAGGAGCGACCCGGCAAAGGGGGAAAAGTGTTCAGGGTAATCAAGTTCAAGACCATGACGGATGAACGGGATGCTGACGGTAATTTGCTACCTGATGCGGAGCGGTTGACGAACGTTGGGCGTTTCGTCCGTTCCGCTTCTATTGACGAGTTACCCCAGTTGATAAATGTCCTGAAAGGGGATATGGCATTGATCGGGCCCCGTCCGTTACTTGTCCAATATCTTCCATTATATAGCCAAGAACAATCTCGTCGTCATGATGTGCGTCCGGGTATAACCGGCTGGGCACAGGTGAACGGGCGGAATGCTATCAGTTGGACCCGGAAGTTTGAACTCGATGTATGGTATGTGGACCACTGTTCGCTACGGTTGGATATAAAGATTATAGGGTTAACAATAAAAAAAGTGTTTGTCCGGGAAGGTATCTCACAAGAGGGACAGGCAACGATGGAGTTTTTTACGGGTAATAATTAAACGGATATGTATTTATACGGTGCGAGTGGTCATGCTAAAGTGGTCATAGATATATTAAAAGCAAATCATATAGAGATAGAAGGCCTTGTCGATGATAATCCGGAGATAAATGAACTTTTGGGTTATCCGGTTTTTCATGAAAAAGAAGATATTTCCCCTCTTATAATAAGCATAGGGGACAATAAAATACGCCGGGTAATCGCCCACAAATTGAATGTTGAATTCGGAACGGCGATACATCCGTCTGCGGTAGTCTCTCCTTATGCAACCGTGCAGGAAGGAACGGTGGTAATGCAAGGTGCGATTGTCCAGTCTTGTGCCTGTATAGGGAAGCATTGTATTGTTAACACCGGAGTATCTGTTGATCATGAATGTGTGGTAGGAGATTTTGTGCATATCTCTCCGCATAGTACGCTTTGTGGAAACGTACAAGTTGGTGAAGGAACTTGGATAGGTGCAGGTACGATGGTCCTACCGGGTGTCAAGATCGGAAAATGGTCCGTGATAGGTGCAGGTTCGGTGGTAGCCAAAGATATTCCGGATGGGGTTTTGGCTGTGGGTAATAGGTGTAAAACTATAAAGACATTAAAAACAGAAATGTTAACCAGTGTTAACGGGGGGGGGGTAAATTACCTTCTTAAACCTCTTTTAGCAGCAAAAGCTGCTTTGGAGTGTCATGACCTTCGAGGAAATATCAATATCCTAATCACCTCAGCCGGAAAGCGGGTCACATTGATAAAGCAGTTTCAAGAAACATTGAGACGTTTTTATCCTGAAGCGAAGGTGTTTACGACAGATATGAATCCTGCGATGGCTCCTGCCGGGATTGCTTCTGACGGGTGTATGGTTGTACCGAGGGTAACTGCTCCCGGTTATATAGAGGTGTTGTTGACAATATGTAAGGAAAAAGGAATTCGGATTATTGTGCCGACTATCGATACCGAGCTATTGGTTTTAGCGGAGAATAAAGAGTTGTTTCGGGAAAATGGGATAGAACCGATGGTTTCGGAATTGCCTTTCATACAAGCTTGCCGGGATAAGCGGAATACCGGGACATTCCTGAATAGTCATGATATTCGTGTTCCGGCTCCTGTGGATAAATCTAATCCGACTTTTCCTCTTTTTGCTAAACCGTATGACGGCTCCTTAAGCAAGGATCTGTATGTTGTAAGGTGTAAAGAAGAACTGACGCAGGAAATATTGAATCATCCGAAATTGATCTTTATGGAATATATCGACAAACAGGAATACAAGGAATTTACGGTCGATATGTATTATGGAAGGGATAACCGGGTGAAGGCTATCGTGCCACGTGAAAGAATAGAGATCCGTGCCGGTGAGATCAATAAAGGGGTTACCCGGAAAAACTATTTGGTCAGGTTCTTGAAAGAGCGGCTGGAATATTTGCCGGGAGTGGTTGGTTGCATCTGTATCCAGTTGTTCTATAGGGATTCGGACGATGACGTAGTCGGTATCGAGATTAATCCACGGTTCGGCGGGGGGTATCCGCTTTCTTATTATGCGGGAGCCAACTTTCCGGAATATGTCGTAAGAGAATACATGTTGGATGAAACGTTGACGTATATGGATATTTGGGCGGACAATACTTTGATGCTCCGGTATGACAACGAGGTAATCGTATATGAAAAATAAGATTTTCATTTTTGATCTGGATGATACGTTGTATAAGGAAATCGATTTCTTATACTCTGCTTATCGGGAAATTGCCGGATGGATAGAGTTGGAGTTTTCCTTGAAAGGGATCTATACTTTTATGTTGGAGTCTTATAAAAAAGAGCTGGATGTTTTTTCTTTTTTGATTGATACTTATAATTTACCGTTGGCGAAAGCGGACTTTTTATCTGTTTACAGGACTCATCGTCCCGATATTCGGTTGGATCCTGAAACCTCGAAGGTTTTGGAGGGCCTGAAGCAGGATTTTCCGTTGGGGATGATTACGGATGGTCGCTCGATCACCCAACGGAATAAGTTCCAAGCATTGGGACTTGAACAATTTATTGAAAACGAAAACTTGGTTATATCTGAAGAGTTTGGCTCTGAAAAACCGTCGGAGAAGAATTTCATGTTTTTCCAAAATAAATATGCTGATGCGGAGTTTGTCTATGTCGGGGATAATCTTCGGAAAGATTTTATCACACCTAATAAGCTGGGGTGGAAAACGATCTGCCTGTTAAATGATGGAAGGAATATCCACCGTCAGGATTTCTCTTGTCCGGAAGTGTTTTTGCCGGATGTGAAGATACATGCTTTGAAAGAATTATTGTCTTTGTAGATTTAATAATAATTATAATGAACAAACGAATCTACCTCTCCCTCGCCCACATGTCCGGCAAGGAGCAGGTTTTTATACAGGAGGCTTTCGATACCAATTGGGTAGTTCCTTTAGGACCGAATGTAAACGCCTTTGAAGAATCCCTGGAACAGTTTTTAATGGACAATGGACAATTAACACGGGACAATGAACAGCTCTCTGATAATTGTCACCTGTCACCTGTCAATTGTCACCTGAAAAAAGTCGTTGCCCTCTCCGCCGGTACGGCAGCCGTCCATCTGGCTTTGTTGGCTTGCGGTGTCGGGCCCGGTGATGAAGTGATCGTGCAGAGCTTTACCTTCTGCGCCTCTTCGCATCCGGTGGCTTATCTGGGTGCTACTCCGGTGTTTGTCGATTCGGAGGCGGATACATGGAATATGGACCCGGAGTTGCTGGAAGAGGCTATCAAAGGCCGTATCGCCAAGACGGGTAAGAAGCCGAAGGCGATTGTTCCGGTTTATTTGTACGGGATGCCTGCCAAGATAGCGGAGATTATGGCGGTGGCCGATACCTATGGTATTCCGGTTATCGAGGATGCCGCCGAAGGGTTGGGAAGCCGGTACGACGGACGGATGTGCGGTACGTTCGGACGATACGGGGTGCTCTCTTTCAACGGAAACAAGATGATTACGACTTCCGGCGGCGGGGCGCTGATCTGCCCGGACGAGGAAGCGAAAAAGAAAATCATGTTCTATGCAACCCAAGCCCGTGAGTCATACCCGTACTATCACCACGAAGAGATAGGCTACAACTACCGTATGTCGAATATCTGTGCCGGTATCGGACGTGGGCAGATGACGGTTCTCGATGAACATATCGCCCATCACCGGCATATCTGCCGGCTCTATAAGGCATTGCTTGCCGGGGTAGAAGGAATTACATTACATGAGAATCCCTCTTCCCGCTTTGACAGCAACTACTGGCTGAATACGATATTGCTCGACCCGGCTTTGCATGTGAAAGGCGAAGGGCAGGCGTATGAATCGGCTGTACGGGGCGCTGTAGGCGGAGCTGCCGGAGTGACTCGTCAGGCTTCCTCCTTGCATACAAGCTGCGAACCCAATAAAAATGTAGAGGCTATGCGTATGGCGTTGGATGCAGCCGGCATCGAATCCCGCCCCTTATGGAAACCGATGCATCTGCAACCGGTCTATACGAATAATCCTTGTTATGCCAACGGGGTGAGCGAGTCTCTTTTCAAACAGGGACTTTGCCTGCCGAGCGGCCCCTGCGTGACGGATGAAGATGCGGAGTATATCGTATCGGAAATTAAAAAGTCGATTCAGTGAAGTTACTGTTCGGAAAATAGTTCATACATTTGTCCTAACACACTAAAAATAAAAGACTATGAAGAAAAAGAACGTAGAATACCAATATCCGGAAAAAGAAGAATCTTCGTTGCAGGAACCTGTTGTTTCGTATCAGCAAGAGGATTTATATAGGAATGCAAAAGTTGCAATAGAAGTTGACCGAAATCTTTTTGAACAACTGAAAATGTATGCACAGTCTACAGGACATACAATTTCTGATATTGTGGAAAAACAGTTGAAGAGTTTTTTGAATACAAAAGTGAAGGATGCCTCTAAGCCTGTGTCTTCTAAATTGAGGGGTATCGTTGAACTTCCTGCAGATTTTGATTATAAAGAAGAAATTTTTAACAAATCTGCAGAGAAATGAAGCACTATTTTGTGGATACAAATGTCATTATTGATATGTTAGCGAATCGTAGAGAATTTGCAGATGCAGCTTCGGATTTGTTTGATGCTGCAGGACGGAGGGAGATTTGCCTTTATATTTCATCCCTGTCATATGCGAATGTTTATTATATTGTTCGAAGATATTTGGGACATGATAAGACAATAGAGAGTTTAAAGGCTCTTTCTGATTATGTGACGATTGTTCCGGTTACAGGGAAAGTAATAGGTTTAGCTCTATCTTCCGATTTTAATGATTTTGAAGATGCGATTCAGTATTATTCTGCGATTCAAAAGAAATCAGTGAGATATATAGTTACTCGAAATATTAAAGATTTTAAGTATTCCGAATTGCCTGTAATAGAACCTAAAGATTATAAGTTATAAAAAACAGGCACAGGCTTTACAACAATGCAAACCTGTACCTGAAAAAATATCATCACCCTATAAACCACTTATAAACACACCCCGCTCCCCCGAGTAGCATCATGCTGTATCCCGAAATTCCGAGCCAGTCGGCTTGCGGGCGGTTGTGGAGAGCGAGAGGACCGCTCCGATGCAGCTTACCGTTACTTCCGTCTCCCGCATCAGCAGGGAGAGGAGAGCCAGAAGGAGCAGGTAGAGGGCCAGGGTTCGAGGGCGGATTGGTTGGATAGGGAGACGGGCAGGGGCAGTTATCCGCCGTTTTCTTCTTGCGTGGGAAGATAATCCGCGCAAGGACAGTAAGGAAATCGAGAATAGTTTCAAGGACTTTCATATTAGAAGATGAATAAAGGTGAATAAATTCGGGAAATAATATATCAGGTGACAAATCAGTTGACAGTTGACAAGTGACAGTTGACAGTTGCTTCGCGTCAGTATTACATAAGAAAGAATATTCTTGTTTGGACGAGCATTTTTATTTTTCCCGTTACTGTCTTTTTCTTTAACTGTCACCTGTCAACTGTCAACTGATTTGTCAACTGTCACCTGTCAATTGACAAGTCAATTGACTACAGTTCCTCCGGTTTGTCCCCATCACTCCCCCCTGAGTTGCCGGGGTCGGTGGCAGCGTCTTTTTTGGGGACGTAGCGTTCGAAGGAGGCGTTGTTTACCAGGTTTATCAGCATGGTGCCGGGGTAGAAGACGATATGGGCACGGTTGAAGAGAGAAGTGTTGAACTCGTCGATGGTTTTTGCACCTTTGCTGCCCGCCACCATGCGGAAACTGCCGAACTCGCCCAGATGGACCGATTCGCCGTCGGAAAGCGCTTCGTTCATCACCTTGAGCAGGCCGTCGAGCACGAGGAGGATTTCACCGCGGCTGGCGGTACAGTAGTTCTCGATACGGGTGCAGATTTTGTTGATCGTCAGCTTTTTCGTGATGCTGGTTTGCGCATGGTAAAGCGTATCGCCTTCGGCAGCATCCTTACTCATGTTTTGTCGCTTGACTAACGTGTAAACTAATGGCATAATTTTTAGAATTTAAAGTTTGAAAATTAAGAACTGGGAATTAAAAACACGTGTATTAATTTGTACACAACAAAGATACGGCAGGCTAAAATCCCGGAGTCCGGTAGAGGCTGTTAGAGTCGATTACGAACCATTAATAGTTAAGAAAATAAACTACTTGAACCCCATTCCGAAACATAGGTGTTTTGCATTCAAAACATATATGTTTTAAAATCAAAACACCTATGTTTTGAAAACAGGAAAAAAAAGAAAGAACGCCATATAACCACAATAAAAAACAGTGTTATCATGAAAAAATAATAACAACCATATGTTTGAAGATGTTAAAAGAGCAAAATCCGGAGTATGAATATCTGTTTGAAC
>UMFF01005699.1_pt1 | contig 20915 bp, 19 predicted proteins | sample 1964971 | NCBI WGS metagenome assembly UMFF01 (sample SAMEA4836042, study PRJEB28245) | human gut metagenome | biome: gut microbiome; material: fecal sample | place: Denmark | collected 2008 | reverse complement strand
AGCGGATGCCGGGGCCGTCGTGGATCGACATGCGTTGTATGGTCGTGATGATTCCTTTCATTTCCGGGGCTTATTTTACTATTGCAAATATATCGGATGAAAATACATGTAGCACCGACAAAGTTTCCTGCATTTCGAAGCTTTTTTACGTTATTCCGATATTTCGCTGTTTCTCGTCCGGAGGGTTCCTGCTTGCCAGTGTGTTTATTCCCAGCCTTCCTGCGTGGCGACCCCGAAGGCGGAGGAATATTTTTTTTCGCTGCCGGATTAGTGCGGGGGTCTATATTACCTTAATATATAGCAGGGTTCGCCCGAATTGCGGTGAACCGGGGTTTTTCGGCGTGCGGGAATGGGCGGGCAGGGTTGCTAATATCGTTTCGAAATGCTATTTTTGCCCAAAATGCCATCCGATGAAGCGGGATTCCCAATTTAAATTATCCTATTTCCTGAGCGCCAATGAAGTTTTTCATATTGCCCGGGTAAATATTACGTCGAGCCAGGATTTATCGCTGCATACGCATGATTATGCCGAGATCCTGTGGATCGAAAAAGGCACCGGGTACCATCATGTCAACGGGAGGCAGGTCAGGCTTTCGGCCGGCGACATGGTGATGATCCGCCCGCGGGACTGCCATACTTTTTCGGCGACGGGGCGCGGGATCACCCTGGTCAACATCGCATTCCCGACCGAAACGATTGATTTTCTGCGCAGCCGCTATTTCGGGGACAGCAACCTCTATTTCTGGTGCTCCACGCTGCTGCCTTTCCATATCAAACTCTCGCAGGATATCGTCAAAAGACTCTCTTCGCGAGCCGAAGAGGCGATGAAATACCGGCGCTCCCGGCTGCAGCTGGATAGTTTGCTGCTCTTTATTTTCCGGACTATTACGGCCAATCAGGAGGTCGAGGATAATTCCGAGATCCCCTTGTGGCTCTTCAATGCCATTCAGAAATACAACAGCCCCGAGCATTTTGCCCGGGGCGTGGCGGGCTTTGTCGATTTGTGCGATCGGAATATCGACCATGTGAACCGAATCGTGCGCATCCATTTCTACAAGACGCTCACCGAACTGGTCAATGAATTCCGTATGCGCTATGCCATCACGCAGCTGGCCATCACCAACATGCCGATCAAACAAATTTGCAGCAACTGCGGATTCCGCAACCTGGGCCATTTTTACAAGACATTCCGGGCCGTTTACCATCAAACTCCGCGTGAATACCGTAAACTTAACCAGATGATCGTATAGCCCTCATCCGCTCCGGCTCCCTCCTCCACGGAACCTTCCTGCCTCCAGCCCGACAGCCCTCCGACAGCCCTTCCGGTCTGTCAGCCTTTCCCTTCCCGATACTCCCGCCCCTTCCGACCGCCGATCCGCCCGGTTTTATTTCTCCGCGGTCGCCGAGCCCGTCCGCCTTGCCTTGTCCTGACGGATTGTTTTATGTATTCTTATGTCGCATAAAATCAGTTAGTTGTATTTTGTTATCCAAAAAATATTACTTTGAAAGGTTCATTTATTAACTTTTTTTGCTCAAAAAACATTGTCATAATAAATATTATTACTACATTCGTGTGGAAATAATGTTGCATTTATATTTTTAAAATGGATTGTTATATTATATAAGTGTGATGCTTGTGATCTGATATTCCTATTGTAAAATTAATTACTTGTATCGAGATTTTCCCCGAATAAATTTCTTAAAGTACCCGAAGGAGAACTAACCCATAATTATTCAATCTAAAATACCTGATTATGAAAAAACTTTTTACCCCCCCCCTGTTGACTGCGCTGTTGTGCTGCATGGGTGCGTTTCTTATTGCATCGTGTTCGGACGACGATAAAAAATGGCCCTCGGAAGTTTCCCAGCCTTTCGTTTCCGTGACGGCTGCCGACGGCGACTCGACGATCTCCGCCGTTATTTCGGATGCCGACAAGACCATTACCTTCGGGGAGTTCCAGAACATGACCGACCTTTCCAAAGTGAAGGTTACGTTCGACATGACCTGGGGTGCGATCCTCAAAACGCCGGGCACGGCGACCGCCGAGGTCAACCTCACGTCTCCTTACAGCGTCGTCGTGAACGTGGGCTACCTCCACGAAGAAACCTACCTGATGTCGGCCAAGCCCAAGGATATCCCCAACCCGATCCTTTCGGCGAAGGTCGGGGACGAAGAGGCTGTCATCGCCGGCAACACCATCACGATCGCTTATAAGACGGGCATGAATGTCAATGCCATGGTATTCGACATCGAGCTGGTGCCGGGCGCTTCCCTGAAGTCCCCCGCCGACCGGACGTTCGACCTCGAATTCGCCGACGGGACGCTGGTGGTCACCTATGGCGGGACGGACTACACCTATGTCGTCAAACAGACCGGCTATACCGACCCTCTGTTGAGCCAGGGCTGGACGGACGAGACGGGAAGTTTCGGCACGCTGCCCAAATATATCAAGGTCTATAAGACCACGAAGCTGAACGGCGTCGACAATAATATCGCCTACATCGCCATCATGGGCCCGCAGTCGACGATGGGCGTATTGGGTACCGGCAAGACCGGGGCCAAGACGATTACGGAATACGAATCCGTGGCCGGCGAATGGAATGTGATATTGGTGGGTGTTTCGACGTCCGCGACGCAGACGATCGTCCGTGACGGCAGTTTCGTACAGGATCCCGATCCGGCCGGATATTCTTTCGGAACGATAGGACAGGACGTCAGCGGGAATTACGGGATGGCCTGGACGCAGAAGTTCGGCGGCAAACTCTATTCGTTCCCCTTCAGAAACGCTACTAATTTCACGCCCCGTGTACAAAGCGAGGGCACGGTTTGGGACGTAAAGACCGCGGTTTCGGGCGTTCCGATGATTTTGTGGAACGGTAATGTGTTGACTGCAGAGCAGACGATCGGTAACGACGGCACGAATATCGGGTGGTATAACGGCAATGCGATTGCCGCACGTGCTGCGGTCGGTGTCACGGCCCAGGGTAAGGTCTTCGCATTCTGCGGCCAGCAGGTCGAGGGCAGCGTCGGCGTTTCGATGCTCGACCTGGCCAAGGTCATGAAGGAGCTGGGCTGCGTCTCCGCCATGTCGTTCGAAGGCTCCAGCTCGCCCAACATGCGTGTCAACAAACATGAAACCGTACTCAACTCCAAGGCCGCCGAGGGCAAGGCCGAGAAGGGCATGCAGTGTGCATTGGTCTTTAAGTAACGGCGTGCTGCCGTCCGTTGGACGGCGGCATGGTGAATAAACGGGCCGGCATGTCGGAAGACATGCCGGCCTTTTCCATGCGCTGCGCCGTGGGGCTCATGTTCATTCTGCTCCCGGGCGGTGTGCCGCTTTTTCAGCTGTGGCGACGCGCCAGCTCCGCTTCGAGGTCGGCGATCGAGCATCCGGTGGCTTCGAGCAGCACCAGCAGGTGGTATATCAGGTCGGAGGCTTCGTAGACCATCGCCTCACGGTTGCCCGCCACGGCTTCGATCACGGTTTCCACGGCCTCTTCACCCACTTTCTGTGCGATCTTGTTCACGCCGCGGTCGAAGAGTTTGCTCGTGTAGGAGCCCTCGGGCATCTCGGCATGGCGCCTTTGGATGACGCCCTGGAGGTAGCGGATGAAACCTTCCGTCCTGGCGGCGGCCCCGTCGAAACAGCTCGCCGCCCCCGTGTGGCAGGTCGGGCCGTGGGGGATGGCGCGTATGAGGAGCGTGTCGTTGTCGCAGTCGGCGGTGACCGATACGATGTCGAGGTAGTTGCCGCTCGTTTCGCCTTTTGTCCAGAGGCGGCGGCGCGTGCGGCTGTAAAAGGTGACGCGGCCTTCGGCAAGGCTCTTTTCGTAAGCCTCCCGGTTCATGTAGCCGAGCATCAGCACCCGCAGGGTGCGCGCGTCCTGTATGATGGCGGGGATCAGTCCGTCGGCCTGCTTCGCGGCGTCGAGCGCCTCGAAGGGTTTTGCTGTGATTTCCATGGTGTCTATTGTCTTACGTTGATATTCAGCCGGCTCAATTCCCGTTTGAGCACGGGGATCGGGATTTCGTTGTAGTGGAAGATGCTTGCCGCGAGCGCCGCGTCGGCACGGCCGAGCGTCAGCACGTCGGCAATGTGCCGCACCGACCCTGCGCCGCCCGAGGCGATGATGGGGATGGGCAGCTCGGCCAGCCGTGCGAAGGTCTCGCACGGGTAGCCGTCGCGCGTGCCGTCGTGGTCCATCGAGGTGAAGAGCAGCTCGCCCGCGCCCCGCTGGCAGACTTCGTGCGCCCATGCGAAAAGCTCGCGGTCGGTCATGCGCTTGCCGCCGTGGGTCGTGACGCGCCATACGCCGTCGGTCATCCGCGCGTCGATGGCCGCGACGACGAACTGCGACCCGTATTTCGACGCGATGGCGTCGATCAGCGCAGGGTCGCGTACGGCGGCGCTGTTGACGGTGACCTTGTCCGCCCCGGCGTCGAGCAGCCGCCCGGCGTCGGCGACCGATGCGATGCCTCCGCCCACGGTGAACGGGATGTCGATGCGTTCGGCGATTCGGGCGACCAGCTCCGTGAAGGTCTGCCGCCCCTCTTCCGTGGCGCTGATGTCGAGGTATACCAGTTCGTCGGCCCCTTCGGCGGCGTATTTCGCCCCCAGCTCCACCGGGTCGCCGACGTTGCGCAGCCCGACGAAGTTGATGCCCTTGACGGTCTGTCCCTCGCGGATGTCGAGGCAGGGGATTATGCGTTTGGCAAGCATCTTTTCAGTTCTTCGAGGGTGATACGTCCTTCGTAGAGGGCTTTGCCGACGATTACGCTGCGCAGCCCCGCGCCGTCGAGCGCCTCGATGTCGGTCATCGAGGCGATGCCGCCGCTCACGGTGATTTCCACCCCGGGGAACTGTCCCTGCAACCCAGCGTAGAATTCCGCCGAGGTGCCGCACAGCATCCCGTCGCGGGCGATGTCGGTGCAGATGACCTGCGCGAGCCCCTGCGGTGCGAAGCGGGCGATAAGCTCCTGCGCCGTCATCTCGGATCGCTCCGTCCATCCCTGTACGGCCACCGCGCCGTCGCGGATGTCGGCGCCCAGGATCAGCTTCCCGCCGCCGAATTCGGCGAGCCATTCGGCGAACGATTCCGGTTCGCGCACGGCGATGCTGCCGCAGATGGCGCGGCTGGCGCCTGCGTCGAATACGCTGCGCAGTGCCCCGCGGCTTTTGATTCCGCCGCCGTACTGTACTTCGAGCGTGGTTTTCGTCGCCACGCGTTCCAGCACGGCGAGGTTGCGGGGCTCCGACGCCTTGGCGCCGTCGAGGTCGACCATGTGCAGCCGGCGGATGCCCGCCTCTTCGAAGCGTTGCGCCGCTTCCAGCGGGTCGCGGTAGTAGGTCGTCCGGCGGCCGTAGTCGCCCTGCGTCAGGCGCACGCAGGCACCGCCGATGATGTCCGTTGCGGGTATGATTTCGATTTTCATGTCGTCAGAGTTTTAGGAAATTGCGCAGTATCCGCTCGCCCGCCCGCCCGCTCTTTTCGGGGTGGAACTGCGTGCCGAAGAAATTGCCGCGCCCCAGGGCGGCGCTGAAGATCCCTCCGTAGTCGGTTTGGGCGATCGTGGCGTCGCACGCCTGCGCCGCGAAGGAGTGGACATAGTAGAGGTAGGTGCCTTCGCCGAGGTCGTCGAAAAGCGGGCTGCGGAGCCTGCCGACGGTGTCCCAGCCTACGTGGGGAATCTTCAGCGGATTTTCCCCGCCTCTCAGCCGCACGACATGCGCCGGGAAGATGCCCAAGCAGCGGGTGTCTCCCTCCTCGCTGTCCAGGCACATCAGCTGCATGCCGATGCAGATGCCCAGTACGGGCTGCGTCAGGGTGGGGATGAGCGCATCCAGTCCCCGTTCGCGGAGTTTGGCCATTGCCGACGAGGCTTCGCCCACGCCCGGGAGGAGCACCCTGTCCGCCTGCCGCAGCACCGCGGCGTCGGACGTGACCGTAAATTCGGCGCCGATGCGCCGCAGGGCATTGGCTACCGAACGCAGGTTGCCCGTATCGTAATCCGTGATCGCTATCATAGTATGCCTTTGCTGCTGGGTATGTCGTATCCGAAGCCGGTGCGTGCCACGGCCATGCGCAGCGCACGGGCGAAAGCCTTGAAGATCGCCTCGGCCTTGTGGTGGTCGTTCCCGCCGCGCGCCGAAATCTGCAGGTTGCAGCGTGCCGCGCAGCAGAGCGAGTGGAAAAAGTGGCGGAACATCTCCGTCGGGACGTCCCCGACCCGCTCGCGGCGGAATTCGGCGTCCCATTCGAAGTCGATGCGTCCCCCGAAGTCGAGCAGTACCAGCGCCCGGCAGTCGTCCATCGGCAGTGCGAAGCCGTAGCGGCCGATGCCCGCCTTCGACCCCAGGGCGCGGTCGATGGCCTCGCCCAGCACGATCGCCACGTCTTCCATCGTGTGGTGTTCGTCGATGTCCAGGTCGCCGTGCGCCTCCACCGTGAGCGACACCCCGCCGTGGTGGGCGATCTGGGCCAGCATGTGATCCAGGAACCGCAGCCCGGTGGAAATCCCGTCGCCCGGGGCGCCGCCGCATCCTGTCCGGGTGCCCGCCGGGGAACACGGCGGGATGTCCGTGCCCGGTGTGCCGGGGCTGTCCGCCAGATTTCCCGGTGTGCCGTTCCCGGGGCTGCGCGACAGTCCGTTTTCCGTGGTTTCCGGCAGGGTGCCCGCTCCGGTTTCCTTTCCGCCGTTCCGTACAGCGCCACAGGTGCCGTACGCCGCATCGTCAGATGTGCCGTTCTTACTGCCAGCCGTATTTTCCGGTCTGCCTTCCGTCCCGTTTTCCGTCGTTCCGTTCTCCGCCATTTCGTTCTCCGCCGTCCCGCAGGTGCCGAAGCCCCGGCCGTCGAGGTCGAGCCGTACGGTGATTCGCGTTTCGCGCGTTTCGCGCGTCACGACGACCCGCCGTTCCCCGCGGCGGATGTATTCCGCGATCTCGGCCCACGAGTCCGTGATGAGCACGCATGCCTCTTCCGCGCCTGCTTCCCGCAGCATCCTGCGCCCCTCGGCGGCAGGCGCCAGGAGGATGCCCTTCGCCCCGAGGTTGCGCGCCAGCAGGATGTCGGTCGCCCGGTCGCCGACGACGTAGCTCGCCCCGAGGTCGTACGACCCGTCCGTGTAGCGGCCGAACATGCCCGTACGGGGTTTGCGCGTCGGGGCGTCGTCGCTTTCGAACGTGCGGTCGATGAGCATGTCGTCGAAGGCGACGCCTTCGCCTGCGAGCGTGCGCAGCATTTTTTCGTGCGGCGGCCGGAAATCCTCCTCCGGGAAGGCCTCCGTGCCCAGCCCGTCCTGGTTCGTCGCCATCACCAGCTCGAAATCCAGCCCCCGGAGCGTCCGGAGCGCCGAGATCGCACCGGGTATGAATTCCAGCTTTTCGAGGCTGTCGACCTGGTAATCCGCGGGCGGCTCCGCGATCACGGTGCCGTCGCGGTCTATGAAGAGCGCTTTTTTCATGGGCGGAAATTTTTAACGGTTTCCAACATGCGGTCGTTCTCCTCCGGGCGCCCGACCGTGATGCGCAGGCAGCCTTCGCAACCTGCGATCCGCGAACGGTTGCGGACGATGACCCCCGCTGCGACCAGCTCCCGGTACAACAGGTCGGGTGCCGCGGTCTTTACCAGCAGGAAGTTGCCTTCCGACGGGTAGACCTGCCCGATGCAGGAGCATGCCGCGAGTGCCGCCGCCAGGCGCGAGCGTTCGGCGCGGATCGCCGCCACCTCGGCCGAGATGTCCCTGCGGAGCGATTCCGCGACGGCCCGCTGCGTGAGCGTGTTGATGTTGTAAGGGTATTTCACCCGGCCGAATAGGCCGGCGATCTCCTCCGAGGCGAAAGCCAGTCCGAGCCTCAGCCCGGCCATGCCCCACGCCTTGGAGAGCGTCTGGAGGACGATCAGGTTCGGGAACTCGCCGAGCCGCGGCAGGAACCCGCCGCCGTCGGCGAAGTCGATGTAGGCTTCGTCCAGCACGACGATGCTGTCGAAGCGGCGGAGCAGGCTTTCGATCTCCTGCGCCGGGAACGCATTGCCCGTGGGGTTGTTGGGCGAGCAGAGCCACATCAGCTTCGTGCGCTCGTCGGCTGCCGCCAGCAGCGCCCCGACCGGGAGCGAGTAGCCGGCTCCCAGCGGCACTTCGCGCATCTGCACGTCGTTCGTCGCAGCCGCCACGCGGTACATCCCGTAGGTCGGGGCGATCGACACGGCGTTGTCCAGCCCCGGCCGGCAGAAGATCCGGAATGCGAGGTCGATGGCCTCGTCGCTGCCGTTGCCGATGAAGATCCGCCCGGCGTCCACGCCCTTGAGTTCCGCGATCAGGGCTTTCAGCGCCCGCTGGTGCGGGTCGGGGTAACGGTTCACGCCGTTGTCGTAGGGGCTTTCGTTGGCGTCGAGCCATACGTCGATCCCGCCGCCCGCATATTCGTCGCGGGCCGTGGAGTAGGGTTGCAGCGCCTGGATGTTGGGGCGCACCAACTGCGACAGCGGTTTCATAGTATCCCTCCTTTCATCCGGACGCGCACGGCGTTGGCGTGTGCGTCGAGCCCTTCGGCCTCGGCCATGGCCGTGATTGCGGGCGCCAGCGCGTCGAGCCCGTCGCGCGTCAGCTCCTGGAATGTGATCTTGCGCATGAAACTGTCGACGTTCACCCCGCTGCAGGCACGGGCCCAGCCGCCCGTGGGCAGCGTGTGGTTGGTGCCCGAGGCGTAGTCCCCGGCGCTTTCGGGCGAGTAATTGCCGATGAAGACGCTGCCCGCGGCCGTGATCTTGGCGGCGATGCCCCATGCGTCGCGCATCGAGACGATCAGGTGCTCCGGGGCATAGGCGTTGGCGAACGCAATCTGCTTGTATTCCTCGTCGAACAATACGATCCGGCTGTTGGCCAGCGAATTGCGGATCGCCTCGCCGCGGCTGAGGTACCGGATCTGCTCCTCGACGGCCCGGGTTACCTGCCGTGCGAAACGCTCCGTACGGCAGACCAGGATGGCCTGGCTGTCGTCTCCGTGCTCGGCCTGCGACAGCAGGTCGGCGGCGACGAATTCCGCCCGGGCGCTGTTGTCGGCCAGCACCATCACTTCCGAAGGGCCTGCCGGCAGGTCTACGGCCACGGCCTGGGCGCTTACCAGCTGCTTGGCGCGGGTGACGTACCGGTTTCCCGGGCCGAAGATTTTTTCGACGTGCGGGATGCTTTCCGTGCCGTAGGCCATGGCGGCCACGGCCTGCGCCCCGCCGACGGCGAAGATGCGGTCGACGCCGCACAGGTCGGCGGCGAAAAGCACCTCGGGGGCGATCTTCCCGCCGCGTCCGGCCGGGGTGCAGAGCACGACCTCGCCGCACCCGGCGATCCGGGCGGGCAGGGCGAGCATCAGCACCGTCGAGAAGAGCGGGGCGTTGCCGCCCGGGATGTAGAGCCCCACGCGGCCGATGGCTACGGCACGCTGCACGCACCGCACGCCGGGCATCACTTCGATGTCGACCTGCGGCGGGAGCTGGGCCCTGTGGAAGGCTTCGATATTGGACTTGGCGATCGCAAGCGCCGTTTTGAGCCGTTGCGGCACGGCTTTGGCCGCTTCGGTGCGCTGCCTGCGGGAAACCTCGAACCTCTCGGGGACGTAACCTTCGATGCGGGCCACGAGGTCGCGCAGCGCCTTGTCGCCGCCCGTGCGCACCTGTGAGAGGATGGCGGCGACCCGTTCCGTGATTTCGCCCTCCTGCCGCGTGCAGCGGGCCGTGAGGGCCGGCCATTCACGGCGCGGCGGGTTGTTGTGGATTTTCAGCATTTCCATATCCGGGTGTTTTTCGGGGTCAGCGGATCATGTTTTCGAGCGTCAGCACCAGGATGTCTTCCGCGCCGATCTCCTTGAGCCGTTCGATGCGTTCCCAGAGCTGGGATTCGCTGATCACGGCGTGTATCGAACACCATCCCTCCTGCGCCAGCGGCAGGATCGTGGGGCTGCGCATGCCGGGCAGGATGACGATCGCTTCCTGGAGTTTCTCCGCCGGGAGGTTCATCAGCACGTATTTCATGCCCCGGCTTTCGAGGATGGAGTTGAAGCGGAAGGTGAGCTGTGCCGTTTCACGGCGCTTCGCCTCGTCCATTTCCGGGTTGGCGATCAGCACCGCCTCGGAATAAAAGACCTTCTCGACTTCGACCAGCCCGTTCGAGATGAGCGTGCCGCCCGACGATACGATGTCGAAGATCGCATCGGACATCCCGACCGCCGGGGCGATCTCCACGGAACCCTCGATGGTGTGTATTTCGGCGTCGATGCCCTTTTCGGCGAAGAACCGCGTGAGGATGTTGGGGTAGGAGGTGGCGACGCGCTTGCCGCGGAAATAATCCAGCCCTTCGTATGCCACCGTGCGTTCCACGGCCAGCGAGATGCGGCAGTTCCCGAACCCGAGATCCATCGCCTGCTCTACGCGGAATCCTTTCTCCGCCACTTCGTTCAGCCCCACGATGCCCAGGTCGGCGACGCCCATCGCCACGGCCTGCGGGATGTCGTCGTCGCGCAGGTAGAGCACTTCCAGCGGGAAGCCCCCGGCGCGCGAGATGAGTTTGCGTTTGCTTTCGGCGACGCGGATGCCCGCCTCGGAGAGCAGTCCGATGCTCTGTTCGTTGAGTCGGCCCTTGGCCTGGATTGCGATTCTCAGCATTTTTGTCTCGTTTTTGGCACACCGCCCGCGGCATAAGCATCGAAAAAGCCCACCCGCAGGGGGTGAGCTTCGTATATACTTTTGTTAAACTTTATGGTTTCGTTTACATGTGCATATCCGTCTTACCCCTTCGGAAAGTGGTGATGGTGATGATGGATATGGTGAAATATTGCCATGTATGCTGTCGTTGGGACAAATGTATGTATTTTGTCCGAAAAAACAAAATTCCAAGTAAATTTTTTTAATATATTTCCAAAATCAACCCTGAACACCTTAGGCGTGATCTTCGCCTGTCCCTTGCGCCTGTTTCCGGGGGCGGGCAATCGGTACGTGGAGTTTGCAAAAATTGCACTCCCGGTATCCGGGTGTCTGCAATGCCGGCATCCGGGCCCTGCAGCCGGATCCAGTATCCGGGCTCGGGACGTCCGCAATGGCTGGTTCCTGCTTTCTGTCGCAGGCAATGCCTGCTGTCCGGGCTCCTGGCCGCCGCCGTCGGGTCTCACGATCACTGGCGCCGCCCGTCGCCCGGCAATCCTGCTTAGGCCGCTCTCCGGGATCTCGTGCTTTGGCTGCCGCCCGGTAACCCTGCATTGGCCGCTCTCTGGGATCTCGTGCTTTGGCTGCCGACGCCGCCCGATACCCGGCGCGGCGGTGCCGAGTCCGGCAGGTGCGCCAGAAATGTATACCTTAAAACTGGTTTTGTTGACATATCCGCCGCTCTCCGCCTTCATCGTGTCCGTTTTTTTGCTATTTTTGCTTGCTGACGGACACACATGAACATTATTTATATGGAACAGGAAAAGAAACGTATCGAATATACCAACGGCGAGATCGTCGTGGTATGGCAGCCGCACCTCTGCATCCATGCGGGCGTATGTGTCAAGATGCTGCCGGAAGTTTACCGTCCCTCGGAGCGTCCGTGGGTGAAACTGGAGAATTCCACGACCGACAAGATCATTGCGCAGGTGGAGAAGTGCCCCTCGGGGGCGTTGTCTTACCGCAAGGCATGAAGCAGCGCGGTACCCCCGCTGCATGGAAAACCCCGGAACGCCTGTTCCGGGGTTTGTTTTCCCCGGGCGGGAAGTGTGGCTCCGGGGCTTGTTTTTACCTGATTATTCGGGGGCGGTTGCTCCGGTTTTACCCATGCCCCTGCATCTGTGGTTTCGGGGGAGGACAGTCACGGTGTTCCGGTTTTACCCGTTGTCCCTGCTGCCGTGATTCCCGGGGGGGCAGTTGCGGCGCTCCGGAGCAGGGGAGCGGGAGGGGTGTCCGGGGCTTATTCATCCGCTTCGCCGTATACCTCGCCGCGGAGTGCGTCGTCCGAATAGACGTGCAGGCTGTGCCCCGTGGGGCTCAGGCAGGTGATGCGGTGTATGTGGTTGTCGAAACATCCCGGCTTCCCGATTGCGAAGAATGCACACGGGGCTTCGACCTCGGCGCTGTGCACCGGACGTGCCGTGCCGTCGCCTGCGGGCTCGAAGATTTCGAGCCGGAACCTGCCGTCGGCGAAGTGGTAGCCTGCGAACTGCGGGTGGGCATGGATGCTCGTGCGGTTGCCCTCCTGCCAGCTCATCACGATCGCCTCCCATCCCGTTTCCGGCGATCGGCCCAGATAGGTGCGGCGGTAGGCGGTCGCGGAATAGTCGTCGAATGCCGTCAGCGGGTGCCCCTCGAGCCAGCCGAGCACATAGCCCTGTATTCGCTCGCCCAATGCGTCGTCGACGGGTTTCCTGTCGGTGATCCCCGTCAACCCGGTGAAAAACTCCCCGTATTCGGCCGTGTTGGCCGAAGCCTCCTGCAAATCCTCCGCGAGTGTCGTCGCATGTCGTTCCTGTTTCATGGTGTTGTTCGTTTAGTGCAAAGATAGCTGGCCGCTCCGTGCAAACCTTCAGTAAAAATACTTATTCCTGCGCTGCATGTCGGTTTCCCGGGTGTGCGGGTGCTGCGCGGCATCTCTGCCGGGCGGCCTTTCCGGTCGCTTTGCCGTTCGTTCTCCCGTTTACCCCGGCCGTTTTTTCCGGCACGGCCCCCGGGCGGGCGCAAGCCGTTCCCCGATGTTGTTTTTTTAGTCGAAAAATGCCCTTCGATTGCGGCCGTACAGCCTTTTTTGCTATATTTGTAACTTAAATCCGAACGCTGACTCCGCTTATGACACCTCTCGCCGTTATCGCCACCGTATTGGGCTATATAGCCGTACTTTTTGTCGTCGCCTGGCTTTCTGGACGGCGTGCCGACAATGCCGGGTTTTTCACCGGCAACCGGAGCACGCCATGGTATATGGCGGCTTTCGCCATGATCGGGGCTGCGATCTCGGGCGTGACTTTCATCTCGGTGCCGGGCTCGGTCGCCGTCGATTCTTTCTCCTACATGCAGATGGTCGCCGGTTTCACCGTGGGGCAGCTGGTCGTCGCGTTCCTGCTCATCCCGACCTTCTACCGCCTCCGGGTGGTGTCGCTCTACGAATACCTCGACGGGCGCTTCGGCATCCTCTCGCACCATACCGGGGCATGGTTCTTCTTCGTGTCGAAGATGCTGGGTGCCGCGCTGCGTGTCTACGTGGTCTGCGCCGTCATGCAACTGCTGGTTTTCAGCCACTACGGGCTGCCGTTCTGGCTCAATGCGCTGGTGACGATGCTCTTCGTCTGGCTCTATACGCAACAGGGGGGTGTCAAGTCGCTCATCTGGACGGATACGCTCAAGACTTTCTGCCTGGTGGGCAGCCTCGTGCTGTCGATCGTCTTCATCATGCAGGCGCTCGGCATGTCGTTCGGCGAAATGACCCGCGAGGTCGCCGCGTCGCCCTATTCGCGGGTGTTTTTCTTCGACGACCCCTCCTCCGACCGCTATTTCTGGAAGATGTTCCTTGCGGGCGTCGTGCTGCTGATCTCCATGACGGGGCTCGACCAGGACATGATGCAGCGGAACCTGAGCTGCGCCACGCCGCGCGATTCGCAGAAAAACATCGTCCTGACGGCCGTCAGCCAGATATTCGTCATCTTCCTGTTCCTCGTGCTGGGTGTGCTGCTCTACATTTACATCGGCCGCACCGGCCTTGGGATGCCCGTAAAGGGCGACCAGGTATTCTCGCTGGTGGCTGTCGAGGGCGGATTGCCGGTATTTGTTGGCATACTGTTTGTTATAGGGCTTATTTCGAGTACTTATTCAGCTGCCGGTTCGGCCCTTACGGCCCTTACGACCTCGTTCACGGTCGACATCCTGCAAGGCACCAGGCGCTACGGTGACGAACGCCTGACCCGCATCCGGAAGGGCGTACACGTCGGCATGGCCGTCGGCATGGCGCTGGTGATCCTCGGCTTCGAGTACCTGGCCGACGACAGCGTCATCAACCTCGTCTACAAGGTTGCCAGCTATACCTACGGGCCGATCCTGGGTATGTTCGCCTTCGGGATGTTCACGCGCCTGAGGATCCGCGACGGCTGGATGCCCGTGGTCGCCGTCGCCGCCCCCGTGCTGAGCGCCCTCGTGCAATACTGGGCGCGCGAGGCGTGGGACTACCGGATCGGGTTCGAACTTTTGATTTACAATGCCGTCTTTACCATGGCCGGCATGTTGTTGCTTGCCAAGAAGAATGAAAACTAAATTCCTGTCGTTTTTTCTGCTGCTCTGCTTCGGCTGGCAGCAAGCCCCGGCCGCCGGGGTCGACGCCACGACCCGCCGCGAGATCGGCCGTACATTGTCGCGTATCGTCGCCCGTGAGGTTTCGGGCGGCTTTGTCCGGATCGAGGGCGTGGACGCCTCGCGCAAGCGGGTGCGCATCTACACCTCGGTGGGGCTCTCCTATTACCCGTTCCGCGAGCAGAACCTGCGGGCCATGTACGACTCGGTGCGTGCCGTCCTGCCGCCGGAGTACCGCAAGGCCTCCATCGAGCTATATTCCAACAAGCGCGAAGTGCGGGGGCTGATCCCGATGGCCTACCGCACCGATGCCGAGTTCAGGAAACTGCTGCGCAAGAAGAAGGTCGTGCCCTTCGTCAACCGTTCGCAGCGGCCGCTCGTCGTCCGCCAGTCCTCGCCCGTAGCTCCCACGCAGGGGCTCTCCGGGCGCCATATCGCGCTGTGGCAGAGCCACGGACGCTATTTCGACCAGCCTGCGAACCGCTGGAAATGGCAGCGTTCGCGGCTGTGGATGACCTGCGAAGACCTCTATACCCAGAGCTATGTGCTGCCTTACCTGGTGCCGATGCTCGAAAATGCGGGAGCCTGCGTGATGTTGCCCCGCGAGCGCGATGTGCAGAAATACGAGGTGTTGGCCGACAACGATGCCGCCGGGCAATACGCCGAGACGGACGGCCCCGAGAAATGGCAGCCGGGCGGTGTCGGGTTCGCGCATACGCGGCAGGTATACCGCACCGGCGAAAACCCGTTCCGGGATGGTACGACCCGCCGTGTGCGGACGGTCGCCGGGGGTGCCGAGAGCCGCGCCGCGTGGCGTGCCTCCATCCCCGAGCGGGGTGAATACGCCGTCTATGTAAGCTATGAAACGGTACCCGGAAGCACCGACGACGCGCAGTATACGGTGCATCACCTCGGGGGCGAGAGTACGTTCGCCGTGAACCAGACGATGGGCGGCGGGACATGGATTTACCTCGGGCATTTCCTTTTCGGGCCGGGTGAGCAGCCGGTCGTAACGCTCACCAACCGCTCGCGGCAGGCGGGACGTATCGTCACGGCCGACGCCGTGAAGGTCGGCGGCGGCTACGGCAATGTCGCCCGCTCGGTCAGCGATTCGCTGCGCCGTCCCGGCGTCGAATATGCCGAGGAGACGAGCGGCTATCCCCGTTTCTGCGAGGGCGCCCGCTACTGGCTCCAGTGGGCGGGGTTCGACCCGAAGGTATACACCCCGAAGAAGAACGCCGACGATTATAAGGACGACTACATGTCGCGCGCCCACTGGGTCAATGCCCTGATGGGCGGTTCGGAGCGGATGCCCGACAGCACGGGACTGCGGATTCCGGTCGACATGGCGCTGGCCTTCCATTCCGATGCGGGCGTGCGGCTCAACGACGAGACCATCGGCACGCTGGGCATCTTCTATACCCGCGAGAACAAGGGGCGTTTCGAGGGCGGTGCCGACCGCTATCGTTCGCGCGACCTGACGGACATCGTCATGACGCAGATCGTCTCCGACATCCGCCGTACCTGCGAACCCGAATGGAACCGCCGCGGGCTCTGGAACCGCGCCTATTACGAAGCGCGCGTGCCGGGTGCCCCGACCATGCTGCTCGAACTGCTCTCGCACCAGAATTTCGCAGACATGCGCTATGGCAGCGACCCGCGCTTCAAGTTCCTCGTGAGCCGCGCTATCTATAAGGGTATCTTGCAGTATATCAGTTCGCAGTACGGATTACCTTATGTGGTGCAGCCGCTCCCCGTGGAGGCTCTTTCCACGCACTTCGCCGGGGAGGGAAAGGTGGCTGTCTCCTGGTCGCCGGTGATCGACTCGCTCGAAGTCACTGCCGCCCCGACGGGTTATGTGGTCTATACGCGCATCGACGACGGCGGCTTCGACAACGGCCGCTATACCGACAAGCCCTATTTGCTCTCCGAGCAGGAACCGGGGCGCATTTACAGCTATAAGGTGACCGCCGTGAACGAAGGCGGGGAGAGTTTTCCCAGCGAGGTCGTCGCCGCCTGCCGTATCCCCGGCGGGAAAGGGACCGTGTTGGTCGTAAACGGATTCGAGCGCATCAGCGCTCCGCTGAGCATGCGCCGCGATTCGCTGGCCGGGTTCTATACCGAGCTCGACGGCGGGGTGCCCGACAAACAGGACATTTCGTTCATCGGCGGGCAGCAGGTGTTCGACCTGGCGATGGCCAGGTGCGAGGTCGACAGCATCGCCCTCGGCGCCTGCAACTGTGACTACGAGACGGAGGTAATCGGCGGCAATACGTTCGATTATCCCTATGTGCACGGCCGTTCCATAGCCCGGGCGGGCTATTCGTTCTGCTCGGCCTCGGTGCGGGCCGTGGAGGATCGCGGCGTGTCACCGGAGGAGTATTCCGCAGTCGACCTGATTCTGGGAAAACAGCGCTCCGTGACTATCGGGCGCGGTGTGGCGGGGTATGCGTTCAAAACGTTTTCGCCTGAATTACAGGATGTCCTGAGACGCTATATGGCCGGTGACGGAGCCCTTTTCGTGTCGGGCAGCTACGTGGCGACCGACCTTTGGACGGGCGGGGAGGCCACCGGTGAAGACCGTGCTTTTGCCGAGGAGGTGTTGCACTACACCTACGACGGCGACCAGGCCGCCGACCGTAACCGGGTGCGGGTCGTGACTTCGCATGCGGGTTTTTCGCGCGACGAGTACCGCTATGTCAACGATTTCCGCCCCGACCGCTACCGGGTCGAACGGGTCGATGCCCTGAGACCCGCGGGTGGCGGGGCTTTCCCCGTGATGCGCTATGTGGACAACAACCGCTGCGCGGGCGTGGCCTGCGCGGACAGCCGCACGTTCGTCATGGGCTTTCCGTTCGAAGCCCTCGAGAGCGATGTGCAGCGCGACCGGCTGATGGCCGACATACTGGGTTTCCTGCTCGGCGGGAAGAGCGGAGGGGACGATTAGCCGGCCGTGCGGCCGGCCTCCGGTGCCGGTTTTGCGGCGGTTACGCTCCGGCTGTGGCGCCCCAAGCACTGTGTGCCGCCCGGCGGGGCGCCCCGGAAGAGGACGGACAAACGATTGTTTTTTGTAAAATAGATAAATTATGTCACTCGAACAACAGATTTCGAAAGGTATCATGGAGGCCATGAAGGCCAAGGATACCGTGCGCCTGGGCGCATTGCGCAATGCCAAGAAGTATATCATCGAGGCCAAGACCGCGGGCCCGGAAATCGCCGAACTGCCCGATGCCGACGTACTGAAAATCATCTCCAAACTGGCCAAGCAGGGTGCCGATTCCGCCGCGATCTTCACAGAGCAGAACCGCCCCGACCTCGCGGCCGAGGAGTTGGCGCAGGTCGCCGTCTTCCAGGAGTTCCTGCCCCGGCAGCTTACGCCCGAAGAGCTGGAGGCCGAGGTCAGGGCCGTGATCGCCCAGGTCGGCGCCACGTCGGTGAAGGAGATGGGCAAGGTGATGGGCGTGGTCACGAAGAAGCTCGCCGGACGTGCCGACGGCAAGGATATTTCGGCCAAGGTCAGGGAACTGCTTTCGTAAGGCCGGTGTGCCGATGAAGCGCCTGTTGTTTGTCCTGTGCAGTCTGGTCGCGGTGCAGGAGGTCTGCGCACGGCGTCCTGCCGTGCGGTTCGACCTGCCCTATACGGTCGAGCACGGCAAATATGTCGTGGTGCTCGGCACGCCTGCGGGCCCCCGCCGTTTTATCTTCGACACCGGGGCGTCGGGCACCTGCATCAGCGAATCGCTGCGCTGCGAACTGGGGGCCGAGGCCGTGAAAACCCGGAAAGTCCGCGATTTCGAGGGCCATGTCGTCCCCATCGACCTGGTTCGGCTCGACAGCCTGCGGATGGGCGACGCGCTTTTCCGCGACCATCCGGTGCTGGTCATGCCCGACACTTCGCTGGTCTTCGCCTGCCTGCGGGTCGACGGCATCGCGGGGTGCGACCTGCTGCGCTGGTGCGCCGTCCGCATGCCCAATGCCGACTCGACGATCACCGTCACGGACGATGTCCGCAGGCTGGGGCTGCCCCGCGGCCGTCGCATGTCGCGCATGGAGCTGGGCGGCGGATGCCCGTTTCTGCCGGTGACATGCCGCAACGGCGACAGGCAGGCCCGGATGTACGTCAAATTCGACACCGGCTCGGCGGGCTATTTCCATTTCTCCTATGCCGATTCCGGCGATGCGCCCCCGCCCCTGTGGTTCATCGACAGCCTGCGCTGGGCCGACGGATATGCGACGGCTGTCGGCTGGACGAACCGCAACAGGGTGAACTGCCATTTCCGGGGTACGATCCCCCGGTTCGAAATTCAGGGGACGGCCATTGCCGACATGCCGGTCAAGCGCACCTTCGGCCACAACCGGATCCTCGGCTGCAAGTTGTTCGACTGGGGGCAGGTCGTGCTCGATTTCCGCCGCAAGCGCTTCCTGTTCATACCCCGCGGGGGCGAGGCGAAAGCCCCGCCGCAACCCGCCTGTAATTTTACGCTGGCCCTTTCCGCCGGGCAGCTCGTCGTCGGGCAGGTGTGGGACGAGGCGCTCGCGGACGTCATCGCCCCCGGCGACCGCATCCTCTCGCTCGACGGGCACCCCTGGGACGGCGACGTCTGCGGGTTTCTGCTCGACCCCGACCCGCTGGACGGTACGGTGTGCGGGATCGGGACGGCCTCCGGGCAGCATGTTGTCCTAACGATTGAAACCATGAAATAATGCACGTACTGGAATACCTGCACCGCAATGTCAAGACCGTCGCCATGCCGACGGCCATGGTGGTCGGGGCGTTGCTTTGCCGCCCCGTGACCGCCCTCGAGGGGTGGACGCACCAGATGATTACACCCTCGCTGATCTTCCTGATGCTCTTCGTCACATTCTGCCGCGTCAAGCCCCGGCAGATGAAGCCTTCGATGCTGCATTTCTGGCTGCTGCTGTTTCAGGTCGTGGTGAGCGTGGCTGTCTACTTCCTGCTGCTGCCGCTGAATCCCGTCGTGGCGCAGGGGGCGATGATCTGTGTGCTGGCGCCCGTGGCGATGGCCGCGGTGGTGATCGCCGGGATGCTCGGGGCCAATGTCCCGACGATGGCCACCTACAGCCTCGTGTGCAACATGGTGATCGCGCTCGTGGCACCCGTCGTCCTGTCGTTTGCCGGGACGGGGGCGTGCTCCTTCACGCAGATACTGGCACGTATCGCGCCGCTGCTGATCATGCCCTTCGCGGCTGCGCAGTTCTGCCGTTTCGTGCTGCCCGGGGCGGCGAAATGGATCGGGAACCACAGTCAGATTTCGTTCTACATGTGGCTCGTGTCGCTGGTGGTGATCATCGGCCGTACGACGGCCTTTATCCTCGATTTGCACGATGCTTCGCCCGTGACCGAACTGTGGCTGGCATTCGCGGCGCTGGTGATCTGCCTGGTGCAGTTCAAGGTGGGGCGCACGCTGGGACGCCGCTACGGCGACGCCCCGGCGGGCGGGCAGTCGCTCGGGCAGAAAAACACGGTGCTGGCCGTATGGATGTCGCAGTCGTTCCTCGACCCGATCTCCTCGATCGCCCCGACGGCTTATATTGTCTGGCAGAACTTCGTGAACTCGTATCAGATTTACCGCCATGACCGGCGGGAAGAGCAGGCGTAACCGGGAACTCGGGCCCGGGAGGACACGTATGGATTTTATCGGCAGGCATCGCCTGTCGGGCACTGCCGTACGCCCGGCTGCGGGCGCGGTTATTTCCGGAAGATGAAGTAGACCGCCAGTATCAGGCAGAGGAAACCTGCGAGGTGGTTCCAGCGCAGGGAGTCCGACTTCATGAAAACCAGCGCGAACAGCGTGAAGACCGAGAGCGAGACCACCTCCTGGATGACTTTCAGCTCCCAGATCGAGAACGGCCCGCCGAATTGCGACGACCCGATGCGGTTGGCCGGAACCTGGAAGCAGTATTCGAACAGGGCGATGCCCCAGCTGAGCAGTACGATGGCCAGTATGCCGAAGCGTTCGAGCTTGGATTTGAATGCGATGTGGCCGTACCAGGCGAGCGTCATGAAAGCGTTCGACAGGACGAGCAGGGCGACGGTGGCGATTCCTTTGAACATATGCCGTACGGGATTAAAACCGCGCAAAAGTATCAATTTTTTCCGTATGATATGCACGTCCTGCAAAAAAATGCCATCCGCGAGTTTTTCATCGGGATGGCGATAGGGTATCGGGTGTACGGTGCGTTTGGGCACGGCCTGCGGCAGGTAGCATCCGTATGCCTTGCGATTGGCGATGCTGCCGATCCGCCGCGGCCCGATCGTTGCCGGGCTGGGGTGGCGCGGAACCCGTCGATGACTGCCGGGCGCCGGGGCGGAAAAGCCGCGGGAATTGCGGACGGTCTGTCCGGCCTGTGGCCCGGGTTATTTCAGGAATGCGGCGAGGTCGGTGATGTCGCGGAAATTGCGATGCTGTGTCCTGCCTGCGGCCCGATCGTTGCCGGGGTGGGGCGGCCGCGAAACCTGCCGGTACCTGCTTACACCTGCCTTGGAATTGTCGCCGGGGCGGAGGAGCCACGGAAATTGCGGACGGCCTGTCCGGCCTCTGTGCCCGGGTTATTTCAGCAATGCGGCAAGGTCGGTGATGTCGCGGAAATCGTCGATG
>UMFF01018958.1_pt1 | contig 22525 bp, 13 predicted proteins | sample 1964971 | NCBI WGS metagenome assembly UMFF01 (sample SAMEA4836042, study PRJEB28245) | human gut metagenome | biome: gut microbiome; material: fecal sample | place: Denmark | collected 2008 | reverse complement strand
ACCAACCTTTTCCTTCGGTACAATAGATAAGCATTGCATAATCGCAACCCTGATCCTTTTGAACAAAATGGTATTTGACCCGGGGGAAGAATCCAATCTTGCGTACATATAAATTACTGATTAACGGTTCCAGCCGATAACTTGCCAGCAAATCTTCCGGAAGGAAAATCAGCCGTTCACCTTTAAAGCCCTCTTTAATCTTTGCCATCTTCTAAAATCGTAAGATTGTATAAGTAAATCGGGACAAATGTACTATACCCTTCTGAAATATTGAAATATTTTTGCAAACAAAGAGTCGAATGTATATCATTCAATAAATCGAATGATACAGAAGGATAATTCGGATAGTTAAATCAGGACGAAATAAACAGAATGAGAAAAAGTAATTACGATAAGGTACCTGCTACATCAGTAGAGGGTATGCTTTGGAAAGGATGGGATTCAATCCGGGAAAAGCTGGCAGAGGAACATGCAAAACGTAAAGGCCGCCAGATATGGGTTGTTGAATGTTATCAGGGCGTTCACCATAAAGAGTTAATAAGTGAGCTGGAGGCTCTTCAGCCTGATGGGTTTATTGATACGGAAGAACTTTTTAAAACGCAGGAAGAAATAGGTGCAATGACTTATCCCTTCCTTACCGACGACCGCCTGTTCGGATTCCGTGCTCCGTTTTTGTATAAGGATTTTTTGGATGCCGAAAAGGTGTCTGCCTGCCAAAAGAAGTTAGAGCAGACACAAGGATGGATTATTATATATGGACATGGAGCAGCAGAAATAGTCGCGAATCCGGATGTTCTATTGTACGCAGATATGGCCCGTTGGGAAATCCAGATGCGTTCGCGCAGGAAAGAAATTAATGGGCTGGGGGTAAACAATAAAGATGAGGCTCCTTCTTTCCATTATAAACGTGGTTACTTTATCGATTGGAATGTTTGTGATGCACTGAAGAAAAAGTTGTTGCCGAAAGTGGATTACTGGCTGGATACCCATCAGCCGGGGCATCCTAAAATGATTACCGGGGATACCTTGAAAGAGGGATTGGAGAAAACGGCCCATACCCCTTTCCGTGTTGTCCCATTCTTCGATCCGGCTCCGTGGGGCGGACAATGGATGAAAGAAGTTTGCGATTTGGATAAAAAGCAGGAGAACTTCGGTTGGTGTTTTGACTGTGTGCCGGAGGAAAACAGCCTTTACCTGAAAGTATCGGGTGAACTGTTTGAAATGCCTTCCAATAATCTGGTGTTTTATAAAACAAGAGAATTGTTAGGCGGTCCGGTTGAAGCACGGTTCGGGCAGGATTTTCCGATACGTTTCGACTTTCTGGATACCATGGGGGGCGGCAATTTGAGCCTGCAAGTGCATCCTACCACCCAGTATATCCGTGATACGTTCGGTATTTATTATACGCAGGATGAAAGTTATTACCTGTTGGATGCGGAAGAAAATGCAACTGTTTATTTAGGCCTGAAGACCGGAGTCGATCCGGAAGAAATGATTGCTGCCCTAAACGAGTCGCAGGAAACCGGAAAAGCATTCGATACGGAAAAATATATCAATAAGTGGCCAGCCAAGCGTCATGACCATTATCTGATTCCGGCAGGAACGATTCATTGTTCCGGTGCTGGAGCCATGGTATTAGAGATTAGCGCTACTCCCAGTATCTTCACATTCAAACTATGGGACTGGGGACGTTTAGGGCTGGATGGCTTGCCTCGTCCGATTAATATCGGGCATGGTTCACACGTAATCCAATGGGAGCGCCAGACCGATTTTGTTCGCCATCACTTGATTAACCAGGTGGAAATGGTAGCAGAAGGCGATGGATGGCGTGAAGAACAAACCGGTTTGCATGAAAATGAATTTATCGAAACCCGCCGGCATTGGTTTACGGATATCGTTCCCCATGATACGGACGGAGGAGTAAATGTCCTGAATGTGATAAAAGGGGACGAACTGATTGTGGAAAGTCCTACGAATGCTTTTAAACCGTTTGTTGTCCATTATGCGGAAACGTTTATTGTACCGGCATGTGTCGGTCAGTATACGATCCGTCCTTATGGTTCTTCCGTTGGAAAATATTGCGGTACGATCAAGGCATATGTGCGGTTCAGACAATAAATAATGAAGAAAGGGCATAATCTATGTATATAAATGACAGTCGTATAGTAATGACATTAGATGCAGGAGGTACGAATTTTGTATTTTCTGCTATCCAGGGAGGGAGAGAGGTAGTAGCACCGGTGACTTTTCAGGCGAAAGCTTGTAATTTGGAGTTGTGTTTAGATAGTTTGGCAAATGGATTTAAAATAGTTCAGGAGCATTTGTCTGAGCCACCGGTTGCTATTAGCTTCGCTTTCCCCGGACCTGCCGATTATGAGGCAGGGATAATCGGGGATCTTCCTAACTTTCCCTGTTTCCGGGGAGGTGTGGCATTAGGCCCGTTCCTTGAAAATCTCTTTGGCATACCTGTTTTTATCAATAATGACGGGAACTTATTTGCTTACGGAGAAGCACTGGCTGGTGCACTGCCGGAATTGAATCATCGATTGGAAACGGCAGGGAGCAAGAAACGGTATAAAAATCTTTTAGGCGTTACTTTAGGCACAGGTTTTGGTGCCGGAGTTGTGATTAACGGTGAACTTTTATCCGGTGATAATGGTGCCGGGGGAGATGTTTGGTGTTTGCGGAATAGAAAATATCCGGATTATATTGTGGAAGAAAGTGTAAGTATCCGTGCCGTGAAACGGGTGTATGCAGAACAATCCGGAGACTTGTCCGATAAAACGCCCAAAGAAATATTCGATATCGCCGAAGGGCTTTGCCCGGGGAACAAAGAAGCTGCAATTGCTTCTTTTGCAGAAATGGGAGAACTGGCAGGAGAGGCGATAGCATCTGCAATTACTTTGATTGATGGTATCGTTGTTATAGGAGGCGGTTTATCGGGGGCATCCAAATATATTCTTCCGTCTTTGCTGGCTAATTTGAATAGTACGATCGGTATGATGGATGGAAGCCGGTTCGGACGTATACAAATGAAAGCGTTCAATCTGGATGATGAGGAAGAATTTGCCCGCTTTGCAAAAGGTGAAGCTTTGAAAATACCTGTTCCCGGATGTAATACTTTAGTGGATTATGATCCGATGAAACGAATAGGCGTGACTGTCAGTAAGCAAGGTGCAAGCCGTTCTATTGCAATGGGTGCCTATGTTTATGCATTGAATCATTTAAAATAAATAAAGAATATAAATACCATGATACATAAAATAACAGGAGGATTATTGTTTTCTCTTCTTTTGGGTATTACAGCCTGTTCTGTTTCAGAAAAGAATACCTCGCTTGAAGAATTAAGCCAGTATGTGGAGCCTCGTATTGGAACTGCACATTGCCGTTGGTTCCATTTTACTCCCGGCGCTATGCCTTTTGGTATGGCTAAACCGGCTCCTTCTACGAATGGGCATATAGGAAATAAGTCTGGTTGGGAAGCTACAGGATATGATTATCGGGATAATACAATAGAAGGTTTTCCTTGCCTGCATGAGTTTCAGATAGGTGGAATTGTATTGATGCCGACTTGTGGCACGCTGAAAACCGTTCCTGGAGCTGTAGGGGATACGACTGGCACAGGCTACCGTTCCCGCTTTGACCGGAAGGATGAGATTGCAACGGCAGGGTATTACTCTGTTCTTCTAAAAGACTATTCAATTCGTGCAGAATTGACAGCTACGCCTCGTGTTGCTTTTCAACGATTTACATTTCCGGCAGGAAATGATAACCATATTCTTTTTGATATAGGAAACCGTCAGGGAGAAAGTGGTGCCGTAAAAGATGCCAGTGTGGAACTCAAACCGGATGGACGGATAGAAGGTTGGGTAATCACGGAACCGGAATATGTAAAGAAATATCAGAAGGGCGCAACGGTTCCTTTATATTTTTCTGCGGTACTGGATAAAGAACCTTCTGAATATGGTGTCTTTAATGGAGAAAATATACAGGCCGACCGAAAAGAAACTTCAGGAGCAGGTGCCGGTTTATATTTGACATTCCGGACGGAAAAAGAAGAAAGCGTAACAGCTAAGGTCGGTTTGTCTTATACTTCTGTGGAGAATGCGCGTTTGAATCTGGATGCAGAAGCGGAAACTCTATCTTTTGATGATGCTCTGGAACTTTCTCATAAAACTTGGGAAGAATATTTAGGGCGTATCCGGGTAGAAACTCAGGTGAAAGAAAATAAGGTGAAGTTTTATACCGGTTTATATCATGCGCTGTTAGGAAGAGGTCTTGCGAGTGATATAAATGGGGCTTATCCTCGCCATGACGGTACTGTCGGACAGATTCCTTTGCAGGATGGAAAACCGGTACATAATCTATATAATACGGATGCCGCCTGGGGAGCGCAATGGAATTTGTCACAACTCTGGGCATTAGCTTATCCTGAATACTATTCGGATTATGTAAGTAGTCATTTGTTGGTTTACCAGGATGCCGGTTGGCTGGCAGACGGTATCGCTAATAGCCGGTATGTTTCGGGAGTCGGGACAAACTTGTTGAGCACAATTATTGCAGGAGCTTATCAATGTGGTATTCGGGATTTTGATATAAAGAAAGGATATGAGGCTTGCTTGAAAAATGAACTGGATGGGGAAAAACGTCCGTTAGGTGCAGGTAAAGTAGATACCCGTGAATTTGTAAAATATGGTTATGTCCCTCATTTGGAAGATGGCGACGGTCCTCATGAAGCATTTATGTTCTCTGCTTCCCATACGTTGGAATACTCTTATAGTGCCTGGGCGCTGGCTCAATGGGCTAAACAATTGGGGAAGACTGAAGATTATAACCGTTTGATGGATTTGTCGAAAGGTTGGGAACGGATTTATGATCCGTCCGTAAATTTCGTCCGTCCTAAAAAGAAAGACGGTTCGTTTATCGATAAGTTTGAACCGATGGAGGTCTGGAGAGGATTCCAGGAAGGTAATGCCTGGCAATATACATTTTATGTGCCTCATGATGTAAAAGGATTGGCAGGGAAAGTTGGAATCGATGTTTTCAACCAACGGTTGGACAGTATCTTTACCGTATCACGGAAGCTTATTTTTAGCGGAGGAAAGGAAGTTGGAGCTTTTGCCGGCTTGCAGACTTTGTATAACCATGGCAACCAGCCTTGTTTGCATATTTCATGGATGTTTAATGAAGCAGGACGTCCGTCTTTGACACAGAAATGGGTGCGTGCCATACTGAATGAGTTTTATGGTATAGATGGCATTCATGGATATGGGTACGGACAAGATGAAGATCAGGGACAGCTTGGTGCCTGGTATGTTATAGCCTCTATGGGATTATTTGATATAAAAGGATTGACTGATGAACAACCGGGTTTTGCGTTAGGCAGTCCATTGTTTGACAAGATTACGGTTTCCTTGAATAACCGATACTATCAGGGAAAAGAATTTGTGATTGAAACAAAGAATAATAATCTGCAAAATGATTATATACAATCGATGAACCTGAATGGTAAAGTCTGGACAGATACCCATATCCCGTTTGAGGCTATTATTAATGGAGGACATTTGATAATGGAAATGGGCAGCCAGCCGAGAGATGTATATACAAATAACTAAATCTGTATTATGGAAGCTCAATTGAATCAATATACGAAATCCGGTTCCGCTATTTTCCCTATTTTATTCGGTTTCTTTATCATGGGGTTTGTAGATGTTGTGGGAATTGCTACAAACTATGTGAAAATGGATTTCGGCTTGTCAGATACGTTGGCAAACTTACTGCCTATGATGGTATTTCTTTGGTTTGCCTTATTCTCAATTCCGACCGGTATTTGGATGGGGCGGCATGGTCGGAGGAAAACTGTGGTAATTGCTTTTGCCATTACCGCAGTGGCCATGCTGATACCCCTCTTTTTCTATGATTTCATTTGTATTTTGCTTGCCTTTGCCTTACTTGGCATAGGCAATACAATCTTGCAAGTTTCTTTGAACCCGATGGTAGCTCAGGTGGTCAATCCGGGAAAAGTAACAAGTGTTCTGACGTTAGGACAGTTTATTAAGGCGATTTCTTCTTTTTTAGGTCCGATTATTGCAGGGGTAGCCTCTTCTTTCTGGGGAGATTGGAAATTGATCTTTATTGTCTATTCCTTGACCTCGTTATTATCCATTTTATGGTTGGTGATAGCTATCCCGAAAGACGAACGGAGGGAAGAGTCTGATGCCTCTTTTGCATCGACCTTGTTTTTATTTAAAGACACAAAAATATTGATGCTGTTTTTAGGTATTTTGTGTATTGTGGGTATAGATGTAGGATTGAATACTACTATCCCTAAATTGTTGATGGAAAAGGTGAATATACCGTTGCATGAAGCAGGGTTGGGGACAAGTCTGTATTTTGCTGCCCGTACAGGCGGTTCTTTTTTGGGTGCTATCTTATTGGCAAAGTTGCCGGCTCGCCCGTTCTTGCGGATAAGCATGTTGTTGGCGATTATCGCTTTTATAGGATTGCTGGTTTCGGATGTATTGTGGATGATGGGCGCAATGATTGTGGTTGTGGGGTTAGCTTGCTCAAATGTCTTTTCTATCCTGTTTTCATTCGCATTGGAGCATAAGCCGGAACAGTCTAACGAAGTTTCAGCCCTGATGATTATGGGGGTATCGGGGGGAGCGTTGATTACTCCCTGCATGGGAGGTCTTGCAGATGCTTTCGGTCAGGTTGCTGGTTTGATACTCCTGTTAGTGTGCATGTTTTATATAGGTTTCATATCATTAAAAACACAATAAAATGAGAAAACGAGGTTTGTTATTAGTTGGAATGGCAATCATGGCAAGTGTATTTGCTATTCAGGCTTCTCCGGATTTTTCGGGAGTTAAAGTCCGAACGTTGCCTGCTGTCTATAAATCGAAAGGAGGATTGACACAGAAGGTAGAAATATCCGTTAAACATGAAGGCGAGCCGGCAATGGCTACGGTTCAGTTTGATGGGCAAAACCGGAAAATAAAACTGCTTCCCGGGGATAATGTGCTGGTTTTTGAAATACCGCAGGTTCAGTCTGCGAGAGAAATACCATTGGTGTTTACGTCCGGAAAGGAGAAGGAAACTTCTTCTGTAACAGTAGAGCCAGCCCGTCACTGGCAGATGAATATGGTTCAGCATACGCATACGGATATAGGATATACCCGTTCGCAAATGGAAATATTGGCGGAGCATCTTCGTTATATCGATTATGCACTGGATTATTGCGATGCAACGGATAATTATCCGGATTTTGCCAAGTTTCGTTGGACTTGCGAAATTTCCTGGGCGGTTAGCGAATATCTGAAATGCCGTCCTGCCGAACAGATTGCCCGTTTGAAACAGCGGGTGAAAGAGGGACGTATAGAGTTGGCAACCATGTATCTGAATTTTGATGAGTTGCCCGACGAGCAAACGCTTGCTGCTTCCTTATATCCATTAAAACAGTTCAGGGAAAATGGAATGCGTGCCGAACTTGCCATGCAAGATGATGTGAATGGTATCGGTTGGTGCTTTAGTGAGTATTTTGCGGATGCGGGAGTAAAATATGTCAATATGGGGACACATGGTCACCGCGCATTGATCTGTTTTGATAAACCGACTGTCTTTTGGTGGGAGTCTCCTTCCGGTAAGAAAGTTTTGACCTATCGTGCCGAACATTATAATCAGGGAAACTTTTTCGGTATACATACAGATAATTTTGAACAGTTCGAAGAACGGGTATTGGCTTATTTGGACCAAATGCAGGCAAAAAATTATCCGTATGATATTCTTGCGGCACAACATTCCGGATATTTTACAGACAATGCACCTCCATCAACGAAGAGCTGTGAGATGTTGAAGAAATGGAACGATAAATATGAATGGCCGAAATTACGTACGGCTGTAGCCAGCGAGTTCTTTAAAATAGTAGAAACTCAGTATGCAGACCAGATACAGACAATCCGTGGTGCATGGCCTGATTGGTGGACAGACGGTTTTGCATCTGGTGCCCGCGAAGCTGCAATTTCACGTGTGACTCATTCTGATATTATTTCCAATCAGGCAGGACTTTCTTTCGCAAAAATGATGGGAGCAAAGTTGCCTGTGAATATCAATGAGCAAATTGACAATATTAATAAAGCATTATTGTTTTACGATGAACATACATTCGGCCATAGTGAAAGCGTTCGCAATCCCTATGGATTGGAAACTTGGGAACAACGTTCTTTAAAGCAGTCATATGCCTGGGAAGCTTACCGCCACTCCGGATTGTTAGGGGAGGCGACATTGGGTATCCTTCAATCGTTCGTTCCTAAAAGTAATGTACCCTCAATTGCTGTATTCAATACCTTGAATTGGAGTTATAGCGGCATAGCAAAAGCTTATATCGACCATCAGATTTTACCTTTGGATAAAGATTTTGAAATAGTCGATGCACAAGGTAATGTGATACCTGCACAAGCAGGAGAAAATCGTTCGGACGGAACTTATTGGAGTTTGTATGTAAAAGATGTACCGGCATTAGGATATGCTCAATATTATATAAAGGTAAAGAATTCTCCACGTCCGGAAATGAAAACTCTTCCGGCATTGGAGCAAACACATGTGGAAAATCCTTGGTATGCTATAGATTTTAATATCAGGAAAGGTACGATTAGTAAATTATTCGATAAAGAATTGAATAAACAATTAACAACTCCGAATGCGGAGTGGGAGATGGGGGAATTTATTTATGAGATCATCGATAGCCGCCATCCGATGGAACAATATCGGGCTCCTCAGTTCTTACGTCGCCGTCCGGAAAAGATTCGTTTTGAACGATATGAGCAAGGTCCTATTTGGGATACTTATCGTTTCCGTGGAGAAACTGTTGCCGGCCGTGAACCGAATAATTTGATGGTTGAATTTCGTGTGTTTAATGTTGCTAAGAAAATAGAAGTCGTTTATCGTTTACGTAAGAAAGCTGTAACAGATCCGGAAGCAGTCTACATATCTTTCCCGTTCGAAGTGGAAAAAGGAAAGATTCATTTAGATGTACCGGGCGGAACAATAGAAGCTGGTGTAGATCAGATCCCGGGTTCGTCTAATGATTGGTATACCGTACAGAACTTTGCAACGGCACGAAATGGTGAGTCACAGGTTGTGATGGGTAGCCAGGAAATCCCTTTGATGCAGTTTGGTGCAATTAATACCGGACGTTATAAGGCGGGTGCAGTTCCCCAATCGACAAACATGTATTCATGGCCTATGAATAATTATTGGGTAACAAACTTTAATGCGGATCAAATGGGAGAATTACAATGGAGTTATTTCATTAATTCATCAAAAGATAATTCGATTGAGTATGCAACCAAGTTTGCCTGGGAGAATAGAATCCCATTCCTGACTCGTGTACTACCGGCTGGTAATAAGGAAACAGCTATTGTACAATCTGCTTCTATTTTTAATATTGTTCCGGAGAATATTCTATTAGTGAATATGAAGCCTGTAGAAGGTGAAAATGCGGTTATGCTTCAACTTCGCGAAATAGGAGGTAAGTCTTGTCAATTTGCTGTTACTTCAGATAAGGTAAACTTTAAAAAACTAGTAGTTTGTGATGTGGTGGGTGAACCGGTTTCTTCTAATTCTTCATTAGCATTTGCACCGTGGGAAAATAAATTTATAAAATTATCCTGGTAGATATTTTTTAAAAAAAAGGAAAATAGGACAGAGTTCAGATAGAACTAAGATAATTTTGGACGATGTTCTCATAAATATAGCATCCCTACTGACAGTTATATGTTAAAAAAAGCATAACAATCAGTCAGGGATGCTATATTTGTACCTCAAATATGGAATAATGAGGTATATGTATGGACAGAAATAGTAATGTGTTTTAGTTAGTTTTTAGTTTATTGGGAAATTTTTCTATATTTGTAGTGTGAAAAGGATTAGTTCTATCTGAACTCATGTTAAATATCAAGTAGGAATGGTAATGGGAGATCTTGGTTATAACAATGTTGATATTCAGACCGATTTTGACAAAATCTATGTCATGTATTTTTCCCGTATGCACCGTTTTGCAAAAGAATATGTTCTTTCAGATGAGGATGCTGAAAATATCGTGCAAGATGTTTTCTTAATGTTATGGGAAAAAAGGACGGTCTTAGATGTGCAAGTGAGCTTGCTCTCTTATCTTTTTTCTTTAGTGAAAAATCGTTGTCTGGATTTTTTACGTCATCAAATAGTAGTAGAAGACTACAAACAAGAGTTAAGCGCTAAGTTAATTGCATTAGAGCAATTTAATTATACTTTTAATACAGATGAAGATTTGGAGCGATTATTTTCATCAGCAATTGATAAATTACCGGAACGATGTCGTGAAATTTTTATTAAAAGTCGTTTAGACGGAAAGAAATATCGCGAAATAGCGGAAGAACTCCATTTATCCGTGAATACTGTCGAAAATCAGATGACAATTGCTCTGAAGAAACTCAGGGCCGAATTGAAGGACTATCTTCCCCTGTTATTTATCATATAAATGTTAAATAATATTTATTTTAAATACCCTTTTGGTGGTAAATAAATCTTAAATCGCTCTATTCTACAAAAGCGAAAAGAATGCACCAATTAATAGTAAGATATTTTAACGGAGAATTAACAGAAGAAGAAAAAAAACTGTTATTCTCCATGATGGATACAGATGCGGATTTAAGAAAAGAATTCGTGGCTGCTCAGAATTTGGGTGCATTGACATCTTGTTTACCCCAGAAGGAAGATACTATTGAAGGATTGAATCAACTATCTGTTTTTAAGCAGACACGTATAAAGAATGCATTTAGGATACCATATATACATATTCTAGGATATGCTGCTTCGATTTGTATCGCTATATTTTCGACATGGATGTTGATGCAGCCGGAGAAAATACAGGATGTATCTCCTGTTACATATGAAGAATTTATTACTCCGTCCGGTCAACGGGCTATGGTAAGATTGCATGATGGAACTACAGTATGGTTAAATGCCCGGTCTGTTCTAAAATATCCGAATAGGTTTGAAAACGGGGAGCGTAAGGTGGAGCTGAATGGAGAAGCTTTTTTTGAAGTGGCTCATGATGCTAAGAAGCCATTTATCGTTTCGACTGAAGATTTGGATATAAAAGTATTAGGGACGAAGTTCAATGTATTTGCATATAAAGGGCGTAAAGAGTTCAATACGTCTCTGGTAGAAGGGGCTGTTAAGATTTATCATTCGAAAGATGAAGAACATGCTGTTTCATTAAAGCCGAATGAACGTGTTGATTTGGTTGGAAACAAGCTTATCAAGCGGAATTTTGATAGTATGGATTTCCTTTTATGGAGAGATGGCATTTATTCATTTGACGATGTCTCTTTTGCCGAGATTATCAATAAGTTGGAATTGTATTATGATATAAATATAGAAGTGAAAAATTCTAATTTGAATGCATATAAATTTAGTGGAAAGTTTCGTCAAAGAGATGGCGTTGAAAATGTCCTTCATACTTTGAGGAAGGTGAAATATTTCTCTTATGTAAAAGATGAAGAACACAATAAAATAACAATACGGTAATAATTAGTAAGTGATATAAATATGTATAACCTATAAATCTTTATTATTGCCTATGATATAAAAAAGAGGTCCTAACAAAAAGGACCGGAAAGTGTTGCAGCACTCTCCGGTCGACGCTAACACAAAATTCACACATTATTAATGTATTAACGAAATTAACGAGGTAAAGTTATGAAAAAAGAATCGAAATTTCTAGATGTCATGAAAATTTCAACCTTTCTTCTTTCCGCTTGTGCTTTTTCGACATTTGCAGCTCCAACAAGCTCGCAGAATGCGAAGGTCAATATTAACGGGAATGGGATTACGATCGGTGATTTTATCGATCAAGTAGAAAAACAGACAGATTATTTGTTTGTTTATAGTAAAAATGAAGTCAATACTAACGAAACGCTAGCTGTAAAATCTGGAAACAAAACAGTTTCTCAATATTTGAATGAAGCGTTTGGAAATTCCAACGTTAAGTTTGCTTTTGAAAACGATTATATCGTTTTAACAAAAAATGCTTCTCCGGTTGTTCAACAGGGTAAAAAAGTAAAAGGTGTTGTAAAAGACATAAATGGAGATCCTGTAATTGGTGCAAACGTTGTTGTAAAAGGAACCACAAATGGTTCAATTACAGATATTGATGGTAATTATTCAATAGAAGGCGTTCCGGCCGGTGCTGTATTGCAGATATCCTACATTGGTTATTTAACTAAGGAGGTTACTGTTGGAAATCAATCATCAATTAATGTAGAATTGGCAGAAGATACTCAAGCGTTAGATGAAGTTGTCGTAGTGGGTTATGGTACTATGCGTAAATCTGATGTAACTGGTTCTATTGCTAGTACAAGAGGTGCAGATATTCTTAAAGCTCAATCGTTTAGTGCATTGGATGGCTTGAAGGGTAAAGCATCGGGTGTCAATATTTTCTCAAACTCTGGACAGCCGGGTGCTGAAATTCGCGTTCTTATCCGTGGTGTAAGTACCATTAATGCCTCAACAAATCCATTGTATGTTGTGGATGGTGTGGTTATGGAAGATTTCCGTCTTCTTAACCCTAATGATATTGAGAATATTGAAGTTTTGAAAGATGCTTCTTCTGCTGCTATCTATGGTGCTCGCGGTGCTAATGGTGTTATTTTGGTAACAACTAAACGTGGTAAAAAAGATGGAGAAGGGGTTTCTGTTTCTTATCAAGGATCTGTAAGCTTTGGAACTATGGCCCGTTATATGGAAACTTTGTCTGCTTCTCAATGGCAGGAAGCTTTCATGCAAGGTTTATCTAATGCAAATACGTATCATGGAACTAGTTATTCTTTGAATAAAGCAGACCATTTTACTGATCGACGTTATTTTGATGCGAATGGTAATGCAATTTATGATACAGACTGGCAAAAAGAAGCGACACGTACTTCTGTATCACATAATCATCAGTTAAATATCCAGCAGTCAGGTAAGAACTCAACGATGGGTGCTTTCTTGAATTACACAGATCAACAGGGTTTGATGCTTAATTCATATATGAAGCGTATGAATGCCAAGATTGCTTATGATGCGAAACCGACTACATGGTTATCTACTTCTGTTAACTTATTGGTTAACCATTCATGGGGTAATAATACTGACCATGGTGACGGTGGACAAAATGCTCTTCGTACAATGATTGAAATGCCTGCATGGTATCCTGTTAAAAATCCTGATGGTTCATGGGCAGATGATAACACGGCTGTTTTCCAGGAAGTTGTAAAATATGCAGCTACAGCAGAAAAGGACGCTCAGATGGTACGTTTTTCTTCTGAAGACGGAGCTAATCCCGTACATTTCTTAAATTCTGTACAACGGAAACAATATCGTACACAAATATTTGGTAATGTCGGTTTAACATTCCATATTCTTCCGAATTTAGATTTAAGAACTCAATTTGGTATTGATAGCCATATAAATACTAATCGTGAATATGGACCTCGTGATGTACATGACTTTGGAAAAGGTGATCAGGGTAATGCATATCAGTCAAATTCAAATACTCTTTATTGGCAGGAAGAAACATATTTGACATATCAGAATGTGTTTGGCAAACATCGTGTTAATGCTATGGCTGGTTTATCATGGCAAGAACGCACATATGAATCTTTCAATGCTACTGCTAAAACGTTTGCTGATGATTATTATGGCTATCATAATATGGGAGCAGGAACACAGCGCCCTTCTGTCGGCTCAGATCATGACCGTTGGGCTATGAACTCTTATTTCTTGCGTGTAGGTTATACTTTTGATGACAAATATATGGCAACTGTAACAGGTCGTTATGATGGTTCATCCAAGTTTGGTAAGAATAACAAATATGCATTCTTCCCATCTGCCGGTTTAGCTTGGTTAATTTCTAATGAAGGCTTTATGAAAGATGTATCTGCTATCAGTACATTGAAATTGCATACAAGTTATGGTATAATGGGTAATAGTGAAATCGGAACATATTCTTCATTAGCAACAATAGGCCAGGGAACAACTGTAATTGGTGGTGAAACTGTAACTACTGCTTATGTAAGTAAAATGGCTAATAAGGATTTGAAGTGGGAAAAGACTGCTCAATTCGATTTAGGTGTAAACTTAGGTTTGTTTAAAGATCGTTTGTCATTTGATGTATCATTCTATCATAAATATACAAGTGATTTGTTATATAGCCGTCCGTTACCTTATTCCACAGGATTTTCTGATATAACAGCAAATATTGGAGAGGTATCCAATAGAGGTCTTGACTTCATGGTTAATGCAACTCCTGTTATGAATCGTGATTTTACATGGTCTACAACACTAAATTTGAACTACAACAAAAATAAAGTTGAAAAGTTAGGAGCTAATGATGAGACTATCTGGAACAACTGGGGTACTTTAAAAGTGGGTGAATCTCTTTCTTCTTTCGGTGGATACGAATGGTTAGGAATTTATGATTCAGGAGACCAGATTGGACGTAGTAAAATTGCAACGGAAAAAACTATTTTAGGAAAAGGTTTACCTGACTGGACTGGTAGCTTTATTAACAATTTTAGTTATAAAAACTTTGATCTTACTTTGGATATGCAGTTTATGTGGGGGGTTGATGTATTGCAAGACTTCCTTCACTCAACTCAGTCTCGTTTCTTAACATCGGGTCTTTCTACAATTTTGACCGATGCTTGGACTCCGACAAATACAGATACAAATGTACAGATGATTTATAACCGTCCTTATGGTGATGGATATAGTGATCAGAATTTTAACTCATCTTGGATTTCTGACGGTTCTTATTTCCGTCTTAATCTTGTACAGTTAGGATATACATTGAGCCAGTCTGCTGTTCAGAAAATAGGATTAAAAAGTTTGCGAGTGTATTTCAATGTAAACAATGCATTTATGCTCTGTTCTAAAGACTTTAAAGGATATGATCCGGAATCATCCTCTAAAGGAACTTCAGCATGGGGACAAAATGTTATGTTCTTCGCTTATCCGAAGGCTCGTACGTTTACATTAGGTGCAAATGTTACATTCTAATAAAAAAATGATCGTATGAAAAAGATAAAATATATTGTATTTAGTGCAGTAAGTTTACTTACATTAGCAACTACGTCATGTACTGATTTTTTGGAAGAAGAACCATTGGATCTTAAGACAGATGGCCAATTTTGGACTTCTGATACAGATGCGCAATCAGCCGTGAACATGGTGTATTATGGAGGTGTTCCATATTTGTATGGTGGTCGTAATAATGGTTGGCAGCCTACTAGACTTATGTATAATGGCTTGTTGTCTGGTTTATTTACAGATGATAAGAAAGATGGAGACTTTTCTTCTAATGCTGAAACATTAAATATAAATTTCCAGACAGTTGCTGGTGATGTTGGTGAAATTTGGCGTGAACCTTATGTTTGTATAGGTCGGTGTAATGTATTGGATTTGAGATTGCCTGAAATGGTTGCTGCTGGTATTATTTCAGAAGATAGAAAAAATGAATTACTGGCACAGGCATACTTTTTCCGTGCATGGTCTTATTTTTTCCTAATCAAAGAGTTCGGTTGTAAAGATGGCGAAGCTCAGGATGGCGGTAATGGTGGTGTTCCTTTGGTTTTGGAACCTTATGAAACAACAGACCCATCAGTTATTAATAAGCCACGTGCTTCCATAACAGAAGTGTATAAGCAAATAGAAAAGGACTTGATAGAAGCAATTAAATATTTGCCTAATAAAACGTTTTATGATAATGGTTGTCGCATAACAAAACCTGCAGCACAAACTTTATTAGCTTCTGTATATTTACAGTGGGCTGGATATCCTTTACAAAATACAGCTATGTATGAGCAGGCCGCTAAAATGGCAGAAGCTGTGCTTACAGGTGGAGCTGGACATGAACTGGAAAAGAGTGAAGATGCCGGAGAAAACCAGAAGAGTGCGTTTAATAAAATTAGAAATAGTAAAACGTCAAAAGAGATTATCTATGCAATAGAATATGATCAATCTCTGGATCGTGGTAATCCGTACATTAATGCTTGTATGACTAATCAAGCAACAGCTTGGACAGAGAATGATAATTCTAAAGTGTTTGCGACAAGTGTATTGGCGAATATGTATCATGCCAGCGATGTTGTTCTTGATAGCTATGTAGATGGAGATGTTCGTATTAAGGAAAAGAACTTTTTCTTTACGACTTATAAATCATCCACAGGAAAAGAATTCCATTGCAATCAATATGATAACTGGTTCTGGTATGAAGATTATGCTATGGTCAATTCAAAAGGCGGTAGCTGGAATTTCCCGGTATTTCGTTTATCTGACGTTTATCTGATTGCTGCTGAAGCATTATTGAAACAGGCTACTCCAGATCAAGGAAAAGCAAGAACTTATTTGGAGACTGTTCGTAAACGTGCATTTACTGTAAATGGAACTTTGGATACTGGCTATGATTTGCCTACAACAATTACAGTTGGTGATGTTTTGACAGAACGTTTGCACGAGTTCCCGTTAGAATTAAAGGTTTGGGATGATATTCGTAGAAACCGCTTATATCCACAGGTTCAATCTGATAATTCTTTGGAATGGGTTGATATAGCAACTGCTGAAACGTATAATAAACGTGATGGTAAGACCTTTAAGAATAACTTGCATATGTTATTATGGCCGATACCACAAGGTGCAATGGAACGTAATCCTAGCTTGGCACAGAACCCTGGTTATTAATTGACATATTGATCCACCTGTGTAACGGGCTGATCTATATCTATATGGAAGGGTATAGCTGATTCAGCTATACCCTTCTTTTTTAACCTTTAAAAATTATAACATGAAACAAATTCTTATTTCTTTATGCCTTATTGCCGGTTTAGGATTTGATGCCTCGGCTCAAAAAACGGATTTGACAAAATATGTGAATACTTTACAAGGAACAAATTCAAAACATGAATTGACAAGGGGAAATACCTATGCCACGACCGCATTACCTTGGGGTATGAATTTCTGGACACCACAGACTGGCCCGAATGGTAGCGGATGGATTTATCAACACTTTAAAGATTCTATCCGTGGGTTCAGGCAGACACACCAGTGCAGCTCCTGGACAAATGACTATTCCGCTTTTTCTTTGATGCCTGTTACTGGCAAATTAGAGGTAAATCAGTATAAAAGAGCAGCTAAATTCAGCCATAAAAATGAGATAGCTCATCCGGATTATTATAAAGTTACTTTTGATAATAAAATTACTACAGAAATGTCGCCTACGGAAAGAGGTGTACATATGCGTTTTTCATTTCCGGGAAAAGGAGATTCTTATGTAGTGTTAGATGCAAATAATAGAGGCAGTTGTGTTAAAATTATACCCACAGAACGTAAAATAATTGGTTACAATAAAAATGCAAACCATAGCGTTCCTAAAAATTTCGCGAACTATTTTGTTATTGAATTTGATAAACCTTTTGAATCGTACGGAACATGGACCGGTAATGAAGGTTTGATTGCAGAAGGTAATACTGATGCAGAAAGTGAATATACTGGTGCTTATATCCAATTTAAAAAAGGTTCTAAGGTACAGGCTAAAATAGCATCTTCTTTTATTAGCTATGAACAGGCGGAATTGAATCTGAAGAAGGAGCTGGGTTCATTTAAATCATTGGAACAGACACGTGCAGCCGCAAAAGAAGCCTGGAACAAACAGTTAGGTAAAATTCAGGTAGAAGGTGGCTCGGAAGAATTGAAATCTACATTTTATTCTTGCTTCTTCCGTTCTATGCTTTTCCCGCGTAAGTTCTATGAGCATGATGAAGCTGGTAATCCGATATATTACAGTCCGTATGATGGAAAAGTTCATGAGGGATTGATGTATACGGATAATGGATTCTGGGATACATTCAGAGCTCAATTTCCTTTGAATGCAATTTTGCATCCTGAATTTCATAACAATTATATTACAAGCTTGATTACGGCTTACGATCAGAGCGGCTGGTTACCTTCATGGTCTTTCCCTGGTCATCAGGGCGGTATGATTGGTAATCATGCATTATCGTTGATTGCAGATGCCTGGGCTAAAGGTTTCCGCTCTTATGATCCGAAACATGCCATGGAAGCAATGTTCCATGAAGTAACTAATAAGGGACCTGGTGGACCGGCTAATGGTCGTGAAGGTTGGAAAGAGTATTTCATTTATGGGTATGTTCCATATCCTGATGTACGTGAAGCAACAGCTAAAACATTGGAATATTGCTATAATGACTGGTGTGCAATGGAGTTTGCAAAGATGACAGGACAGCCATTCTATGAAGAACAGTTTAAAAAGCAAATATACAACTACAAAAATGTATTCGATCCTTCTGTAGGATTTATGCGTGGACGTCAGAATGATGGTAACTGGTATCCTAATTTTGATCCGACAGAATGGGGCGGTCCGTTTACGGAAGGTTGTGCATGGCATTATGTATGGTCTGTGTTCCATGATGTAAAGGGATTGATTGATTTGATAGGGGGTGATAAATCTTTTGTCGCTAAATTGGACGCTGTATTTTCTTCTCCTAATACATTTAAAGTTGGAACTTACAACCGCGTTATCCATGAAATGGCAGAAATGGAAATGATTAATATGGGACAATATGCTCATGGAAATCAGCCGATTCAGCACATGATTTATTTGTATAACTATGCTGGGGAGCCTTGGAAATCACAGAAATGGGCACGTAAGATAATGAACGATCTGTATAATTCGACTCCTGATGGTTATCCGGGTGATGAGGACCAGGGGCAGACTTCTTCTTGGTATGTTATCAGTGCAATGGGCTTGTATTCAGTTTGTCCGGGTACAACGGAATATGTAATAGGTAGTCCGGTATTCCCGAAAATGACGATACAACTTGAAAATGGTAAGAAGTTGGTTATTGAAGCAGAAGGCAATAGTCCTGAAAATGTGTATATACAGTCTGCATCTTTGAATGGCAAACCATTCACAAGAAACTATCTGCAATATGACGAGTTGATGAATGGTGGTGTTATTCGTTATCAGATGGGTAATACACCAGCTCTTAACAGAGGGACTTCAATGGCTGATCGTCCATTCTCTTTGTCTAAATAACAGATACGCTGATTTATAAAAATTGACAGGTGCTCTCTAAAAAGAGAGTATATCAGAGGATCATAAAAAACGAAACTTTTTTATGATCCTCTTTTTTATCTTTCCTTAAAGCGATTAGTTTATTTTAGATTATTCTTGGTTTGATTTAACCAAATGAGAAATAAACACTTTGCAGAGTTTTTAAGAAGTAGAGGTTACTCCAAGACCAAGCACCAACGCGGATTTCGAAAGGATCTTTTTATATTGATTGAAGTTTTGGGATATGGTTAGTCTGCCGAATAGGTTATCTTCGACACGGTTTTTCCCGGCGATTCGGCTATTTCGACGGTGGTTACCCCGCCCGGATAGTTCAGTTCGATGGACAGGTGTTTCCGGGTTTTGAAACGGTATGTTACTTCCACATTCTCATCCCGTTCGTCGCTTTTGTAATCCGTATTGCCGGACGGCAGTTTTTCCCGCAGGTGATAATTGAAACGGCATTCGTTCCGGACAATGATGTCGTACACTTCTTTCAGCGTTTTACCTTTGTAGGTATCTTCAAAGATGTTCGTATAGCCATCGTCCTGCGAGTAGTGTTTGTGCGTCACGTAAGGTTCGGCACCGGATACTTTCTCGCGGGAGTCATCCTGCGGGGTTTTGGTATCTCCAATCTCTCCAATCTCGGCCATGGCCAGCTCCTGCGGGGAAGTTTCCGATTCCTGCGTGGACTGGTTTTGTTCTTTACGCGAATGATTGCCACAGGCAGCCAGGGCAACGCACAACACGGCTATGATGATGATTTTTGTCTTCATATTGGTTGCTGTTTTTTGTTATCTTATTGGCAAATAGAACCGCATATTATATTTTGAGATTCAGTGTTCTAACTCCGTATTCACGTGTATCTTTCCGAATACTTTTTTACTCTCTTTGCAAATATATAAAAAGTACCGTTCATTATGTATGATGGGTGGTGCTTTTTTATTGATTTTCAATGAGGTGAGATATTAAAACTTTATCCCTCTGCTTTTCCTTTGCTGCTGCATGGGTTGTCGTATGTTCATCACTGAATCCGACAAGGCGGCACGTCCATCTTACAACTGATCTGTTTGATTTCTCTGTCCACTGTCAGACGGCACATTAAAGGTACGTTCCCACCGGGTTTCTCGCTGCTTTTCTTTAGATACAAATATTTTTCAGAAAAACATCTCTAAACATTATCCGAATGAAATGATGGTTATCATTCGCATCTTTCTGCAATTCATCGGCATCTTTTACCAATTTCATTCTTTAGAAATATACTTTTGACAATTGTAAAAAGTATATTTCACATTGTAATTTTTAAGTTTGATAATTATTATACTTTCTTTTGATAGTTATCAAAAGAATATTTTTAAACGTGGTTTTTGAAAAAAGTACGGCTGTTTTTTTTAAAGTATGGGGTGAAGTTTTAAAAGAGTAAGGGTATATAGTATAAATACCTATTGGCGAGTATGGAGAAAACAAGTGCGTAGGTGACACTGATTGGACTGATTTAGGTGGATTTTTCTTGTATATTATAAATTAAATAACTATTATGATAAAATGAATTAAAAACACAGGCCATCAATAGAGCTGTGTTTTTGTATGGAGAGCTATGTTTAATTGGTGTTTTTTGAGCTTGTGCTTAACTGTTTTGTCTTATATCTATTGATATATATAGTTTATATCTTTGTTTTGCAATGACTAAAAAAACGGTCGTTTATTTTAGTCCTTTATGTTCCACGTAAGTCACTAATAATAGGATTATTACATTTTACCTAACTTAAAGAGTTACAGATTTGTATAATTTTTTCTTTTGGTTTTACGGTTTTTAATACATATATTTGCAATGACTAAAATAAACGACCGTTTTTTTAGTCCTTTTTCGTTTGTCTGTTATGGGACTGACGAACTTTTTCATCCTCTAAAATAAACTCTGTATAATACCTTATATGTTGATTTTGTTGTGTTTAGTCATAGCAATCATAGTATCATCTATGTTTATTCCGCACCCATTCGTGGTTGCATATAAAAAGCGATTGCTTAACATACCCGATAAAAGTAAAATACGCAGTAAAGAAGTTTCTCGCTTTACAACGGGTTTGCGTTATCAGTTAGGACATACCATTCTTACCACTACCCTTAACTTTCTAATGTTTGTGTGTGGATTTATTCTAATGTATTCGGGAATATTGAATATTCTCGAACGATTTTTGTGGGTGATACCAGAAGTCCAGCCTTGGGTTTTTACTGGTATTTCTTGCTATTCGGTGTGCAATATACTGTTCTTCAGGATATCCGCCTCCCGCATATCCTTGGGTATACTTCTTCAATAGTATGTTGCTATATTTTCGATAGGATTGTTAATCCAACGAGGAAATATACAGGATGCCGATAAAAATGATTAGTGATTTAAATATTAATGTATAACCTCTAAATCTTTTTATTGCCTATGAGATAAGAGAAGTCCGGATAAAAGAAGACCGGAAAGTGTTGTGCGTCTTTCAGGTCTATAAATACACAAATTCAAACACAATTAAGTATTAACGAATTAATCAAGTAAGTTATGAAAAAAGAACCGAAATTTCTGAATATCATGAAAATTTCAACCTTTCTTCTTTCCGCTTGTGCTTTTTCAACATTTGCCGCTCCAACAAGCTCGCAGAATATGAAAGGTAATATCGACGGAAATGAAATTACGATCGATGAATCTATTGATCCAGTGGGAAAACAGGCAGATGATTTGTCTGTTTACAATAAGAATGAAGTAAATAATGCGTCTCCGGTTGCCCAACAGGGCAAGGTTGTAAAGGGTGTTGTAAAAGACATGAACGGAGAGCCTGTTATTGGGGCAAATGTTGTTGTAAAAGGTACAACAAACGGTACTATTACTGATATTGATGGAAATTATTCTTTGGAAGGAGTTCCCGCTGGAGCAATCCTGCAAATTTCCTATATCGGTTATTTAACAAAAGACGTTACTGTAGGGAATCAATCTGCAATCAATGTTATATTGGCAGAGGATACTCAATCTCTAGATGAAGTAGTGGTAGTAGGTTACGGTACAATGCGTAAGTCCGACGTTACCGGTTCTATCGGTGTAGCTAAAGGCGAAGATTTGACTAAAAACCAGAACTTTAGTGCATTAGAAAACTTGCGAGGTAAAGTTTCCGGTGTAAATATCTTCTCAAACTCCAGTCAGCCGGGTGCTTATAATAACCGTGTTATTATCCGTGGTATGGCAACAATCAATTCATCTTCGGACCCCTTGTATGTTGTGGATGGTGTGGTAATGGAGAATTTCGGATTAGTCAACCCAAATGATATCGAATCCATGGAAGTACTGAAAGATGCTTCTGCTACTGCTATTTATGGTGCTCGTGGTGCAAATGG
>UMFF01011744.1_pt1 | contig 24459 bp, 21 predicted proteins | sample 1964971 | NCBI WGS metagenome assembly UMFF01 (sample SAMEA4836042, study PRJEB28245) | human gut metagenome | biome: gut microbiome; material: fecal sample | place: Denmark | collected 2008 | reverse complement strand
ATGGCTGGGACTATGTAAAACAGTTCTGCGCACAGCTGGACGGCAAGCTGTTAGGCGGTTCCTCCGCAGTGTATAAGGGCGTTGCGGACGGAGAGTACACCGTAGGACTTACCTTTGAGCAGGGTTCTGCTCAGTATGTGGGCGCAGGCGCACCTGTCAAGACCGTTTATATGAGTGAAGGCGTTATCTTCCGCGGCGACGGCGTATACATCATCAAGGGCTGCCCCAATGAATCAAATGCCCAGAAGTTCGTGGACTGGCTCACCAGCAAGGATGTACAGGAATTCATGAACAATACCCAGTACAGAAGAACCATCCGCAAGGATGTGGAGGCGGGAGACGCCATGGTTCCAATGGACCAGATTAAGGTTATCCAGGACGATGAGACAGACACCGCGGCACACAAGTCTGAGTGGCTGGATGAGTTTAAGGAGCTGTTTACAGAGTAAACCAATCCAAAGAGCAGATGAACGTACATACATCGGGGGCGTGGCTTAATATGTCAGCCCCCTTCATTTTAGAGGAATTGAGGGGAAACGTATGAGTGTTTCAATTGGAATCGACAATGTAGTAAAAAAATATGGGGATACGACCATCATACCGGACTTGTCCGCCTTTATAAAAAATGGGGAATTCTTTACCCTGCTGGGGCCCTCCGGGTGCGGCAAGACCACTCTGCTGCGCATGATTGCCGGGTTTAACAGCATCGAGGGGGGAACCATCAAATTTGACGACAAGGTCATCAACGATATTCCGGCCCAGAAACGGAACATCGGCATGGTGTTCCAGAGCTATGCCATCTTCCCCCACCTGACGGTACGCCAGAACGTGGAATACGGCCTGAAAATCCGCAAGGTGCCGAAGGAGCACATGAAGGAGCGGGTGGATGAAATTCTTAAGGTGGTAAAAATCGACGAATACCAGGACCGCTTGCCGGAGCGCCTGTCCGGCGGCCAGCAGCAGAGAGTAGCCCTGGCCAGGGCCATTGTCATCCATCCCCAGGTGCTTCTCATGGATGAGCCGCTGTCCAATCTGGACGCCAAGCTGCGTATTGAGATGCGCAGCGCCATCCGTGATGTGCAGAAGCAGGTGGGTATTACCACGGTTTACGTAACCCATGATCAGGAGGAAGCCCTTGCCATATCAGACAGGATTGCGGTCATGAAGCTGGGGATTATCCAGCAGATTGGAAGCCCCCAGGACATCTATGCAAGGCCCTACAATGCATTTGTATCCACCTTTATCGGCCATTCCAATCTCTTTTTCGGAACCATAAGAAAGCAGGGGATCGTACCGTCCGTTGTGTTTGAGGGCGGATACCATGTGGAGATGGCAAACCTTGTGGACACGGTGACAGAGGGCCAGCGGGTCGTGGTCTCGGTCCGCCCTGAGGAATTCTCCCTGAATCCGGAAGGCATGGAATGCGAAATCATCAGCAGGACCTTCCTGGGCAAATACACCAACTACTTCCTGCGCTTCGGAGACGGTATGGTGCTGGAGGACCAGCCAAGCATTGAGTACTCCCAGGATTTAGGCCATGTGGACCGCATATTCTCAGTGGGAGAAAAGATACGCCTTAGACCGAACCCCAATAAAATTAACGTGTTCACCCAGGACATGGAACAGAGTCTGATAAAGGATGTGAAGAGATATGACGAATAAGAAAATCAGGTGGGACTTCTGGACTTTTGTGACAGTGGTCATCATTGCCCTGTTTGCCCTGTTCCTTCTCTATCCGCTCATCAGCCTTTTCTTAAGCGGTTTCAAGGACACGGAGACAGGGGTCTGGACCATTGACAACTATGCCAGGTTCTTTTCAAAGAAGTATTATAAAAGCGCACTGCTCAACTCGTTTAAGCTGACCTTCAGCGTGACCGTGGTAGCCATTATACTGGGGGTGCCTCTGGCCTATTTCATGTCGTTTTATAAAATAAAAGGAAAAGGCCTGCTGGAAATCCTGTTCATCATCTCCATGATGAGCCCCAACTTTATCGGCGCCTACTCCTGGATCCTGCTTCTGGGAAGAAGCGGAACCGTGACCCAGTTCTTAAAGGGCCTGGGAATCCACATGCCGTCCATTTACGGCTTTGGAGGAATGCTGCTGGTATTTGCCCTTAAGCTGTATCCGTTTATCTACATGTATGTATCGGGAGCCCTCAAAAAGATAGACGTGGCCCTGTCTGAGGCGGCGGAAAGCCTGGGATGCGGAGGCCTGAAAAAGGTCTTTACCGTAATCATGCCCCTGGTCACCCCTACCCTGATAGCGGCAGCCCTGCTGGTGTTCATGAACTGTATGGCAGACTTTGGCACCCCGGCCCTGATTGGCGAGGGATACCGTGTCATGCCTACCCTGGTATACTCCGAGTTCGTGGGAGAGACAGGCGGTTCCGCCAACTTTGCAGCATGTATGGCGACCATTATGGTGGTAGTCACCGCAACTGTGTTCCTGCTGCAGAAATGGTATGTGAATACCAAGTCCTTTACCATGAGCTCCATGAGGCCGATTCAGCCCAAGGAGGCCTATGGAATCAAAGGCTTTTTCATTCACCTGTTTATCTATCTGCTGGCAGCCACCTCCATCATACCCCAGTGCATGGTTGTTTACACCTCCTTCCGCGCCACCAAGATGCAGGTGTTTGTGGATGGATTTTCCCTGGAAAGCTACCGCAAAGTGTTCTCCACAGCCATCCAGTCCATCAAGAATACATATCTTTACTGCCTGGCAGCTATTGTGATTATCGTGGTCCTGGGCATGCTCATCGCGTACCTGGCAGTGAGGCGCAAGAGCTGGCTGACCAATGCCATTGACACCATTGCCATGTTCCCGTACATTGTACCGGGTTCCGTCCTTGGTATTACGTTACTGATTGCATTTAACCATCCTCCTATGATGCTGGCCGGTTCCGCCATCATTATGGTCATATCCCTGGTCATCCGGAGGCAGGCATACACGTTGCGTTCCAGCTCCGCCATTCTTTACCAGATCAGTCCCAGCATGGAGGAGGCCGCCATCAGCCTGGGCGATTCACCATCCATGTCCTTTGTGAAGGTGACGGCGAAAATGATGCTTCCGGGTGTTGCGTCCGGCGCCATATTAAGCTGGATTACCCTGATTAATGAACTGAGTTCTTCCGTCATGCTCTATACGGCCAACACAAGGACCATGTCGGTGGCCATATACAATGAGGTCATCCGGGCCAGCTACGGAACAGCCGCTGCCCTGGCAACCATCCTCACCGTTACCACCGTGGTATCCCTGCTCATCTTCTTCAAGGTGTCGGGCAATAAGGACGTGACAATGTAACTGCCGTATGATAAACTGAAAACTGCAGTAATGTGCAGTGTGTTAATATTAAAAATGGTAAAAGGTGCAGGCGTATGAAGAAGCGAAAACAAACATGTTTCAGGGACGAAATCCGGAAAAGTTTGATTTTCCATGCGCTTGCACCTTGCTTTATATCGCTGGTGGTCCTGCTTCTGGTGTTTACAGCAGTGGGGTCCCAGCAGATCATCCGGAAGAGCAGGACCATGCTGGAGCACTTTTCCGGGGAGTTTGAGGGCGTCATAGACAGCTATGTGGACGAGAATAAAAGGATGGCAGGGGAGCTGGACGTGGAACAGTTTAAGGGGCTGCCTACCTATAAGACAGAGGCAGTGTCGGAGATTTACCGGTTCCTTAACGGGCAGGTTTACAGGGGTGACTATTACCTGTTTGACCGGGACAGGAATCTGGTTTTTTCCACCAACAGCCAGTCCAATGTCATACAGTACATAGGAAATTATCTGCCCTGGAACACAACGGACCAGAATGACAGTAAAAATGACTGTATCTTTATCTATGACAATACGGTGATAGACGGAAGGGCCCTTCCTGCATGGCTCATGTTCCAGACCGTGGTAAAGGACGGAAGGCTCCAGGGATACAGCGGCTTTGTGCTGAAAGCAGATGCGTTTAAGGAACGGCTGGGAAATATGGAACAGCCCGTACTGCTGATTAACAAGTTCAACCGGCTGTTTACCGACGGCGTGTCCAGGTTCCAGAATGACCGGGGCAAGCTGGTGGAGGAATTCCGCGACGGCGGAAGCATGGTGCATCTGGAGAACAGATGGTATTACACGGACAGCGTGTCCGTGCTGGATGAGGAGGCGTCCGTACAGGTCATATACGACTGTACATCCTTTGTCCAGCTGTGCCTTATGTCCCTGGTGCTGGTGGGATTTCTGGCCCTGGCAGTGACCCTGGCCATTTACAGGAGCGCAGGCAAGGTGGCGGACAAAAAGACGGAAATCATATACGATCTCATAGGCGCCCTGGACCAGGTGGAGAAGGGGGATTTGGATGTGTCCCTGGAAATCACCTCAGGAGATGAGTTTGAGCGCATCGGCCATTCCTTCAACACCATGATAGGCAGCATACGCCATCTGCTGGCCAGGCATCAGGAACTGGCAAAGGAGAACATGCTGGCCACGGTCCAGATTCTGGAATCACAGTTTAACCCGCATTTTCTCTTCAATACCCTGGAATCTATCCGGTATATGATAAAGTTCGGGCCGGGGGAGGCGGAGAAGATGCTGGTCAGCCTGTCCAGGATGCTGCGCTACAGCATCCAGAACGGCAAGGATGTGGTGACGGTGAAGGAGGAGATGGATTTCATCAGCCGGTATCTGCAGGTTATGCTCTACCGGTATGGCGACCGGTTAAGATACAGCATTGACCTGGAGGAGGGCAGCAGGAATGCGTCCATACCGAGGATGACCCTGCAGCCCATTGTGGAGAATTCCATCAAGTACGGTTTTGGTGAGGACCGTGACTGCCTGGAGATCCGTATCAGCACCAGGATACAAAATGAGGTTCTCTCCGTCATCATATCGGACGACGGAGTGGGAATCCGCACAGAGCTTCTGGAGAAGCTGAAGGCCAATTTGGACCAGGGACAGAACCAGACAGACCATATCGGCATCTACAATGTCCATAAGAGGATACGTCTGGTCTATGGAAGCGGGTATGGAGTGGGAATTGACAGTGAAATGGAAAAGGGGACAGTGGTGACGCTCCGGGTGCCCTGCGAAGAGTAAGGCACAGGGGACGGCGCACTCCCGGTGTAAGGATGGGGGGATTCTGTCATGTTATTAAAAGTAGTGATTGTGGAGGATGAGGAGATCATCAGAAAGGGTCTTACCTTTGCCTTAAACTGGCTGGACATGGGCTGTATTATTGTGGGCACGGCCAAGGACGGGGCAGAGGGGCTGGAGACCATACGGAGGGAGCAGCCGGATATTGTGCTGACCGACATAAAAATGCCTAAGATGAACGGGCTTAAGATGATAGAGACAGCCATCAAGGACCAGCAGTTTTACAGCCTGGTGCTGACCAGCTATTCGGAGTTTGAGCTGGCCCGGCAGGCCATCCACATGGGTGTCACGGACTATCTGCTAAAGCCTGTGGACGAGGATGAGCTGAAGGAGTCTCTGGACAAAATCCGTCAGCAGATAGCTTACGCCAGCAAGTATGAGAAAATCGAGAAGATATCCCAGGACAGGATACTGACAGTCTATGATGAATGGAAGATATTTGACAGCGCAAAGAACAGCATGGATCCCTACGTAAAGAGAACCTATGAGTTCGTGAAGCAGCATTACAAGGAAAAGGTGAGCATCAACCAGGTGGCGGAAAGCCTGGGGGTCAGCACCAGCTATCTCAGCAGGAAGCTGAAGGCCGGGCTTAACACCACCTTTGTGGACCTGCTGAACCAGTACAGGATTAAGAAGGCCCTGAATATGCTGAGCCAGGGCACCATGCGGATCTATGAGATATCCGATGAGCTGGGATTCAGCGAGTATAAACATTTCTGCGGCGTATTCAAGAAATACACCAATGTGACGCCCTCGGAGTTCTTAAAGAACGGCGGTGTGGCTGTGGTGGGAGAGAAGGACAGCCGCGGGTGAGAGGGTAAGCAAAGGAGGAGGCGCCTTTTTGCGGAATGAGCCTATGATTCCGCCTGGGGTCCTGCCTGGGGTTCCGCTTGGGATCCGGCCTGGGGGTCTGTCTGGGGTCCGGCCTGGGATTCCGCCTGGGATTCTGCCGCAGGTCCGGCCTGGGACGGTGTGGCGGGCTGCACCGGAACCAGCGGGTCCTTGATGCCGTATAACCGTTTCCACTCCTTTGTGCCCTCCACCTTTACCGCCTCACAGCGGTTCAGATTCAGGAATTTTACCAGTTCGTAACAGCTGACCCAGATTTCATTGTTGCTGTCCTTTTGGGATTCATCGAATATAAGTTCCAGGCCAAAGTGGAGATGGGGGTCGTCGATGTTGTTGGTGTTCTCGGTGCGGCTGTAACCGGTGCGCCCCAGATAGCCTATGACGTCCCCGGCCTGCACCACGCTACCCACCTCCAGGCCTGACTGGTAGGGGTAATTCTTGCGCAGATGGGCGTAATAGTAGTAGCGTTTGTGGTCAAAGCTGCGTATTCCCAGCCTCCATCCGCCATACTGGTTCCAGCCCAGGGCTTCCACATAGCCGGATTCCACGGCAACCACCGGAGTCCCCACCTGGCCCATCATGTCGTGGCCCAGGTGCTGGCGCTTGAAGCCATAGCTGCGGGCCACGCCGAAGTCGTCAAAATCGCTGTAGGGAAAGCCCTTGGCGATGGGAGAAAATGCCTTGAGCCCGTATTTGGTCACCCAGACCGTGGCGGGGTCTCCGGGGGCGCCTCCTGCCACTCCGGAAGGCAGATAAGCGGCCGGGGCCTGGCTTGCAGGTATCTCTGCCTCAAACTGCCCTACCATGCCGTCTAATACAGCTCCGTAGGCCTGGCGGTAATAAGAGTAATATTTCATGTCTTTTGTCAGTTCTTCTATGGTGGTTTCACCATTTTTCAGTTTTTCTGCCACAGCGGTCATGTGTTCCGGCTTATATTTGGAAAAATCCCCGCCGTAACGGGTTCCCAGATAGGCCAGCAAATCCACCCAGTTCAGATGAACGTCAGCCTGGCAGGTGTCCACGTCAAGGCGGAATGCCTGGTTCATGGCCTCCGAGGTGACGCCGAAGTCCACCCATTTGATATAATCCTTATTTTTAGCTTCTTTCTTATCTGTCCCTGTCTTGTCCGGGTCTGTTCCGTCTATGTTTTCCAGGGGATTCATGTATCCGGCCAGCCTGGAGGCCTGGCTCATGACTGCCTGGCCCGGGTCTGTTTTAAACAGGAAGATGCTGAGACACAGCAGGCTCAGCACCATCATTTCCACGTAAATCACTGTCTTTGTACTGATATGTAAATGCTCCCGGAGCTTTCGGAAGAATCTCATGGTATAACCGCCTCCTGACACCCTTTCGGGAAATATGGGTCCTGGAGTAATCTTATGTCTGTCCGTGCTGTTTTATGCATGAATGAAGGGGGAGGGGCAATTTGTACAAAAGAAAAACTTCCTTCTTTTGGCCGTAAACGTATACGGCCGTAAAATTTACGAAAAAATGCCTAAATTATTATGCAAAATGCATAGTGGTACCTGTGCATTTTGTTGGTTCTGGAAATGGCGGGAAAACCTGGCTGATGGTATAATATTTTTAAGCGTAAACGTTTACGAAAACCATTCTTTAAAACGGAGAAATGGGGAGAAGGCCTATTATGAAACAAGTGACAATCAAAGATATTGCCAGGGAGGCAGGGGTATCCATCGCCTCTGTATCCAGGGCGTTAAACGGGATGGATGGTATCAGCGAGGAAAACCGCAGCCGGATATTACGGGTATGCGAACGGCTCTCCTACACGCCCAACGGCCTGGCCCGGAGTCTTGTGAAGCGCAGGACTCAGACCATAGGCATCATCATGCCGGATATCATGAGTCCTTTTTATTCCGAACTCATGGTGAAGGCCTCGGATGCTGCCCACAAAAGAGGGTATCAGGTATTATTGTGCAACAGCTTCCGGGAGCTGAAGGCAGAGAGGGATTATCTGAAGCTTCTGGCAGAGCACCAGGTGGAGGGAATCCTGATATTTCCCATTGGCCCCAGGAGCACGGAGAGCATGGCTGAGTTTATTCATAATGTACCCATGGTAGCCCTTAACGAGCTTACGGGCCAGTGCGGGATTCCCTATGTCTGCGCCGACGAGGAGCAGGCGGGCAGAATCGCCGCTGAGTATCTCATATCCAAAGGGTGCAGGAACCTGCTGTTTGTGGGGTTCAAGCCCGAACGTCTGGCCCACCGCTACAGGGCCGCCAGTTTTCTGGAGACAGCCAGGGCAAAGCGGATTCCGGCCCAGGTATACGAGTGCAATCTGGATTTTCGGACCAGCTTTGAAAGGGGATATAACCACTTCAAGCATTTCCTTCAAAGCGGACTGGCCATGCCGGACGGAATCGTGGCTGCCAGCGATGCCACGGCCAACGGGATTGTCAAGGCCTGCCGGGAAAATGGAATCCGCATACCTGAGGATTTTTCACTCATTGGGTTTGACAACATAACCGAGGAATTGCCCTACATCGAGCTTACAACAGTGGCAGTTTCCCATGAGGAACAGATGGAGACCGCCGTGGAGCTGCTGCTGGGAATGGTGGAGGAGGGCGCGCCTGTGGGGGGAAAGGCTTCTGTGAAGCTGGAACCGAGGCTGGTGGAGCGCCGTTCCTGCAAGGGATAAACAAGGGATAAACAAGGGATAAAATGAAGGGCTGACAGATGAGAGTATGCAGGCAACAGAAAGGAGCAGGCAGTATGCAGACAGATACAAAGGCCGGAACAAAAGGCGGCGTCCGGGAATTTTCCAGGAAACGCCGTCTTATGAATCAGGCAGGAAGCATTGTAAAGAATCCATACAATATCATGGTGGTGATTTCCGTGATATTCATGGTTTATCTGATTCTGATTCCTCTGGGACAGATGATTATACAGACACTTACCCTGGCAGGCGCAGACGCAGCCAGGGTGGACGGGGGAAGGGAGGGAATGTTTACCCTCTATTACTGGAAACGGGTTCTGACCAGCAGCATTTCCCGGAAAATGCTGTGGACGCCCCTTAAGAATTCCTTATTGATATCCGTGTGCACGGCTGCTTTTGGAATTACCCTGGGCTCACTGCTGGCATGGCTCATGGTCCGCAGCGACCTGCCGTATAAGAAGTTCTTTTCCCTGGCCCTCATCATTCCCTATATGATACCATCCTGGTGCAAGTCCATGGCATGGCTGACCATATTCAAGAATGAACGCGTGGGCGGGGCCCAGGGCCTTCTGGGATTTTTGGGGATTCAGACACCGGACTGGCTGGCCTACGGGCCGTTTGCCATCATCGTGGTGTTAGTCATCCACTATTATGCCTATGCCTACCTGCTGGTGTCCTCAGCCCTCAGCTCCATTAATTCTGAGCTGGAGGAGATGGGGGAAATCCTGGGAGCCAGCAAGGCCAGGATACTTACAAAGATTACATTCCCGCTGGTGATGCCGGCTATTCTGTCCGCGGTTATCATGACCTTTTCAAAGGCAATGGGCACCTTCGGCGTTCCGTCGGTTTTAGGGCTTAAAATCGGATACTACACCGTATCCACCACCATGTACAACTCCATACAAAACGGGCAGAACCGGGTGGCGTTTGCCATATCGCTGATTCTCATAGCCATTGCCTCCTTCAGCGTGTTCTTAAACCAGAAGGCCATTGGTTCCAGAAAATCCTTCAGTACCATAGGAGGAAAGGGCAGCAGGAGCAATCCCATACGCCTGGGCAAATGGAGGCCGGTTATCGTGGGGATTCTCATTGCCTTCATCGCAGTGGCCGTTGTGTTTCCGGTGGTCATTCTGCTGTACCAGTCCTTTATGCTGGAGCCGGGCAACTACAGCCTCAGCAATTTCACCCTTCATTACTGGACCGGAGGTTCCGTGCCCACCATTGACCAGGGCGAGCCGGGCATATTTAAGAATCCGCAGTTCATGAAATATGTGGTCAACACCATCAAGCTGGTGGTGCTCACCTCCCTGTTTGCAACCGTGTTCGGACAGCTGATTGGCTATATCAATTCCAGGGGACGCAAGCTGTTCTCAGGAAAACTGGTGGAGCAGCTGGTATTTATACCTTACCTGATTCCATCCATTGCCTTTGGCGCCATGTACCTGGCTCTCTTTGCAACGGCTAAGAAAATAGAAATGTTCGGCTACCGTATCACCCTGGTACCGTCCCTGTACGGCTCCTTTGCCCTGCTGGTGCTTATCGCTGTGGTGAAGAACATGCCCTTTGCCTCCAGGGCGGGAACATCCAATATGCTCCAGATCAGTACGGAGTTAGAGGAAGCCGCCCAGGTGGAAAACGCGGGATTCCTGCGCAGGTTCTTTAAGATCGTGTTCCCTCTGTCAAAGGGCGGTATGATAAGCGGATTCATGCTGGTGTTTATCAGCATCATGAAGGAACTGGACCTGATAGTTATACTCATGACGCCCAGCCAGCAGACGCTGCCCTATATGGCGTACGCCTATTCGGCGGAAAATCTGATTCAGCTGTCCAGTGCAGTGACCATCGTTATGTTTGTGCTGGTATTCTTCGTCTACTGGTTTGCCAATACCTTTACGGACGCGGACATCACCAAGGGCTTTTAATGCGGGAGGATATGAAAGATGAGCAGAATTGAATTAAGAGGAATCAATAAATATTACGGCAGGAACCATGTGTTAAAGGACATCAACCTGGTGATTGAGGACGGGGAGTTTATGACACTGCTGGGGCCGTCCGGCTGCGGAAAGACAACCACCCTGCGCGTGGTGGCAGGCCTGGAAAAGCCCCAGGAAGGGTATATGTACATGGGGGACAGGGAGATTGTCAATGCGCCTGAAAAGTTTTATGAGGAACCGGGAAAACGCCATCTTAACCTGGTATTCCAGTCTTATGCCCTTTGGCCCCATATGACGGTATTTGACAATGTGGCCTTTGGCCTGGAAGTGGCAAAGGTACCCAAGGAGGAGATACGGAGGAAGGTGGAAAATGCCTTAAAACGCATGAGGATTGAGGCTTTCATTGACCGGTATCCGTCGGAACTGTCAGGCGGACAGCAGCAGCGCGTGGCCATAGCCAGAGCCATTGTGTCGGAGCCGGAGGTGCTGCTTTTGGACGAGCCGCTGTCCAATCTGGACGCCAAGCTGAGAATCGAGATGAGAAGTGAAATTAAACGGCTCCATCAGGAGTTAGGCACCACCATTATCTATGTGACCCATGACCAGACGGAGGCCCTGACCATGTCTACCAAAATAGCCATTTTCTTTGAGGGTGTGCTGGAGCAGGTGGCGCCGCCCATGGAGCTGTACCAGAATCCTGCCTCCCTGCGGGTGGCTGACTTTATCGGCAATCCAAAGGTGAATTTCCTTCCGGGAAAGGCCAGGGTGGCGGGAGATACCATGACCGTGGAATCCGTTTTGGGAACCGCGGCTTATGACAGGAAGTCCTTTACCGGAGAAGCCCCGGGTGACGGAAGCTTTGAGGCAGTGGTCGGGGTGAGACCGGAGTTGGTGGAGATACTGGACGGACCCGCAGAGGGGAGCATAGAGGCGGAAGTATACTCTGTGATGCCGGCCGGTTCAGAGACAACCATTTACCTGGAGGTGGGCGGGGAACGTATCCTGTCCAAGCAGAACGGACTTAAGCAGTACAGTCCGGATCAAAAGGTGTGGCTGCGGATTAATCCGGATAAGATGAACGTGTTTTGCAAGGACAGCGGCAGGCTGGCAAAGCTGGCTGTCATGGACGCACAGCAGGACTAACAAAATTCAATTAAATGATAAAGGAGAAGAAATCATGAGGAGAAGAGGAAAACGTTTATTGGCACTGGCTTTGGCAGGCATGATGGCTGCATCTGCGCTTACGGGCTGCGAAAAGATTGAGGACACAAAGGCTGCATCCGGGAACACAACAGCTGCCAAGGCAGCAGATGAGGGAAAGGCCGGGGAGCAGCCGGGAGCAGGAGAGACGCAGAAGGAGGCGGCAGGAGACAAGGCAGGGGAGAATGCGGCAGGGGAAAATGCAGCTGGAGGAAATGCAGCGTCTGCCCCGGAGGAGCAGTGGGCCGTGGACGCGGGACTGTATGAGGATGAATCCTCAGATGAACTGTATAAGAAGGCACTGGACGAGGAGGGCGGGAAGGTAGTCATTTATTCCATTTCCAGCCGTATGGCTAAGGTAAAGGCCAGCTTTGAGGAGGATTATCCCGGCATGACCCTGGAGGTATATGACATCAATGCCAATGACATGTCCACCAAACTGAGTACAGAGTACAATTCGGGTATCCGCACAGCTGACGTAATCCATTCCAAGGAACAGACAGGGGATTACATGATTAATTTCTTTAACAAGGGAATCCTGCACAATTACCAGCCTGAATCCATTTACAAGAATGTGAACCAGGAATATTTAAAAGATATGACGCCTTTGTACTTTGAGACTGACTGGTGGTTCTACAATACCGGCATCTATACGGAAACCCCCATCACCAACTGGTGGGATGTGACAAAGCCGGAATGGAATGGAAGCTTCGTGCTCCAGAACCCAATCGGCACAGTGAGCTACATGGCCCTGTTCACCACTATGGTGGAGCATGCGGACGAGATGGCGGAAGCCTATAAGGCGTGCTACGGCGAGGATATTGTACTGGCGGACGACGAGCCCACGGCAGCCCATGCCTGGATGAAGCGGGTGCTGGAAAATGATCCGGTCATCTTTGACTCAAACAACGAGGTTATCCAGTCTGTGGGAGAGGGCAAGGAGTCAAAGCTCATTGGCTACACACCGTCCTCCAAGTACCGGGAGCGGGCTGACAAGGGTTGGAATATCGAATCCGAGCCCCTTAAGATGGAGCCTGTTTCCGGCGTGGCCTTCATGAACTTTGTGGCTGTGGTAAACGAGGCGCCTCATCCAAACGGAGCCAAGCTGCTGATTCGCTATCTGTTAGGCGGCGAGGATGGAAACGGAAATGGTATCAAACCATTCAACACCATCGGAGGATGGCCGGTACGCCCGGAGACAACCCCGGCAGAAGGCAATATCCCCTTGGAGGATATGAAGCTTTGGATGATTAATTATGACTTCGTCTATAAAAATCTGCAGGATGTACAGGACTACTGGTACCAGTTCCGGTAATATGCAGTGGCGTAAAGGAGAGGAGAGCTTCGGATGCCGGACATATTAGAGGGATACAGGAAGCAAAAGGAATATCTGATCTGCGTCGATTCAGACGGCTGTGCCATGGATACCATGGACTCAAAACATATAACCTGTTTCGGACCCTGTCTGATTCCGGTCTGGGGGCTTTCACCGTGGGAGCAGAAGATACGCAGGCGCTGGGATGAGATCAATCTTTACACCATGACCAGGGGAATCAACCGCTTTAAGGGCCTGGCCATGATTCTGGCAGAAATCAACCGGACATATAAAGCAGTGCCGGATGTGGATGCCTTTGTCCGATGGACCGGGGAAGCGCCGGAGTTGTCAAACCAGGCAGTAAAGGCCCAGTGGGAACTGACCGGAAAGGAGATATTCCGACAGGCACTGGAATGGTCTGAGGAAGTAAACCGGAAAATCGGGGCCATGCCGGAAGAAGCCAAATGCGCCTTTGACGGTGTGCGTGAGGCCCTTAAGGCGGCCCATGAGACAGCGGACGTGGCAGTGGTATCCTCTGCCAACAAAAAGGCAGTGGAGGAAGAATGGCAGAGGCAGGGCCTGATGGAATACGTGGACGTGGTTCTGTCCCAGGACGCCGGGTCAAAGTCCGCCTGTATCAACGCTCTTCTGAAAAAGGGGTATTGCCCGGACCATGTGCTCATGGTGGGGGATGCGCCGGGGGACTGTGAGGCAGCGGCGGACAACGGGGTATATTACTATCCCATCCTGGTAAAGCATGAGGAGATGTCCTGGCGCCGGTTCCCGGCCGAGGCGCTAAAAAGGCTGGTCCGGGGAGAATACGGAGGGGCCTGGCAGGAACAGATGGTGAGAGCATTTCGCGATAATCTGTCCTGATGCCGGTATTTACATCTCCGGCTCTCCATCAGCGGCATGGTATCATAAGTACCTGACTGATGGAATCAGAGCGTTTCCCCGTCAGGCTTTGCCTTTCAGTGAATAATGGATTTAGGCCGCAGCGATGCTTCGTCTGCGGCCTTTTTTTGCGATCCGGGGAAAGCATGGCGTATCGTGGCGTATTAATTTCCTGTTGGATTGTATGGGGGTGTGCCTGGTTTTAATGGGGGTGGGTGGGGTGAAACAGACATTCCCTTTCTTTCATGGGGCTCTGGCAGGAGTCTGGTATTTTAGGCGGGGAGGAGGGTGGGGAAATGGGAAAACGGGTATAAGGACAAACTGGCGCAGGGCTGAACAGGCAGCAGATTTAAGTGGAAAAAGCGCCCTGATTTATGTATAATGGAGACAGCGGTGAAAGCGGCATGAAGGAGGATTACATAATGGAAAATTTTGAGTTTTTTACACCAACCAGGATGATATTTGGAAAGAATACCCATCAGCAGGTAGGAAAAATTGTCAAGGAATACGGATTTAAGAAGGTGCTGGTGCATTTCGGCGGGTCCAGTGCTAAAAAGTCCGGACTTCTGGACGCAGTCACAGGCTCTCTTGAGGCAGAGGGAATACAGTATGTGACGCTGGGGGGCGTACAGGCCAATCCCACTCTGTCTAAGGCCAAGGAGGGCATCGAACTGTGCCTTAAGGAGGGCGTGGATCTGGTGCTGGCGGTTGGAGGAGGCAGCGTGATTGACTCATCCAAGTGTATAGCAGACGGCGCAGGGAACCCGGATGTGGATGTATGGACCTATTTCCGCCAGGAGGCTGTGCCTGCCAGGGCTTTGCCGGTGGGCGTCATTCTTACGCTTTCTGCCTCAGGCAGTGAAATGAGCGCGTCCTGTGTCATTACAAATGAGGAAAATGGATTTAAGCGGGGCTTTAACAGCGTGACCCACCGCCCGCTGTTTTCCATCTGCAACCCGGAGCTGACCTGCACGGTAAGCAAATACCAGACAGCCTGCGGAACAGTGGATATCATGATGCATACCCTGGAGCGGTATTTCAGCAAGACCAGGGATACGGAACTGACGGACCGAATAGCCGAGGCATTGTTAAAATCCACGGTGGAGGCAGGAAGGATTGCCGATAAAGATCCGGATAACTATGAAGCCAGAGCCGCTCTTATGTGGGGAGGAAGCCTTTCCCACAACGGGTTGACAGGGGCTGGAAGGGATTTCTTCATGCAGGTCCACCAGCTGGAGCATGAGCTTTCCGGCATGTACCCATCCATTGCCCACGGAGCAGGTCTGGCAGCCCTGTGGCCATCCTGGGCCAGGTTTGTGTGCCCCAGCGATGTGAACCGCTTCGCACGTTATGCGGTCCAGGTGTGGAACATAGACATGGATTTTGACTGCCCAATGAACACGGCCCTGGCAGGAATCCGGGCCACAGAAGATTTCTATAAGAGCCTGGGTATGCCCTCTTCCTTAAAAGAACTGGGCGTGGAGGAAGAACGCCTGGAAGAAATGGCTGTCAAGTGCACCAACATGGGAAAGCGTACCCTGCCGGGCATCCGGGAACTGGGCAAGGAAGAGATGATGGAAATTTACAGGATGGCTTTGGGAGAGTAGCGGGTACAGGAGAATCGCGGGTATGGGGATACCAGCCCCAGAAGGATAATGGCCATAGAAGAATAATGGCCATAGGAGTTTAACCTGCCCGAGAAATACGAAGGAGACAGAAAATGGATGCAATAGACAGGCGCAGAAGTATACGCAGGTTCTCAGACAAGGAAATACCCCATGAGGTTATCTGTAAAATTATGGAAAGCGGAATAAAGGCACCGTCAGCAAAGAACAGGCAGCCATGGAAATTTATGGTCATTCAGGGACAGGCAAAAGAAGACATGCTGAGGGCGTTTCGGGCCGGAATCCAGCGGGAGAAGGCAGGAAACGCCATGCTGCCGGACAGCAGCAGGCACCTGGGAGGCGCGGAGTACACGGTCCAAATCATGGAACAGGCGCCTGTGGTCATATTTGTCCTGAATCCCCTGGGGAAGGGGATGTATTCTCCCCTCAACGACGAGGGCAGGATTTATGAGCTCTGTAATATCCAGTCTGTCAGCGCGGCAATTGAGAATATGCTTTTGGAAGCAACGGATATGGGAATCGGCAGTCTGTGGATCTGCGACATATTTTTTGCCTATGAGGAGCTGTGCGCATGGATGGACTGCGGGGATGAGCTGGTGGCAGCTGTGGCCTTTGGGTATCCGGAGGAATCGCCGCCGCCACGTCCGCGCAAAAAGCTGGAGGATGTGGTAGTCTGGAAGCGCTGAGTCAGAACGTTGGGTTTGAAATGGGGAAATGGGGAAATTTGGCGCAGCCTATTGCCAACCACCCTCATATGTGCTATGATTCAGCTATAATTAAATAAAGTTCTTCGGGGCAGGGTGTGATTCCCTACCGGCGGTAATAGTCCGCGACCCGCTACGGCGGCTGATCTGGTGTGATTCCAGAACCGACAGTATAGTCTGGATGAGAGAAGAAGGTGTGTAAGTGGTAGATGAACAGGCCCCGGATTATTTGCGTATCCGGGGCTTTTATAGTGCACGCATTCCGAAGGACACATATACGCGCGTAAGTGACCGGAAAACGGACACCAAGTGCTCATAACGGGCCCCTTCACCAGGTTCGTGGGAGACCTCACCAAGTGAAGGGTCATGTATCGCACGTAAGTGACCAAAATACGGTCACCAAGTGCTCATAACAAGGAGGATAGGGAAATGAAACAGAATCACTTACTCAGTGTAAGGAATGTAACCGTCATGGCCATGTTCGGCGCCCTGGCGGCAGTGCTTATGATTTTTGAGGTGCCGCTTCCATTTATCGCGCCGTCATTTTACGGCATGGATATCAGTGAGGTGCCGGTGCTTGTGGGTACCTTTGCCCTGGGGCCTGTGGCAGGCGTTGTCATGGAACTGGTGAAAATACTGGTGAAGCTGATACTAAAGCCTACCAGCACGGGATTTGTGGGGGAGTTTGCCAATTTCTGCTTTGGATGCTCCCTTGTGCTGCCGGCCGGTATTATTTACAGTCTTAAAAAGACGAAAAAGGGGGCTGTCATGGGAATGGCTGCGGGAACTGTAATCATGACAATTGTGGCTGTGATACTCAATGCGGTTGTTATGCTTCCGTTCTATTCCCATTTCATGCCCCTGGACACCATCATTGCTGCAGGCGCGGCCATCAACCCGGCTATCAGCAATGTGTGGACATTCGTAATCCTGGCTGTAGGCCCCTTTAATATACTGAAAGGCGCCATTGTAAGCCTGTTCACCGCCCTGGTTTATAAAAGGGTCAGCGTTATCATCCATTCGGATTCAGGACGGCGGGCGGTTAAGGCCTCTTAAGGATTAACAGCCGGTGCCGGGTGTGAATGAGATGAGGATACAGCCTGTTTTACCGGAATCATTTCGATATATCCCCTGGTCCCTATGGGTTCCAGCTGAATCCTGGGATTTTCAGGGTCAGGGGCCAGGCCGATGACCGACAGGTCGTAACGTTCCATGGCTGCCTGAACCATCTGTATGGCCTGGCAGAAGTCCTCTTCCTCGAAGGGCTCTCCCTGAAACATGAGGTAACTGGCAGCCGGCAGCTGGATTACATCAAAGCCCTCCGGCACAGGACCGCCGTAGTCTGAGGATACTTCCACGCCCTGTACGTATTGGGATGTACCCTTCGGGCGGTATTGTTCGGGGAGCCAGAGGCATACCGGTTCGCCGCTTATGGATTTGATGCTGGTGAGAAGTCCCCACACATCACAGCCGGCTTCATTGCAGTAGGTCATGTAATCATACGCCTGGATGCCCCGCTTAAGGATGACCTTGCGGGCTGGTTTTTCAATGACCTGAATAAATACGTTCTTAATTTGTTCCATATTCATGGGCTCCTTTTCTGTGAATCTGTATTTTACGCCGTAGGGGGTCATCAGATACAGGGGAACGGGATGAGCGGCGTATTCACGGGGATTACAGCCGAATTCACGGAGAAATGCCCTCTGGTACCCGTCCACGCTTCCGAATCCCAAATCAAAAGCAACATCAATGACTTTGCAGTCCTCGTCCCGCAGCCGCAGGGCGGACCGGGACAGTTTGTAACGCCGGATGTAGTCAGCCGGTGAAAGACCGGTCAGCTTCCTGAACAGCCTGGCAGAATACCAGGGAGAAAAATGGGAGGCCTTGGATAAATCAGCCAGAGTAATGGACTCCTGCCAGTGGCTCTCTATATAATCCTGCATTCTTTGGACTGCTTCTATCTGTTCTTTCATCTGTATCACCTCCGACGTTTATCATTATACAGAACCGGAAAAAGGATTTCTCGACTATTCTTGCCCATGTAAGTAAAAACCACCACGGCAATATAGAACCGTGGTGATTTCCTATCTCTTAACATAACTCTGTAATCCGCCGTAGATAAATCCGCCGTACACGAATCCTGTGTACACGAATGCGGCGTACACCGCACGTTTACAGCGGGATGATTTCCCCGTCATCCGGCACCAGCAGATTGCCGTCATAGTATTCCCTGCCCTCAGCCGTATATAGGGCTTTGCGCTCCGACAGGTGTTTGTCCTCCGTATGCCATAGCACAAGGTTGGGGATGGAGAGCTCCTTTGCCAGCTCGCAGGCCTCTTTTACCGTGCTGTGGTGTTTTTCATAGGGTTCGAAGATATCACGGTCGCGGTACAGGCAGAAGGCTTCGTGAAGCAGCCAGTCACTGCCTTCCACGTAGGGGCGGCACTCCGCGTTGTACGGCTCATCCCCTGCGCAGGTGAACCGGCGGCCGTTTTTCAGGATGGTGGTAAATCCGAACTGCCTGGCCTTGGTGGACAGTATATCAAAGAAGGTGACGTCATAGTCCAGGATATGGACTGTCTCGCCGTCCTCCACCGGCACCAGGAAAATGCGGCTTCCAATCATCTTATAGAACTTGCCCTGGATCGTCAGGCGGCAGATGGTGGAGATGGTATCCACCAGTCCCTGGTGGCAGTAAATCTGCAGCTCGCCTTCATACTTTCCTTTTTTCATGGCAGCGGCCACCATGCGCACCATCCACACAATACCCATGATGTGGTCCGTGTGCTCATGGGTGACGAAAATGTTGTGGATATGGCACAGGTCCACATCCATATCCTCCAGGATGCGCAGGATGCCGTTTCCTCCTCCTGCATCCACCATAAAATATTCATCCCCGTCCTTTATGGCAAAACAGGTATTATAACAACGGGTGGCCTGGGCGTTTCCTGTTCCAAATACGTATAATTCCTCCATTGGCATCTCTTCTCCTTAGAAAAAATTTAGATAATCTTAAACCTTTGTTCAGTTGGAAAAACTTTTCATTTCATTAAGAATATGTTACTATAACTTTATAATACCTGCAAGTATTTGATTTTACAATATTTGCAGGTATTTCTTGTTACTAATTTGTTACTAATTCAATCTATGATTGAATAATTGTTATGATATTTTAGCCATTGCTTCCTTCAACTCCTGGAGGGTTTTATGAGTATATGTGCGTTCGCCAATATCAGAAGATTTGTGGCCGATAATCAGGTCGATACACTTCTTATTTGCGCCAGCAGAATCAAGCCTTGAACGTAGGGTGTGGCGGCACTCATGTGGCGTTTTATCAATTCCAAGTTTTTCCATAATCTCATTCCACATGAGGTAATAATTGGCGGAACTGACCTTCTTCCCATTATAGGCCAGCAGGTATTCGTTTCCTTCATCTAGCCGCTTTTGAATCAACGGTTTTATTCTGTCGTGTATTGGGACAATTCTGTCCTTGCCCGCAGCTGTCTTGGAACCACCCCGGATAATTTGTTGATTCATGTCCACCTGCTCAGATTTAAGTCCCAGCAGTTCGTTGAGACGGAATCCCGTATATAGATAAATCAGGATGGAATCAACCCATGGTTCCTTTGACTTTGCCCATAGCTTTTTAATCTCATCCTCGCTGAAACGGTCCTTGCTAGTAGGCGGCGCTGGCGGGGCAGTGGTAATCTGGGAGTATTGTTTCTCTATAATGTCCAGCTCAAAGGCGAACCGGTCCAGGTGCCAGAATAGGTTCTTGATGGCCCATTGTGTGGCATATCCCCGGCCGCAGTTGTCGATACAGTCCTGCATGTGGAAGGAGCGAAGTTTCCGGTACGTCATGCCGTAATATTTGCTACAGTGACGATAAGCAGCCTTCATGGACTTCTGATTAGCGGCGCCCAGTTTCGGAAGCTTGATTTCTGACCATCTTTTATAGAGTACGGCCAAAGTTACCTTTTCCCGTTCAATGTCCCAGGGATTATTATTATACTGAGCCAGGAGGATTTTTGCTCTTTCTTCCGATTCCTCATAGCCGATAGGGACCTGCCGGCCTTTCCCATCTTCATCATAAATGGTTACCTTAACAACCCACGGTTTACTGCGGTTCCCCTTTAGGCAGGTAACGCAGCCGTAGCCATTCGGATTTCGTTTTCCCATAATATCATTCCTTTTTACAATGTGCTTTCCTCCAGAATTGGGGGAATACCTTCTTGTTTTTACGCAGACGAAATGATATACTATGGTTGCTGGACCTTGGTAATCATTTCGTTTGGTTACTTGGTTTCATCGGGCCTCTGCTGCTGGACACAGTAGGGGTCCATTTTTTGTTTCCGGTTTATGGAGAGATAGCGCCCCCTCCAATTGACGTAAGAACATACGTTCGTTATAATTACTATATCGCTATCTTAGTAACGTGCGGTCACGGGGAGTGATGGCATGGACTATATGAAAATGATTGTTGAAATGTTGGATAGAGCAAGCACACTGCAGCTTGAACGCCTATATCATTTCATCAAAGCATTTCTGGGCTGACGGGGTAACCCGTCAGTTTTTCCATTTAGTAGCCCGCGGCAGAGGCGCCATATTCGGCCTGCTCGTTGGTAAATCCCTCGTATTTTAACTGGTCAATTAGTCCTGAGCGTGAAAAGGAAGAAAGCTTTAGATAATCCTGTGCCTTCTTGGCGGCCTGTTCATTCCAATCAGCTCCGCAGCTGTCTGCTGCGAAAGTAGCTTCCTCTGTGGAGAACCCCTCGTATTCTAACTGCTCAATCAATCCGCTGTAAGAAAAAGCTGAATAACCCAAATAATCAAGAGCTTTTTTAGCAGCCTGTTTATTCCAATCGGCTCCGCAATTGTCGGCCGCATAAGTTGCCTCTTCTGATGTGAATCCCTCGTATTCCAATTGCTCGATTAGTCCGTTATAAGAAAATGCGGAATAGTTTAGGTAATCGTGGGCCTTGCTCAATGCGTTTTTCTGTCCGGTTGTTATTCCAGAAAGAACATCTTTGGACTTTGGAGAGGACGCTGCGGAAACTGATTTAGATTCAGGTGTGACGATAGTTGAATCAGTATCAGTGTCCTTACTATCTTTTGGATTGGAATGAATTTTTGTATAAGAATATTCGTCTTGGGTGTCGTCATCCCTAATAAGACTAAAGCCAGTGGTTGAAAGTGAAAGCTCAATGCCATGACTATTACAATATCTAAAGTCATTTATTGTCTTAGGAGTTGAATTAAAACTTAAGGTTTGGTTTACCTCATCAAAATCCAATAACATATCCGTTGCCGACAAAGTTACTTTTGCAAAATCTGAAAAAGATTCTTTCTTTACATAGTCATATGAAATACTTATATTAACTACTTTACCATCAGAATCAGAGAGTAATAAAAGCATTACCTCGTCACCTGTAGCAGAATAAGCTGTGAATCCAAAATTATTATCTGTTATTTTCTTTAAGTCATCAGTAGTGATATCTACATAGCTCGCAAAGTTAGCAAAATTGTCATGAAATTCTTTCGGGGTAAAACCAAAAGGAAGTAAACCATGTGAAGTACCCTTTTCTTTCAAAGTGTTCTCTGTTTCTGCGGGAGTGGTTGTGACGGAACGGATTTTAACAGGTTCGACAGCAGAGCTACCACATCCTGCCGCACTCATAGAAATCAACAATGACAATGTTATGACTGTTATTTTTCTTTTCATAATCTTCCCCTTTTTGCTTTCTACTTATTGTTATCATCTGTACATTCCCTAAGAACCAACTTTTTTGCAAAATCCTCAAAAGTATCCCACTGACTTTCGGTAAGGTTCATCAGAATGTATAGAAGCTTCTTCTTGAAATCATCATCTTCTGAACCCGCGACACGGCCCATCCACATCATAAGTTGATTGTCGCGATTGTCCGGTAAGAAAATGCTGCCTTCTCCGGTCCGGAGCCATATATCATTTACATTAAATTCCCTACGGATTAAAGATATTACAGAATCGCCAAGGTTACTTTTCCCCGTTTCGTAGCTTGCAATATTATTTCGTGACACCCCTAACTTGTCAGCAAATTCTTGTTGGGTAAGATGTAATTCTTTTCTTAATGTTTTGATTCTTTCCTTCATTGTTAATCACCACCTCTCTTATTGCTAATTATATCTGTAATAATGTTGAAAGTCAACAAAAATGTGGAATAGCCACAAAAAGCCTTGACAAATGTGGAATATCAACTATAATAGGTGGTACAGCAACAAACGCAGGCGAACTGATGTACGATTATGAAAGGAGAAGAAGATGAAGGAACTATCAAAACAGTTTACAGACACATCCCATCTAACCCCCATAGAAATAGCGTTGGGGATTGATGAGAATGGGATGACCACGGCGAAGAGGTTGTATGAGTTTTTGGAGTTGAATCCCAGTAACTATTCCAGATGGGTAAAATCCAATATAAGCGAAAACCAATTTGCGGATGATGGTGTGGATTATTGGTCGCTCGTCATGGATGACGAACGGAACTTTAACCCAAATCCCACCCAGGATTTCAAACTCACCGCCCATTTTGCAAAGAAGCTTTCCATGACCCAGAAAAATCAGAAGGGTGAAGATGCCAGGGAGTATTTTACCAAAGTAGAGGATGGAGCCAAACAGATGGTACTCCGGATGCAGGAGATGTCCCCGCAGTTACAGGTGATGATTAACATGGAACTGGAGCAAAAACGGCAGGCCAAAGAGCAGGAACGGCAGGCAGCGGAACTGGCAGAGGTTAGGGAGAACCAGAAGACACTTACCCAAGCCCTGATAAAACCGGCAGAGGTAGATTTCCGTACCTGGGTAAATAACTGCCTGTCTGCAATCGCGGAGAGTGAAGGTTACTTATACATAGGAAATTCCCAGGAGCGGCATCGTGCAGTGAGGGCCGAGAGTTATGAGAGGCTCAACCGTAAACGTTCTTGCAGGCTGGATTTGAAAGTAAGGAATGCAAAAGGAAATGCAGCGAATGCCGGAGCCAACAGCAACCAGATAAATGCCATTAATAAATTGACAGTGATTGAAGCCGACAAGGATTTAAGACCCGTATATGAATCTGTAATAAGGGAGATGCTGGCGGCCTATGGGGTAAACATATAGGAGGAGAACGAGGATGAATGATATTAGGGTAACAGGTAAGCAGGAATTCATGGGATTGGATATCCCGGTGGTGCTCGGAGGATTTGGAGATGGAAAAAAGTGCATTTCGGATAAAACCATCGCTGAGATTCACGGAATGGAGATGCGAAATGTAAGAGCAAGGATAACGTCAACATTAAAAGGTTTAAAGAAAATGTTGACGTTATCGACTTAGTGCAACGTGCTTGTGACATAAGCACGTCAGAAAACGAACGTAGTAACGAGATTACCGCGTTGGAATTACTTTTGTCACTGGGGTATGCGAAGCAGTCCATCACTCAGGCCGAACACATCTACATATTATCGGAACGTGGTTATGCGAAGCTGATTAAGATAATGGATACAGACCTTGCCTGGGAAGTTCACGATAAACTGATGGACGAGTATTTCGAGCTCCGGGAAGAGCGTGGCAGAGGGCCGACCATGGAAGATGTAGAGCAGATTGTATGCAATCCAGACTTTGGCATTAAGCTGTTGACCGCCCTTAAAGAGAAGCGGGAAGAAAATGAGAAGCTCCACACCGAGGTAGAGAAGAGGGAGGCACGGATAGCTGAGATGCGCCCCAAGGAGGTTTTTGCGGATGCGGTGGCCAGCAGCCATACATCTATATTGATAGGTGACCTTGCAAAGCTTCTGAAACAAAATGGCATAAACACGGGGCAGAAGCGGCTGTTTGCCAGGCTGAGGGATGAAGGATTTCTTATTAAAAGCGGTTCCAGTAAAAACATACCTACCCAGAAAGCTATGGATATGGGGCTGTTTGAAATAAAAGAAGGGTCCTATGTGGATGCTAATGGCTGCAACGTTACCACAAAGACTACGAAAGTGACTGGAAAGGGTCAGCAGTACTTCATAAATAGATACCTGAGAAAAGTGGAAACCATGTTTGATGTGATTGAAAGGCATGGATAAGAATTTGGAACGTACATTGATAATTTCATCCATCCACAGCAGCTA
>UMFF01021502.1_pt1 | contig 24945 bp, 21 predicted proteins | sample 1964971 | NCBI WGS metagenome assembly UMFF01 (sample SAMEA4836042, study PRJEB28245) | human gut metagenome | biome: gut microbiome; material: fecal sample | place: Denmark | collected 2008 | reverse complement strand
CACCCCCGATGGGATGCCCCCGGTAACATCAGACGTGCAGGCTCTGTCATAGAATGTGATTGTTTCATCTCCACATATGGTGCAAAATACAGTCTTTTTCTCCTGTTTTCCGTTAGCGGACTCCATAGGTGAGGCATTTAGTCGGTTATCTCTTTGGAACACAAGGAATAAAGCCTCAATCATTTCTTATGACACAGCTATTTGTTGTTCAATAAATTTCAAGTACGGGGTGGAACTATGTTTTTACATCTTATCGTTTTTGGATGGGCTATCTTTACTGCTGTATTTAGTTTCCAGCTGGTGCAGATTTTCCTGTACGGGCAAGAAAAGATTGCATTAGTCGACATACGGAATATCCCCGTACTGCTTGTTTTGCTAGGTGTTCCTCTTATTCCCATAACCATTCACAGTTTCAAGAAGCTCACCAGCGCCGAAAAGACCTATTGGTCGTGGTTCTGTCTGTTCGGCGTTTACGGCATCTTTGTTCTAGCACTGATTTTCATAAGGAACCTGAATACGATTGCCATCTATTCCTCAGCCATCATCGACACCTCCATCATCCTGTGCCTCGAAAAGTTCGTCACAGCGATGAAGGAACGCTCGAACGGCACGCCCCCCCAACAACGCCGTCTGCTTTCCATTTGTCTGCTCGCCGTTTTTGCGTTGCAGTTCGTTTTCGGTGTGCTGTAAAACCGAAAAAAACACATCCCAAGCCCGTTATCCCCTTCAATCTCTTTGTAATGAACAAAGAAAAGGCCGAAAAATGTTCTCGGCCTTTTCTTGTAGGTTCTGTCATAGGATGTGGTTGGTTCATCTCCACAGTATGGTGGAAAATACAGCCTTTTTCTCCGGTTTTTCCGTTAGCGGACTCCATGGATGAGGCATTTAGTCGGTTATCTCTTTGGAAATTCAAGAAATAAAGCATCAATCATTTTTTGTGACACCGCCGACGAGCAATAGTTCCTTCGCTTTCCCGCTCGGGCACCTTTCACAGATGATCCGCATCATATCCCGGAACGAATGCTTGCGTGCCTTCGATTTCCCAAGCAAAACGAACGAATAGAATTTGGCAGCGCACTTGTCTTGCCCGTCTTGTTTTTCGGAATCCTGCATATCTACCGGTGGCTTCCGGCGGAGAGCTTTTTGTTAATCAATGGCCGGGTGGATCTTCTGCGTTTCAGGGTGCGAGCCGATATACTCGTAGAGTTGCCGGTACTTCTCTGCAAAGGCAGGGCTGTGTTCGGCGAACCTGGTAAGGACAAACAAGATCGCCACACCTCCAGCCACATCGGGAGACATCTCCCCATCAAAAAAGCTTCCGGGCCGCATGAACCTCATGGGATGGTAGCTCCGGGGCGATGGAAAAGCGCCCATTGTTCAGATCATAGAAATTCTGGAAACCTCCCGCGTACCCGCTTCAAAGAGTTCCCATCCAGTTAACGATACGCCATTCAAACGCGAGTATTTTCACCATTCCCACATGCCGGGGCAGAAACCCAGTCCCTCTTCATTGGCTACCCTCGCCGCTGTGATGGCTTCCATTTCCAGATTTTCCATTGTGCCCTCCCTTGACGTTGCGAGTTTTCCCTGGAGTTGAAACCTGCCTTTTGATGGGGATGGAGAGTTGCCGATAACCCTAAGGAGATGGTGACGACACCCTGGTCGTGCTCTGCTTAGTATATATTTACGTAAATATGTATTTACAATATTATATGTATATGTAATAATATAAATACATATTTATGAGGAGAATAAAAACCATGTATATCTGTGCCATAGCCAACCAAAAAGGCGGCGTGGGCAAGACAACGACGGCACACAATCTGGGAGTTCAGCTTGCCAGAAACGCAGAAAAACGCGTGCTGCTGCTCGATTTGGACGCTCAGGGAAACTTGAGCGACGCCTGTGGTCTTGATCCGCAAACGCTGGAACGTACCGTTTTCGATGTCCTCGCTGGAAACGCCTCCATCGCCGAGGCGAAGAGCACGCTGGAAGCGGGCTTGGATATTCTCCCGGCCAACATCCGGCTTGCAGAAGCGGAACTGGCCTTTGCCGGACGAATGGGGAGGGAGAATCTGCTGAAGAAAGCTCTCTCCTCTGTCTCGAGCGAATACGATTACGTGCTGATAGATTGCCCGCCTTCTCTCGGGCTTTTGACCGTCAACGCCCTCAATGCGGCAAACGGATTACTCATCCCTGTGCAGGTCGAATATTACGCTCTGGCGGGGCTGGCGCTCATCAGACAGACTGCGGAGCTTGTCCGCGCTCTCAATCCTGATTTGGCGATCCTCGGGCTCGTCCTGACGTTTTTTGATGCCCGAAAGACCCTCAACAAAGATGTGGCCGCAGCTCTCGCGGACGAATGGGGAGACACATTGTTCTCAACCCGTATCCGGGACAATGTGAGCCTTGCGGAAGCCCCCAGTAATGGGCAGGATGTGTTCAGCTACAAGCGAGGCAGTTACGGCGCAAAAGATTATGCGGCCTTTGCCGCCGAATTTCTGGAAAGGACGGAGGGATGCTATGGGACTCGGGGATAGAGGAAAGAACCAGGTGAAGAAAGGGAGCCCCAGCGGGCTGTTTGCCAGAACGGAGCCCAGTGTTACAGAAATACATACTTCCAGTAATACACAAATACAGAACACTATAAATACAGGGATACAGGAATCCCTACCTGAAAAAAATGACCAGAGGAAAATGTACAACATATCTCGGTCATTGTCGGAACGTCTTCGCAAGTATGCTTTCGATGAACGCCGAAAGGAAGTGGACATCGTGCGGGAAGCACTGGACGACTGGCTCAAGAAACAGGGATATTGAGAAAGACGCATGTTGCAGACGGCACACTTCAAACGCTGTATCCCAAACCGTGGACGCCCGGTGTTGCCCTTCTGCTGAAACAAGCAACACCGGGCAGCGTGGAGTACGCCGTTTACCGAAACGCCACCATTAAGGGATCCGAGCTTGCCCTTGAAACGGGAGGCAAACTTCTGGGGAAGTATCTCAAATCGGTTTTCGCTTCTCCCGCTGAGGTGGACCTACTTCAAGGCGGTACTACGCCATATCGCCAAACATGGCCTGCTCACGCCCGACGAGGTCAGACGCTGTTTTTTCTATCGGGACAACAGAAATCTTACAGCTCACGATTGCAGAGAAACTCTGGCGGAAGAGGCACTCAGGTTGAAACCTTCGTAGAGGATGCGCGGGCTCTGGCGGAACGCATGGACAAGACAGATGGAACCGAATGAACTTTTTCTTGAGCCTGTCATAAAAGAGGCCGTATGCGATCTGCTTTATACTTTCGTTCCGAATGCTGGGGTATGGGTGTATGGGAGCCGTATATCAGGGAGAGCGCATTCAGGAAGCGTTCTTGCTCTTGTCGTCCGTACACCACAGAAGCTCTCCAGCAACCCGGCCTGAAAGTCGACCACCTCAGAACGGCACTCCGAGAAAGCGGCATTCCCATTCTCATTGTTGTCCATGATTGGGCGCTTCTGCCTGACGTCTTTCAATAGAAAACAACTGTATCCTATTATTACAGAACTCTGTAAATCATAGAGGTTCAGACTTGATCTAATAGCCAGCACCGCTTTGCTGGTGCCGCCTGCGGATGAACGGCGTGGATTGATGAAGAGGGTTATTGCGTCAATTGGTGAGGCCAGAGCACATTCTGCACCCCATAACCGTAAAGATACATACATAAAGAAAGAAGCCAAGTAACCATGGAAATGCAAGACCTGATCAATGGACGATGCGGTTGGTGCGGCACTGACAGCCTTTATGTCAAATACCACGATGAAGAATGGGGGAAGCTCGTTACGGACGACAGGCGTCTCTTTGAGTTTCTTACTTTGGAAAGTGCCCAGGCTGGCCTAAGCTGGATCACCATATTGCGCAAAAGAGAAGGGTATCGAAAAGCATTTTATGACTTTGATATCAATAAAGTCGCCCAGATGACTGAGCAAGATGTCGAACGGCTCATGCAGGACGAGGGCATTGTCAGAAACCGGCTCAAGATCAAGTCGGCTATCAGCAATGCCAAACTTTTCATCGCCATTCAGAAAGAATTTGGCAGCTTTTACAACTACACATTATCATTTTTCCCAGAACAAAAACCGATCAGTTACCAACCCAAAACGCTCAAAGATATCCAAGCCTCTACTCCCGAATCAGACGCCATGAGCAAAGACATGAAAAAACGTGGCTTTAAATTCTTTGGATCGACCATCTGTTATGCCTACTTGCAGGCCGCAGGCTTTGTGAATGATCACTTGATAAATTGTATCTGCAGAAAATAGAATTCCCCATAGCTCCAAAACAGACCATATCCGTCTAACGTGGGCATATTTCAGAAACAAAGAATGCTTCGATTGAGGTGAAGCAATCGCGATTTGAGACCTGACATGGTACCAGCTTCGATATTGATGACAGGGGAATGTCTTGCAGAGCCCCCTGAATAGGGGCTCCGCATATGTAGTTCACTCTGTCATCAGGCTCCCAAATGACATTTCCCTCAAGACCCGTTAGGTATTAAGAAGCCCCCCCGAACCCGCCGTCGTGTAAAAGCAAAACAGCGTCCTGCCCGTAGAAAAAATGACGCCAACAGCCCTACGCTTCACGGATAAACGTCTCCGGCTGCTGGCGCTTTTCTCAGGTAAACTACTATACAATGGTCACTTTCAGATCGGCACGGGTGAAGCGCTCCAAAACCCTTTTCAGCTCTTCGGCAGAATAGGCAGACAGAGAGGGACGGGGCAGGCGCAGTGCGTCGTATTTGCTGCTTCCAAAGGCGTGACAAGGCAATACATCCACTTCAGTCTTCCCGTACCGGTGCAGGAAGACGGCCATGGCAAGGATATTCTCCTCTGAATCGTTCAAATGGGGCATGAGCGGTACACGGATACGCACCTTTTTACCGGATTCAAAAACCTGGCGCAGATTCTCGAGAATCACGCCGTTGCCAAGTCCGGTAAGGCGGCGGTGCTCTTCAGTATCCATGTGCTTACAATCGAAGAGAAAAAGATCTGTCAGGGCTAGCACTTTCCGAAACTGTTCGGGTGCGCACATCCCGCAGGTATCCACACAAACGTGATACCCTTTACTCGCACAGTGTTGGAGCAGTTCCACGAGGAAGTCGCCCGCAGCGGTCGGTTCACCGCCGCCAAAAGTCACGCCGCCGTCGGAATTCGCGTAGAACAAACTATCCCGATCCACGACTGACATCACTTCCTGCACGCTCATACGCTTACCGGACATGACACGGGCCTTGGCGGAACAAACTTCAGCACAGGCCCCGCAACCTTGGCATAAGGCTCGCTCCCAGTTGTATGCGCTGCCTCTTTTAACCACCGCGCCATACGGGCAGACCCGTTCACACGCCCCGCAGGACTGGCACAGGTTCTCAAAGAACAGGAGCTGCGGATGGAAGCTCTGGGATTCCGGGTTGCTGCACCAAAGACAATGCAGGGGGCACCCCTTGAGAAAAACCGTCGTCCGCAGTCCGGGACCGTCTTTGGTCGACATACGCTGAATATTGTATACCATGCCTGATTCCATGTCCGTTTCCCCATTATTTATGCGTGGCAAAACAGCCCTTCCATATGCCGAACGACATACAAGGGCGTATCCCTCCTATTTGCATAAAAAATGCCAATATAATACTCCAAAATCTGCCGCCGTTCATGTGGTATCCTTTGGGCGATGCCTTTCAAGCGCTCCTCTGTACCCCGCCTCAACCTGTCCGCTAACGTGTCCAAAACGCCGTGAAACCACGTCGGCTTGACAATCAGCAAACCTTATGCATATGAAAAGAATCATTTTTTGTTCCCTCAATACCTGCTAAGCTGCAACGATTAGGCGGAGCCGCAGTAACGCTCTCTTGAGGTGTGGCAAATTGTCCCGAAGTCGATACAGATTGTCCTCCCGCGTCAGCAACGAACCGAAACCACACGAAGGGACCCATGCCGGTAAGCCAATTTGATTTCACGGATTCGTTTGAAAAAATCGCTGAGAGCGTCAATGTCGGCATTTTTGATCTCCTGCATACCGGTATCGCGCTCATGTCCGCAACGGGAAATTTCCTGTATTGCAACAAGGCGTTTCTGGAAATGTTCAATCTCCCGAAAGACGTAATCGGACAGCATATTACAGAGTATTTCCTCACCGGCGAACAGGGGGTCATGAGCAGTATCCGGACCCGAAAAATGGTGGTCTGCTCCAGCCTGACGACGACCAACGCCCAGGGCATCTCTTTCCGTTATCCCTTGATGGATCGGAGCGGCAAACTACGCGGGGTCATCGTCGAGAGCATCCCGACCAGCATTGGAAAGGACAAACTTCTCGCGCTGCTGGAAACGGTTAGGAACCTTGAGGTCGCGTCGAATTATTTTGAACAGCGGGAAATCAAAAAAGTCGGGATGTTCCACACGTTTTCAAGCATCGTGGGGGAAAGCCCGGCCATTGAGGAAATGAAGCAGCTCGGGTTGCGCTTCGCATGTAGCAAGGAGTCGATCCTGCTCTATGGCGAGTCAGGGACAGGCAAGGAGTTGGTGGCCCAAGCCCTGCACATGGCCAGCCCCCGGGCGGACAAACCTTTCGTGACCGTGAACTGCGCGGCGCTTCCCCAGGAGCTTATGGAGTCGGAGCTGTTCGGATATGACGCAGGGGCCTTCACCGGAGCCAAAGCCGGAGGGCTTCCCGGAAAATTTGAAATGGCGAACACGGGCACCATTTTTCTGGATGAAATCGGAGAACTGCCGCTTGCCGTGCAAGCCAAACTCCTGCGGGTCTTGGAGAGCGGGGAAATCCAAAAAATCGCCCATCGCGGGCGTCTCCATTCGGATTTCCGCCTTATCGGGGCGACCAACAAAAACCTGGCCGAGCTGGTCAAGAACGGCCAGTTCCGCGAAGATCTCTATCATCGCCTGAACATTTTCGAACTGATCATTCCTCCGCTCAGGGAACGGCTGGACGATATACCGATTCTCACACGATACTTCATCGAGCAGAGTGTCGGCCACAAACGGGCGCGGGACATCCAAGTGGCAAGGGAGGTATTCCGGGCGTTCAGCCAGTACCCTTGGCACGGAAACATCCGCGAATTGAAGAATGTTCTGACTTACGCGCTGTATACGCTGGCAGGCGCCAATACACTGGGTATCGAGCATCTCCCAATGCGGTTTCTGAAGGAATTGAAGCTCAGTTCTTCAGTGGAAAGCCATCCCGCCGCTCCGGAAGCCCCAAAGCGGCAAAAGCTTTCCGAAGCGAGCGCCGAAGCCGAAAAACAAGCCCTCACCTCGGCACTTATCGGGAGCCGGTACAACAAGACCTTGGCGGCGCAGACGCTAGGGATCTCACGCAATAAGCTTTACAAAAAACTCCGGGAATACAACCTTCTCTCCCCGCACGACGGGGACTGAGCCCTGCGCGTCTCGTTGGCTTCACGAAAGTGCCGCCCTTCCCCAATATGATTCCGGCCCGCAAAACATGCGTGCCCCTCTCGCCTTCTATCCTACATGTTGCCGAGAAGCAGGTACCCCCCCGTCACAATGCACAAGTAGGCGATAATGGTCTTGAGGCGCTGCGCATTCATCCTGTACGCCGCGATGATGCCGACATAAAAACCGATAAGTTCAAGAACGGTTATCCACGCTGCCATGCCGTAGTCTATGGAACCGCTCAGCATATTGGCGATGCTTCCCGACGTACACGCCACGCCCTGGAAGGGCTGGGCCATCGCAACGGAATACAGCGGTGGAAACCCCATGCTGATCATGAAGGGAACGGAAATGACGGGCCCGCCGATGCCGGTAAGCCCGGCCATGAAGCCCGCAAAACCGCCCAGCAGAAACAGGGCCAGCCGCTGCACATTCATGGGACAATTCGTTACATTGAAGCAGGATTTCTGAAGAGGCCGGAGCACATTCAGACCCGCAAAAATGATCTGCACGGCAAGAATGTATTTGAGCCATACCGGCGACAGGTACATATTGGCTTTGGCTCCGATGAAGCCGAAGAGAAAGGCACCGAAGCACAACGGGATGGCCTGCATCCAGTCGATACTGCCTTTCCTGTGGTGCAGCCAGGTCCCGAGAACGGCCATCAGCGCAAAGGAAAACAGCGCGGTCGCCATCGCCTGATGCATACCCAGTGCGGAGAAGACAACAATGGCGGGGATGAGGAGGATGCCTCCCACGCTGGTACACCCGCAAAAGAACCCCACCATAACGGCAAACAGTGCAAGAAAAAATGTAGCCATACGCCCTACTCCCCTCCGTATGATTTCAGCTTGGCCGGGAGACTCCTGAAATATGGACAGGGAAAGAAGCGCGGTCCGTCCTAGGCAAAAAAAGGACGCGCCAGCACTGCCGACACGTCCTTCGTATCAGATCAGTTCACGGGAGTCACGATCGGGAACTGGTCCTCGTTCAGCGTAATGGAATACGTACCTCCATAAGAATCCACCACTTCGTTGTTCACGACAAACGGCATGGATGCAAATACGGCTTCCTGTTCTTCATCGGAATCTTCGCGTTCGTCTATGCTCAACCTGAGCTCTATGTGGCTCTTTCAGCCACCGCCTACCTTCACTTCCCGGATACGCAACACAGCGTCGCCGTTGTCTTCCTCAGCCAACAATCCCTGAAGCTTCGCTACAGCTTCCGGCGAAAGCGTGATGTTCAACATGGGCCCTCCTCACCCCTGATGCGGACCGCCCCTTGCGCGGCAGGTTGTGCCGGGATTTCAAAAAAGTGATCCGCATCCGGCCGTTTAGAATTCGTTATATTGGGTACGCTTGATGATTTCGTTCTGCACGCCCTTGTCGAGGCGCGTAAAATACGCGCTGAATCCAGCCACACGGACCACGAGATCCTTGTAGTTCTGAGGAGCGGCCTGAGCGGAGCGCAGCGTTTCGGAACTGACGCAGTTGAACTGTACATGGCCTCCGCCGAGATCGAAGTAGGTCTTGATCAGGCTCAGCAACATACGGGTTCCTGCGGGCCCTTCGAGAGCGGCGGGCAAGAACTTCATATTCATGTGGTTGCAGTTGTTGCGGATGGTGTCGATGGCCTGAGCGGCGGACTTGATCAGGGCCGTGCTGCCGTTGACGTCGGTGCCGGGCATGGCGGACACGGAAGCGTCGGTCAGGGCCACGCCCTTGCGGCGGCCGTTCGGGAGAGCCCCGGTCATCGGAGCGAAGTAGTTGTGGAAAGACAGCGAAAACGGATCCATGTGGGCCTCGTAGCCGAAATAGTCCGGCCCGTGCGAACGGTAAATACGTTCCACATCACGGAAGAAGCGGCGCACGAGATTATCCACGTCCGGGATGTCGTTACCGTGCTTCGGAGCTTCGTAGCACATCTTTTCGATGGCCTCGTGCCCTTCGAAGTTGACGGCAAGTGCCTCCTTCAACTGGGTCATGGTCAGCTTCTGGGTGTCGTACACAAGGTGCTTGACGGCGTACAGCGAGTTGGCGGCATCCACGCCCGCCGTGGTGATACACAGGGACTGGCTGTACTTGGGGCCTCCGGCTTCCTCACAGAGCCCTTTTTCGATGCAACCTTCGAGCAGGCACGAGCGGAAAATGTTGGGGACCAGCATCTCACGGGTGGAGTTGCCGAGATTGCTGATCTTGCGCTGTACGTCGTAACCGTAATCCATATGCTTCAAGAAGGCCTGATAGAACGCTTCAAAGGTTTCAAGCCCTTCAACCTTGGCTACCGGCGGGAAAACCTGCTTCTTCGTGTGCGGGTCCCAGCCGTCGTTCAAGGTGAGTTCGACCAGCTTGGCAAGGTTCGGCTGCCCTTCGAAGGTCACATAGGCCCCCTTTCCCGCCATGCCGGTACCTACGCAGCCAAAAATCACGGGGCAGGTCCGAGCCTCATCCAGCGTGACGCCGCGGCTGGCAAAGCGGACCAGAGAACGGGTCATGGCGGCGTCCATATTCATGAACTGCGGCTGGCCGGACCCTTCCCGCACCACGTCCACGGCCTTTTCGAGATAGGCCTGTTCCATCTTCGGCGTGTAGAAAAGAGCCAGAGTGGGCTGGATGTTCTTCATGACAACCTGCGTATCCATGAGGAGCAATTCCAGCTCGGTACTGGCATCGTCGCCGTCAGCGGTATAGCCTCCCAAGGAGATGGTCTGACCCGTATGCCCCGAGAGGGCCTTGGCGTAGGCATCGCCTTGATAAACGGCGATCTCAAGATGCTTCACCCACTGGAACTTGAGCAGCGTCAGGACCTGTTCCTTGGTGAGGCTGCCTTCCTCAATGTCCTTCTTATAGAAAGGATACATATACTGGCCATAGCGTCCCAACGAGTGGCCGCAGCCGCACTGTTCGATTTCAATGCAGCAGTGCGTGAACCAGAAGGACTGAATGGCTTCTCGGAAATTGCGGGCCGGATATTCCGGTACGCGACGGCATATCCCGGCGATTTCAAGCAACTCGGCCCTGTCCTTAGGATCGGCGGTTCTCTCGGCGGTCTTTTCGGCCAAGTCGGCATACCGATGCGCGTATGTGATGACGGCGTTCAGGGAAATCTTGCACGCCTGGTAGAATTCCAGCTTGCTCCAGTTGGCGGCGTGCTTGGGCAGGGCCGCCATAGCGGCGTCAATATCTTCCAAGATGCCGCGAAGTCCCCTGTTCAGCACCAATGGGTAATCGGCCACGCCGGAGCCGGTGGAGTTGTCGTTGACGGGATAGATCCAGCCGCACTTGACCAGCAGCTCGGGGTTACTGCCGTAGAGTTCCTTGTACATCCTGTTGGCACGGTCGTAGGTGGTCTTGCCCTTCCAAAGCTTATAGACCTTCTTCAGCAGATCCTTGGTCTCTTCGGGAATGCTCAGTTCACCGAGCGAGGACATCTTCACGGCATCAAGCTCGTCCTTGATCCAGTTGACCTGCCATTCAGGATACGGATACACGGCGGCGGGAGCCCCCCCGATGGTACCGACGATGACGTTCCCGTCGAGGAAAATATCCTTGTTGACCAAAACGTTCTCAAGCAGCTTTGCACGGATGCGGAATACACTTTCGCCCTTGCATTCTTCATAGGTATCCATCAGGAACTGCAAGCGCTGGGCATCCATTTTCTGTGGAGCATCCAGAAGGAAGCTCTTATGGGCAGTGATCCGCTGTTCGGCAGTATCCCAGTTCACGGCGTAACTCATGATCTATCTCCTGAAATGAAAGTTGATATTGAGGGACGAACCCGTATTTGACGGAGATAAAGCAAATCCCATGCCGCAACTGATTATGGTTATAATACATTGAAATTTTATTCTATTTTTACATAATCCTCTGAATCAGGGATCGAAGCATGCGGCGGTCATGATTATACCGAACACTTCGTACCGTAATGGGTACACATGTACCCCGCTCTAAACGGAGTGCATCCACTCTTGCGAAACAGCCTCTCTTTCCCAAGAAGCAATGTGACCGTATTCCTCCCCAAAAACAGGACGGCAACGTCCGCACATTACCGTCCAGTCACTTGGATAATTGTCGTCCAAGATTCCGTTACACGATCAGATGACGCACGCTTTCGGCTGCCCCGTGGCATCCAAAAAAACAAGATAATGCCACCCATGCTCCATAACGACGTTCTCAACAATGGAGAAGGTCACGCCTCCCCCCTCACACGTTTCATCCCCTGTCCTATACGTTTGCCGGCTCAACCTGAGCTGGTATCCCTCACATCACGGCTTTGGCTTGTATTTCACCACATACGCGACCTCATCAGATCTGGCGTTCGCCATCATACGGCGTGTCCTCGCCAGTGCCTCATCCGTAATTTCAATGTGCAACATAGCAGACCTCCTTGCGAAGCCACATAAAAAAGCTGGCTCAAACCCCTTCACAGCACGACCGCCCGGCGCACTGGGGAAAATACAACTTGAAAGGAGCCAGCCTCTGCCCAAAAGGGACCTCCTTAAAAAATAGGGCCTCCAGTATGAGACAACCCCATACCGGAGGCCATTGCCTCACAAACGCGCAATACTATGCCGCCTTCTTTATGATTTCAGCCTTGAGCATGGCAACGACGGGAACCAGAATAGCGGTGGCAACTACTGCGAGCACAACGAACACCAGTGGCCAGCCGCCGAGCTTTTCATAAAGCCACGCGCACAAAGGCCCAATGAATACGATGGGGGAATTGCCGATGAACGTCAGCAGGCTGGACACCTTGCCGTTCAGGTCGGGATCCGGAGGGAACACCAGCGGGGGCAGGGCCCAGAAGATGGCGATACCGGCATAACAGAACCCGGCCACAATCATCGTTATGATCACCATCGGCAGGCTGCCGGAGAAATAGCCAAGGAGCATACCGAGAAAAGAAACCAGCATGAAGTACTTGAGGCAATCGACGCGGGCGCGGACAATGTCCCCGCTCTTGCGCAGGATGCCGTCGGACACGACGCCGCCGATGATGGCGAAGAAGCCCACAAGGCCGACCCACAGCTGCACGGTGGACATCTGTCCGGCGTCGAACTGCAAGAAGGACGAGTACTGCGGCCAGACGACCGGGATCCCCCAATACGGCGTACACATGGGAATAAACAGCAACGCCAGAAGCCATGTCGCCTTGTATGAAAAAAGGGACTTCCTTTCCGTCTCGACGGATGGGCCACTGCTGGAGGCGGCGGCGAGGGCGCCGGTGTTGACCCGCATGAATACGGCGCAGATCACCAGCAGGATGAGAGCAAAAATGCCGAGGCCGATAAACGTCATCTTGCCTTCAAGAACATGCTTGGCGACGTAATCGCCGAACGGACAGCCGCAGTTGATCATACCGAGAAAAACGCCGGTAGCCAAAGAGGCTTCCTTCGCGGGAAACCAGCCGCAGCCCGCACAGAATGCGAAGAGGACGGGAATGTTCATGCTGCATAGCCCCTGAGCGAACCTCAGGACCTTCAACAGGGTGGGGTCACCGCAGAAGGGAATGAGCAGCTGAGGGATGGCCGCGCAACAGAGTCCCACCATCAGCGTCTTCTTGATGCCGACGGCGCTGATGACGAAACTGGCAAGACCGAAACCTATCCAGATACCCCAGTAGAACCCAAAGAAACCGTCGGCATCCGCAATCTGTTCGGGTGTGAATACGCCGAGCTGCGGGGCCGCAATGGGGAAAGAGGTCATGCCGGCCAACATCGGAAAGCTGGCCAGGCCCGCGAGGAGGAGAATGACCCAACGATACGGAGAAGGTTTTTCGCTCATGTGAACACTCCTTGGCTGGTAGGTTTTCTTAATACCGTCCTTGAACAAAAATCGTCCGCCCATGCGGAAACGACATGCCGCATTTGGTGAAGGGCCTCCAAAAGGCAAAAAAACGAGATGTGAACAAACGGGAATGGACATCCCGATTTTGCAGAAGCCATGCCAAACGACATATCAAAAAAATCAGCATATTATATGAATGCACCAAGAACGTACCGGATAGTTTGTACCGTTCAGGAACATTCTGTCCCCATTTTGGTACAACACATCTTTCCCAACATAGAAATCCAAACAAGCTTCACTGTTCTGCCCGCTGATGATGGGCTGAAAACGGCCAGTTAGAGGGCCCGGTCATAAAAAAACGCCCAGCTGTGAAGCCCGGGCGTTATTCAGCTTTTCTTCATCATGGAAGAGCCGCATCAGAGGAAGACACTCTTATACCGTTCACAAAGAGCTACGTAACCCCTCATCTCAAAAGAATGGAACAAACAGTTCAACAAGAGTCACCTCAGATAAACGGAAGTTCCCCACTTCAAGCGTGCAGTATAAACTCATGCAACCCTCATTATCCCCTCTCTCAGCCGATTACCTGCCTTCCACCTAGAAAGGTTTTCTATAGATTAAACGATATGACATCATGTGATTTTTTTCTTTTAACAAAGCATCGCATACGGTATCATGAGAAAAACCATAACCGCAACAGACTGCCTACCGGGCAGCCTCTTTGACCGTTAAGAGAAAACACTTCGCCGTGTTGCTTCATGATGTATAATGAGGCAATTCCCAAGCAGCGAAGGTTATTTCGGTACATATTGTACCATATCCGGCACACTGCTCTCAGCACGGATCTTCCCATCTCAAATAATATATTGATCTTCAATAAAGTTTTTTATGGAACAAGTATTGCTATCAAGAAAATAACTGTCATTGCGCAGTGGAACGCTTGTCCTGACGGACAAATTCGGCGGCACGGGTATCAACCTTTCGTGGCTACGTTTTCCTATAACAATAAGGAGCAGGGAAATGGAAAAGGGGAAGATCAAGAATGAACGCGTTCAGAGACGTCTTGACCGCTGGTTTGATACGCCTTGGCGCATCAACATTGCACGTACCGTCGCCTACACGCGAGGCTACGCCCTTGGCGAGGGCGAACCCTTCGTCATCCGCCGCGCGATGGCATTCAAGTACTGCTGCGAAAACATGCCCGTCATCATCCGCCCGGAAGATTATCTGGTCGGCTACCGCGATGTTGATGTGAAGAGCGCGGGTTTGTTCCCCGAATGGAGCGGCCCGGAATTCTTCGACGACATCGAAGCCTGCAAGGCCCGCAAGTATGAGCACTTCGATCTGAGCCCAGAGGACGAAAAGACACTCATCGAAGAGGTCAAGCCTTATTGGGAATACAACAACTGGTCACGTACGATGATCCGTCAGATCATGAACTTCACCCCCGATGTGATCAAGAACACCAACTTTGCCGATGCGACCTGCTTCCCTCCCATGCCCGCCAACATCTGCGGCCATGACCACCGCCGCGACACCGACACGGGGCACTTCAACTTCCCCTACATGCGTTACCTATACCTAGGCGCTGAAGGCGTGAAGAAGGAATGCGAGGAAAAGCTGGCCACCATCAACCCGTGCGATCCCAAGGCTGTGGAAGGCATCCCGTTCTGGCAGGCCGTCATCCTCGCCATGGACGGCGCCATCACGTACGCCAACCGATTCGCCGACGAACCCATCCGTCAGGCCGCCGAATGCACGGATCCGATCCGCAAGAAGGAACTGCTTGAAATCGCGGACACCTGCCGTCAGGTCCCCGCGAAGCCCGCCCGCAGTATGCACGACGCCTTGCAAGCCTACGTCTTCTTCAAGACGCTGTGCCGTATCGAAAGCATGGATCATGCCAATGGCCCGAGCTGCATCGACCGCTGGTTGTGGCCTTTCTATGAAAAGGACATCAAGGAAGGGCGCATCACAAAGGACGAGGCCCTGTCACTGCTGGAAGAGCTCTGCATCTGGCTGGCTGAATCCGCACACTACTACACCTCGGGCGTGCTGGACTGGTACTCGGGCGCGGGTTCCTTCCATCAGCTGACGGTCGGCGGCATCGGCGAAGACGGCTTCGATATGACCAACGATCTCAGTTACATGTGTCTGGACGCCTACATCAACACCAACCTCTTCCAACCCTCCGTTTCCGTGCGCGTGCACAGCCAGACCCCGCAGGCCCTGCTGGAAAAGGCCGCCGAGGTCGTGGCGCTGGGCGGCGGGCAGCCGTCCATCTGCAACGACGACGTCATCATCCCAGCCATCCTCGGCCTCCCGCGCGGCTACAACGACCCCGACATGACGCCCGAAATCGCCAGAAGCTACTGCCCGGTGGGTTGTGTGGAGCACGCGACCTCCTACCATTACGGTACGCCGATGCACAGCTATATCAACTATGGAGCCGTCATCGAGCTCGCCCTGAACAGAGGTGTAAGCCATCTCTACAAGCGGAAGATGATCGTCAACGATCCCGGCGACGCCCGCGAGTTCAAGAGTATGGACGACGTGCTGAAGGCTCTTGATATCGTCTTTAACGACATCATGGACGTTGACGAAGGGCTGGTCATGACGCAGGAACAGGTGGAAAAGGAATTCTACCCCTGCAGTTGGCAGTCCGCCTTTATGGAAGACTGCGTTGAGCGCGGCCTGCCCAAGGAACGCGGCGGCGCCCGATACAACTTCGGCGGCCCCGGCACCTGCGTGGGATTCGCCGATGCCGGAGACTCCCTCGCCGCCATCGAGAAGGTCATTTTCATCGACAAGAAGTATACGATGCGCCAACTGTGCGACGCCCTTGACGCCGATTTCGTCGGCTACGAGGATCTGCACAAGGCTCTGTGCGACGCTCCCAAGTTCGGCTCCGACGATGATTTTGCCGATAAGTGGTGCCGTTACGCGCACAACCTGTACAACACGTCCATCCTGAAGCGCCGCAACTCCCGCGGCGGCGTCCTACAGCCCGGCGGCGTGTCCATGTCCGTATTCGTGCCGCACGGCGCGGTCTGCGGGGCCCTGCCCTCCGGCCGCAAGGCGGGCAAGCCTCTGGCCAATGGCGTCGGAGCCGTCATCGGCGCCGAATCCAACGGCCTGCTCTCCAACTTCAACTCTATGGGCAAGATCAATTTCTACGGTAATTTCGATACGATCTGGAACGTCCGCATCGATGGTGGATCCTGCGACACGCCCGAAGGCCGCAAGGATTTCGCCGGGCTGGTCCGTACCTTCGTCGACAAGAAGATCGCCCAGATGCAGGTGAACTGCCTGTCCTCCGACGTCATGCGCAAGGCTCAGCAGGAACCTGAAAACTACCGTGACCTGATTGTCCGCGTGGTCGGCTACAGCGCCAACTTCGTGACCTTGCCGCCCACAGTGCAAGATCTCGTCCTGGAACGTGAAGAACACCCGCTCAACTCCTAATACCCTACCCCGCGTCGGTCCGGCTTTCCGGGCCGACGCGATCTTCTTAGAATCAAAGACCACGGAGAACATCCGTCTTTTCTTGTCACGCCTTTCCGCGCGCCGGGCATCGAACGAGAACCGGGCCGTCCGGGAAATACATAACATATCCTCAATTTCAGAGAGAGGTTGCCTATGGATGGCATGGTTCTCAAAATAGACAGATGCTCAAAGCACGATGGCCCCGGCATACGGACCGTCGTGTTTCTGAAAGGCTGTCCCCTGCGTTGCCGTTGGTGTTCGACCCCTGACTCGCAGAGCATGGAACCACACCTCATCCATACGGAAACCCTCTGCGCCCGGTGTGGCCGCTGCGTGGCGCACTGCCCTGAAAAAGCAGTGGATATGGGGGCCGGCGGCATTGCCGTCGACCATAGGCGCTGTACCCTCTGCGGCAAATGCGTCGAATTGTGCCTCAAGAACGCCATGAAGGTGACCGGAATCAGGATGAGCATTGATGAGGTGTACGACATCATCAACCGTTCGCGCGGTTTCTGGACCCGGATGCCCGGCGGGATGACCATCAGCGGAGGCGAGGTCCTTTTCCAGTTCGATTTTGCCAAGGCACTGCTGAAAAAATGTCATGATGCCGGAATCGATACAAACATAGAAACCAGCTGTTACGCGCCGACGGAAAAAATCCGCGAACTCCTGCCCTATCTCGACCATATCTGCTGTGATGTGAAACATATGGACGATAAGGTCCATAAACGGCTCACCGCCGTTCCCAACAAGTCCATTCTGGAAAACATCCGTATGCTCAGCCACGAGAAAGACCTGATCCTGCGGTATCCCGTCATCCCGACCTGCAACGATTCGGACGAGAACATCAACGCGACAGCCGATTTCGTGACCACGCTCGGGAAAACCTTCAACCGGATCGACTTGCTGCAATACCATGTGATGGGTGCCGTCACCTATCGCCGGCTCGGCCGCGAATACCAGCTTGAAGACATTCCAGCCGTACCCCGAGAGAGGATGATCGGCATCCGCGACCGGATGATCGCCCGTGGAGCAAAGGCCGTGCTGGCCTGATCCGCGACGCCACCGGAACGAAATCAGGCGGTGGATGCTACCGGCGGGATTATCCAGCATGGAGCAAAACGGCGGATAGTCTTATCCGACCCACAGAAAACGGGAACGATCCATAAAGAACCGTTCCCGTTGCCGTCTGTGCAACCAACACAGGGCGTTCACGTCCCGCCGTCACTGAGAAGGCGGATCAGAACTTTTTAAAGCGGCAGGGACTCCGCATAGATCTCAATGGTGTGCTTGACCTGAACAGGATCGTTGTTCCGGGCCAGCATGTCGGAAAGCTGCATCATGCAGGCCGGGCACCCCGTCGCCACAACTTCCGCGCCGCTGGCGATCACGTTGTCGCGCTTTCTCTGGCCCATCTTGAGAGACAGGTCGTAGTGGGTCAGCGTGAACGAACCGCCGCAACCACAGCAACGGTTGGCTTCGGCCATTTCCACAAGGTTATAGCCCGGATTCATACGGATGAGATCGCGGGGCTGCTTGCTCACGCCGAGGGACTTCTGGAGGTGGCAGGATTCGTGATACGTCACCTTCGTCTGCCCCTTGGCCTGCGTCTTGGGGCTGACGTGCAGCACGTCAACGAGCAGCGCATTGATGTCGATGGCCTTGGGCGCCAACGCGTTGATCGCGTCGCGATAGCGCGGCGGCAGGTTGTCGGAGAACTGCGCCCAGAACTCGCGGATGGCAACCGTACACGACGAACACGGCGTGACGATGTAGTCGTAGTTCTGGTCCTTCAGAATATCCACGTTGTGCATGACCATCTTTTCGAATCCCTGCCTATCGCCGGAAGCCAGCGCGGGCATACCGCAACAGGCGTAGTTGTCGGACAGGAAAACGCCGATCTCATGGTAGTCAAAGACCTTCAGACAGGCTTCGGAGACGTTGGTGTAGATCTTGTCCCCAAGGCAGCCGGGGAAGAAAGCCACTTTGATGCGGCTTTTGCCCATGGGCGTATTCACGTTGCCGACCGTGCTGTGCAGAGGCTTTGCCGCCAGCTTGGGCATGTGGCGGTCGCCGAGCATGGGCTTCAACAGCGGTGCGCAAACCGTGTTTTGCGGCTTGGCCTCGTCCTTGAGGACGAGGTTCTGGAACGGCGCGCTCAAGCGCAGCAGCGTGCCGAACAGCCGCGGATTGGGGAGCAGCATCCGGAATGCGGCCTTCTTGATGGCCGAGAGCCCCAGATAGGTCGCCACGATGGCCCGTGCCTCAAGGAAAATGTCGGTCGTTTTCACGCCCGAGGGGCAGTTTGCCTGGCACGAGCCGCAGAGGAGGCACCGCGACAGCTTTTCGTTCACGGCCTCGGGGTCTTCGATGATACGATGGGCAAGGTTTTCGACAAGAGCGATCTTCCCGCGGGTGAGGTCGCCTTCGATACGCGTCGTCATATACATGGGACAAAACGCCTGACAGAACCCGCACTTCATACAGGCCGCCAGTTTGTCGTCCAGAGCCATCAGGGCATTGGCAAGTTGGGTAAGCTCATCCATGGACCATTCCTTCCCGAATAAAAAGTCAAAACCTGTCGGCCGCAGAGCCGCCGTCCACCGTCACGGAACACCCTAGAGGGAAACGATCTTCGAAGCGTTGAGCAGCTTCTTCGGATCGAAAGCGGAGCGCATACGCCGCATATACTCGAGGGTTCCCTTTGAGGTTTCCAGTTCAAGCCACTTCTTTTTGGAAGTGCCGATGCCGTGTTCGCCCGACAGCGTGCCCCCAAGCTCCAGCGCCACATTGAACAGATCGTCAACAGCCCGCTCCACTCGGGAGAATTCTTCCTTGTCGCGCTTGTCGCAGAGGATGGACGGGTGCAGATTGCCGTCCCCGGCGTGGCCGAAGGTACCGATGGTCACATGATGGCGCGCGGCGATCTTGTCGAGCGCCTCGAGCATGGCGGGAATCTTGGAACGCGGCACGGTCGCGTCTTCGAGCATCAGCGTGGGACGGCAGCGGGCCAGGGCGGGGATCGCCACGCGGCGGGCTTCCCAGATGCGCGTCTTTTCCGCGGCATCCTTGGCGACCACAACTTCCAGCGCGCCGGAATCCTTGAGGACCTTTTCCACGCTCACGGCCTCGTCGGCGACCTGCGCCGGGTGCCCGTCCACTTCAATGAGCAGGATGGCCGCCGCGTCACGCGGCAGACCGATATTCACGTAATCCTCAACATAGTTGATGGTCGCGTTGTCCATGAATTCCAGCGTACAGGGGACAACATGCGCGGCGATGATCCCGGCGACGGCCTGCGAGGCGCGTTTCACTTCGGGGAAAATGGCCATCATGGCTTTGGAAGCCTTGGGCGGCGTCACCAGTTTGAGGACAGCCTTGCTGGTAAGTGCCAGCGTGCCTTCCGAGGCGACGAGCAGTTCGGTGAGGTTGTAGCCGTACTCGCACCCCCGGCCGCAAGCCCCGGTCTTCATGATTTCGCCGGTTTCGGTCAGGACTTCAAGGCCCATGACATATTTTTTCGTGGTGCCGTACTTCAGGCCGCGCAGCCCGCCGGAGTTCTCGGCGATGTTGCCGCCCATGGTGGAGACGGACATGGACCCGGGGTCGGGCGGATAAAACAGCCCTCGGGCCGCCACTGCAGCCGCAAGGTCACAGGTTATCACGCCGGGCTCAACCACCGCATACATCTCTTCCTCATTGATTTCGAGAATCCTGTCCAAGCTGTTGGTCAGGATAATGACAGCGTCGGTACTGTCGGGGATGGTCCCGCCGCTCAGGTTCGTCCCGGAACCGCGGATAGTGATGGGGATGCCTTCCTCATAGCATTTCTGGATCAGCGGCCCAAGCTGGTCCGTGCGTGTGGGACGGACGACAAGGCCCGGAACGACAGGAGGCAGGACTGCCGCGTCATACGCGTAGTTCTGGCGATCCGCCTCGCCCGTCAAGACATTCTCCCGGCCGATGATCTTCTCGATTTCCTTAATGAACGAAAGGCTTAGCATAAGTCTCTCCGCAGCATGAAACGTGGACACCCGATGGCGCGAACAAAGCCGAAAGGCACGCTTGCGTTCCGGCCTTCCCCCTGAGGCAACACGGAATAGTCAGTTCAGACAGTATAGATCAAGGCCCGTGTTTTTTCATTCATTGAACGCTCAACCCTTTTTATTCATTGCATTACCGAGCGTAGCTTCTTACATGAAAAGGCCGTTTTGCTCTTCATATTTTTGCGATTAGCAAAGAAATATTTCTTTTTTCTTTCAATAAACATAAATAACGCTTTTCACGGTTCGTTTCCCCTTTCCCTCGCATAATCTATTCAATATTTTTGATCTTTTTTTCACGTCTCCCCGCACGGGAGGCGGAAGGCATCCCGATACGCCGTGTCCATCCCCGCCCCGGCCTTCCGCCCGGCTCAAAAGCAATTCCCTTACGGTTTCCTCTGCGCTACGATGACAAAAAGTTTTTCCCCATTCGCAAGGAGGCAGTCATGCTTGAACTGTTGAAACACCGCCGCAGCATCCGCACATTCACCGACGAACCCGTCTCTCAAGAAAACATCGACAGCCTGCTCAAGGCCGCCCTGCTCGCTCCTTCGTCGATGGGCAAAAAACCCGTCGAATGCATCGTCGTTCGGAACAAGGAAACCATAGCCCGCCTCAAAACCTACAAAAAGCACGGCACCACACCTCTCGGAACCGCCCCTCTCGCCATTGTCGTGATCGCCGACGGCCAGAAATCCGACGTATGGGTGGAGGACGCCTCCATCGTATCCATCCTCATCCAGCTTGAGGCGGAGAAACTCGGGCTCGGTTCCACATGGATCCAGCTTCGGAGGCGCGAAGGCGACAGCGGGCCTTCCGAAGAGGCTTTCCGGCAGGAGCTTGGCATCCCTGAGCAGTATGGCGTCCTCAGCGTCGTCGCCATCGGACACAAGAACGAGCAGAAGAAACCGTATACCGATGCGGATCTCGATTTCACCAAGGTCCACTACGAAACGTTCTGAGAACACTGCTCGTGAGGAATCCGTGCCCCGCCCCAGCGAGTCGCTCCCTTGCCTGAGAGGCGTGGGGGGTCCGGCTGTCCCGCAAGAGCCTTGAATCCGCTTGCGTGCTATAAAAAGCTTCCCATGACGAATCCATAAAAAAAGGAGGCGCCTTCCACGGAAGGCACCTCCTCGGTTTTGTTGCGTCAGCGGGTTAGTTGGCGCCGAACCACTTCTCGAGGATCTGCTTTTCGATGCCCTTTTCCTGAACGGCCTTGATGCCGGCGTTCAGCTTCTGGGCCAGTTCCTTATCGTTCTTGCGGAGCGCGAAACCGTAGAATTCCGGATCGCCGGTTACGAGGCCGATATGGAACTTGTCGCGGTATTCGTCCTTGGTGTTGGCGTAGTACTTGGCGACCGGGTCATCACACATCACGGCGTCAAGGTTGCCCTTGGCGAGGTCTTCAAAGGCGAGCCCCACTTCGTCGTAGGTCTTCACAACCATCTTGATCTTGGAAGCGGGGATGGTCTGAACCATGGCCGTCGTGCCGATCTGGCCGCCGACCCGCTTTCCGGCGAGCTCTTCGAGATCCTTGATTTCCTTGCCGAGCGGCAGGACCACGGCCTGATGCAGTTCATAGTAGGGATCGGTGAACAGCATGGCCTTCTTGCGCTTGTCGGTGATGCTCACGGACGCGGCGATCACGTCCACCTGATTCGAGGCCAGCGCCGCGAAGATGCCGTCCCATGCGATGTTCTTGACCTGCACGTCAAAGCCGGCTTCCTTGCCCACGGCTTTGATGTAGTCAATGGAGAATCCTACGATTTCCTTGTCCTTATTCAGCATTTCGTTCGGCGGGAACGTGGGATCGGACGCCACGACAAGAGGCTTTTCGGCGAAAGCGACCGAGGCGCACAGCAACAGGGACAGCAGGGAGACAGTCAAAGTACGGAACATGTTTATCCTCCAAAGTGTTACCATTACAGTCCGGCAACGCCGGAATACCGGCGGAACGGGACCGTCCTTTACAACGGATGACCCGATTTAGCATGTTTCAGGGAAAGATGTAACCCGTACAATCCACCGCCCCCCTCTTATCCCGGCGTTCTTCACGAAATTTTCCCATAAACAGGCTTTTTTGCACTGAGTCCATTCCCCACCGAGCCCTTGCCCCGCCCCGGGAAACGAAATGTCCCGGATTCCACCCCCCTCCGGTTGCAAGTCAGGGACCGTTCATCTATGTTTTCAAGCCGGTTCGCATTTCTTTCCCAAGGATAAACTGATGGGGCATACGATTTATCTCGTCGGCGCGCGCGCCGCAGGCAAAACGACCTTTGGCGGCGCTTTGGCGCGGCAACTCGGCTGCAACTATGTGGATACCGACATCCATTTGCGTGAAACCACAGGTGAAACCGTAGCGGACATCGTAGCCCGCGAAGGCTGGGACGGTTTCCGCAAACGCGAAAGCGCCGTCCTCCGGGCGGTTACCGCCCCCGGCACCGTCATCGCCACCGGGGGCGGCATGGTACTTGCGGAGGAAAACCGCCGCTTCATGCGCGAAAACGGCATCGTGCTCTATCTTTCCGCCCCGGCCGAGGTCCTTGCATCCCGCCTGCAAGCCAATCCCAACGCCGCACAACGCCCCACACTTACCGGGAAATCCATTGCGGAAGAGGTGGCCGAAGTGCTCGCCGCCCGCGAACCTCTCTATCGTGAAACCGCCACGCACATCCTCAATGCCGCCGCCACGCCCAAAGAACTCCTGGCCGAAGCTCTGGCAATCCTGAAGCCATAAGTTTTTTTGCCCATACAGTCTTCGGAAGACGTCGTTCTTTCCCCAAAAAGCGGCTCCGAAACCGGAAAAAGGAAGATTCCCCTCCCGCATACAAAAGTTCCCCGGAAAAACTTCCGAGGGACTTTTCCCATTCCGTGGAAAGGGCTCTTTTGGTCACCATGATATGGAAACGCTCCAAACGGCGCTCCGCTTGACGACGCGGACCCAAAAAACGCGGAGAAAAAGGTGCCCTCATAGGCCACCCTTCTCCTGTCGGCTATTCGCTTTTTTTCTTGTGCGAAGAACGCAGGCGGACACGGATGGGCGCGTGCTCGATGCGGAAAATCTTGCGAAGGGAACGATCGAGATAGCGGGCATAGGTCTCGGACACTCGATCGGCGTCACTGACGAAGAACACAAAGGTCGGCGGGGCCACTTCCGCCTGCGTGAGATAGAAAAACTTCGGACGCGAGCGCTTGACCACAGGCGGCTGGTGTTTCGTAAGCACTTCTTCCATCGCCCGGTTGAGCGCGCCGGTCCCGATGCGGGTGTTGCACTCTTCGCGGATCTGCGCGGCGAGCGGGACGATGCGCCCAAGGCCCACCTGCTTCATGGCCGAGACCATCAGCACCGGCACGTGCGGGCAGAACTGGAGCACTTCCTTAAAGCTCTTTTCCAGCGCGGCCTGTTCCTTGCGGCCCACAAGGTCAATCTTGTTCACCAGAATCATGAAGGGCGTCTTGCGCTCGTCCAAAAGATCGATAAGCCGCTTGTCCTGCGCGGTCACGCCCTCGAGCGCGTCGATGACATACAGCGTCACGTCGGCCTTGGTCGTGGTCTTGAGCGAGGAGTTGACGGAAAAACGCTCCACGGTATCCGTAATGCGCGTGCGGCGGCGCACGCCCGCCGTGTCCACAAACTCGCAGGCCCGCCCGTCGCTCACGAAGGGAATGTCCACGCTGTCGCGCGTCGTCCCGGCCACATCGCTGACGATCATGCGATCTTCGCCGATCATGGCGTTTACCAGCGAGGACTTGCCCGCGTTGGGACGCCCGAGCATGGCGAGGCGCAGCACGTTTTCCGGCTTCGCTTCGGCATCGGGGTCTTCAACAGGCAACAAGTCCACCATTTCCTCTTCGAGCGCCCGGATGTTGTGCCCGTGCTCGGCGGAAAGGGCCAGCATGGGGAAGCCAAGGGCGTGGAATTCGGCCAGCATGGTGTCTTCGTGCTCCATGCCGTCCACCTTGTTGACCACCAGCAGGGTCGGCTTCCCGGCCCGGCGCACGAACGAGGCAAGGTGCTCGTCGAACGGCATCAGCCCGTCGCGCCCGTCCACCACGAGGCAGAACACCGAAGCCTCGTCCATGGCGGCCTGCGTCTGCTGGAGGATTTCCGCCTCGAACCCGCGCAGCCCTTCGGGGCCGTCGGCTACGGAATGGTGGCTGTCGAGCGTCACGCCCCCGGTGTCGATCAGGGTG
>UMFF01013493.1_pt1 | contig 25703 bp, 19 predicted proteins | sample 1964971 | NCBI WGS metagenome assembly UMFF01 (sample SAMEA4836042, study PRJEB28245) | human gut metagenome | biome: gut microbiome; material: fecal sample | place: Denmark | collected 2008 | reverse complement strand
CCGCCGGTATCATATTGAAACATTTGATTCATCTCATTCAACATTTATTGACAAACAACTTTAACCAGGATGGGGCAAACTATCAGTTGCTGCTTTATCCGGTTATCGGTATTTTATTGGCAGGCTTATTCGTTAAATATATCGTAAGGGATGATATAAGCCATGGGGTAACCAAAATCCTATATGCCATCTCACAGCGTAAAAGCCGTATCAAACCTCATAATACTTGGAGTTCTATTGTCGCAAGTTCTGTAACCATCGGTTTTGGCGGGTCAGTCGGAGCGGAGGCGCCTATTGTTTTGACAGGAGCTGCAATCGGTTCCAATCTGGGACGTCTGTTTAAGATGGAACAGAAAACATTGATGTTGTTGGTTGGTTGCGGGGCAGCTGGAGCGATTGCCGGTATATTTAAGGCTCCTATTGCCGGGTTGGTATTTGTGGTGGAAGTTTTGATGTTGGACTTAACGATGACTTCTGTGCTTCCTTTGCTTATATCTTCCGTTACGGCAGCTACTGTTTCCTATGTCTTTACAGGAACAGAGGCTATGTTTAAGTTTTCCCAGACCGAAGTATTTGAGATTGCCCGTATCCCCTACGTATTATTATTAGGCGTTTTCTGTGGTCTGGTATCCCTTTATTTTACGAAAGTAATGAACCGGATAGAAGGTATGTACCGTAATTTGGGTATTTACTGGAAAAAATTTGTAGTGGGTGGTTTAATGCTGAGTATTTTGATATTCCTTTTTCCTCCCCTCTATGGTGAAGGTTACGATACGATTGGTTCATTGTTGAACGGACAATTCGGCCATATAATGGATCAGAGTTTGTTTTATGACTTGAACGGAACGTATTGGGGGGTACAAATATTCCTTGTGCTGATACTTCTTACTAAAGTATTTGCTTCCAGTGCTACGAATGCCGGAGGTGGTTGCGGTGGTATATTTGCACCGAGTTTGTACTTGGGTTGTATCGCCGGTTTTGTGTTTGCTCATGCATCCAACTATTTTCCATTTACGATGTATGTATCGGAAAAGAATTTTGCTTTATTAGGGATGGCAGGGGTGATGTCCGGCGTTATGCACGCTCCGCTTACCGGCGTTTTTCTGATTGCGGAACTTACCGGAGGATATGACTTGTTTCTTCCGTTGATGATTGTATCCATCAGTTCTTATATTACAATCAAAATGTTTTTGCCTCATAGCATTTATTCCATGCGTCTGGCTCAAAAAGGCGAGTTACTGACTCACCATAAGGACCGTGCCGTATTGACATTGTTGAATACAGATGCTGTTATCGAGCGGGATTTCCTTACCGTTTCTCCGGACATGTCTTTGGGTGATATGGTAAAGGTTATAGCCAAGAGCGGTCGAAATTCGTTCCCTGTTATTGATGATAAAGGTATTTTGCTGGGAATTGTATTATTAGATAATATCCGGAACATTATGTTCCGTCCGGAGTTATATAACCGGTTCCATGTTTCTAAATTTATGGTGTCGGCTCCGGCAAAGGTGCAGATTGGTACGTCGATGGAGCAAATTATGCGTATATTCGACGATACGAAAGCATGGAATTTGCCTGTGGTTGACGAAGAAGGCCGTTATGTCGGCTTTATGTCGAAATCGAAGATATTTAATTCATACCGCAAAGTATTGGTAGAAAACTTTTCAGGAGATTAAAGATGATGAAGAAAGAAGATTTGCGAATAGTGTATATGGGAACTCCCGACTTTGCTGTCGAGAGTTTACGTGCCTTGGTAGAAGGTGGTTATAATATTGTAGGTGTCATAACAATGCCGGATAAGCCGGTGGGACGCCATGGAAGTGTTCTTCAGGCAAGCCCGGTGAAACAATATGCCTTGTCGCAAGGACTTCCGGTTCTTCAGCCGGAGAAGTTGAAAGATGAAACATTCCTTTCCGACCTTCGTGCCCTGAATGCCGATTTGCAAATTGTTGTAGCTTTCCGTATGTTACCGGAGGTTGTATGGAATATGCCTCGTTTGGGAACATTTAATTTGCATGCCTCTTTATTGCCTCAATACCGGGGAGCTGCTCCTATCAATTGGGCTGTTATCAATGGCGACACGGAAACCGGAGCTACCACCTTTTTCCTTACACATGAAATCGATACAGGCAAAATAATCCGTCAAAAGCATCTTCCTATAGCGGATACGGATGATGTGGAAAAAGTGCATGATGCCTTGATGGTAATGGGCGCCGGTTTGGTTCTTGAAACTGTCGATTTATTATTGGAAGGTAAGACCGATGCCATTCCTCAGGAAGAGTTTTATAAAGATCCTTCCGAACTTCGTCCTGCTCCGAAGATATTTAAGGAAACCTGTCGTATCAACTGGAATCTGCCGGTTAAACGTATCTACGATTTTATTCGTGGTTTGTCTCCATATCCGGCAGCATGGACAGAGCTTGTCTCTCCGGAGGGAACCCGCTCTGTTTTAAAAATATATCAATCCGAGAAACGTATGGCGGCTCATGACAAGCCTGTAGGTACAATTTTGACAGATAAGAAAAGCTATATAGATGTAGCTGCAGAAGACGGTTTTTTACGCTTGTTGTCTGTACAATTGGCGGGAAAGAAGCGATTAGCCGTAACCGAATTCTTAAATGGTTTCAAGCAAATTGGTGAGTATCGGGTAGATTCGTCTGACCAGGGGTAATAAACAACCTCAATATATTATATTCCCCTTTTTTTGTAGGGAGAGTGTTCCATAGATGGAGTACCCTCCCTTTTTTGTTATGAAAATCTTTCTCTTTTTTTATGCTTAGCATTATATGTTATTAACGGATAAAGCAGGATGTGAAATAATGTAAGTGTAAATTTGTCTTTTTCTTGTACGCATTGTTTTGTAAATCATCCCGTCGATTTTATAAAACTTCCCGTTCTTTTGTATATTTCATCCTTTAGAAAAATACTTTTGATGAATGTCCTTGTTTCTTCTTATAGATATTGTTCTTCCTTTTTATATATATTGTTTTTGTGTTTGATAGTTGTCGAAAGAATATTAGATAGGTTACTTTTCCGTGAAACATTCTAAGATATTAAACAAAGAATACTGCAAATATGGTAATTTAAAGGGTAGATGCAAAATGTAATTGGTAAATATTTTGTCGCTGATCTGATTTTAATTAACAAATATAGTCTGTAAAAAATTGGTTATTAGAAAATTAAATTTCTATTGTTGTAAATTAGCTTAAAATTAGATATTAAAGATTATTCTTTGGACTATAGGGAATTATAATCATTTTGGGCAATTGTTGTGTGTTTTTTATATTGCGATTTGCTGTATATCGATTGATGTGTATGGAGTATGTTGTTTTTTAAAATGACTAAAAAAACGTTCGTTTATTTTAGTCATTGCAAAGGTATGTATTAAAAACCGTAAAACCAAAAGAAAAAATTATACAAATCTGTAACTCTTAAAGTTAGGTACAATGTAATAATCCTATTATTAATGACTTACATGAAATATAAAACGCTAAAATAAACGAACGTTTTTTTAGTCCTCTTTTCACTAGTGCACTTTTGGGAACGAATAAAATAAACGAACGTTTTTTTAGCCATTGTTTTTCTTCTTGAAAGTGAGAAATCAGTATGTGATTCGTGGTTCCCTTCTTGGGAGTGACGAACCTTTTTGTGAATAAATAACAATACTCTTAGATGGTGAAAATCAGGATTTTATTAATTGGTACTATTTGTGGTACCCTCAGCATTCATTTGCATCGGCTTTATAGAGAAAATCTCTACTATTTTTTATTAACAGGAGCTGAAAGTTCCGTTGTTTCATATCCAGTCGATTAAACTCTTACTTACGCCTTGTGCCGCTCTTTATATATAGGAGTGGGCTACTTATTTGAAAAAACATGGAACCTCTTCAAATAAATCGCTACAACCAGATTATAAAAGTCCTGATTCTGTTCGGTGACCTTTTTATTGTTAATTCGTTGTTTTGCTTGCTTTTTTCCAGTCTGGGCAAACATTTGGAATTACGCCTCACACTCCCCCAAATACTTTTGATAATCAGTCTTTGCTATCTCGCATTTTTTGTGCGTGGAGGGATCGTTGTGTATAGACGCCGTGTTTATGCCTATCAGATATTAAGGCGTGTTTTTTGTAATGTGTTCTTTTTTTCAGTCTTGGTCGGTATAGTGTTGGAGATAGGCAATTTTGCCTATGTGTTTTCCCTTTTTTATTTGGTTTATGTAACCTCTTTGTTCTTGGCAATCAGTGGATATCACCTGTTTTTCCGTTGGCTTATCAAAGAATACAGGCATCTGGGAGGCAACCTTCGCCATGCTGTGTTGGTAGGCAGTACAGATAATAATAAAGAGCTATACCATGAACTGACAGATGATTCTACATCCGGTTATCGTGTACATGGTTATTTTGATTATGAACCGAATACGGATTTTCCGGAAACTTGCCCTTACTTGGGTACACCGGATAAGGTAGAGGTGTATTTATCTAAACATCCGTTTATTGAACAGTTGTATTGCTGCCTTCCTTCACAGGAGCGTTCAACGATCATCTCTATTATCGATTATTGCGAGAACCATCTGGTTCATTTTTTCAGTGTCCCGAATGTCCGTAACTATTTGCAGAACCGGATGTACATGACTTTGATAGGTAGCGTTCCTGTGCTTAGCCTTCGGCGTGACCCGTTAAGGCATACGGAGAACCGGGTTGTTAAACGTACATTCGACATCCTTTTTTCTGTATTGTTCCTTTGTACGCTGTTCCCTTTTATCTTTTTGTTTGTGTCGATAGGTATCAAACTGACAATGCCCGGTCCGGTATTTTTTCTTCAGAAACGTAACGGTTTGAATGATAAGGAATTTTATTGTATCAAGTTTCGTTCAATGAAAGTAAATCAGGATGCCGATAAACTTCAGTGTACGAAAAACGATCCGCGTAAAACCAAGTTCGGTAATTTTCTTCGCCGTTCGAATTTGGATGAGATTCCGCAGTTTATAAACGTACTGCTGGGCCATATGTCAGTAGTCGGTCCGCGTCCGCATATGGTAAAACATACGGAGGAATATTCCAACCTAATCGATAAATATATGGTCCGTCATTTTGTAAAACCCGGTATAACAGGGTGGTCTCAGGTAACGGGGTTCCGTGGAGAGACGAAAGAATTATGCCAGATGGAAGGGCGTGTAAAGGGGGATATCTGGTATATCGAGCACTGGAGTTTTTGGTTGGATCTGGTGATTATCTATAAAACGATAGCAAATGCATTTAAAGGAGAAGAAAAAGCATACTGAAAATATATAATAACAAGAGAAGAAAATATGATAATAGCGGTAGATTTCGATGGAACGATAGTGGAACATAAATATCCCGCAATAGGGAGGGAGCTTCCATTTGCCATCGAGACATTAAAGAAATTAAGGGATGACCGTCACAAATTGATATTGTGGACAGTGCGTGAAGGGCGGTTACTGGAAGAGGCATTGGCATTTTGCCATGAACGCGGATTGGAATTTTATGCGGTGAACCGTGATTACCCGGAAGAGGAGAAAGGACAGAACAATCATTTTTCACGAAAACTCAAAGTTGACTTGTTTATAGACGATCGTAATCTGGGTGGACTCCCCGATTGGGGCACTATCTATGAGATGGTCAGTAAGAAATTATCGTATGAAGATTTGATGCGGAAATACGAAGGAGATTATGAACCGGAGAAAGAAAAAGGCTTTTTTGCCCGCTTATTCAAGTAAAGAAAATAAATACGAACAGGAAATTATGAAGATAAAGAAACTACTACTGTTGGGATTGTTTATAGTATTGGTAACCAGCTGTACATCTTATAAAAGTGTCCCTTATCTGCAGAATCCGGAGGTTGTAAATAATTATGGGAAAGAACTTCCGATGTATGATGCAAAGATAATGCCTAAGGACTTATTAAGTATAACCATCAATACAACAGACCCGCAAGCTGCTGCACCATTTAATCTGACAGTACAGACCCCAATGAATGCTGCAGTCACCAATATTAATACGACAACGCAGCCAACTCTTCAGCTGTATCTGGTAAATAATCAGGGAGAAATTGATTTTCCTGTGATAGGTCGATTGCTTGTCGGTGGCTTAACGAAGAACCAGTCGGAAGACCTGATTCGTGAAAAGTTGAAACCTTATTTAAAGGAGACTCCGATAGTAACAGTCCGTTTATCAAACTATAAAATCTCCGTATTGGGAGAGGTGACCCGTCCGGGCAGTTTTACCGTGAGTAATGAGAAAGTGAATGTCTTGGAGGCATTAGCCATGGCAGGTGATATGACTGTTTATGGAATTCGTGACAATGTGAAATTGATTCGTGAGGATGCGAATGGCAAACGTGAGATTATTAACCTGAATTTGAACGATGCAGACTTTATAATATCTCCGTATTATTACCTAAAACAGAATGATATTATTTATGTGACACCGAACAAGACAAAGGCAAAGAACTCCGATATCGGTAACAGTACGACCCTTTGGTTCAGTGCCACATCCATTTTGGTATCCATAGCCAGTTTATTAGTAACCATATTCAGATAAGTAAAAAGCGAAAAATAAGAGATTATGATTAACGGTCAAAATACAGGAAATGATCAGAATGCAGAGGAAAGTGTAGACCTTTATGCGCTCTTTTTCAAATACATGGCTTACTGGCCCTGGTTTGTGGCAAGTGTGCTTATATGTTGTATAGGATGCTATATTTATTTACGTTATCAAGCTCCTGTTTATAATATAACTTCTTCTGTTTTGATTAAGGAAGAAGATAAACGTGGAGGATCTTCCAATAGCCCAATGTCCACTATTCAGGATTTGGGCATGTTTTCTATGACGAGTAACTTTGATAATGAAGTAGAAATCCTTCGTTCACGTACTTTGATTAAGAAAGTTGTATGCGATTTAGGTTTATATATAAGTATAGCAGAAGAACGAATGTTTGGCTACAACAAGCCTCTTTATAAAAGTTCTCCGATTACTGTGTATATGTCTCCAGAGGAAGCAGAAAAATTGGAGGGAGAAGCTAAGCTGCAGATGAAATATACGAGGGATGGAAAATTATTAGTAGAGGTAGAATATATAATAGAAGAAGAAAAAGAAGTTCTAGAAAAAACATTTGATAAATTTCCTGCTGTTTTTCCGACTCCTGTAGGTGTTTTTTCGTTTGTAAAAAATGATTCAATTTTGATATCAGATGGTGATATTGATCTAATAGCTTTTGTAAATTCTCCAACTTCGACAGCCAGAAGCTATATAGAGGATTTGAATATAGAACCGGCTTCTAAGACGACTACTATTGCTAAATTGAGTTTACAAAGTACAGTAAAGGAGCGTGGAGTTGATTTTATTAACTGCCTAGTAGCTTTTTATAATCAGGATGCAAATGACGAGAAAAATGAAGTCGCACAGAAAACGGCTGAGTTTATAGAAGAACGCATCGGCATTATTAACCAGGAATTGGGAAGTACAGAAAGTGAACTGGCTGATTTTAAGCAACGTTCAGGTTTGACCGATTTGACAAGTGACGCCCAGATGGCATTACAGGAGAACTCAAAATATGAACAACAGCGTACAGAAAACTCAACACAGATTAGTTTAGTGAAATTCTTGCGTGAATACATAAATAATCCAGCCAATGTAGATGAAGTGATACCTGCCAATGTCGGTTTACAGGATCAGAACCTGACTTCTGTTATTGACCAGTATAATACGATGTTGATAGAGCGCAAACGTTTGCTTCGTACTTCATCTGAAAGTAATCCAGCTGTTATTAACCTGAATACTGGTATTGAGGCGATGCGGCATAGTGTACAGACAACGGTAAGCAGTGTATTGAAAGGGTTACAGATAGCGAAGGCAGATATAGATAGGCAGGCAAATAAGTTTGAAGGGCGTATTAGTAATGCTCCTAAACAGGAGAAAGAGTTTATGACAATATCTCGTCAACAGGAAATTAAGGCGTCACTTTACATAATGTTATTGCAGAAACGTGAAGAGAATGCTATTACATTGGCTGCAACAGCAAATAACGGACGAATTATAGAGGAACCGTTACCAGATAAATATCCGGTGTCTCCTAAGAAGAAAGTTTTTATGTTAGTTGCCTTGATTTTAGGTTTTGGGATACCTGTAGGTATTGTTTATTTGCATGATTTACTAAAATACAAAATAGAAAACCGTGAGGATGTTGAAAAGATAACGGATGTATCTATATTGGGAGAACTTCCGTATGTAGTAAAAAAGGAGGAACATGGTGCTATAGTTATTCGTGAGAATCAGAATGATATCATGGAGGAGACATTCCGTGGCCTTCGTACCAATTTGCTTTTTATGTTAGGGAAAGATGAAAAAGTGATTCTTTTTTCTTCGACTCAGCCAGGTGAGGGGAAATCATTTGTTGCAGGGAATACAGCTGTTAGTTTAGCTTATTTGGGAAAGAAAGTGATAATAGTAGGTATGGATATTCGAAAACCAGGTTTGAATAAAGTTTTTAATTTATCCCATAAAGCAGAAGGTATTACAAATTATTTGAGTGATCCGGAGAATGTCCGCTTATTTGATATGATTCAGAAATCGGATATTAGTAAGAATCTGGATATCTTGCCTGGAGGCCCTATCCCTCCAAACCCAACAGAGTTAGTGGCACGTGATGTGCTTGATAGGGCAATTAGTCAATTAAAAGAATATTATGATTACGTGATTTTGGACACAGCCCCAATAGGTATGGTAACAGATACTGCCATTATAGGTCGTGTAGCAGATATGTGTGCATATGTTTGTCGTGCAGATGTTACTCCTAAGGTGGGTTTCAGCTATGTTAATGTATTACGTGAGGAAAAGAAGTTCAAGAAATTGGCTGTCGTAATTAATAGCATTGATATGAGTAAGCGTAAGAATAATTATGGATATGGATATGGATATGGAAGAAAATATGGCTATGGTTACGGTTATGGTTATGAAGCAAAAAATAATGATAATTGATGGATAAAAAAGTTGCCATAATTTAAATAAATAATCTATTTTATGAAGGATCTTAAAATTTTAGACTGTACGTTTCGAGATGGGGGATATTATACAAATTGGGACTTTAGCTCTGATCTTGTAGATTGTTATTTGGAAGCTACTAACATTTTGCCAATAGATTATTTAGAGGTAGGGTATCGTAATCTTCCCTCAAAAAAATATTTAGGTAAATTTGGGTATACGCCAATTTCAATTTTAGAGCATTTACGTGAGGTCTCTAAGAAAAAGTTGGTGGTAATGTTGAATGAAAAGAATCTTAAAGTAAGTGATTTAGATAAACTTTTAAAGCCGATACTAGGATTAGTTGATATGATTCGTATTGCTATTGATCCTCAAAATTTTGATCGAGCCGTAATTTTGGCGGAAGCTATTAAAAAAATGGATTTTGAAGTTGGTTTTAATACTATGTATATGTCTAAATGGCATGAATATGAAGGTTTTATTTCTAAATTAAATAGAATAAATGGTATTGCTGATTTGTTTTGTATGGTTGATTCTTTTGGAGGAGTCACTCCTAAAGATGTCAAAAAAGTCTTCCATATTATACAATCAAATACAGTTTGTCCAATAGGTTTTCATGGACATAATAATTTACAGTTAGCTTTGATAAATACATTAACGGCTATTGATTGTGGGGTAGATTATGTTGATGCAACAATTTTAGGAATGGGGAGAGGTGCTGGTAATTTAAATATGGAGTTACTTCTCACTTATTTGAATAAACGAAATCTAGAAGTGGATTTCAATGTTCTAGGAGAACTAATTACTGTATTTCAACCTTTGTATGAAAAGTGCAAATGGGGTACAAATTTACCTTATATGCTTTCTGGAGCTAATTCTATTCCCCAAAAAGACGTAATGGAATGGGTTTCTAATCGTGCCTATAGTTTTAATAGTATTGTACGTGCATTAGACAATAAGCGTGTTAAGATTGCTGATAATGCACATTTCCCTCTTCTTCAATTACAGCAAGCATCGCAAGTTTTGATTATAGGTGGAGGTAGTTCAAGTATTGAACATCTTGATGCTATAAAGGAGTATATAAAGATTAATCCCAAAATTGCTCTTGTGTTTGCAACGTCTAGATACGTTGCTTATTATAATGACTTGCCTAATAAAAAGTACTATTGTTTAACTGGCAATGAAGCGAAAAGATTGTTGAAAAATATTTCAGGAAAAGAATTTAACGGAATCTGTATTTTAGCTCCATATCCAAGAGTTATGGGAACTGAAGTTCCCAAATATGCAGAAGAATATACTTTTGAACTTTCAGAAATAACATTTACTCATTCTTATTTAGACTCTTGTACTACAATCGCACTACAAACAGCAATAGAACTAGGAGCTACTGAAATTAATATTGTTGGATATGATGGCTATAAAGGAGAGGTCCTTTCAGAGAAAGAAATGGCTCTAACCAATGAAAATCGTACTTTGTTTTATGAGTTTTCAAATTCTCAAAAGTGTATACTACAGTCTTTAACTTCGACTTTGTATAAAGAACTTAAAGTGAAATCAATATATCAATGTATATAATTATATATGGAATCTAAAATAGCATTTTTTTTGCCTACAAGAAAAGGTAGTGAACGTGTTAAAAATAAGAATACGCGCTCTTTTGCAGGAGTAGAAGGTGGTCTTATTGAAAATAAGATTAGGCAGCTATTGGTATCTAAAACAATTGATGAAATTATTCTTTCTACAAATGATGAGATATGTATGGTTGTTGCAGAAAAATATATATCGGACTCTCGCATAAAAATTGTTCCACGCCCTGAGAATTTATGTCTTAGTTCAACAGATTTACAAGACCTTATTTCTTATGTACCTACAATAACAAATGCCGAACACATTCTTTGGGGGCATGTAACAACACCTTTGGTTGATGCAGAGCAATATGATAAGGGTATAAAGTTATATTTGTCGAAATTAGATGAAGGTTTCGATTCTTTGGTAGGTGTGACTGAACTAAAAAATTTTCTATTAAACAAAAATGGACAACTTATTAATAATACAACAGATCTCTCTTGGCCTAGAACTCAGGATTTAGAATCATTGTATGAAATAAATCATACAATGTTTTTAGCTAGTCGTGAAGTATATATGAAATATAATAATCGTATTGGTAAAAATCCATTTCTCTATATTATGGGTAAAATATATTCTTTTGATATAGATTGGGAAGATGATTTTAACATTGCTGAGATAATATATGAAGGATTTGAATCAAAAAAAAATATCAATAATATTAAATATTAAAATCCTATTGTTGTACATTTAAAATGTGATATAATGCTTTTCTGATTGTATATTAAATAATAATAATAATAATAATGAGTAGCGATAGAAATCGTCGTGTGTGTGTGGCTGGATCTTTGTATTGCTTTACGTTCTATCTTTTACTATCTACAGAAGATGAGATAAATAGAACTGTATTTGTTTTTGATAAGAATATAAATAAGAGTATTCAAGATAAAATTCCATATAAATACTATTTGGATTATAATACTTGGTATGGTAAAAATAGGTATATTCGTAGTATATATACATGTCTAATAAAACGTTTTAAATATCCCGAATTATACAATAGTAATATTTATGGATTAGATTTTAATTGGGATTTGTTGCGTGGGTTCGTGTTAAAATATATAGAAGATGCACCATTCGTTTTTGATATATGGGAAACAGGACCAATGTATCAAGATTATTTGAATTCGAAGAAGACAACTTGGTTTAAACGTCTTTTTCGCAAGATTTACTTTGGACCTTATTATTTGTCGCCTGTAGGAACTTCTAAAAAAGTAACGGATATTTATACTACCAATAAAGTTTCAAAACCTTATTTAGAGAATAAGAATATACATCTTTTAGATTGGAAAACACTTTGGAATAATAGTACAGAAAGTAAGAGGAAGTTGATATTGTTTATATTTGATATCTCAAATGAAGATTTGTTGAAATTAAAAAATAAAAATATCATACTTCTTACACAGGCTTTTTCTGATGATAAAATGGTAACAGAAGATGAACAAATAGAGATATATGATAAAATTATAAGCAATTATAATGCAGAAGATGTAGTTATAAAACCTCATCCTCGTGATCGTATTGATTATAAAAAAGAGTTTCCTCATATTTTGTATTTTGATAAAACTGTTCCAATGCAATTATTGGCTGTATTAGGGGTGAAATTTGATAGGGTAGTTACTGTTACATCTTCTTCTGCTTTGTCTTTTGGTATAGATGTTCAAATTGATTGGTATGGAGGTGAAGTACATCCGGGTATTTTAAAAGGTGAAGGTGTCAGAACACTTGAAGACGCTAAAAAGAATTATAATAGGGTACATGGGGCGTAGTGAGAAACTGACTAAAAATATTTCTTTCATACTGATAGGTAACATAGGTTCTAAACTGATTGGATTCTTTTTGTTGCCATTTTATACCCGATGGTTATCCCCGGTTGATTATGGTGTAACAGACTTGCTCATTGTTTATGCTAGTCTGTTACTCAATGTGGTGGCTTGTGATATTAGTGATGCTATATATATATATCCTATAGGAGCAACAAGACAAAAGATACGTAGTTACTATTCTACAGGATTTATATTTCAGTTTTTATGTTCTATAATGTGTGCAGCTGTGTTCTTTGGTATTTCTATCTTACCACTGGAGAATACCTTTGTTAGTAATGTATGGTTTATTTATGGTATACTTATCTCCAATCTTTTTCAGAAATATACACAGGATTTTTGTCGTGGTATCAATAAAATGTCGGTGTTTAGTTTTACGGGTATTGTGCAGACTGTAACTACGGCTGTTTTGTCATTCATATTAATACCAGCTCAAGGGGTATATGGTTTTGTGGCGGCAACTATCGGGTCTAATACAGTTGCGGCATTATTTACTTTTTTCTACTCAGGGTCTTATCGGTATTTATCTTTAGATGCATTTGACAAAAGGAATTTAATTGAAATGCTCCGTTTTTCTATACCATTGATACCTACAGCTGTATTATGGTGGTTGGTGTCTGGATTAAATCGACCATTGTTGGAAGAATATGTAGGCTTGTCTGCATTAGGATTGATGGCTGTAGCAGGAAAGTTACCTGGGATGATGAGTTTAGTGTTCAATTTTTTCCAACAGGCTTGGATTGTTACTGTAGTAGAAGAATATAAGAAGCCTGATTTTGGAGAATATTATAACAAGATGTTCCAGATGATAATCTCAGTGCAGGTACTTACTTGTCTGGTTATTTTGATGTTTGCAAAACCATTCATTCGTTTGATGACGACACATGAGTTTTATGATGCATGGATCTATATACCATTATTGGCTATATCAGTAATTTTTTCAAATGCCAGTGCGTTTTTGGGTACAATCTTTTCGGCTGTTCGTCAAAGTAAATATACTTTTTATTCAGTTATAGTAGGTGGAGTATCTGCTGTATTATTCAACTTCCTGTTAATACCTTCATGGGGATTGTGGGGAGCATGTATTGCTATTTGTTTATCTCATATGTTTACGGCTATTGCTAGAATATACTATTCTCATAATTTCGTTAAGTTTACAAACAGTGGGTATATGGTGAAACAATTGTTAGTATTGGCATTGACATATTCAGCCACCTTAATGTTAGATGATTGGATATTAGTGTTTGCTTATGTTATTTGTTGGTTACTTTATTTTTATTTTAATATGCAGACTGTGGTAAATGTGAAGTTTTTTGTTTTAAATAAAATTTCTGAGAGGAGAAATCGATGAGAAATATTTGTTTTGTAACGTCAGGGTCATTACCAGTACCTGCAGTTAAAGGCGGGGCTGTGGAGCAATTGGTACAGCAATTATGTGAAGATAATGAACGTGACCCCCAATTTAATATAACTTGTATCACAAAGGCAAATTTAATAGCAGAGAATTTACAGAAAACGTATGTATATACACGGTTTGTGAATATACATACTTGGGGAAATTTTTATTATCGTATGGCATGGAAAGCAAGAGGTTTAATGAGACGTTTAACCAATTATGATTATCCTCGGTTCCATATTTATGAGTGGCGGACTCATAATTACTTGATGCATCATGCCCACAATTTTGATTTGATTATTGCTGAAGCATGTGATATACAGTTGTTGGATGCCTTTGCCCGTAAAAATGGAACAAAGCACATCTGTTTACATTTGCATGGGCCATTTCAAGCCTGTTTAGCTTATGATAAAATATATGGTAGTTTACTTGCTGTAAGTGAATTTATTAAACAAAATTATTCTGCAACTTCTTCTGTGATGAATAAAGACAATGCTCTTGTGTTGATGAATGGTATTGATACGAATAGATTCCGGACAGAATTAACTGTTTATGAACGTCATCAGTTAAGAAAAAGATTAGATTTTTGTGATGATGATTTTGTTATTATTTTCTGTGGACGAATCATTAAGGAAAAGGGCGTAAAACAACTTATTGAAGCTGTCATTTCTATATCAGAGCCTAATGTCAAACTCCTTATTGTAGGTTCTTCAAATTTTGGTAAAGGTAATGAAGGCGAGTATCCCAAAGAAGTACAACGTCTTTCTCAACAGAATCCTGCTCGTATCAAATATACAGGATTTGTTCAGAATAGTGAAATGTATAGATATTACAAAGTTGCAGATATAGGAATAGTCCCTTCAATGTGTAATGAAGCTTTTAATTTGGTGGCTCTTGAGATGATGTCTTCTGGATTACCTACTGTTACAACGGAAGTAGGGGGGATTCCTGAAGTTTGTTCTGATGAGACTACATTATTTATAAAGAATGATTCATATATCGTGAATTCTATTAAGAATTCAATTCTAAAGTTCTATAAAAATTCGGATTTGCAACGGCAATTTTCTTTGGCTGCTTTAAAACCAGCTAAACTTTTTAGTCGTGAAATATACTTTAATACATTTTGTGAACATGTTAATAAGTTGATTATTCATGCTGATAAATGAACTTTATAAAAAATGAGAAATCCTATAATTGAAATAACACAGTATTTTTTTGAATTTTTAGTTGTTGTAATTCACGTGCCTTTAGCTCATGGAGGAATTTTGCTTATGCCTGTGGTCCGATACACAGTTCCTTTTTTACTAATATTCTAATATGTATAAAAATTAGTCGGAATATTATTTGATAAAATTTGGTTGATAATTATGATTGTTGGTCTTGTTTTTGTTTTGTTTATTATTCATGTTTTACTTTGTTTTAGATCACTCGCGTATGGATGTGCATTTATGGTCGCCGTGAGGCTGTTAGTGCCTCCGATAGCTCGGTTGGGTTCTATAAGTTTAAATACTGCAATTATATTAGTAATAGTTCTATTTGTGATTTTGAGGAAAAAATATTATATGAAAAATGTTTTATCTACAAATATATTAATTTTTCCAATGAAAAAATTAATATTGCCAATTGCAATATTGGGACTCTTTGGGACAGTTTCTTATATTACTCAATTATTTAGTCTATTTCAGTTTTGTGTTACTGAAATATTACCTTATATGTTAATTTTAATCTGTGTAAAGAGTAGAAAGGATTTAAATATTTGTATTACAACGTTAGTCGTATCTTATTTAATTATAGGGCTCTATAGTATTTTCTCTTATGCTATTAGGATTAATCCATTAGTTTTAGTATTTGCAGATGCATTCAATTATGCAGGAGAGGTTTATGCTGAATTCTCAAATGCAGATAGAGGAGGGTTGTTAAGTAGGGCTACTGGAAATCAGGTTGCTGGTGCTATTGCATGGGGCCAAATTACAATTATAATACTATCTTTTGGTATGATGTTTCCTGACTTAAATAAATTTTTACCTAGTTGGAAAATCTTAAATCCATTTATATTGAAAAATATGTTTGTATTTGTGGCTATTGTTAATTGTATATTAACAACAAAACGATCAACAATCGTTCCGTTAATTGTTTTGTTAATATTCTATTTTGTATATAAAATGTTATCAAATAAACGGGGATTTGCGATAGTTTTACTAGCCTTTATTTTGGGTGTTATAACTATATCTAATAATAAAACATTACGTAATATCTATTATTTAAATATAGAAACATCCTTGTTTTTCTGGGATGATAATCTCGCATCTAAGAGGGAAATATCTGGTTCAAATAAAGATATGAGATGGAAACAAATTGTATATGTTAATAGTTTAATAGATAAGCATTTATTAACAGGACTTGGCTATGATTATCCAATAATTCATAGTGAAAAATATGGAACATCATCTGACGCTCTATTTTTTGAAAGTCTTTATTTATATGTGATTGCTTCATCTGGATACATAGGCCTTTTTGTCTGGATACTATTTTTTATTAGATGTATAGGTGCTACAAAAGATATATTTGAAGGAAAGTATAAAAACTATATTTTGCACGGTTGTTATATATTTTCTATATTTTTAACAGGGATTTCGTTGTCATTTTCTTTTTACATGATAATACTTTCGCTTATGATACGGTATAAATATATTAGTATAATACAACCCTCTCGTAGATAACTGCAATGAAAAGTCCATTTTTAACTCTAATAATACCTGTTTATAATGTGGAAAAATATATCCGTGCCTCATTACAAAGTGTATTTGAACAGCAAACTGAAGGTGTGGAGGTATTTGTAATAAATGATGGTACCCCGGACAACAGTATGTTAATCGTTGAGGAGTTTGCAAAAAAATATTCTAATTTGTATAAGATAATCCAAAGTAATCAGGGATTGAGTGGAGCGCGTAATACAGGCCTGAGTAAGGCTACGGGTGACTATGTTTGGTTTGTGGATAGTGATGATACAATATCTGGAGATAGTTTAAAATACATTAAACAACAAATAGAGTATTTCAAAGCTGATATTTTAGCTTTTGATGTATTGAAAATAGAAGAAGGGAGCGGAAAGCAATTACTGGATCCACTTTGTTACAAAGAAAAACGAAAGTGTTGTTATAGAAAAGTGTTGAGCCGTGATAAAACAGTAAATGTAATTAAGGAGGCTTTTGTACAACGTTTTGTCTTCCGCAGAGTATTTCTGCAACAACATGATTTGAAGTTTTTTTGTGGTATCTATCACGAAGATAATGAGTTTATGCCACGTGTACTATTCTATGCAAAGAGTGTAGCTATTGTAAACTATGCCTCCTATCGGTATTTAGTGAGGAGTAGCGGTAACATTATGTCATTAAAAAGTGTGAAACGTATACAGGACAGACTGCGTATTGTGGATAATCTTTTAGTTTTCAAACAGCAGAATGCACATTCTTTTGTAGATAAATGTTATATGAGTTTTTATATTTTCTCAATGGTGAGAGGGCTTATTAAGGAAGAAACGAGTATGGGAGAGCAAGGGGCGAAATTGATCAGGGCTAAATATTCCTTTTTTAGAAAGCAAGCTTGGAATGCTATTGTCGCTTCTTTTTACTACAAGCTACCTAAAAGTTTATTAAAAGCGATAGTGATAACTGTTTATCCTGCATGGGGAAAATATTTAGAAAAATAAAATAGTGATGGTTATGAAACGAATCGTCTTTATTCCATGTGGCGCTCTTCCTATACCTGCAGTGAGAGGAGGGGCTGTAGAAAACTTAGTACAACAGTTACTGGACCAAAATGAACTATATGGAGAGTATGAATTTATAACGTATAGTCCTTATGATGAAAATGCTGTAAAAAAAAGCCATACTTATAAATATACATCATTTGTGTTTGTGCCATTGACTGGTATATTGTGTAAAGTTCAAACAGTTTTTTATCGATTGTGTGGTGAGGTTAAATCTAAAGTGGGAAATTATGATTTTCAGAATCTTTTTTTACATAAGATCATCAAAGATATGGAGCGACGTGGACATATAGACTGCGTATTGTTAGAGAATGCACCAAAGTTTGCTATTGAGATTCGTTCTCATTTCCCTGATGTAAAAATTATACAGCATTATCATAATGTACCAGAGGAACAAAGAATATGGCAAGTTGTAGACAATTGTACTGACAAATATTTTTGTATCAGCCACTTCGTGAAACGAAAAGTAGAAGAAATTTTTCATTTAGGATGTGCCAGTGATAAGGCAAAAGTATTTTATAACTGTTTGGATATTTCTCGATTCTACAAAGCTGATGAAGCAAAGCGTAATACAATAAGAGAGAGACTGGGGCTTGAGGCCGATGATTGTGTTATTATTTATACAGGACGTTTACAGCCCTATAAAGGTGTCAAACAACTGATACAGGGATTCAGTAATTTGAAAGGACATAATGTGAGATTACTAGTAGTTGGTGGTAGTTTTTATGAAGGAACAAAGAAAAATAAATTTATTAAAGAATTGGAGTCTATAGCTTTGGGGCTTGGTAGTAAAGTTGTGTTTACGGGGTTTGTTTCTTATGATACTATTCCTGATTATTATGCGATAGCAGATATTGCCGTTGTTCCTTCTGTGTGTGAAGATGCTTTTGCTTTAACAGGATTAGAAGCGATGGCGGCGACACTACCTTTGGTCGTAACAAGGGTGGGTGGGATACCGGAAGTTGTTAATAATGAATGCGCTATTTTATTGGATAATGACAATCAGTTATCGGAAAATATTACTACGGCTTTGTCTTGTTTGGTTGCAAATAAGCAAAAGTGTAAAGCTATGTCAATAGCAGCATTGAAACGTGCTTCGACATTTTCAATTGATACTTATTGGAAAAATTTTAAAAGCTTAATTGCTGAGTTATGAATCTATATTTAAGAGTAGGAAGAACACTTTTTCGTTGTTCTGAATCTTTTAATGTATTTCGTACATCTTTGTGGTATCTATAGCTTTGATACCTCTAAATTGTTAAAATGTTTATTGTTGATAATTTTTATGAAAATTCTTTTTTTACATCGTGTTTGGCCTATTTATGGAGGAGGTGAAACGGTGACTATTTGTTTAGCCAATGAGATGGTAAAGCGAGGCATAGATGTATATGTTAGTTACTTTCATGATTCAGAGCCTAATTTGTCAGCTATATTTATTGATCCTAGAATTAAGACTTATCGAATAGATAATGTCTCTTTTAATATTTATTCAAAAGACTTCTTTGTGAATAAAAAAGAATCTGCTTATGTCTCAGCTTTGATTGTGAAGAAGATTAATGAACTACATATAGATATTATACATAATCAGTGGTGGCCTGTTGAGTTTTTAAAAGGAGTACATGATAGAACAAATGCAAAGATTATTACTTGTCTACATATGGATGTAGATATACGAAAAGTCTTTAATGTAGATGGTGTTAAACAAAAAATATTGAATATAATTTATCCATTATATCGTAAAATAGAGCGTGAAAAAAATCTAATAAAGGCGGATAAATATTATAGATTAAGTGATAAATTTGTTTTTTTATCTCCTGCTTTTAGAGAAAAATATCGATTATTTCGTGGTTTAAAGCAAGATGATTCAAAATTAGAATATGTATATAATCCATTAGTTTTTTCGGAAAGTATATCAGAAGAAGATAGGGAAAAAAAAGAGTGTACTGTTTTGTTTGTTGGCCGATTGTTGGAGAATCATAAACAGATTATTAGGATATTGTATGCTTGGAAAAAAATACAAGATAGTCATTACAATGATGGTTGGAACTTGGTTTTGGTTGGTGAAGGTCCAGATAAACAACAGTATCAGGATTATGTGAAATTACAGAAGTTGAAGCATGTGAGCTTTGAAGGTTATCAACAGCCATTGAAGTATTATCGTGCTGCTTCTATTTTTTGTATGACTTCAGCATATGAAGGGCTACCTATGACTTTGGTTGAAGCACTGCAGAATGGAGTGGTTCCTGTAGTAATGAATTCTTTTGATTCTTTACATGATATCGTGGTAAACGGAGAGAATGGTGTGATTGTTCCTGATGGCGATATAGATGCATTTGCAAATGCGATGGTGAAATTAATGCATGATGAAGTATTTAGAAAAAGATTGAGTGACAATGGAATAAAGTCATGTTTGAAATTTCAGGTACAGGAGATTGTGAATAAATGGGAAGAAATATATAAGAAAATAGTAAGATGAAAGATGTATATTTAATTGATGTACTTGGAATTTATTGTGGTATGCATTATTATGATATTGCATTTGCCGAAATATTGAGAAAACGAAATTTGAATGTTAAAATCTATTCTAATTTTGTAGTGGAAAAATCCGATAATCATTTTTTTCCCATATTCTTTCAACACAATAAGGTAATAGGTCTTTTACTTTTCCTGATATCTTATATTAAGTTTTTTGTATTCGTGTTAAAAAACAGGAATGTTAGAATGATTTATCTAGCTTATGGTGAAATATATGAACTCCCTTTTATTATTTTAATGTCACTGGCTAAAAAAGGTTTTATTGATGTACATGAGGTGTATGCTCTTAAATATTCTGATACTTCTTTTGTCGCTAAAGTATTTGGTTTTGTTTATAGATATTTTGTTAAAGTAGTGATTTGTCATTCAGAAAATATAAAAAATATACTTAGTGAAAAGGATGTGGACTTTTTATATGTACCTCATTTTAAATATATATTCCAGAAAATGTATAAAGAAGAGTATATCTCTTCGGAGGTGACTTCTCTTTTTAATTCATCAAAAACTAAATTTCTTTTTTTTGGAAATTTAAGTTTGGTTAAAGGTATAGATGTTGTACTTGATTCGTTTATTCGATTAATGAAAAAAACAAATGATTTTGAATTAGTAATAGCAGGGAAAAATGTGGATAATATTAATTTTTCAAAATATAAAAATATATCTTCATCTATTATTATATTAGATCGTCATATAAATGATGATGAATTAGTTTATTTATATTCTAAAACAGATTATATTTTGTTGCCATATAAAAAAACATCTCAAAGTGGAATTTTTGCTATGGCTGCATATTTTCGTAAACCAATGATTCTTTCAAATATTCTTTATTTCAGAAAGATGTTGGAAAAATATCCAAGTTTTGGTGTTATATCAACTTTAGAGAAGTATCATGAGGTGATCTTTAGGGCTATTGATTTCTCTAAATCTGTTTTTTATTTAGAAGAAGATTGTTCCCGTTTTGAAAATGTAGAGGAAAATAATAAATTTATAAATGAACTTTTGAAATATGGTAACAAATAATGTGGAAAGTGCATTTCTCATGTTGTAAAGTATTGGTTGTTACCTCGTATGAGTAAAGCTCTTATTTATATGAGGTAAAAAGTTTTTTATATAGGTTTAAATTTTGATTTTTTGATGATGAAAATTGCATTTATCAGTACTCGTGGCATACCTAATAATTATGGGGGGTTTGAACAGTTTGCTGAATACATTTCTGTAGGTTTAGTGAAAAAAGGCCATAAGGTAACAGTTTATTCTCCTCATTTTCATCCTTATAAAGAAAATTATTATAAAGGAGTACGTATCAAGCATATTTACAGCCCTGAAATGTGGATGGGGAGTTCTGTGGGAAGTTTTTTTTATGATTTTGTTTCATTAAGAGATGCATTAAAACAAGAAGAATTTGATATTATCTATGAAGCTGGATATACTAGCATTATACCTGCATACATTTGGTTTAATGTGAAAAATATTAAGTATCCTATTTTTACGACTAATATGGATGGATTGGAATACAAACGCACTAAGTTTAATAAGTGGGTTCAGAAATTCCTTTTCTGGGAAGAACGTACTGCCGTAAAGCATAGCCATTATCTTATTGCAGATAATATGGGGATTCATGATTATTATAAGGAGAAATATGGAAAAGAAAGTAAATTTTTAGCTTATGGGGCAGATATTCATAGTGATTATGATGAAAACTTTTTAAATGAGTTTCAATTGAATTCATTTGGTTACTATTTACTAATTGCTCGTTTGGAACCGGAGAACAATATTATAATGGCAATAGATGGGTATTTAGCTTCAAAAGAGAATATGCATAGACCTTTAGTTATTGTCGGTAGAACGGATACACCTCATGGAAAAGAGCTTATAGCTCAATATGGAAGTGAGAAAAGTATAAGATTCGTAGGGGGAATCTATGATTTTAAAAAATTGAATTCAATACGTCATTTTTCTTATGCATATTTTCATGGTCATAGTGTTGGAGGAACGAATCCTTCTCTATTAGAGGCGATGGCTTCTGGTTGTTTCATATTAGCGAATGATAATATATTTAATAGAGCAGTTTTGAAGGAGAATGCCTTTTATTACAAGACGACTCAGGCTGTGACTGATTTATTAGATGGTATTGACAAAATAGTAAGTAAGTGTAAAGATTCTTATGTTAGTAGTAATTTATATGTAATTCAAGAAGAATATTCTTGGGAAAAGTTGGTTGACGAACATGAAAAGTATTTTAAATACTTACTTAGTCAACGATAGAATGTAATTTTTCTTCTTGTTATGATAACACATGTACAAATAGATCACACTCTCTTTAAAATACAGCTTCCTTTTGGAAATAAGATATTACCAAAACCTTACCCTTTAGTATTACATAATACAAAAAGTTATGTTTGGAACGTTTGGGATGTGATATCTCGAACGTTCTTTTATTTGTTCAAATTGGTTTAAAAATTAAGGGAAGAGGATACTTCACAGAAAGAATGTATCTTTTTCCCTTATCTTTTTTACCAGATATGTGTACGCATATCTTCCTGTATAAACAATTTATCACCCCACTGTACATCAAATGCATTATACCATGCATCCGTATGGATCACAATACCATTAACACGGAGCTTGGGTAAAGAGTGCACGTCCGTTTGGGTTGCTTTAATCGCATATTCTTGTGTATAAATAGCTTTCCAGGCTTGGGCGAATGACAGATAAAATTTCTTTTCCTGGTCTTCCAGTTCAGAGCCTTTAAAACCCTCATTTGCTTTTTTCTCCATAAAAGTTTGGTGGGCTATTTCCAAACCACCCAAATCAGCAATATTTTCACCAAGTGTCTTCTCGCCATCAGCTTGTAATCCCGGCCATGCTTCCATAGAGTTAAAACATTCGACAAAAGCTTCTTGTCTCTTTTTAAATTCCAGTTTATCAGCAAGCGTCCACCAGTCTTCAACTACACCGTCCTGATTGAATCGTGAGCCATTGTTATCAAAACCATGCGTCATCTCGTGTCCGATGGTTGTCGCTCCGAGAGCGGCATAATTGAAAGCGTCAGAAACCGATAAATCATAAACAGGAGGAAGCATGGTTGCTGCAGGAATAATCAAGGAGTTGAGAGGTGGATAATAAAATGCATTTACGATATATAACGGGTTTTGCGGAATTACAAAATCCCAAGAGCCTTCTTTAATGGATTTCCCGGAGATACTGATGTTGAATTTATAATTTTGTTCTCTGCACAGCATAATATCCGCACAAAGGCAGTTCCCACTTAAACGAGGGCTACCCAATTCATTCCATGCATCAGGATAGCCGATATTAAATTTCATAGCTTCCAATTTTGCTATCGCTTTGCTTTTGGTCGTACCACTCATCCAGTCCAGATTCTCTATGCGGCGTTTAAATATGTTTCTCATTTCATTGGCCATTTCTGTACCCCGCTGTTTGTAAGAAGGATCGAAATATTTTTCCACATACAGCTTGCTTATATGATAGGTCATGAATTGTTTTATAGCATTGTTTATTAATAAATTTGCAGGCAGAATTTTATTATTGAATAATGCCTCTTCTTTTTGACGGAATTCCATCGGTAGATAATCCCGATTACTCTGTATAATACAATTTTCTATATAATCTTTTAATATTTCCGTATCCTGCTCTGATATAATATCAAGAATGGGAATAGCAGATTCATAAATTTTTGTGAGTTGGGGGTCTAATCCCATACTTTCAATAAAAACATCCCAGATAGAAGATGCAGCCTTTGTGTTTGTTTGCGACAACTTCTTTAAACGACTGTAGTTATCGGCATCACTCCAATATTTTAAAGTGTAAGAATCAGGATTTGTACAGATTGCAATCGAACGTTCAATATTGATAGCGTTGTCTGCTTTCCGATAAGCCTCATTTATACTGTATCCTACCATTTGAAAGCAGTAAGCGATCCATTCTTTATATATATTAAAATGGGTGCTGCTCGGTTGATAGTAGTAAGAATCCGAATAAAAGGTATACCCTGCATTTAGGCGAGGTGCAAAAATTCCATTAATAGGTGCAACTGTGACAGAAAAGAATGGTTTGTATCCTAAACTGATAATTTTTCCGATACCTTTCAATAAATCTGCTTCCGAATATATATTTTGAACTGATTGTAAATGCCTCTTCAAAGCATTGATACTGTTTTGTTCTGTCAGTTCATTATTTGTTCCGTCTTGCCTCAGTTTGGTAATAGTAGGGTCATTTGTAGAATCAAGCAGCTTTTTAATATTTTCTATTTGTTTATCATAAGCTTCCTCATTAATACCATAAATATTTTGTCCGGGGGGAAGTGTAGCCGTTCCTAACCATTCTCCTAAAGCATATTCATAAAAATCATTTCCCGGTAAGACTGTTTCGTCCATATCATCACTATATGACCAAGGCATCGGATCGGTAGTTGAGTTTCTGGAATCATCGTTGCAAGCAGTTAATAGCAGTATAAGTAGCTGCGTGCCAAACATGATTTTGGCCATTTGCAAAGCAAAACAAAAAAGAGAGTTTGTTTTTCTCATATATTATTATTCAATTTGTAATAATCTTTCACAAAGATAGAATATTTAAGAACATGTTGTATATCATAACTTAAAGTTATAATCTATTCGGTATTTTGATAACCTTTGGACGGTTTATCTGTTGTATCTTTGCCGGCTGAAAAATAAAAACATAAGTGATATAAACAGATGAATACAATTGAGCAAGTTTTGACAAAGTACAACAAACCATTATTTATCCTTCTTTTTATTCTTTGCCTGATGCCCTTTATTTCACCGGCTATAGCCTTGTTCCTAGGTCTTGCTTTAGGAATGACAGCAGGGCAACCGTTTCCTGTGTTTAGTAAAAAGACTTCTAAATATTTATTGCAGTTTTCAGTAGTAGGTCTGGGGTTTGGCATGAATTTGTATGAATCTTTGCAGACAGGAAAAGACGGAATGATTTTTACAGTTGTGTCTGTCGTTGCAGTTCTCGTTCTGGGAATGTATTTGGGTAAACGTCTGATGATGGACAAAAAGACTGCTTATTTGATTTCTGCCGGTACGGCTATTTGTGGGGGAAGTGCAATAGCTGCTGTTGCCCCGGTAGTAAAGGCGAATGATAATGAAATGTCCATGTCACTCGGAACGATTTTTATATTAAATGCTATCGCCTTATTTATTTTTCCTCCTATCGGGCATTTGTTAGGAATGACACAAGAGCAGTTCGGAATGTGGGCGGCAATAGCCATACACGATACCAGTTCGGTAGTGGGTGCCGGAGCTGCTTATGGTGAGAAAGCGCTTGAAATAGCAACGATGGTTAAACTGACCCGTGCACTTTGGATTATTCCGGTTACAATTGCAACCATGTTCCTGTTCAAACAGAAAGGTGCCAAAATTAGTATTCCTTGGTTCATTTTCTTTTTTATCTTGGCTATGGTTGCAAATACATTTTTATCCATTCCTGAGGTGGTAAGTTCTTCACTTGTCTGGACTGCAAAGAAAGGGCTGACCGTAACATTATTTTTAATAGGCAGTGGCTTGTCACG
>UMFF01003579.1_pt1 | contig 26251 bp, 17 predicted proteins | sample 1964971 | NCBI WGS metagenome assembly UMFF01 (sample SAMEA4836042, study PRJEB28245) | human gut metagenome | biome: gut microbiome; material: fecal sample | place: Denmark | collected 2008 | reverse complement strand
TCCGTCGGGCGAGCGGTGCGGGCGGTCGTCGTCGGCGCCGGTACCGAAGTCGGCCCTGACATATTTCGGGTCGATCTCGCGCAGGAAGCAACTCGGGCGCGAGAACTCCATGTTGCCCCACTTGAAACGCATCTCGGCGTAGGAGATCGTCGCCTCGACCTTGGCACGGGTGAGCGCCACGTAGAACAGGCGCCGCTCCTCCTCCATGCCGTCGGGCGACTCGGCGGCCCGCTGCGAGGGGAAGAGGTTTTCCTCCAGCCCGACGATATACACGTATTTGTATTCCAGCCCCTTGGCCGAGTGGACGGTCATCAGCGTCACCTTGTTGCGGTCTTCGGGGTCGTCCTTGTCCATGTCGGTCACCAGCATGACGTTCTGCAACCACTCCTCGATGGTCGCCTCTTCGTCCTGCGGACGCTCCCCGTTGCGGATTTCGGCGTCGCACCGCTCCTTGAACTCCTGCATCGAGTTCAGCAGCTCCTCGATATTGTCCAATGCCGAGGTCGCCTCGGGGGTATTCTCGGCGCGGTAGGCCGCGAGGATGCCCGAGCGGGTGGCGATCTCGAGCCCGAAGTCGTAAAGCCCCTTCTCGTTGCGGGCGAGCGACAGCGAGCGGATCATCGCCACGAAGTCCGCCACCTTGCGGGCGATGGTCTTCTGCACGGGATCGGCGGCCGGCTCGGCGACCAGCGCGTCGACCGCCTCCCACATCGAGACGCCCCGCTCGGCGGCCAGCTGCGCGATGCGCTGCACGGTCGTGTCGCCGATGCCGCGCGTCGGATAGTTGACGATGCGTTTGAACGCCTCGTCGTCGCGCGGGTTGATCACCAGCCGGATATAGGCCAGCATGTCCTTGACCTCCTTGTGGTCGTAGAACGAACTGCCCTTGTAGATGCGGTAGGGAATGCCGCGGCGGCGGAGGTTGTCCTCCAGCACGGCCGACTGGTTGTTGGTGCGGTAGAGAATCACCGCTTCCGACCAGTCGTCGCCCGTCGAGCGGACTTTGTCGCGCAGGTCGGAGACCACCATTTCGGCCTCCTCGCGGTCGGTATAGGCCTTGAGAATGCGGATCGGTTCACCCACGTCGCCGGCCGAGAAACAGTGTTTCTCCATGCGCCTGGAGTTGCGGACGATGACCGAGTTGGCCGCATCGACGATCGTGCGGGTCGAGCGGTAGTTCTGCTCGAGCTTGAAGACCCTGGCCGCGGGAAAATCCTTCTGGAAGGAGAGGATGTTCTCGATCTTGGCACCGCGGAACGAGTAGATCGACTGTGCGTCGTCGCCCACCACGCAGACCTTGGAGTGGAGCTGCGACAGGCGGCGGATGATGACGTACTGGGCGTAGTTGGTGTCCTGGTACTCGTCCACCAGGATGTATTTGAACAGCTCCTGGTAGCGCGCCAGCACGTCCGGGGCGTCGCGCAGCAGGATGTTGGTCTGCAAGAGCAGGTCGTCGAAGTCCATCGCACCGTTGCGCTTGCAGCGCTGGCAGTAGATATTGTAGACGTTGCCGAACTCGGGGATCTGCGCCTGCCGGTCTTCGGCGGCATAGACCGAGTTGGCGAGGTAGGCGCCGGGCGTCACCAGGCAGTTCTTGGCATAGGAGATACGCGAGGCGATGAGGTTGGGCTTGTATTTCTCGTCGGGAAGGTTCAGTTCGCGGACGATGGTCTTGATGAGGTTCTTGCAGTCCGAGGGCTCGTAGATCGTAAACGACTCGGGGAAACCGATCTTTTCGGCATTCTCGCGCAGGATGCGCGAAAAGACCGAGTGGAACGTACCCATGCGGATATAGCGGCTGCGGTTATCGGGGATCATCTGTGCGATGCGCTCGCGCATCTGCTGGGCGGCCTTGTTGGTGAAGGTGAGCGCCAGGATGTTGAAGGGCGCCACGCCCTGCTCGATCATATAGGCGATGCGCGAGGTCAGCACGCGCGTTTTGCCCGAACCGGCGCCGGCGATGATGAGCGACGGGGAGTCGTAATTGACCACGGCATCGCGCTGTGCGGGGTTCAGGCCTTGCAGTATCGGAGATTCTTTGGGTTCCATGGCTGCAAAGTTAATACTTTTTCGCAAGCCCTTCGGCAGAGCCCTGCCGATTTCGGAATAAAATTTACCGAAAAAGCCCCGCACGCCGATTCGGGGCACAGCAATCCAAAGCGGACTGCCGGCCGGCTGCAATACTGTCGGGACATCCGAAAACACAGCCAACGACAGGGACAGAAATACCCGTTTCCGCACGGATGGTTCGGGTCACAGGCTGAAATCCACGTCGATGCCAGCCTCGTACACATTCCCGGCATCGTCGGTCAACCGGACACGGATGGTATGTTGCAGGTCGAGGGCGGGACGCGAGGTAAACAGGATAAAAAAGTAATCCGGCAACAGGGTCATGTCGTCCGCCGTAAGTTCCGAAACCAAACAGTGAACCGGATAGTACTCGCCCCTTTTCTTGTCGGAATACCGCTGCGTATAACCGCTCCGGATATAGGGCCAGGGGGTATCGCTTTCGAAACGCACGATGTCATCGAGCGGCGTTCCCGCCGGATGACCGGCATCCCAGTCGGCAGTGCTCCATATCTCCAAGTCCGTAAAAAAGCAGGAACATCTCGGGCGATTGTATTCGCCATAGGAGTATCGTACCTTACGGTTGTAGGTCACATCATTGTACTTTTCGCAAAGCGCATCGTAGACCTGTTTTTCTTCACCGTTCCTGTTTGCCTGATAAAGTTTATCAGCAACGAACCAGATAAAATAGCCGAGGTTGTAATCGGGATCGTCTTCGGGATAATACCGACGTTCGATCGAGATATCGCTTACCTGACAATATAGCAAGACGAACGACCGGGAGTAAAAATCCTCGTAAGGCGCAGAGCCCGGAAGACATCCGCAAAACAATAGGGAGGCCAATACGGCACCCCACAATATAATCAGTTTTTTCATAACTATCGGGGTTTGTTATAAGTAACGATCCGGAACCACCATGTGTAATTTTTAGTATCGATCCCACGAGTCGCCACCGGATATCCGCTCAAATCCGCAGGCCCGTTTCGGGTATCAAAAACCTTACTGGCATAATATCCATTCTTACGAGTACTCTGCCAGCCCCAATTACAGTGTACGAATAGTTTATTCACTGTTTTTGTTTCCAACAAAGTGGCAGGGCCGTTGTAGGTTTTGATGATGTTTTCGTAATTCAGATATCCGTCTATCACCCATGCGTGACCATGATTGCTGGATGACAAAGCCCCGATAAAGACAGGACAACCTTTATTCAGTGTTGTCTTAATCACGTCCGCGTCATATCCGAGATGTTTCTCGATCCCGGTATAGCCCATATCGCGAAGAAAACGCTTGGCTTTGGCCGGCGTGGAAAAAGTTTCCCCAGAGCCAAAAAAATTACATTCCACGCGACAACCGCCAGCCACCTTTTTAGACAACAACGCGACTTCGTCCAGCACATCCTGGTCATTTTCCTCAAGGAGTTTTTTAGGATTATATTGATTTACCAGCGACCAATCACAATAATTGCGCGGAAATTGGTGATAGTTCATAATCTGGGCCACGGCGATCGTGACACATCCGGGCGGAGCCCAGATAGTCCACGAAGTACTAATCGGAAAACGTAGTTTAAACGGGGCTCCCTGATGCCATTGAGTCGTCAGCATGGGACTCACGGATCGGCTCAGATTCCAACCGCTCTCAACCGTATAAACAGCACCGCCCGTATCTTCTACTTCCTTATTGATATAATCGTAGATGAGTTGATGTTCCAAAAGCGTATTTTCGACAGGTAGCTCCGGGAGTTCGCTTGCCCCCAGATAATAGTCGTCATCCTCTTCGCAATAAAGATTTTCAAGTGTCCGCCAAGCATCCGGATCGACCGGCGGTTCCCGCAAATCTTCCTTCTTCATTTTATACGTATCGTAGATCACGATAACAGGTTCGAGCCGGTCGTCCGCAGCCAGAATGGCACTGCCTTTTCCATCTTCGAACTCGACTAAATAAACAAGCGAGTCGGCAGAACATTCTCCGCTGCGGGTCGCAGACGCCCTCAGATCGTCCCGCGTAACCGCCGTAACGCGTTGCACGGTTCTCGATTCACCCGGAGAACGGGTCGGCCCGTCAAGGGCAACCAGTGCCCCGGCAAGATGTTCCAGCGCCTTCGCCGCGGGAATCGTGTGCGAGATCGGAGCCGTCGCAACGCCTTCAGCAGTTTCAGCAGAGCTTCCATCCGCCAGCGGAGGCACTTCACAGGCGGTAAGGCCGGATAAGACAATACTGCAGGCTAAATAATACAGTTTTCGCATAGCATGGGATTCAAGGGGTAAGTGATTACAAGATAGCAAAAAAGGGGCAATTCAAAACATTTTATCCGTAATTTTATTAATTTTGCAATAATTTCATTCGGGAATCGTTCCCAATAATAAATCGAGTCTTGCGTATCCGACGACAATACGGCAACGTTTGCGCCGGGCGGATGCGGAGGCTGCGGGCAAAAGATGCCGGGCGCAGGGTATGAAGCATGAAATTCAACATATAATAAAACAATGAGCGAAGTCATCAACATCAAAGAACTCAACGAGCGGATCGAACGCGAATCGGTATTCGTCGATACGCTCCGCACGGAAATGGGCAAGGTCATCGTGGGGCAGAGCCATCTGGTCGACACGCTGCTGATCGGGCTGCTGTCGAACGGACACATCCTGCTGGAAGGCGTGCCCGGACTGGCCAAGACGCTGGCCATCACCACGCTGGCAAAAGCCGTGGATGCCGGATTCTCGCGTATACAGTTCACCCCCGACCTGCTGCCGGCCGACCTGATCGGTACGCTGATCTACTCGCAAAAGAACGAGGAGTTCGTGGTCAAGAAAGGCCCCGTGTTCGCCAACTTCGTGCTGGCGGACGAGATCAACCGCTCCCCGGCCAAGGTGCAGTCGGCACTGCTCGAAGCCATGCAGGAGCGGCAGGTGACCATCGGCGACCAGACCTACCCGCTGCCGCAGCCGTTCCTGGTGCTGGCCACGCAGAACCCCCTGGAGCAGGAGGGTACCTACCCGCTGCCCGAGGCGCAGGTCGACCGATTCATGCTCAAGGCCAAGATCTCCTACCCCAAGAAGCAGGAGGAGCGCGACATCGTGCGCATGAACCTCTCGGGCGCTGGCATGCCTCAGGTCAACAAGGTCATCTCGCCCGAGGACATCATCAAGGCCCGCAAGGTCGTGGAGGACGTCTACATGGACGAGAAGATCGAGAAATACATCATCGACATCATCTTCGCCACGCGCGAGCCGGCGGAATACAACCTGCAGAAACTGCAGAACCTGATCGCATACGGAGGTTCGCCCCGTGCGTCGATCTCGCTGGCGAAGGCCGCACGCGCCTACGCCTTCATCCGCCGCCGCGGCTATGTCATCCCCGAGGACGTGCGCGCCGTCTGCCACGACGTGCTGCGCCACCGCATAGGCCTGACGTACGAGGCCGAGGCCGAAAACATCACCTCGGAAGAGATCATCACCGACATCCTCAACAACGTAATCGTACCCTAACGATGCAGCAGACCGAGAACGATATTCTGAAACGCGTCCGGAAGATCGAGATCAAGACCCGGGGTCTTTCGAACGAGATCTTCGCCGGAAAGTACCATACGGCTTTCCGCGGACGGGGCATGTCGTTTTCCGAAGTCAGGGAGTACCGTGCGGGCGACGACGTGCGCGATATAGACTGGAACGTGACGGCGCGCTCGCGCAAACCCCACATCAAGATCTACGAGGAGGAACGCGAGCTGACGATGATGCTCCTGGTCGACGTCTCGGCATCACGCATGTTCGGCACGACCGAACGCCTGAAGAAGAACATCATCACCGAGATCGCCGCCGTGCTGGCTTTTTCCGCCGCACAGAACAACGACAAGGTGGGCTGCATCTTCTTCTCGGACAAGGTCGAGAAGTTCATCCCCCCGAAGAAGGGGCGCAGCCACATCCTGATGATCATCCGCGAGCTGGTGGGATTCCGGCCCGAATCGGTGGGGACGAAGCTCTCGGAGCCGGTGCGGTTCCTGACCAACGTCAACAAGAAACGCTGCACGACCTTCATCCTCTCGGATTTCATGGACTCCTCGAAGGACAGGGCGGCGCTGGACGACGCGCTGAAGATCGCCGGCGGCAAGCACGACCTGGTGGGCATACGCGTCTACGACCCGCGCGAAACGGAGTTGCCGGACGTGGGAATCGTCGAGATGAAAGACGCCGAAAGCGGACGTAAGGTCTGGGTCGACACCTCGTCGCGCGCCGTGAGGGAGCATTACGCCGAAAAATGGCGGCAGCGCAGCGCACAGATCGAATCGACGCTCAAGCACAACCGCATCGACACGGCGATGGTCTCGACCGAGGGCGACTATGTGTCGGAACTGATAAAACTGTTCAAACAGCGATGAAACGACTTTTTGCAATAGCGCTGCTCCTCGCGGGCGCAGCGGCGCGGGCCCAGTCCGACGTGCCGCAGGTCACGGCGCACATCCAGCCCGACAGCGTCATGATCGGCGACCGTTTCGACCTGATGGTCGACGTCGAGAAAGACCTGGTGCAGGTGGTGCAGTTCCCCGAATTCGAGGACAAGCCGGGAAGCGCCATCGAACTCTACAAGGAGCATCCGGTCGACACGCTCGAACGCGACGGCCGCCATCTCAAACTCCGCAAGCGCTACACGCTGGCGGCGTTCGAGGAGGGCAAGTGGAACCTCGGCCGCCCGGCGGTGCTCTATGCCGACAAGAACATCGTCGACACGCTCTGGACGCGCGACTCGCTCTACCTGCAGGTGGCGACCTTCCAGATCGACTCGACATCGCAGTCGATCTACGACGTGAAACCCCAGTGGAACCTGCCGTTCCGGTTCGGGGAGGTCAGCGGCTACGCCCAATGGGGCGCGCTCGCACTCGTATTGCTGCTGGCGGCGGCCTATGCGCTGAAGCGCTACCTGGAGAGCCGCGGCAAACGCCTCGGCGACCTGTTCAGGCCGTCACCGCCCCAGCCGCCGCACGTCGTGGCGATCAAGGCGCTGGAGGCGCTGCACCACCAGAAGCTGTGGCAGAACAACAAGCATAAGCAATATTATTCGGCACTGACGGACATCCTGCGCACCTACGTCGCGGCACGGTGGGGCTTCGGCGCCATGGAGATGACCTCGGACGAGATCATCGAGACGATGCGCGCGGAGGAACTGCCCGACAAGGCCCGGATGGATCTGACGGCGATCCTGCGCGACGCCGACCTGGTGAAGTTCGCCAAGGCGACGCCCGAAGCGGAGCAAAACGAGGCCGACTACCTGAAAGCCTACTATTTCGTCGAGGAGACCAAGGTCGCCGAGGCGGAGGAGGAAACGGAAGAGCAGGAGCCGGCGAAAAACTAAAATGCGTGACAGATGTATAAACTCATATACACAGCGGTATTCCTCCTGGCCGCGCTCGGGGCTTCGGCACAGAACATGCCCGAACGCAGCGAGGTGCGGCGCGGCAACCGGCAATACAACAAGGGCAACTACGAGAAAAGCATCGAACGTTACGAGCGGGCGCTGGAGGCCGCACCGGAGTCGTTCGAGGCGACTTACAACCTCGGCAACGCACTCTACAAGGCCGAACGGTTCGACAAGGCCGAGCAGACCATGCGCAAAGCTGCGGCCGACTCGCTGCGTGCGGACGGGGAGCGTGCCGAAGCGTTCTACAACCTCGGCAACGCCCAGTTCAAGCAGCAGAAATACAAGGAGGCGCTCGAAAGCTATAAACAGTCGCTGCGGCTGAATCCCGCAGACCAGCAGGCCAAGTACAACTACGCCTACACCAAGCGCCTGTTAGACGACAACAAGGACGGCGGCGGTGGCGGCGACGACGACAAGAACCAGGACAAAGACCAGAACCAGGACAAAGACCAGAACCAGGATCAGCAGCAACAGGGCGGCGGACAGGACAAACAGGACGGCGACCGGCAGCAGGACGACAAGGGCCAAGAGGGCGATGACCAGGAGCAGCAGGGCGGCGACCAGGAACAGCAGGGCGACCGGCAGCAGGATCCTTCGCAGCCGGACAAGGAGGGCGAAGGCGACCAGGAGGGCGAAGGCGACCAGGAGGGGCAGCAGCAGCCCGTTCCGGCGGGTATCTCCCCGCAGGAGCAGGAACAGATGCTCGATGCCATCCAGGCTCAGGAAGACCGCACGCAGGACAAGCTGAAGGAGAAACAGGGCGTCGTCGTCCGGGGAACGAAAAACTGGTAAAACACAAGGACTATGCATTTCGCATCACCATACTATCTGTGGCTGCTGACGGCACTCGTACCGATGGCCGGCTACTACGTCTGGCGGACGTTGCAGGGCGGGGCGGCGATACAGATCTCGTCGGTCGACGGTGTCGTGCGCGCCCCGAAGACCATACGTTATTACCTGCGGCACCTGCCGTTCGTGCTGCGTGCGGCGGCATTCGCGCTGCTGGTCGTGGCGCTGGCGCGCCCGCAGGACGTGGAGCGGCTTTCGCACACGAACACCGAGGGCATCGACATCATGCTGGCGATCGACGTCTCGGGCTCGATGCTGGCACGCGACTTCCGGCCCGACCGCATCACGGCGGCCAAGGAGGTGGCCGGATCGTTCATCGCCGACCGCTACGGCGACCGGATCGGACTGGTGGCATTCGCGGGCGAGGCCTTCACGCAGAGCCCCCTGACCACCGACCAGGGGACGTTGCAGACCCTGTTGTCGCGCATCCGCAGCGGCCTGATCGAAGACGGCACGGCGATCGGCAACGGCCTGGCAACGGCGATCAACCGCCTGCGCGAGAGCGAGGCCAAGTCGAAGGTAATCATCCTGCTGACCGACGGCGTGAACAACCGCGGCGAGATCGCACCCCAGACGGCGGCCGAGATCGCCAAGGCGCAGGGCATCCGCGTCTACACGATCGGCGTCGGCACCGAGGGCATGGCGCCCTACCCCGCCGTGGACATCTACGGCACGCCCACGGGCGGCACGGTGATGGCCAAGGTCGAGATCGACGAAAAGACCCTGCGGTCGATCGCCCGGATGACGGGCGGGGAGTATTTCCGCGCCACGGACAAGGCCAAGCTGAAAGCCATTTACGACCAGATCAACCAACTGGAAAAGAGCAAGGTGGAGGTTACGGAACACGTCACCTACCACGAACAGTACCTCATGTGGGCGCTGGCGGGACTGCTGCTGCTGTTCGCAGAGTTCCTGTTCGCGAACCTGGTGCTCAAACGGATACCCTGACGGGCACCACGCCCCGGACGCCGGCAAAGCCCTCCCTTTGCCGGAAGGAGGATTGCGGAGGGAATGTCGCTGTCCGACAGGCACCCCAGGTGCCTTAATGCAAACCCGGCGGGTCGGACAGGGACAGCAAACGGGAAACAATACGCCGGGCAGGCATTCGTTATGTTCAGATTCGCAAATCCGCAATATCTCTGGCTGCTGCTGGCAATACCGGCACTGGTACTGATCTTCTGGGCAGCGGCGGCACGCCGCCGCAAAAGGCTCGCACGCTTCGGGAACCCCGAGGTGCTGGAGGAGCTGATGCCCGAGGTCTCGACCGGGCGCACCGCGCTCAAGTTCATCCTTTTCTGCACGGCCGCCGTCCTGCTCATACTGGCCGTGGCACGCCCGCAGTTCGGATCGAAGCTCCGCGAGGAGAAGGCGCAGGGCGTGGAGATGATGCTCGTGGTGGACGTCTCGAACTCGATGCTGGCCGAGGATTTCGAACCCAACCGGCTCGAACGCACCAAATATGCCATCAACAAACTTTTCGACGGGCTCAGGCAAGACCGCGTGGGGCTGATCGTCTTCGCCGGGGAACCGAAGGTACAGCTGCCCATCACGTCGGACTACCGCATGGCGAAGGCCTTCGCCAAGCGCATCGACCCGTCGCTGGTGTCGGTACAGGGCACGGCCATCGGCAAGGCGCTGTCACAGGCGCTGCTGTCGTTTTCGGGCGAAACGGAGGAGACGCACAGCCGGGTCATCATCCTGGTGACCGACGGCGAGAACCACGAGGACGACGCCCTGGCGGTAGCCAAACGCGCCGCGGAGATGGGCATACGCATCTACACCATCGGCATCGGCACGCCCGAAGGCGCCCCGATCCAGATCGGCGGGGAGTTCATCAAGGACGAGAAGGGCGACATGGTCGTCTCGAAGCTCGACGAGAAGATGCTCTCCGAGGTGGCCGGGATCACGGGCGGCGCCTACGTGCGTTCGACCAAGCAGTCGATCGGCCTCGACGAGATCGTAAAGAGCATCAACGAAATGGAACAGACCGAGTTGTCGATGATGCGTTTCGAGGAGTTCAACGAGCAGTACCAATACCTGCTCATCGCAGCGCTCGTGCTGCTGCTGGCGGAGTTCCTGCTGCTCGACCGCCGCAACCCGCTGCTGGCGCACCTCAACATTTTCCGCGAGAAGTAACCGGAGGGGAGGGGTGCCTGCGGGCAGGCACAGGACGGATGCAGGGATAAGCCGGGACAAGGACGAAAGGGGCGCACGGTCGGGCGCATCGCGGGAAGGAGCCCCGATCCGGGCAGCATCGGGGAGGTGCAGCCGGATCGGTGCAAGGAGGCCGCAAACCGACGGAAGGGGCGCGTCGTATCCTCAAGAGGCCGCCCCCCTCCGAAAAACAAAAAATCACCCCTGCCGGAGTAGCCTCCGGCAGGGGTGAAAACGTAAAAAAGGACTCGTCAGACAGCCCCGCTCCGGGACAATGCGTGCCCGGGGAGGGGCGATCCGGGGAAGGGCCGCCCCGCAGGGTTACTCCACGATAATCTCGTCGGTGAAAATCCAGCCGCCGGGATGGCCGTTGTGCAGGGCTTTCAGCCGCACGTAACGCGCCGCGGTTTGACCCGACCAGCCGAACTCGCGGTAGCAATCCTGCTTGTATTCGAACGGGATGTCGTTTTCGACCACCGCAAGGGGCGTATAGTGCCTGTCATCATCCGAAACCGAGATTTCGACCGCACGGGGCATCCAGATGTCGGCATAGAAACCCTGCATGAAACAGGCCGCGATACGTTTCACAGGCTGGCGTTCCCCGAGGTCGACGACCAGTTCGACATCCGTATCGAGCCACCCCTGCCAGCGGCGGTCGCCGTAGTTCCCCCCGCCGCACAGCCCGTCGGTCAGCGAAGCGTCGCCCGCAGCCGGGTATTTCGGGCTGTAAGGCGTACGGTAAACCACCTGCCTGCCGGTCGAAAGGCAATGCAGGGTATCGAGCGATTCGGGGCGGGGGCCGACGGCATTTTCCTGGTCGAAGGGGTGGTATCCGCGCTGCTGCATCCACGCCACGGCGTCGAGCACGCGGGCGTGGAAGTCGTCGTAGTCCTTCCGTTCGGGGGCGCTCCACCCCACTTCGGCCATCGCCAGCAAGCGCGGCCAGATCATGTGTTCGGCATGTTCGGCTGTGGGCACGTGCTCGCACCACAGGTTGCCCTGCACGCCGAGGATCATCGGCACGACATCCGCACCCAGCGAATCGGGCGCAGGGTCGTAGGAGTAGGCTTGCGCGAGGGTGAGGAACGCCGCGGCGGCGACCGGCTCGCGGGTGGGGTCGTCCTGGCAGAAATCGAGGTAGCAGTATTCCGTGGGAGCCATCACGGCGCGGTGTCCGGCTCTGGCCGCGGCGATCCCGCCCTCGGTGCCGCGCCACGACATGACCGTGGCGCCGGGCGCGAGCCCGCCCTGGAGAATCTCGTCCCAGCCCAGCAGGCGGCGGCCCTTGGCGGCGAGGAACGTCCCGATGCGGTGCACCAGGTAGCTTTGCAGTTCATCGACGTCCTGCAGTCCCTCCCGCCGCATCCGGGCGGCACATTCGGGGCAGGTGCGCCAACCCCGTTTCGAAGCCTCGTCGCCGCCGATATGGATATATTCCGAAGGGAAGAGCCCGATCACTTCGGAGAGCACGCTCTCAAGGAATTCGAACGTCTGCTCGTTGCCGATGCAGAAATCGGAGTTCGTGTAGGGTTTGCCGCTGCACGAGAGTTCGGGGTAAACGGCCAGCACCTCCTCGCTGTGCCCCGGCATCTCGATCTCGGGAATCACCTCGATATGCAGGGCACGGGCGTATTCGACCACTTCGCGGATGTCGTCCTGCGTGTAATAGCCCCCGGCGGCCGCCGGGTCGTCGCGGTGGCAGTAGCGTTTGCCGCCGAAGTTCCATCCCTCCCAGTCGGGATAGGGACGCCAGGCGGCGATGTCGGTCAGGGCGGGGTATTTTTTGATTTCGATGCGCCATCCGGCTCCGTCGGTCAGGTGCCAGTGGAAGCGGTTGAGCTTGTAGCGCGCCATGAGGTCGAGCTGACGTTCGACGAACTCCTTGTCGCGGAAATGGCGCGAGACGTCGAGCATGAAGCCCCGGTAACCGAAGCGCGGGGCGTCCACGATCGTGACGGCCGGAATGCGGCGGCCGTGGTGCCCGGCCAATTGTGCGAGCGACTGGAGTCCGTAGAACAACCCTGCGGCATCGGGGGCCGTGAGCGTGATCTTTGTGCGGGAGACGTCGAGACGGTAGCTTTCGGGGGCGCCGTCGCCCGTACGAAGCAGTTCGAGCGCGGGCATGTCGCCGTCGGAGGCCTCGGCAAAGGAGGCGGGGAAGAATCCGTCCGCGGCACGCTGCATCCACGCCGCGAGGTCGGCCTTGTCCTGCCCGTCGAGGTCGGTCGTGTAGAGCAGCTTGGCAGGCATACGGAAGGCACCTTCGCCCCACGTCACCTGCTGCGGGGCCGGGATGATGCCCGTGGCCGGGCACCCGCCGCCGGCGCACGAAGCAAAGGCCAAAGCGGCAAGGCAAAAAGAGATAAGCGTGATTTTTTTCATAAGGTCTTTAGATCGGATAACAACAACAAATCGGAATGAACCGGCAAAGCCGGAGGAGGGCGGAGCGAGCCGTGGGCGCCGCCGGAGAACAGCCAGCCAAAGGCAAACCGCAGCCGGAAACCGTCGGGGAACAGGACAGCCGGAAGCCGAAACCGCCAACAGGCCACGACAGGCCGCGACGGGCCGCCATCCGGGGCGGGTTTGCAGCCCGAAGCAGGGACAGCCCGAAGCAGGAGTATGAAAAAAGGCCGTGCAACCCGGCTTATGCCGGGGTCGCACGGCCCCTGTCGGTCTATAAGCGGACTAATTCCACTTGGTGTCCATCATCGTCGGGTTGGAGCTGCCGCCGACGGCATCGTAACCGTGGCCCGTGAGGTCGCGCACGATATTGCCGGAACCGCTGTCGTTGGGCTCCCAGGCGTTCATGCGCCAGTAAGCGAGCAGCCCGTCGGACGTGGGGTCGACATAGTTCATGTTGTTGGCGATCTCGGATTGCGAGAGGGCGCGTGTCCATACGCGGCACTCGGCGACATAGCCGTTCAGCGTACGGCCGCCGCCATAGGAGGCTCCCAGGTAGAAACCGCCCGAATTGTCGCTCGTCAGGTCGATGGTCTCGCCCTGCGTTTCCACGCCCGTGGCATACTGCCCGTTGATATAGATGTCCCACGAAGAGCCCGTCCAGACTGCGGCGACGTGGTACCACTTCTCCTTGTCGAACGGCTTGTCGGTAGCTGCGGGCTGGTAGGAGTCGTGACAGATCTGGATGCAGTCGGGATCGACCTTCACGTCGCCGAAACGTACGCCGCAGATGCCCTCGATACCCATGATGGAACTGATATAAGGATCGCGGGTCTGGAAGCCGAGCATGTATACGCGGGCTTCGAGCGTGAGCTGCGGAAGGGCTGCCAGGTCGGAATTCTCCTGGAACGAAGTCACCTTGTAGATGTTGCTCGATCCCAGGTAGATCGCCTTGCTGATCACCGGGGTCTTCAGCACGATGAAGAGCGTGCGGCTCGGTTCGAGCACGGTCATCCCGCCCGATACGGTCTTGATGCTCACCGGGACGCAATAGGTCACGCCCTCGGCGAACTCCGAGACGGACGACACCGTGAAGTCAATCGCCGAAGAGGTGTTGTAGCCGGCCAGGATGGTCGTTTCGGTCGAACTCAGGGCATAGCTGTCCTCGGGCGGAATCTGGTAGTTTTTGCCGTACTTGTCGTTATAGGCAGCCAGCAGTTCGGGCCGCACTTCCAACTGGATCCGCACGTCGTGCTCCATAACCACCGAGGAGGATACGGTGATCGAGGTCTCGGCAGGGGGTTCGTCGATGGTCATGGATTTGTCGGGATTGTTCTGCGCATCGGTCATGTAGATCGCAGGATAGGTCTCCGCGGACTCCTGACAGCCCGTCGCCGCAGCGGCGGCGAACAACAGCGGAGCAACCAAATATTTCAGTTTCATAGTTCTCTTGTTTTAGGTTTAGTTTGCAGGGGCGAAAATCTCTGCCTCGTTCATGCTGGTATACCCGGTTACCCGGCCGACGTATACCCGGAGATAGCGGGCTTTGACGGTCTTCTTGAACTGGAATATCTTCCAGTTGTCGGCCGAGAGTTTGGGCACGAACGAAATTTCATTGGTGAGGCTATACCAGTTGGTGCCGTCCTCGCTGTACTGGAAATCGGTACATTCGGGGTTGGAGTCCTCGTAGTAGATATGCCAGCGGAAGCCGTTGATGTCGTAGGCCTTGTCCAGCGTGATGATGAAGTTGCCGCCATTCCCCCACGAATAGGACGCATTCGCGGCATACCAGCAGTTGGAGTCGAGCTTGCCGTCGAACATGCAGGCCTTCTGCGCATCGGAATCGAGGTTCCAGACGCCGTTGGCGCCGCTCGAAGCGGTGCCCTGGTAGCAGACGATCGTCCACCCGGAGGCAGGTTCGATCTTCACGCCCGTAAGCGCCGTCGCATCGACGTCGATCTCCATCGCCGACACCGTCAACAGCAGGTAGCGTACCAATGGCTCCTTCGAGGTATAAATATCTTCCGCGGGAAGTTCCACGACGATGGGGATCAGGTAGTAACCCTTCTCGATCCCGGCAGAACTTACGGTAACGGACACCTCGTCGGACAAGAACGCACCGGCTGCCACGCCGAGCGTGCCGAGTGAAACACGCGCGGGGTCGATCGGCTCGTAGGAGGTGCCGTGCTTTTCGTTGTAGGCATCGACCAGCGAATTGTCGATAGCCAGCGGGAACGAAACGTCGGCCGGGGCAGGACGAGCCAGCTCGACCCGGATTTTTTCGTCCACCTCGCCCGTGATGGTACCGTCGTCCCCGACCAGGAACAGGTATTTGGACAAGCCGGTCGAGGTCAGACCGACGATCAGGTCGCCGCCGGCGGGGTTCACATCCTGGATCGCCTCGCGCATATACTTGTAAGGCATCGACGAATTGGCGTACTCATACTCCATGTGGTAGGCACCGAAACCGGCACCGAAACCCTGCGTGGGGTTGAAGCGCGCCATGCCCAGCAGCGAGTTGACCCTCTGGCCGTCGCGGCATTCATGCGACACGCCGCCGGTTTTCCAGAGGGACTCGAAGTTCTCGGCGAAGATATACTGCTCGGGCTTCCAGCCTTTCTTATCGGCTTCGTCGAAGCGATCCTGCAAATCGGTATAGCCGTAAGAATTATAAGCCTGCACGATGCCGTAGTCGAAGCAGTCGGCCACATCGGCATGCACGGCATAGGGCACGCCGTCGATCATAAGCAGGCGTCCCGTCCCCGACTTGGGGCCGACGTATTTGCTCATGGCGAGGATCAGCTTCCTGAACAGCTCGTTGTCATGTCCCACGAACGGCCCCGAAGCGCCGTAGCCGGGTTCGTAGTCGACGTCGATGCCGTCGTAGCTGTACTTGTCCATCGAGTCCTTGCAGTAGGCTTTGGCGTAGGCCTCGATGGCCTCGTCGGTATATTCGCCGCCGCCGATCTCGGTGAGGAACGGCTCGGGCATCTTGTCCGAGAAGATCGTGAAGGTCACCTTCGTGCCCTTGATCTTCTGCACGAACTCCTTGTCGGCGATCTGCTCGGGGGTCAGCGAATGCCACTGGCTCCAGATGGAGATGATATCCATCGAGTCGGGAGCACTCTGCAGGCGGGTCTGGTAGGATGCGCCGACGGCCGTCCACGAACCGTACCAGCCGAAAGCGATCTTGTGCTTGGTCTTTTTGTATTCGCGCAGGGCCTGGTAGTAGGCATTATCGCGCAGGATGGGCGACTGCTGGTCGGGATGCTGCGTAATTTCGCGCTCGGGATCCGTCCAATCCGAACAAGCGACGAAAAAGGCACCCACGATCGCAAGGGCCGCGACGTATTTCAAGAAATTTTTCATCTTTCGTGTTGTTTTTAGGTTCATTATTTCTTATCCCACCAGAGTTTCGTACCGCCGGTATCGGCTCCGCCGAGCAGTGCGGTGGCAGCCGCCACGCCGGCGGCATTGTTCGAGTACTCCGAACGCGGGAAGGTCATACGGCGCACCTGGACGTTGGTATCGACCTTGCCACCGCTGAGGTTGTTGACGATCGGGATCACCTTGGGGTAACCTGTGCGGCGGAATTCCGACCAGGCTTCCTGCCCGTTGGGGAACATGGCGATCCACTTCTGCGTGATGATCCGTTCGAGCTTTTCCTCATCCCCGGCGCCGGCATTCCATTTCGGGGAGACGGACGAAGGTTTCGAAGCGTTGTATTTCGTCGAGGCGGCCGAAGCGTCCTCGAATGCCTGGGGTTCGCTCGCACTCTCGGCATAGGTGGCCGCGGCGGCCGCGGTAAGACCGCGTTCGAGGAACGACAACTCGATACCCGTCTTGTAGAACGATTCATCGTCACCGCCCATCTCCCAGCCGAGCATGGCGCCTTCGGCCCTCAGGAAAGCGGCCTCGGAAGCGAGGAACCACACGACGGGCGTATCCTTGGCGACGTTGGGCACCGAAAGTCCGGTATAGTCCGCCTTCAGCATCGAGCTGAGACCGCTGCGGACACCGTGGTACTTGCCATCCTCGCAGGTTTTGAAATAGGCCGGCAGGCGCGGATCGGCGTAACCGTTCATATAAGCGTCGATGGTCGCACCCATGCGGGTATCGTTATAGGCGTTCCACACCTCTTCGAGCGGATTGTATACCTGTACCGAACCGGAACTCTTGAGCCACGCACCGTCGTCCGAAGCGGTCATCACCCCGTCCCTGACGGCTTCCTCGGCATAGGTTCGGGCAAGCCCGGGTTCGACGAAACGGATGCGCATGGCCATGCGGAGCTTGACCGAGTTGGCCAGCTTGAGCCATTTCGTATAGTCGCCCTGGTAAACGGCGTCGACCTTCTGCAACGGCCTGGCGTCGGTGGCATTGGCCGCATACTCCTTGAGCACCACGATGGCGGCATTCAGATCCGTGAGAAGGTTTTTGTAGACGGTCTCCTGCGATTCGTAGGGGTTTTCGGTCTGGCCGAAATTCGAAACGGGGATCGGGCCGTAGATGTCGGTGGTACGCTGGAGGGCCATCACCTTGATGACCTCGGCAACGGCAAAGACGTCGTCGGTAACCTGCCCGTTCTGGTAGGCGTACTTGAGGTTGAGCCATGCAGGCATCACATTGGTGAAAGCCACCGAGAAAGGCACGTTGTTGTAGTCCGTACCGTCGAGGTCGTAAGTACAGGTATAGCTGCCGCCGTTGAAGGCCTGGATCGGGGAGAGATAGCCGCCGAAGGCGTCGCCCATCAGGTTGCAGGCGCGCTGGAACTCGTTGGCCCCCACGTCGCTGCACGGGATCACGGCATCCATTTGCATGGTGGTGATGTAGGTCTTCTTGTCGACCGACTGCACCGCATCGGGATTGGTGTTGAAGGATTCGAAGTCACCGGTACAGGCGGCAAGCGCCGCAGCGGCGAAAAATCCTATTGTATGATTGAATCGTTTCATTGGTCTGAAATTTTAGAATTGGAGTCTTACGCTGAAACCGATGGTACGGGCGCTGGGCTGCATGAAATAGTCGAGCCCCTGGTAATAGGTACCCGTGGACGCGGTGATCTCGGGATCGAACGGCGCCTTGTTGTAGATCATCCACAGGTTGCGGCCGACGAGCGACACGGTCATGCCGATCTTGTCGTTGAACCACCTGGAAGGCAGGTCGTAGCCCAGAGTAAGTTCACGCAGGCGGACGTTGGTCATGCTGTAAACGTAGTGTGAAAGCATCGAAAGCCCGTTGCCGTTGTTGGCGTAGAAGACCCTGGCATCGGGGACTTTCTGATCCTCGGAGATCCAGACACCGCCGTTTTCCCGGGCGTCGGCCGAATCCTGCGAGGCACCCCAGCGATCCATCAGGGCCTGCGTCGCCGAAACGCCCTGGCCGCCGATGCGGGCATCGAACAGCACGCCGAGGTTCACGCCCTTGTAGGAGAAGCGGTTGTTCCACCCCAGGCGGAAGCGGGCTTCGGTATTGCCGCCGTAAAGCCACGTATTGGGATCGGTGGTGACGGTATTGGTATTGGGGTCGACATAGATGCGTCCCTGGTCGTCGGTCTTGAGCCCCGTCACGTAGAAGTCGCCGATCGAACCGCCTTTTTTGACCTTCATGCGGTAGCCGCCGTAGTCCATGTTCACCTCGTCGACAGTCACCAGGTTACCGGCCACGTCGCGCGTGCCTTCGGGAACCAGCTCCTTCACCTCGTTGCGGTTCATCGAGAAGTTGACATTGGTCGACCACGAGAAGTCGCGCCACTTGTTCTTGTAACCCACGACCGCTTCGATACCCCAGTTGTTGACCTTGCCGGCATTGATATATGCCCGTTTGTAGCCGGTGCTGGGCGGTGCATCGTAGCTAAAAAGCTGGTTGTAGGTGTTGGTATTGTAATAGGTCACGTCCGTCCAGATCTTGTTGCCGAGGAACTTGGCGTTCAGGCCCACTTCGAACGACTTGGTGCGCTCGGGCGTAAGGTTGACAGCCGGGGCATAGGAGTCCGACGAAACGATACCGCCCGTCTGCAAGGGCGTATTGACACCGGTAATAAACCGCTGCGGGGCGTTACCCACCTCGGCATAGGAGGCACGCACCTTGAGGAACGAAATGCCGGCTTTGGAAAGGTCGGCCATCGACGAGATGACGGCCGAAAGGCCCACCGACGGGTAGAATATGTTCATATGGGGCGTGAAGGCCAGCTGCGACGCCCACTCGTTGCGCGCCGTCACGTCGAGGTAGACCATGCCGTTATATCCCAGCTGGGCGGTGGCGTAGACGGCCTGCGTCTGGTCGTGGTAGCGGTCGGCGTAGGGTTTGGTCTGCGAATGGCTCATATCCACGTTGTAGACCGAGAACTTGTTGGCGAGGGTGGCCAGATGGCCCTCGAAGCCTTCGCCGTCGTTCTTGTCGTCGAGGATGCTCGCACCCAGGTTGAACGACAGGGAGAACTTGTCGTCGAAGAAACTCTTGTTGATCGACAGCAGTGCGTCGGCGTAGAGGTTGTTGTGATGGATCTTGTTGTTCTGGTAGTTACCGTATTCGGAAGCGAACAGCTTGTCGGACGAGGCATAGATCTTGCGCGTATAGTTCATCACCATGTTATCGGTGCGCACGCGCCCCGTGAGGGTGATCCAGTCGGCAATGTCCCACTTGAGCGTGGCGTTGAACGTATAGCGGTGCGCCGTATTCTCGAACAGCTCGCGGTTGGTGATCCACCAGGGGTTCTCGACGCCGGTGATGAACTCCAGGGGCCAGAACTGCTTCATATAGCCCGCCGTGGCGTCGTAACGCTCGTAAACCTCGTACTTGGAGATGTCGTCGCCGCGCGGGAAGAGGTAAATGGGAATCAGCGGGTTGTGGTAGAGGCCCTGCACGAGCGGGTTACGCTTGTACTGGCGCATGTAGGAAGCGCCCAGGTCGAGCGTCAGCTTGTCCTTGATGAGCTGCGTGGTATTGCGGAAGGTAAAGTTGTACCGGTTGTAGACGTTGTTGGGGATGATGCCGCGCGAATTGAGCGAAGCGGCCGAGAAATAGGACTGGTTCACGCGCGTACCGCCCGAGACCGAGATCGCATTGGTCTCCTCGAAGCCGGTCTGGAAGAAATCCGAGGGGTCGTACGAGGTCGGGGTCGAGAGCTTCGTACCCCAGCTCATGGACGGTGCCGTAGCTTCGGTGCCGTAGGTGTTCTGGAACTGCGGCATGACGAACGGCGACGAAAAGGTGGTATTGTTGGCGTAGTTCACGCGCACACGCCCCTCCTCGCCCTTTTTGGTCGTGATGACGATCACGCCGTTGGCACCCTGCGAACCGTAGAGCGCGGCCGCCGTGGCGCCCGAAAGCACCGTCATGGATTCGATGTCCTCGGGGTTGAGGTTCGAGATACCCTCGAAATCGCCGCCGTCGGGCGTTTCGTAGGTGCCCTCGGTCTGCGACGAACGCAGGTCGGGCATCGGGATACCGTCGATCACATAGAGGGCGTTGTTGTTGCCGCTGATGGACTTCACGCCGCGCATCACCACGCGCGTGGAACCGCCCACGCCCGAGGCGCTGGCGTTGATCTGAAGGCCGGCGACCTTGCCCGAAAGCGAGTTCATGAAGTTGGCGTCCTTGACCGTGTTGACGATGTCGCCCGCGACCTCCTGCACGTTGTAGGTCAGCGCTTTCTCCGACCTTTTGATGCCGAGGGCGGTAACCACCACGGCGTCGAGCACTTCGTTGTCCTCGTGCATGACCACCGACAACGGGGCGGATCCCGAGACGGGAAGCTCCTGTTTGGTATAGCCGATGAGCGAAATTTCGAGCGTGTCCCCCGGTTTGGCCTGCGGAAGCGAGAAATTGCCGTCGATGTCGGCGGCGGCACCGGTTGTCGTACCTTTGATAAGCACGGTGGCGCCGACCAGGGGCATGCCCTTATCGTCCTTTATGACTCCGGTAACGCCGCCCTGAGCGCTGTGGGGGGGGGGAATTTTTAGCTTTCTTCGAGAGCACGATGTGTTTGTCCCGAAGGGTATAAGCGATGTCGGAGCCCGCGAAGAGCTTGTCCAACACGGCCTGCAGCGGTTCGTCGTGCACCGAAAGGCTCACTTTGCGGTCGGTGTCGATGTCCGACGTATTGTAGACGAACGAACAGCCCGTCTGCTGCTGGATAGCCTGGAAAACCGTGATGACCGTCGCGTCCGGGGCATCGAGGCTCACACGCGAGAGGGCTTGCTGCGTCTGTGCCGTGGCAGAGGTGGCGCCGAAGCATCCCAGGAGCAGCATCGGGATAACGAACAGACAACGGAAACATGTAGCGACAACACGTCCTTCCCTGCCTGTCGCAAGGTTAGTTTTTTTCATGGATCAGATTTTAGGTTAGTGTAATGGTTAGGTGTCGAAACAGGCCGCCGAAAAGTGCGGCATCCGGGAAAAAGAGACGTTAATTTTCCATAGGCGGATCGAAGGTTTTTAAGTTCGTATTCGGTTATCGTTCAGGGTTTGCGTAGAGTTCGATGTCGTTGCCGACGATCCTGTAATTGAATTTATAGGTCAGTTGCAATACGGACATGATGTGGTAGATGCCGTCCTCGACGCGGAAATTGCCCGAGAAACGCATGTCGCGGAGCCGGGTGTCCATGAAACGGATGTCGACGTTGTAGTAGCGCTTGAGTTCGGCGACGATCTCCCCGAAAGTGTCGTGCTCGAAACAGAAGCGGCCGTCGATCCAGTTGATCGAGCGTTCGGCCGAGGGGCAGTCGGTCAGGCGCATGGCGTGCGTCCGGGTGTCGAAGACCAGTTGCTGCGCGGGGTGCAGGCGCACCGAGGCCTGCCCGTGTCCCGAAGCAGAGGCCTTGACGGCACCTTCGAGCAGGACGGTGGTGACACGGTGGTCATTGTCGTCGTTGCGGATGTTGAAACGTGTGCCGAGGACTTCGACGTCCAGGCCGTTGGTCGACACGACGAACGGCGCCCGGCGGTCGTGCTCGACCTCGAAATAGGCTTCACCCTCCATCTTCACGCGGCGCTGGCGCGAAAAGAAGGGGGCGACGTACTCCACGCTGCTCGACGAATTGAGCCACACCTTCGTTCCGTCGGGCAGCACTACCTGCGACCGCTCGCCCAGCTGGGTGACGACGGTCACGGGCTGTGCCAGGCGCTTGGAAAGCGACACGGTCGTGAGCCCGCCGGCCAGGAGCACCGCGGCGACCACGGCCGCAGCGGCAATACGCACCGCGCTCCGGCGCAGGGAGATACGGCGTCCGGCGTGCATGCGGCGCTTGAACTGCCGGAGCGAACGTTCGACGTCAATACCGGCCGCATCGTTGATACGGTCGCTGACATACAATATATAATAAACCTGGCCGAGCATCCTGCGGTTTGCGGCCGAGCGGTCGTACCACGCCTCTACGGCCTCCGCCTGCGCCGCGTCCAGCTCGCCCTTCAGGAAGGCGACCAATACCTCTTCGTCGATTTCGAAATTTGCCATGCTGTTTGCTTGTCTATAAAGTAATACAATCCGTCAGCAAAGGATGCTAACGGAACGGCGAAAAAAAATTCAGATTTCCTTATCAGGAGAGGTCAGGCCACAGCAACAGCACGAGCAGCGGCCAGTAATCGCTGAGCTCTTCGCGCAGCAGGCGAACGGTCTGCCCGATACGGTAATTGACCGTCTGCGGGGAGACGTTGAGGCGGGCGGCTATTTCTTTGTGGGTCATACCTTCCAGGCGGTGCATACGGAAGGTCTGCCGGAATTCAGGAGGCATTTTGCGCAGAGCTTCGGTCAGCCGCTGCACCAGTTCGCCCTCGAGGTAGAAATCGGGGTCGTCGAACGTCTCTTCGTAGTGTTCGGCCAGCTGGCGGATGATGCGGTTCTTGAGCGTGTCGCGCGAGGCGCTGTTTAGCGATTTGTTCTTTACAATGGTGAACAGCAGCGATTTGAGCGGCATCTCGGGGATCAGCGAGGTGCGGTTTTCCCACACCCACATCAGGGTGTCCTGGACGAGTTCCTCGGCGCGTACCGGCAGCACGAAGCGCGTAGCGTAGGTGCAGAGCGGTTTGTAATAGCGGCGGAAAAGCGCATCGAAACATTTTTCATCCCCCGCACGGAGCAATCCGACAACCGTGCGGTTGTCGTGTATGTCGATCGTATGCGCGTTATCTGCCATCGGCCGGTATATTCTTCGGGCCCGCCGCCCCGAAGAACGGCGGAGGGACAAAGCAAAAATACAACTTTATCCAATATTTGCAAAAAAGATTCCGTACAGGGCATACAGTGCGCCCGAACGGAGTATGCCGGAGGGAAACCGCGGAACCGGCGCGGGCAACGCCGTGTCCGGCGGCAGGGAAGGCGGAGGCCGGGGACGGCGGCGTATTGCCGCCGCCTCGGGAAGCACCCTGCCGCCCGGCGGGAATGCGTCACGGCACAGGCCGGGAAGCAGGGCGCGGCATCGACGCGAATACCATGGCGGCAAGCCGGAATATTCCCGGCTTATGTCCGGAAATCGCAACCGCGGAGCGGGAATCCGCCGAATTTTATTACCTTTGCGGGGCAGGCCCGCCCTGTCGCTGCCGGCCGAGGCCGGGAGAGGAAAGTCCGGGCAACACAGAGCACCGCGCAAGCTAACGACTTGATATCCGTGAGGGTATAGGAGCGTAACAGAGAACGACCGCCCGCAGGGGATTTCCGTAATCCCGGCGGGTAAGGGTGAAAAGGCGGGGTAAGAGCCCACCGCGGGGGCAGCGATGCCGTCCGGCAGTACGTCTCGCGGGTTGCAAGACCGTGTATACCGGCAATTAAGGGTTGCTCGCCCGATGCCGGGGGGTAGGTTGCTTGAGACGGCAGGAGACTGCCGCCCTAGATAAATGACAGGGGCCCGGGGTTCACCCCGGGAACAGAACCCGGCTTACAGGGCCTGCACGTACGGGGATGCCGCCAAAAAGCGGCATCCCCTTTTTCGGGCCGCTACCGCAACGGGACGGACGGCGGGAGCGGGAGCAGTACCCGGGGAAGCAGAGAAGCCCGGGAAAGAAAAACGCAGAAGGACGGGTGTCCCATGCGGCAAACGGACAACCCCATGCGGCGGACAGAGGGAGCCGGGAGGAGCATCCGGGGGAGGCGGAGAAAGCCCGGAAAAGGAAAAACGCAAAAGGACGGGCGTCTCATGCGGCAGGCATCGGCAGAGTGGCATTTTTTTTGACGTATCGCCCGCCGATGGCGACCCTCGGCGAACATATCCGGCAAAGCACCGCCTACAAATGGTGGATCCTGGGCATGATCATGCTCGGGACGTTCATGGCCGTGCTGGACGTGACGGTGGTCAACGTCGGGCTGCCGGCCATCATGTCGGCTTTCGGCATCGGCATCTCGACGGCCGAATGGGTCATCACCGCCTACATGATCACCATGACCGTCATGCTCCCTTCGGCGGGATGGTTCGCCGACCGCTTCGGGAACAAACGCATCTATATCCTGGGGCTGGCACTCTTCACGCTCGGGTCGTGGCTCTGCGGCAAAGCCCCGGGCGACCTGTTCCTGATCTGGGCACGCGCCCTGCAAGGCGTCGGCAGCGGTATCATACAGTCGCTGGGACTGGCGATCGTGACCCGCGAATTCCGCCCCGAGGAGCGCGGCCTGGCGCTCGGCCTGTGGGCAATGGCGGCGGCCGCCTCGATCTCGTTCGGTCCCCTGCTGGGCGGCTATCTGGTCGATGCATACAGCTGGCACAGGATTTTCGACGTGAACGTCCCCGTGGGAGTGCTCGCCATCCTGCTCTCGGCCTTTATCCAGAAAGAATGGAAAAGCCCGGCGCGGCACCCGTTCGACTGGCGGGGATTCGTGGCCATCGCGCTCTTCATGCCGCTGGCGATCTTTGCGCTGGCGCGGGGCAACTCGCCGACCAACCACGACGGCTGGGCGTCGCCCACGGTGATCGGCTGCTTCGCCGTGGCGGCCGTCGCGCTCGCCTACTTCGTCCGCACGGAGCTGCGCAGCCCGGCGCCGCTGCTGCAGCTGCGCCTGCTCGGGGAACGCAACTTCGGGGTTTCGATGGCCGTGCTGACGCTTTTCTCGATCGGCATGCTGGGCGGCACCTACCTGCTGCCGCTCTACATGCAGCGCGGGCTGGGCTACACGGCGCTGATGGCCGGGAGCGTATTCCTGCCCGTGGGGCTCATACAAGGGGTGCTGTCGGCCGTATCGGGTTACCTCACGCGCTACGTCAAGCCCCTGCTGCTCACGGCGGCGGGCATCCTGCTGCTGGCGCTGAGCTTCTGGCTGGCCAGCCGTTTCTCGCTCCACACCTCCCACCGGCATATTCTCTTCGTGCTCTATATCCGCGGGCTGGGCATGGGGCTCACGTTCGCCCCGCTGAACTTCTTTTCGCTGCGGAACCTCACGCAGCACGACATGGCCGCAGCGGCGGGTATCTCGAACAGCATCAAACAGCTCGCAGGCAGCATCGGCATCGCCATCCTGACAGCCGTTTACTCGGCCCGGACGGCCTTCCATGCGGCGCACGAAACGGTATCGGCTTCCCAAACCTATGTCGAGGGGGTGACCGACGCGCTGGGCGTGGTGACATGGCTGACCCTCGCGGCGGGGTTGCCGCTGCTGTGGGTATTCCGCAAAAAACGGAAGAAAACACCGGCAGGGAATCAGAGGGAGGCAGGGTAAAGTTAAACCGGAGCGGGAAAGGCCGGATCGGTGTGCACCGGGCCGCCGGATCGGCAACGGACGGCTACATCAGCCCCATGCGCCTGCGGGCGAAAGGCATGACCCAGGCCGGGGATTGTTGCCGCGCGAGCAGGTCGCGCATGTATTCCATGTAGGGTTCGACGTGGCGGAAATAGTGCATCAGCCCCTCGCAGAGCGAATTTTTGGGGCTGCCGTCGGCCCCGCGGGCGAAACGGTGCTTGGGGCATTCGCCCCGGCAGGCGAAATAGTAGTTGCAGCGCAGGCACCCGGCGGGCAGCGTATTGCGTTTGTCCAGCCCGAATTCGCGGCGTTTCCGCGAGCGGTAAAGCTCGGCAAGGGGCGTCTCGCGGATATTGCCCAGCCTGTACTCGGGGTAGACGAAATGATCGCAGGAGTAGACGTCGCCGTTGTGCTCGACGACCAGCGCGTCGCCGCACGTCTCACCCATCGAGCAGACGCCCGGCTGCACACCGCACCACTGCGCCAGCGAGGCGTCGAACAACTGCACGAAACAGCGCCCCACGTCGCTTACGACCCACTCATCGAAAACATCGCACAGGAAATGCCCGTAGCCTTCGGCCGAGACCGACCAGCCGGCCAGCCGCGCCCCTTCGTGTCCGGGCGGGACGATCAGCGGACGGTGGTGTCCCGGTTTGTCGACGACGTGTTCGACGGCGGGCAGGAACTGCATGAAGCGGCTGTGCACCTCGTCGCGGA
>UMFF01018998.1_pt1 | contig 26285 bp, 15 predicted proteins | sample 1964971 | NCBI WGS metagenome assembly UMFF01 (sample SAMEA4836042, study PRJEB28245) | human gut metagenome | biome: gut microbiome; material: fecal sample | place: Denmark | collected 2008 | reverse complement strand
TATTTTTGGTCGCGTAGATAAAGGCGCTTGTTTAGGATTGATAGCGATGGTTCGTTGGATGGCTGCTACTCCGCTTTGGAACGGGGGAACGCTGTCCGACGATACTCGCCAGTTTAAAGAACAATATACATATGACCCGCAACGTTGGGAGAAAGCCAAACAAGCCGCCAAAGCTGTACTGGATTGTACGAAAGATGACGGCTCCATCCGCTACAAACTGTATGAAAAATATGATAAGGATGATTTCAGGGACATCGATGGCAAATCCGATACCAACAATAAAAAAGTGCAACATCGTTTGTGGCAGATGTTGTTTGATATGGAATCTATCCAGAATGAATGGGTCTGGTTTGTTACGAAAGATAAGGACAGCGGATGGAATGGCGATATGATGCCTCCTTCGCAAGGTGGCCATGCGCGGCAGAGACCATTACAGGAACAAGTGGATGAATACGAATATATAGCTCCGGACGGATATGGTTATCCGGTTTATGCCTCCAGAGCAAAAACGGATGGTTACGATGACGAAAATCCTTATGAAAGCGTACAACGTGACCCTCGTTTTTATCGTGATATCCGCTATCATGGTTCCTGGTATGGCGGAAGCCAATTGAATACAGCCGAAGGTAATGATGCCGTAAGTGGCAGTTATCTGGATAATGCTTCCCATACCGGATATTATATGCGTAAATTCTTTAAGGACGGATGGAACCGTAGCATGGGCAGTTATCAGATAAATGGCCCGGCAATCTGGCGTCTTCCCGAATTTATTTATATTTATTCTGAGGCAGTGAACGAAACGACCGGTCCGAATGCGGAAATTTACGATTTGATAAATGGAGTTCGTGCCCGTTCCTTTATGGCTCCGATGCCTCCGGAAACGAAAACGAATAAGGAACTGATGAAGGAGTATATACAACGTGAGAGACGCATAGAATTATTTTATGAAAATAACCGTTATTGGTTGAGCCGCCTGTATATGGAACCGGATAATGCTGCGGAAATAACGAAAGAAAAAGCATATAGGGATGCGAACAACTGGCCATATCCTAAAACACAACGTTTTTCCCATGGTATGAAACCGGTTGAAGATCCGAACGGGAAGATTGTCGTAAACGGCAAACGTTATAAAATGATACGTTTTGATGCGAAAGAAGGACGAACTTTCAGCAGTCCCCGCTCATATCTTTTCCCTATCTTGCAGGAAGAATTGAAACGTTGTCCCACTTTGGTACAAAATCCGGGATGGTAATTTGACGGAGATTGTATAAATTCGGAATTAAAAGAGGCGCAATGACTTTGTTTGTTGCGTCTCTTTTTCGTATTTTTGTTCAAAACTAAACCAATTAAACATGAGGCACATGTCTTTATTGGCGGTCTCCTTGCTGGCTTTGGCAGCCTGCACGCCTGAAAAACAACAGGAGGCGGATTATACACAGTATGTAAATCCTTTTATCGGAACCGATTTTACAGGTAATACCTATCCGGGAGCACAAGTTCCGTTTGGTATGGTACAGCTGAGTCCGGATAATGGACTTCCCGGATGGGATCGTATTTCCGGTTATTTTTATCCTGATTCGACTATTGCAGGATTTAGCCATACTCATCTTTCAGGGACAGGGGCAGGCGATTTATATGATATATCATTTATGCCGGTAACGCGCCCTTATAAAGAAGCTCCGGCTCCGTTAGGCATCTATTCTTCATTTTCTCATAATGAAGAAGCCGCATCTGCCGGTTATTACCGTGTGTTGTTGAAGGATTATAATATCAACGTGGAACTGACGGCTACGGAACGTTGCGGTATTCAACGGTATACATTCCCGAAAGCGGAGTCTTCCGTATTCCTGAACCTGAAGAAGGCGATGAACTGGGATTTCACAACGGATTCTTATATAGAAGTGCTCGACTCGGTAACTATCCGGGGCTACCGTTTCTCCGACGGGTGGGCGAAAGACCAGCATGTCTATTTTAAAACACGCTTTTCCAAACCGTTTGTAGCCTGTCATATGGATACAACGGCAATTAATACGAAAGAGAAGGGACGTATCGGCACTGCTTATATCGCCCGTTTCGATTTCAATACGGAGAAAGATGAAGAGATACTTGTTACTACTGCTATTTCTGGAGTGAGTATGGATGGTGCCGCACAGAACCTGCAGGCGGAAGCTCCGAAAAATGATTTTGATTTGTATCACCGGCAGGCTGTGGCTAATTGGAATAAACAACTTTCAAAGATTGAAGTGAAAAGCCCGGTTACCGATGATTTGGTGAATTTCTATACGGCTATGTATCATTCGATGCTTGCCCCGACTATTTACAGTGATGTGGATAATTCGTATTATGGACCGGATAAGAAAGCGCATAAGACGGATGGCTGGGTGAATTATTCCACCTTCTCTCTTTGGGATACTTATCGTGCTGCACATCCGCTATTTACTTATACACAGCCGGAACGTGCCAACGATATGGTAAAATCATTTCTTGCCTTTTATGAACAGAACGGACGTTTGCCGGTATGGAATTTCTATGGAGTGGAAACGGATATGATGATTGGATATCACTCTATACCTGTAATTGTAGATGCCTATCTGAAAGGTATTGGCAGCTTTGATGCGGAAAGGGCATTAGCGGCTTGTGTGGCTACGGCCAATATTGACGATTACCGGGGTATTGGTTTGTATAAGAAGTTAGGATATGTTCCTTCTGACGAACATTGGTCTTTGTCCAAGACTCTGGAATATGCTTATGATGATTATTGTATTGCACGCATGGCAGAGAAGATGGGCAAAAAGGAATTGGCAGATGAATTCTATAAACGTTCACAGAACTACCGGAACGCCTATAATCCTGTAACTTCTTTTATGCAGCCTCGTAATAAAAAAGGTGAATTTGCATCTAATTTCAGTCCGGATGATTATACGGAAGATATTTGTGAAAGTAATGGCTGGCAATATTTCTGGTCTGTACCGCAAGATTTGGATGGTTTGATTTCGCTGGTAGGAGGAAAGGAACGCTTTACCCAAAAACTGGACAGCATGTTTACTTATGTACCTCATACAGATGAAGAACTTCCAATCTTCAGCACCGGAATGATCGGACAATATGCACATGGTAATGAACCGAGCCATCATGTCATTTATTTATATAATAAAGTGGGGCAGCCCTGGAAAGCCCAGCAATATGTAGCGGAAGTCCTTCATGAATTATATAAGAATGATCCGGCAGGTCTTTGTGGTAATGAAGACTGCGGACAGATGTCTGCGTGGTATGTATTCAGTGCAATGGGCTTTTATCCGGTAGATCCGGTAAGCGGCCAGTATGAAATAGGAACTCCGCTCTTCCCGGAAGTCAAGATGCATTTGAATAATGGCAAAGTCTTTACGATTCTTGCTCCGGCTGTCAGTCATGAAAATATTTATATCCAGTCTGTGAAGTTAAATGGTAAACCTTACGACAAGAGTTATATTACTCACGAACAAATAATGAATGGTGATACATTCGAGTTTGAAATGGGCAATAAACCGGGGCCGGTTTGGTATACGAATAAATAGAAAGTGTGTCGGGAGGATATTGTAAAACAAACTTTTGCAATATCCTCCTTATAGTATATATCCTTATTAATTACTTATATTATGATAAAACAACTACTTTTCAGTGCGGCATTTCTGCTTTGCGCTTCTGCTTTCTCATCTGCTCAAAACCGGGAATATGTTATTGTAGTACATGGTGGTGCCGGTAATATGGGACAACTCCAAGAGGATCCGGTTAAATCGGCCCTGTATTATTCAGCATTAGACAGTGCTTTAATGATTGGAGACCGTATTTTGGCCTCCGGTGGTGAAGGACCCCAGGTTGTAATGGCTGTAATCAATTATTTTGAAAGTAATTCGCTTTTCAATGCAGGAAAAGGAGCAACTTGTACGGCTGAGGGGACATTTGAATTGGATGCTTCTATTATGGAAGGTAAGGATTTGTCGGCTGGTGCTGTTGCTGGAGTAAAGACTGTAAAACATCCGATTAATGCGGCATATGCAGTAAAGACAAAGACTGCCCATGTGATGTTGAGTGGAACCGGAGCAGATGCTTTTGCTGCAGAGCAAGGGTTGGAGTTGGTGGATAATATGTATTTTGCTACTCCTAAAACAATGAAATGGATAGAAAAACTAAAACAGGAAAGTAAGAAAAATGGAACGGTAGGCTGTGTTGTTTTGGATAAACAAGGAAATCTGACTGCTGGAACCAGTACCGGCGGAATGTTTAAAAAGAAATGGGGCCGTATCGGAGATTCGCCTGTAATAGGTGCAGGTACTTATGCGGATAATAATAGTTGTGCTGTGTCCTGTACCGGACATGGTGAATATTTTATTCGTCATGCTGTGGCTTTTAATGTTTGTGCCCGTTATAAATATCTGAAAGAACCGGTAGGGAAAGCTGCCGATTATATTATTCATACCGAACTGAATACAAATGCAGGCAATGGAGGTCTAATTGCTGTAGATAAGGAAGGGAATATCGCTATGCCATTCAATAGTACCGGGATGTTCCGTGGTTATTTATATAAAGAAAAAGGAACAGGTAAAACTGAAAAGAAAGTTGGAATAGGAGATAAGATGGTGGCATTTTAGTTTTCTGTAGGATATCCGTTCTTTGATAGGGTAGTAATCAGGTATTTTTATATAGTTGTCGATCGCCCGTTCTTTTTATAGTATTGGAGGTCGACAACTTTTTGGGGAATAAAATCTTAATGTGAAATGAATAAGTTGTTAATAATCAGTAATGAATGAAGGCCTAATAGAGGGCTTTTAATTGTACCGACTGGAATTTAAATGCGGTTTTCAAAGCTGCGATAACTTCTGTTTTGGTACTTTTAATTGTACCGACTGGAATTTAAATTTTATAGGCTATATACTTTTACATCAAAGAATTTAAACTTTTAATTGTACCGACTGGAATTTAAATTACACAAGATTAGGGTTAAGACCAGCTTGCCTAAGACTTTTAATTGTACCGACTGGAATTTAAATTAGTCACGTTTTAGTTGAGGGAAGTCTTGGAATCCTTTTTTAATCGAACCATTTGGAATTATTTGAAGACTTTTTTGTTATCTTGTTTTTGATATCCTGTAAAATGAACGGGTGATAAATTGGATTAGTTTGTCCGGTAAAATCCCTTTGCAATAGGCAAAAGCAACTTGTCCTATCGGACCTGTTTTTGTACGGAAGGCCGGGTGCTTTGTTTTTACCAGTTTGCAGATGGCACGTCCTAATTTATCGGGAGAAGAGCCGTTCTTTTCTGTATCTTCAATCACTTTCAATGTTTTGGAAAAGAACAACCCATAATCTTCATGTTCAAGTGAAGCAGAAGAGAGATTGCGGTTCGTTGTAAAATTTGTTTGGAAATCTCCCGGTTCCACCAAACAGACTTGTATTCCAAAAGGATGAACTTCCATCGCCAATGCTTCACTATATCCTTCGACTGCAAATTTGGATGCAGCATAAAAACCTTGAAAAGGAACGGCTATAAGTCCACCGATAGAGCTGATATTAATGATTTTTCCTCCTCTTGCTTTTCTCATAAAAGGAAGTACGGCATTGCATACATTTACAACTCCTTTGAAGTTCGTATTCATCTGCCAGTCTATTTCGTCCTGCGTTGCCAATTCCAATGCGCCGCTAATACCTACCCCGGCATTATTGACAACAACGTCTATACGCCCTTCATCTTGTGTAATCCGATTGATTGTTTTTGCAATGGATAAGGTGTCGGTAACATCCATTTTCAGCATACGTACATTGCCGGTTTCCAAATTTGTAGCTTTCCGGCTGGTGCCGTATACAATGTGACCTTGTGCTGCCAACATGGTTGCTGTAGTCAGACCGAACCCTGAGGAAGCACCGGTCACAAGGATAATTTGTTTATGCATTCATTCTGTTTTTTATAATTTATTAGCTTCTGCTGAATGACAAGCTGACGAATTTCAAGACTTCCGGCAATGCTGAACGCCAATAGCTCCAGGAATGACCACCGTCGCGTACACGAAATTCGTGAGGAATCTTCTTTCCCTGCATCAATTTATGAACCTGGAAATTACCTTCTAATAAATAATCATCGTCTCCACAGTCGATATAATAACGAACTCTCGGTAAGTTGTTTTCATTTGATTCGGATAAGATTTGCAGGACACTGTTTTTTTTCCAATACTCTAATCCTGGTCCGAATAGCCGGAAGTATAGGTCTTTATGGGAATTACTCTGCCTTGCTTTCATTACGTTATCGTCAAATACGGCGGCACTCAAAGGTGCACATGCACTGAACATTTCCGGATGATGTAAGCTATATAGGAAAGAACCGTATCCGCCCATCGATAATCCGGCTATAGCCCGGCTTTCTTTAGTGCTTCGGATACGATACGTTTTTTCCATATAGGGAATTAATTCTTCAAAAAACATATCTTCATATGGTGCTTTTCCATCATACTGGTTGACATACCATGTATCCCAAGCGTCAGGCATTACGATAATCATAGGAACAGCCGTTTCATTAGCAATCGCTTTATCTGCAATTGTTTTAACTTGCCCGGACTGAACCCAATTCGTTTCATTATCGCTGTATCCATGTAGGAGATACAGTACCGGATAAGTACGTTGTGACGTATTGTAATCTTCCGGTAAATAAATGGAGTAAGCAACTTTCTTCCCTAATTTGTCACTCTGGAAGGATAAGGATTCCATAACAGTCCCTTGGGCAAATCCTGTAAAGTTTACAAGGAAACACAGGATGAGATAAAAAAACACTTTGTTTATCATAAGTATATAGAATTAAAATTGTGATTCTTTTTTAGTGGGAACGTTTTCTTAACGCCTCATACATGAGTTGATAGGTGGGAACTTCTATCCCTGAATCCGTAGCGGTTTGTATAACGTATCCTGTCAGAGTTTCCACTTCTGTCCGGTTCCCTTTTATAAAATCCGTATGCATGGATGTTGTGGAGTGGGGTGGCAACATCTTTTGCAACTCGATGGAAGTAAGTGTATAATTCTTCGGCAATGCAATGCCTTTTGCTTTCGCAATGCGTTCCAGTTCGTTGCCTAATGCAATAAACAGGTCTGTATGATTTTCCAGTACTTCGCCGATTGTTTTGTTGAAATAAGAAGTGATGGTTGCAGCTGTGGAAATCATAAAGAACTTCTTCCATATTTCCAGGTCGATATCCTCCGGGTTGATGGTGTTTATACCGGCGTCTATAAGTACCTGCTGTAACTGTTTCTGGCGGGTTTTATCTCCGGTCTTGCTACCGAAAATCAAGCGGTCTTTTAAAGAATACTTGTCAACAAATCCGGGTTTCATCAGACGGGCACCGATATAAACACATCCTTTCCATACTTCACTGTCCGGAAGAAGTTGTTGTATCTGTTCGGATATGTTTGCTCCGTTCAAGAATGGGATAATCACTGTTTCCGGGGAAATGACCGGAAGCAACTGGGTGAGATTCTTTTCCAGGTCATAACTTTTCGTACAACAAAAAAGGTAATCTACAGGACCGATTTCTGATAGATTATCAGTTACCAAAGCCGGAATTGCCAGAATATCTCGTTGAGGTTCTTTTATTTCCAATCCGTTGTTCCTGATTGCTTGCAGATTTTCTCCTCGCGAGATAAAATAAATATTTATATTATCTGCATCTTTATATCTGGCAGCCAGTAATCCTCCGTAGTAACCTCCGACAGCACCGATACCGGAAATAGCTATTTTAATTTTCTTCATGTTTTTATTTCATACATACATCTAAATGCAAAGCTACTAAAAAGTTTTGCCTTATAGCTTTGCCAGCTTTAGTTTATTCATAACGAATTTCTCAAGTTCGACAATGAAAAATACGGTAAGTCCCATAATAAGCGGATATATCCAATCATGTAATTTTAAAGGATAAGTTCCTAATGCTTCATTCATGAATGGGAGGTAGGTAACGCCTAATTGAAGGATAATCATAAGAGCGGACACAACAAAGACAGCTTTGTTGGAAAAGAAATCTTTATTTAAAGCGAATTTACTGATATTTCTACTGTTGAATAAGTGGAACATCTGTGTGAATACAATGGTTTGAAGAGTGATACTTCTGACAATATGTTTCTCGACGCCTTGTGCAAGCAGGTTCATATTCATCCAAAGAGTACCTCCGCCTATAAGGACAGATACGAATATGATACGCCATATAAAATAGTTATTCAGTAATGGGGTGTGGGGCGAGCGAGGCGGACGGAGCATAACATCCGGTTCTTGTTTCTCAAAAGCTAATGCTAAAGATACGGTAACAGAAGTTACCATATTTACCCATAATATTTGTACCGGAGTGAGTGGCATAAGTGTGCCGAACAGGATACTTGCTATAATAAGGAAACTTTCGGCTCCATTGGTTGGAAGTATAAAGAGTATTGTTTTTTTCAAGTTATCGTATACTCGTCGTCCTTCTTCTACAGCGGCCACAATGGTGCTGAAATTATCATCGGCAAGAACCATTTCGGAAGAATCTTTTGTAACATCGGTACCTTTTATTCCCATGGCGATACCCACATCGGCTTTTTTCAAAGCGGGAGCATCGTTTACTCCGTCTCCGGTCATGGCACATATCATGCCTTGATTTTGTAAAGCATTTACTAATTTGAGTTTGTGCTCAGGGCTGGTACGTGCGAATATATTATATTCCAGGGCTGCCGCTTCTAGTTCTTTATCATTCATTTTTTCCAGATATTTCCCCTGTATCGCTTTTTTACCATCACCAATACCCATCTCTTTACCGATGGCTTTGGCTGTATCGGCATGGTCACCTGTTATCATTTTTACAGTTATTCCGGCTTTTGTACAAGCTGCAATTGCTTCAATCGCTTCCGGTCGCGGAGGGTCTATGATGCCGGCAAGACTGAGGAAGATAACTTCATCCTGAATGTCTTCGTGGGTGATGGTCTTTTTATCGTCTTTTACTATTTTGTAAGCAGCGCCGATCACTCTTTGTCCTTTTTGGGCAAGTTGCAGGATACTGTTTTCCCAGAAAGTACGGTCGAATGCTTGGATTCCAGTGTCTGTATTTTCTTTGCAGGACATTTCGAGCAGGCGGTCGGGAGCTCCTTTTATAAAGATAACTTTTTTGTCTCCTATACTGGTAAGTATAGCCATGTATTTGTATTCGGAATCAAAAGGTATGGTCGAAATTCTTCTTATGTCAAGTTCTTTCAGGTCTGCTTTATCGTATAATGCGATCAAGGCTCCTTCAGTCGGGTTGCCTTTTACTACCCAACGGTTGTTTTCGTCCATGCCTAGAGAGGCGTCATTGCAATAATAAAAACAGTCGATAAGCCTTGTCAATGTTTCCTTTTTCTTAAAGTCGACGGTGTTTCCATTGTAGGTGATTTCTCCTATAGGTGCATATCCTGTCCCTGATACGTTGAATATCTGGTTGCGGGTGACAACATTTTGTGCCGTCATTTTATTTTGAGTGAGGGTTCCTGTTTTATCGGAACAAATAACAGAGATAGCACCAAGCGTCTCTACAGATGGAAGGGTTCTGATAATGGCTTTCCTCTTTGCCATATTTTGTACGCCAATAGCTAGTATAATCGATAGAATAGCAGGCAATCCTTCAGGAATGGCGGCAACGGCAAGCCCTATTACGGACATGACTAGTACTGAGAAATCATAGTCTCTGAAAAAATATCCGAAAGCAAGTATCACAAGTGCTACTGCTATGATTGTAAATGATATGGTTTTACTAAATTGTGCAGTTTGTTTCAGTAAAGAGGTTGTTTCTGTTTTTACTTCGGATAGCATCTGGTTAATTTTTCCGATTTCCGTATTGGTACCGATGGCAACAACAATCCCTTTACCTGTGCCGGATGATACGGTCGTACTGGAGAATGCCATATTTATGCGGTCACCAAGTATTGTATCGTTATCCAATATCTCTGTACTTTTTTCTGAGGGAACTGATTCGCCGGTAAGAGGTGATTCTTCTATTTTCAGATTGTTGGATGTAAGCAGTCTCAGGTCGGCAGGAACTTTATCTCCAGGTTTCAGTAAAACAATATCTCCGATTGTCAATTGTGTGGAATCGATTTCCATCCGCTGTCCTCCCCTGATAATTTCAGCTTTGGGCGATAACATGTTTTTTATATCTTCCAGCGCTTTTTCGGCTTTACCTTCCTGAATATACCCTATGAGGGCATTTACTACCGCAACAATGAGTATAACTATCGTATCAAGATAATGTCCAAGTATTGCCGATATAATACCAGCAATAAATAATACATAGATTAATATATCATCAAAATGCGCAAGAAAACGGATGATAGCTGATCTTTTTTTCTTTTGAGGGAGGATATTTTCCCCATACTTCATTAATCGGTCTTTTACTTCCTTTTCCGCAATACCAGCATTAATGTCGGATTGCAGGATTTTTAGGATTTCATTGGTCTCCAGAGCATACCATTTGTTTTCTTTTTCTTTATTCATAGACTATTAAATGTGAATTTTCTCAACATACCTTTAATTAAAAACAGAGAAAAAGAAACCATAGTTGAAGATAAAACTTATAAACTAAATTTTTTTATCTAATAGTCTCTAAAAATGGAGAAAATGGTTAGCAAGTGGACAGAGAGGAATACGCAACAGAATGGAAAATATCATTTCTATATTGATGGAGTTTAACTTCTTGAATGGTTCAAAAAGAGATTTCAAGAAATGAAAGAAAAATTGAGTATTATTCAAAAAGAAAAGGATAAATAGAGAGAAGGACTAAAAAAATGACTTTCTTGAGTGAATTTAATATAATATTCTCTATATTTGTGCAGTTTTGCAATATAGTTTATTTTAAAGACTTAAGAGAAAAAGGGATTAGCTGTTCGATGTAGAAGAAAAGTCCAGAATTTAATACGTATAAACAGAAAATGGCATTTCTGTTTTTTGTTTGAATATATATATAATCGAATGTGTTTGCAATAATCTATCAACATAAAATTAAAAATAATGAACCTGAAAAAAATATTTAGAATACTATTATTTTTCTGTATTATCGCCTTTATTAGTTGTGGAGATAACGATGAAAGGAAGAAGGAAATATATTCTTTATCATTCGAAAAAGAATATTATGAAGCTCCACTATTATGGAAAAAATCTATACTCGTTAGGGGAGGAAACAGGGATTATACTGTAGCCGTTGAAAAAGCGAATATTTTGGATGCCTCTATGGACATATCGAGTTTAACAGGAATGGGGAGTTTAGTAATTAATCCAAAACAAAAAGGAGAAACTACCGTTACTGTAAAAGATAATATCACTAAGGAAACTGTTGTTTTAAAAATTAAAGTGATAGATACTTATTTGGCTTATGCAATAACAAAGAGTAATCATCCAGCATTATCACAGGGTACAATAGTCTACTTGATTAACAATGAAGCCAAAGACTGTTATTTTTTTCGATATGAAGATTCTGGATTAGAAACCTATAGTATGCCAACAGCTAAAGGAACATACGGATTCTCCACCAAGAAGGAATATGGCATAGGCAACTCATCACCTACCTATTTCATACCTTATTTGACACTAAATTATGTTTCTGATGAACAAGGAAGTTTCACAGAAGTCGCAATACAGCCCACACCTCATCAATTAAGATTTGAAATGTATGATGGAACGACGAACAATGTTGTTATAAGTATGATACAAGCATGTTTAAGTGTAGATTGGAAAGTGCTTACACAAGAAGCATTAAAAGGAACTAAAAGTGATGTACACCAACCAATGTTAAAAACAACAATAGATGATACTGATTATGTTATAATAGGAACTCTTAATACTACTCCTACAATCCCCGAAAGCATCCTTGAATAATATCAGTGAATCTTTTAATGCAGAATTTAAGTCTTTTAGGGACCGTCTTGGAGGAAGGGATATCCTTTTCTAATTGGCACTGTCCAGCATTTTGTGTAAATAGAAAACATTAGGATTCAGGTTTTATACTTGAATCCTATTTTCAAATATAGTAATAAATTGATTAAAAATCAATGCCCAATTCCAAATAGGTTGATACCACTTCTTTTGAATTTCTGTAATAGTTAGATAAACAGACTTTTTCAGAGCATCATCATTAGGGAATGATAGTTTGTTTTTCGTGTACTTTCTAATTTTACCATTCAGATTTTCAATAAGATTAGTGGTATGTATTATCTTTCTAATTTCAACGGGGAAGTCAAAGAATACGGTTAATTCTTCCCAATTATTTCTCCATGAACGTATTGCATATGGATATTTACCACCCCATTTTTGCTCAAAGTTATCCAACTTCATCTTTGCCGCTTCTTTTGTTGGAGCATTATAGATATTCTTTAAATCAGAAGTGAACTCTTTTTTTCTTTCCAAACTACATACCGACAGGAGTTCCTGATTTGATGCACCACGCATATTTGGGTGGTAGAAGTAGGAAACACACTTTTGATGGTTTCTGTAAATCCATTCAGATTGTCAGTCACCGTAATCAGGATATCTTCTACGCCACGGGCTTTAATATCCGTTAACATGCCCATCCAGAAAGCGGCACTCTCATTTTTACCAACCCACATGCCCAATACCTCTTTAAAGCCCTCCTTGTTCAGACCTACACATAGATAAACAGTCTTGTTGATAACTTTACCATTTTCCCTGACCTTGAATACGAAACCATCCATCCAGACAATCATGTATAGGCTTTCCAAAGGACGGTTTTGCCACTCAGAAGCAGCCTGGCTGACCTTATTGGTGATAATGGAGATAGCAGATGTGGAGAGGTTGATGCCGTATATTTCCTGCATTTCCGACTCAATGTCTGATGCACTCATACCTTTGGCGTAAAGGGAAATAACAAGCCGTTCGATAGATAAACCCCGGGATTGATGCTTAGGAACTACCATAGGCTCGAAGTTACCCTCTCGATCACGAGGAACCTGAATGACAGATTCGCCCATCTCTGTTTGAATCTGCATCTTATAACTGCCATTACGTGAGTTGCCGCTATGATCTCCTTGATTGGAGTGCTTTTCATAACCTAAATGGTTATCCATCTCACCTTCCTGCATTTGCTCATAAACACGAGTATGAAGCTCCTTCATAAAAGCTGTCACATCTTCACCTGTCTTAAATTGAGACAGAAACTCTTTACTTAAAAATTCTTTCGGAATGTCCATAAATCGTCTTTTTACAAAGTTAATTCATAAATAAAAAAACTACGAGAAGAATCCCGTAGTTTTCTATTTACACAATCTTATGGATAGTCCCTTCTAAATTCAGGCTTGTTAATCTTTGTGCATAAAAGAAGATTTCCTCAAGTTTGAGGTCTGATCCGGGAATGGTTTGCAATGTGTTGGAATAATTTGTGTTTTTTATTGTAATCTGTATCTTTTACTTTATCAATAATTGTATTAATATTTAATGGCTCTTGAATATTAATATAAAATCCTGTATTATGTAATGATATGTACTTATTAGCTTCTGAAGGTTGTGTTTTCTGGTTTGGTTGAAATTGGTATGTGGTAAAATAGTCAGTATGGCTTTCACCTAAAATATCATTCCATTCGATTTTTATAATATGGAATTTGTCGAGTACCCAGTGATATGTTTCTGGAATACTAGATAATTCATCCATCAGCTTAATATAGAAATCGTGGTTTAGGCTGTGGGTATATGCCTCTAATACTCCGGTTGCATTTCTTGTGATACTGCCGGTACTGTAATAGAATTGTACAGGAAAAATAGTTTTTGTTTCATTCTCATCACGAACTTCAAAAAAACTATAGATTGTTATTTCTTTTGTATCTATAGGGTATCCTTCATTTTGTATGTATATTTCTTCTGTCTTACAAACTCCTAAACTGTCTCTTTGGGAGTATTCTTCAATTTGAAATCTGGGGCTATGTTCAAACTTGAAAATAGACAATTGTTGTTCTGCAATATTTTGTTGTCGTTCTTGTAATTCAAGCTGGCGATTTAAAATATTAGTTTGCTTGTAAGTGAAATATGTTATTAATCCGAAAACAATAATAATTTCAAGTATGATTCTGATTAGTTCAATAGGGTTGTTTTTCCAATATTTAATAATGGGCTTGAATCTCTTTTTTGTCTTCTTTTTGAAATTATTCATATTTTGAAGTAGTATGCGAGGTAGGGGAAATAAATAACCCGTAAATCATTTTTATTGAATGAATTTACGGGCTTACTTGAGGTTCCTGGCGGATTCGAACCGCCGTACATGGTTTTGCAGACCACTGACTAAGCCACTCATCCAAGGAACCGGCTTTATTAAAACTTGAAAAATAGATAATTGAAAATTAATGGGAATAATTATCTATTATTTTGAGGTTCCTGGCGGATTCGAACCGCCGTACACGGTTTTGCAGACCGCTGACTAAGCCACTCATCCAAGGAACCATCATTTACCAAACAGCCTTTCCGTTTAGCGAGTGCAAAGTAAAATAATATGTTTGGAATATGCAAATGTTTTTGCGTCTTTTTCCAAGAACGAAAGGTTGCAGGACTGAGGAAAAAGCAGTTACTTTGTCCTCCGTTATCATATAATAAAAAAGAAATGACGTATATAGAAACAGAAATCCCCGGAGTATGGATTATTGAACCTAAAGTGTTTGAAGATGCACGCGGGTATTTTATGGAAGCCTGGAAGAAGGAAGAGTTTGAACAACATGTCGGCAAAATTAATTTTGTACAGGATAACGAGTCCTGTTCATCAAAAGGAGTGTTGCGAGGTCTGCATTATCAGTTGGCTCCTTATTCACAGTCTAAACTGGTGCGGGTGATAAAAGGAACCGTTTTGGATGTGGCTGTAGATTTACGTGTTGGTTCGCCTACTTTCGGTAAATATGTGTCAGTGGAATTATCAGGAGAGAACAAACGTCAGTTCTTCGTTCCGCAAGGGTTTGCCCATGGTTTCCATGTATTAAGTGATGAGGCTGTTTTTACTTATAAAGTAGATAATCCGTATACACCCTCACATGAAAGAGGTATACGTTTCGATGATCCTTCCGTTGGAGTGGATTGGGGAATCACAGACCCTGCTGTTGTAAATTTGTCGGATAAAGACCGGAATGCCCCTCTATTGAAAGATGCGGAATTAAACTTTACGTTCTAAAATTACAAACTAAAGAAATACAGATATGAAGACTTACCTGGTTACCGGTGCTGCCGGTTTTATTGGAGCTAATTTTGTTAAGTATATGCTGGCAAAGTACCCGGACATCAAGATTGTTGTGTTGGATTTATTGACCTATGCCGGTAATCTCGGAACAATTGCAGAAGATATCGATGGAAAGCGTTGTGAGTTTGTAAAAGGTGATATCTGCGATCGTGCTTTGGCCGACGAACTGTTTGCAAAGTATAACTTCGACTATGTAGTGAATTTTGCAGCAGAAAGCCACGTAGACCGTAGTATCGAGAATCCCCAGTTATTCCTGCTTACAAATATATTGGGAACCCAGAATTTATTGGATGCAGCCCGCAAAGCCTGGGTAACGGGAAAGGGGACTTCCGGTTATCCCGAATGGCGTGAAGGCGTGCGTTTCCATCAGGTATCTACCGATGAAGTATATGGCAGTCTGGGAGCTGAAGGTTATTTCCATGAAACAACCCCGTTGGACCCGCGCAGCCCGTACAGTGCCTCCAAAACAAGTTCGGACCTCTTTGTCAAGGCTTATTCCGAAACTTATAAAATGCCGGTAAGTATAACCCGTTGTTCCAACAACTACGGTCCGTACCACTTCCCGGAAAAACTGATTCCGCTAATCATAAAGAATATTCTGGAAGGCAAATCGCTTCCTGTATATGGTGACGGTTCGAATGTTCGAGACTGGTTGTATGTGGAAGACCACTGCAAAGCCATCGATATGGTAATCCACCAAGGTAGGGAAGGAGAAGTATATAATGTAGGCGGTCATAATGAAAAGCAGAATATTGAAATCGTAAAACTGACTATTCAAACCATCCGCCGGTTGATGACCGAGAATCCCGAATACCGTAAGGTATTAAAGAAACAGGAAATCGGAGCCGACGGGCAAATATCCATCGATTGGATAAATGAAGACCTTATCACCTTCGTTAAAGACCGTCTCGGACACGACCAGCGTTATGCCATCGACCCGACAAAAATTACGAATGAGCTGGGATGGACTCCCGAAACCTCTTTTGAAGTAGGTATCGTAAAAACAATCCGCTGGTATCTGGAAAACCAGAAATGGGTAGAAGAGATAACCGGAGGGGATTATATGAAATATTACGAACGCATGTATGCCGGACGGGAATTATAAAACTCCCCGGTCCGGTTCCTGCTGTTCGTCCTCATGCTGATGCATAGGAACATTATTTACCTCGAGGCTGCCCGATAATTCCGGTGCAGCCTCTTCTATTTGTTTACGGATGGCCGCACGTATCTCTTTGCGGATGTCTATACGTATGCTATCCATTTCTGCTTCTCTGGCCGGCTTAAAGATATCCTTGTATTTGCATTTGGTTATCTTGTATTTGAAATCATCCAGATTGCCGGTGATATCGATTCCCAGTTTAAACGGAACGGGCGATTTAAGAACCGACAGATGGTAATTGAATGTCATATCCATGTTGTGCGTACCACCGACTGCCACCCGGTAACGGTCCATTTCTATCAAGAAGGGGAACACATCTATTTTATTGTCCTTTATTGTAAAGTCTACAGCAATATGCTCTATTATATTCCGCTTTTTGTTTTTAAACATCAGCGTTTTGGATATTTCAGTGAAGGTTTCGCCATCCAGAAGCACCATATTCTTACCATTCAGATAGCAAGCGGAATTTAGCGACGGAAGAATAAGAGACATGGTCGAGTCTATCTTGCAGGTAGCAGACATCTGGCAGTCTACCACACCTTCAAATGAACGCAACATAGGAACCAGCGTATCGATAGCCGGGAATAAACCGATCAGTTTATCTACCAGTATATCTTCCATATCCAGGTCGAAACCGGTGGTAGCCCCTGTTTTGTCTTTTGCAGTGTAAGCCATTGTGAGATGTCCGCAGCCGATATTGGAGTGCATGTTCAGCTTGTTCAGGTTGATGCTCTGGTCTCGGATGACCACTTCCCCTTGGACATTTTCCAGTTTCAAGTCGTCGAAGTCTATCTTTTTAGCATTCGTATTGAGGGTAATGTCCAGGAATGCGGGGATGATAAACAATTGGCTGGTTGTATCGGCTTTCGTTTCGGCGATTGCTTCTTCAACGTGTGTATCTATTGTGGCAATATTCTCATCAGTCACTCCTGCCAGGTCAGAATTGTTTGTCGATTTCTCAGAGAACTCGAGCCCTTTGTTCAGGGCTTTCATCAATTGTTCGCAATCGATGTAATCGGAAGTGAGGTTGAACTTACCTGTCAGTTTTCCGCCTCTAAGCATAGCCCGTCGTATCTGGCTTATTTCGCCACTCAGGGTGAAATTACTTTTTCCTGCATGGAGACAGGCATCTGTAAGAGTTACATTGTTCGTGTTAAACTTCAATGTCGTCGGGTCCATTCTCAAAGGAAGAGGGAAGAGGCGGCTGAATCCACGCATTTGCTGGAAAGACAGACTTCCCCGTGCTTCCCACTTACGCAGGAGCGAACCATTAGCTGTGCTGTCTGTTGCTGTCCTGTTGCGTCTGGCACGGTTGACAGCCAAAGAGGTTGAATCGCGGCGGGTAGAATCCCTGCGTGTACGGTATGCCATCATCTGTTTGCGGGCATCCCGATAAGGGAGTGCTTCAATAACAAATTTGCTGCTTGCCAATACGACTCCCGAACGTAACGGAATACTGATATATTTTAATGTATCGACCGTGATTCTTGCAGCGGCCGTAGGTATTTGTTTGTTAGAAGCGGAAGCTTTAATGCCCCCTTCTAAAACAGTGCGACCGGTAACTAACCAAGTCGAATCCTGCATGCGTGTCCGTAAATGGTTGAAGGTGATGCTGCCTGTCATCGGTATAACTGCCGTTGTATCTATGACAGGCGAGGTCTGTGCCTTCATTACCAGTTGGCTGATGTTGGTCCGGATATCTTCCTGATATTTCACATTCATGCTGTCAATAGACATTGTAAAACCAAGTAAGTCTTTTTGTTTCAGGTAACGGCTGCTGTCCTTGCGCATAGAGTCGATGGCAAAGCGTGCACCGTTTACAAATATATCCATAGCCAGCGGCTGGCTGAACGCTTTCAGAGAATCTACCCTCAGACTACCGTTTGCCTGGATTTTGTTGAAGCGGCTGTCCAATACATCGTTCAATGTAAACTTTGTAGAGAAATCCGCATTCATGGAACCTTCCACCAGTAAAGTATCCGGATTCAGGAACTCTTTGCACAGGCGGGTAAAGTCCACGTTACCTTTCATCTTTGCCTGGATAGCCGGATTTTTAAGCAGGTTGGTTGCTTCTCCCTGCATGGTGAGAGAAGTATTCAGGCCCTTCATTGTCAACTCTTCCAGAGAAATAAAAGAGGAGTCCGGATATTCCCCGTTTAAGTGGATATCCATGTCCATTTGGAGAGTGTCGATGCCATGTTTGACATCTTTGATGTGGTAAGAACCGTTCTCCACTTTACAGCATAGGTTTATTTGGGGGAAGATACTGTCGCTCAGGAAACCATGGATGTCTCCTTCCAACAGAATGGAGCCTTTGGCTATCGTTTTGTCCCGGTTTTGGAAATACGCGTCGGGAATAAATGCCAGCAGGTCATTCATATCTGAAATCTTCATCCCCATATCGAGGTCTATCCTCATCCGTTTTTCATCCGGCAGGTTTACTACGGAACCGTTTGTGGTGAATGGCAGATTATTGATTAATAGTTCTGCACCCTCGAGCGTTACCGAATTGTAATTGTCTGCCAGCAGGAGACGGCTTTTAAATTGGAGGGCTAAATCATTCTTTAACGTATATCCCGGGCTTTCAAACAGGATGGAGGCAGTTTTTGTTTCCACATCCAGCTTGTTTTGTCCGTCCGTAAGCGAGCCGTCTAATTTCAGGAAGAAACCGCTTATCTCGGCAAAGGTTTCCGCTTGCCGGTCGTCGTAAACGAAGAAACCGTCTTTTATACGTACTCTCTGTATGTCGATGGGAGGGAGCTGAGTCTCGCTCCCGGTGGTGTCTTCGCTTTGGTAAATATCCCAGTTTGCAGCACCTTTTTCATTCACATATCCGAAGAAGCGGGGAGTGTCCAAAGAGAAATTTTTAATTGTGACTTTGCCGCCAAATAAGTAGTCCAACGGTTGTATGGACAGTGTTGCATGGCGGAAACTGAACAGCGAGTCGACAGACATAACCATGTCTTCATCCGGCTCTTCTATCGTCAGCGAGTCTTTTGCCATGTGGGAAATCAGTCGTCCGTTTGTAAGTTTGACCCCTAAATAAGGATAGGTTTCGAAGTAGGTCAGTTCTATTCGTTCGCATTCCAGGTGCGCTTCAAGGAACTTGTTTGTTTGTTCGATAACGAGAGGTGTCAGTTTCTCCGGAGGCAGTACCCCCCAGTTTAATACGGCGAAAAGGATAGACGGTATAATAAAAATTAAAGATAACAGTGTGACGGCTGTTATAATAAGTCCTTTCTTATAACGTTTCATAGTACGAATGCAAGTTTATTTTTCTACATGTTCTGTGGTACAAAGGTATTAAATAATGCAGTATCTTTGTTCCCATTGTCGGATTAAAAAGCATAAAGCATATGGATTTCCGTTTAAAGGTATTTCACAGTGTAGCTACCAACCTGAGTTTTACTAAAGCGTCGAAGGAGTTGTTTATCAGCCAGCCTGCCATCAGCAAACATATACACGAACTGGAAACCCAGTACAAGATTCCTCTTTTCAACCGGACGGGGAATAAGATAGCCCTGACTGTTGCCGGCGAGTTGCTTCTTTCCCATACAAACCAGTTGCTATCGGCTTACCGGCAGATGGAGTTCGAGATGAACCTGCTGACGGACAACCTTTCCGGCGAATTGTCCATTGGTGCCAGTACCACTATAGCCCAATATGTTCTGCCTCCCGTGCTTGCTTCTTTCATTCGCAAATTCCCGGATGTCCGTATCACTTTGCTTAACGGTAATAGCCGGTACATCGAGCAGGCTCTGTATGACGGGAAGATTACCTTGGGAATGGTGGAGGGCAATATCCGCCAGAATACGCTGCGCTACCAGCCCTTTATGAAGGATGAACTGGTGGTTGTGGCACATACCGGCAGCTCTTTTGCCCACTACGACGAACTGACGCTGGAAGAACTATGCCGTATGCCACTCGTTTTGCGTGAAAACGGTTCCGGTACGCTCAATGTTCTGGAAGACGCCTTGGCGAAACATCAGATAAAAATGACCCAGTTGAACGTACGTATGCAGTTGGGCAGTACGGAAAGTATCAAGTCCTTTATCGAGAATTCGGATACGCTTGCCATCATATCCGTCCGTGCCGTAACACGCGAACTGATGTCCGGTCAATTGAAAGTAATAGATGTGGAAAATTTCTCAGCCGAGCGGATGTTCTCTTTTATTCAGTTGCAGGGGCAGAGCGGAGGTGTGGAAGAGAGTTTCATTCGGTATATGATGAAACAAGGGTGATTCCTGTTTCTTTAATCATAACCTTGACATTCCAAGACTAACTACTTTCTTATAACACATTGCACGGAAGACTGCATTTACCGAAACGGGAGGTATCCGGAGCTATTCGGATTAATACGCTAAAATAGATTGTTTAGTTCAATTAAGACTACGTTAAAATTTCACAAATATATAAAGATAGTACACCATGCCAACAGAAAGAAGTACTTACCGAATATCCAAGATTAAGGCTACTATTAGTTATAGTATCTATAATATCTCTTCTTGTTTCTGATGTTATTTGTTTTATAATTTCATAATATTTTCCATTGTTGTATCTGTAAACGTTCTCCAGATTTTCAGGTCTATTGACTGATAATCGTCAAATAGTTGGGTTACATACTCAATTTCGAAAACTAAGCGGAAATCGTTCTTATTTTCACCTAATTGGCCTTCTTTACGTGTGCCTACTCGGGCAATCTTTATCAAGTATAAGTCACGAATACCCTTACCTTTCAGATAAGGCATGAAGTAATACAATTTGTTAAGAGCAACTTTAGATGGAAATTTCTTACCTGTATAATAAATCTTGGCAGACTTGTTAAGGTATTGATTGAAGTTATCTTTCTTAACAAGGCTGATGAGTACATTTTTGGACACGTCGATAAAATGCTTGTGAGATGATGCAACATATTCAGCCATATCCTCACGAACAATGCTATTCTCAACGATGCTATTGTTCTGATATTGCTCAAATAAGTCAAGGAAGTTCAGTTGAGTGTATTTTGTTTTCTTTTCAACCTTCATTTCTTTCTTTTCGAGAGTCTCACGACTTAAACGTCTGCCCATAATTTTATGCCAGATGGAACGAGCAGTTTGAACCTCTTCCATACTAAGTCCCATACCTTCATGAAGAATTATTCTGTCGGTATAATTAAGAATTTCGTCAGCGGTTCTCTTCTGACGTAACATTCCGTCAATCCCATCAAACAACGCTTCATTCTCAACGCGATAAGGCATATAGATACCTCCTACCTCACTTGGCATGAGTTCCAAACAACCACCACCAAAATTGCGACCAAGAATCTCAGCAAAGGTAAATGATAGAGAGTTATAGTAACTTGCTACAAATGCTTTCTTGTTTACTCCATCCTTGATGAATACTCTGTGCATAGTATCAGTAGTGTAAGCCTTAGCCTCATTCAATACGAACTTTGGGTACTGATTGTTGCGGCGAAGGAAAAGCGCATCAGAAAGCTTAATGGATGGAATTATGTACCATTCATCACGTATACCTGTTTTATAACCTTTGTTTACGCCTTCTTTTTCTCCATTTTCAATATAAGCCTTTACACCTTCATTTCCACTCTTTTTAACTCCTGAGGGGAAAACAAGAAGATGCGCTTTGGCACCCGTATCCACATTTGATAGCCAATCTTTTTCCGTAAAACATAGACTGTTAACCTGTACACTTCTACCGACCATAGGTCTTGCATACTCTTTTAATTTGTAGAGAGTTACTACAGATTCCGGTACTGTAAAGTAATCATTAGCCCCTGTTGTAATTCCAACTTCTACATTTGCATAAGTAGAAATAGAGGGCATGTTACGCTTTACTTTATCCAACAGGTTGAGTTCTTTCTTTTCAAGGAAATAGTATGTCCACTTATCAGTATGGAAATCTATCTTCTTGGTAGGAAATTTTAATCTGTGAGGATTAAGAGTAAGCAAGCCATCAGCATCCTTTACCTCGATGTGTTCAATCAAGTGCTCATCAGTACCATTTTTCTCACACAACAGTAGGACAACCTCTTGCTGGATTTCCTCAAAAACAAGCTTCTCAAAAGAAATGATATGTATCTTATTGAAGTTCTTTGCAAGGTATTGGCGCAATTGCTGGGCATACTTGACCATAAGAAGTTCGGATGGGATAACAAATCCCATCTTGCCAGTCTCGGTCAACAACTGACTGCATCCTATCACAAATGTGACCCAAGCATTCGTTAGTTTTGTTCTCTTCAACTTAGAACGTTCGAATATTTCATCTGCTAATTTCTGTTGTTCAGGATCATAATACTGATAACGAATGAACGGAGGATTTCCAACCACTAAGTTGAAACGCTTATCAGTATCAAGACAGAAACGATGAAAGTCGGCATTGATTACTTCTGAATCATGCAAGGCTATTGCTCGTGCCTTTTCAGCTTCTCCTACTTCGTATTCAACTGCAGTAACACTATTGTAGAGCATTTCGCTGTTGCCAATGCACTCAAGGAACACACCGTCACCACAACTCGGTTCAAGTATGTTTGAATCACTACTGCCATTAATTCCCCATTGCAGGATAAATTTGGCTATTGCTGGAGGAGTATAATAAGCACCTCTCAGCTTTTGGTCAGTTGCATTCTCAATCAGCTGCATAAAGTTCTCTTATCTTAGGAATTAATGATACTTCATCATTCGTCATGCCATAAAGTATGTTGATGGCGTTCTGCTGTTCCTGTTTAAGTAAATCAAATTGGCGTTGTAATGGTATAAGGTTCCTCCTATTCTTTGCTGCCTTACAAATCTTATCGCCTAACTCAATGAGTCTCTTTTGACGGTCGACAATATCATCGTGAGCATTTTGCTCATTTTGATTTGTAAAGTCAATTTCACGAATCGGTATTTGTTTCAATACCTTTGTACCACGAGCGATGTAACCACCACGGAATATCTCACCATAGAGAGAGGCAAGCCATTCCCCTTGTATTGAACCCAAGATGGCTTGTATATAGTAAATTGAATACGGACTATCCAAAGGAACACTAACCAGACAATAACCAGCTGTACCACCAGATGATACTAAGGCTCCGTTGTTGTCTATGGCATATTTATCAGCCTGAGCCAATACTCCTACTATCATCTTTTCTTTTATTTCACACGCTTCCAGACTTTGGTGTCTTCCGTAACGGTACCACTCATCTGCTGTAGTTGGTTTTGGTTGAATATCCCTGGATACCTTATTTAGTTCAGGTTTTGCGGCCATCAAGAATGCGTAGAATAAAGGATAACGTCTTTGGATAGTTACAAGAGGTATCAATTGCAGATGTCCATCATTATCCTTTTTATATGGAAAGAATACACGAGCGTTGGGCTTGAATGTACGATAAGTGCTCATTGCATCTGAGCCTTGAGCCGTTTTGAAATATGGCTTTGTCACAGCTTTTTCTACTTCATATTCGTTGCCATCAAAAGCCTTAAAAGTGTAGGTTGTTCGCGTTTCTAATATCGGAACGAATACATAAACCTTATTCGCACTTGTCTGGATCCCATTGAAAATATAATCATCACCGACAATATCACCAAGCGGTTTAGCATGTGCAGTTACCGCCTTCAATGAAGGCAAATGTTCGTCCGTACACAATACCCAAGTACCAGCTTTAATTGTAGTTGATGGACGATTGAAGAACTTACAAGCATTGGCATTCCTCACTCTCCAACCAATGAAATCGCTTACCTCTGAATATTTAAAATTCTCATGTTTATTCTTTTCCAACACCATAATGCAAGTATAGGTTGATTTGTCTGCAAATACTTGATGAGCACCAAATGAAGTCATAGCTTTGAGATAAGCATTATTGGCAATGAGACTGCGGAGTTCCTTTGCGGCTCCAACCTTCATAAATTTACTTGGAACTATGTAACCTAAATAGCCATCTGGTTTCAAAAGATTCAAAGCACGTTCTATGAAAAGGAAGTACTTATCATATTGCTTGTATGCAGTCTTATATCTATTTTCTTTTTCGTAAAGAAATTTTTCCTTAGGAGTAAATGCTTTGATATCCTCAGTTTTCATGTATGGAGGATTACCAACAATCAAGTCAAAAGTTCTGTCACCAAAATCAAACGGATTAATTTCAAGAGCATCACCTGCAGGAACGTCAGCTGTGCTCAGAAGGCTGTTGCCATAGAAGATATTATTTGAAAGATCAGGCAATATAGGATGAAATGAAGACAAAGAGTTTACGTCTTCATCTTCAAGTAATTTGAGTAGTAATCCGAATTTACATGCTTCAACGGCATTAAAGTCCTTATCAACACCATAAATGCAGTTAACCAACAGATTGCGTTTCATTTCATATGGCAACTTGTAAGTGCCAATACTCGTCTGAACAAGTTTACTACAATCATTTTCGATATAAAAATCCACCAATGAGTCATGGAGCATCTGGTATAACTCCAACAAGAATGCACCTGAGCCACATGCTATATCTGCGCATTTTAAATTATTGATTTCGTTTGCAGTTTTACCTTGGATGATTTCAACGGCAGTTTGGCGCAATATTTCACGTACTACAAAGTTTGGCGTTGTAACAATATCGCGTTCTGCATTCTCTGGTTTCTTAACAATCTTAAGTTCGTCATCTACTACAGCCAGTTTCTCGGCAAGGAATATTTCATAAATGCGACCAAGAATATCTGAAGAAAGTACAGTGAACGAGTATGGGCTTTCAGGGAAATAGAGCTGACGGATTATCGTCCAAAACGAAGAACTGATATTTCCGATTACATTTTCTGAAATCAGTTCCTCAAATAAACCTGAATTATATTTATTATCAGCTTCCTTAAACTTGGCTACAAGTTCTTCATGGCTATTATGATTAGCAATAGTAAGCAGACGTTGGTAAGTTTCGATATTTCTATCCTCACAAACACGGAGGAAGAGTATCTTGTTGATATAGCTCTGAACAATATCTCCTAAATAATCAATCTCCAAGTTAGAATCATAAGAAAGAATTTGTTGACCAAGCATCAAACGCCATTGGTTTATTTGCTCCAGAAATAACGAATCCACCGACTTATGTATTACATTTAGTTCAATGTCATCCCACACTTCTTCAAAGTGCCCCGTATATACGGATTCCTTTCCTACTAATTCTAGGAGTTCTTCCACTGCATTTTCATAATCAGTGTAATGATATGCTTTGATACGAGCCTTGGTCAGAGTATCTCCGTCCTCAACTTTATATGAAGTATCATAGATATATAAGTCTTCAAAGTTAGACAGCACAGAAATTTTAAGGTTAGCCGTATATCCATAACGTCTAACCTGCTTGGCAGGATTATCATCGGCACTAATATCCACACATGGCTTCTTTGCCTCTAAGAAAAACTTGCGCTCACCAAAGAGACGAAACGTATAGTCTGGTTTCTTTGAATGAGTAGCAGCATTGGCTTTAAGTGATTCCTCCAAAAGCACCTCGCGTTCATTTGTCTTCTTACCCGACATATTACGAATATCCCAACCAAGAACCTCAAACAAAGGATCAAGGAACTCATTTCTTACCTGGGTTTCGTTGAATTTAGAGGTTCTGTAGAAATCACGATTCGACTCGTACTTCTCTACAAGGGCATGTATTATCTTTTTTATCTCTTGAATATCCATATTATTTTTCTTTAGGAAATACCTCTCCGAATATTTTGTTGTTGTTATCAATCCATACGATTGTTCCTTGCGTTGCTGTGTCTATACAGAAACTAGCTGCATCTGATGAAATTTGCACCATTTGTTGTTCTTTGGATAGTTGAAAGTAATTATTCATACGCTTGTCTTGTGAAGGTTCTTATCCATGCTGGCATAAGTGCTTCATCTGCCAGAACGTTCTCTTTTTGTTCTTTTTGAAGCGCATTC